>OBXM01000045.1_pt1 | contig 164405 bp, 141 predicted proteins | sample 1538141 | NCBI WGS metagenome assembly OBXM01 (sample SAMEA2580153, study PRJEB22360) | human gut metagenome | biome: human gut; feature: human-associated habitat; material: faeces | place: Denmark | collected 2008/2010 | reverse complement strand
CCTCCTTAGACCCGCCAGAAGTTTGTGTTTTTTGGCGGCAGCCGCAGCCACGGCGTCCCAGTCGGCAGGCAGGCGCGAGTCGTCGGGATGGCCGATGATGTGGATCAGCGGATGTTTTATAGCGCCCAGATAGGCTTTCGTATAGTCCTCTCTGGTGCCGTGGTTGTCGATACAGGGGGTGTGAAGGCTGGCAATGGCATAATCCGTCTTAAGCAGATAGTGATCCTCCAGATCCACCCGTCCGGTGTAGTCCAGAATATTCAGCTCTGTTCCCATTAACACCGGGACTCCCCGTATGACTCTGGGAAGCACTTTGAAGTTACTGAAATAAAAGGCATGGCAGGAGCCTGGCATGGCGGGTGCGTGCTCAGAACAGCCATAAAGAGAAAGCCCCTTGTCTGCAGCAGCCTGGGCCATTTCATAAAGGGTGTTGTAAGCGTGGCCGCTGGCAATAGTATGTGTATGAAGATCTAAAAGGTCGATCATGAAAATGTCCTCCTGGTTTGTCTTGTATATTCCATACAGCCCGTACAGGGATCCGGTTCTGTCTGCGGGATACATAAAAAGGTTCTTTCTAACTATAACACAGTACATTGCCGGGGGCAAGGGAGAGGGAAGGAGGAAAAAGCGCCGGAATACAGAGTAAAACCCGTCTTGTCTGGGGCTGATATGGATGAATTGTTAAAAAAATTGGCATAATTTTTCATAAAAAGTATAGAAATATCAGGTGGGTTGCTGATATAATGTAGAAAGCTGAATACCCCGGTATCCTGTATCGGCAGAAAGGATACGTCCGGCGGGTCGGAAACAGGAACCCACAGATCCGCGTCGGGTAACAATGCGGAATGAAAAGCGGAAGGCGAGGATAAGAACATGAGCGAAGAAATGAAAAAGGAATTGGAGACGGAAGTAAAAACGGAGGGATCCGTTGAGACTATGGAGGATTATGCGGCTGAACTGGAGGCTTCCTACGCGGTTTTGGATCAGAGAAGAGACCTGCCGGAGGATGACAGCGCAGAGGGTCAGAAGTGGGCGCAGTTTGCTCAGATGATGGAGGATAAGACCGTTATCAAGGTTAAGATCTCCGAGGCTGTAAAGGGCGGTGTGGTTGCATTTGTAGATGAGGTGAGGGCATTTATCCCGGCTTCCCAGCTGTCCGCCGAGTATGTGGAGAAGTTAGAGGACTGGCAGGGCAAGCACGTGGAGGCTGTGATCATCACAGCAGACCCTGAGAAAAAGAGACTGGTGCTGTCCGGCCGCGAGGTGGAGCGGCAGAAGAGGGAGGAGGCCAGAAAGGAACGTCTGGCTCAGTTTAAGCCGGGCGATGTGGCAGAGGGAACCGTAGACAGCTTAAAGGACTACGGCGCTTTTGTGAAGCTGGCAGAGGGAGTAGATGGACTGGTGCATATTTCTCAGATCAGCACCCAGCGCATCAAGCATCCGGGTGCAGTGCTGAAGGAAGGCCAGACCGTAAAGGTTAAGATCCTTTCCATCGCAGACGGAAAGATCAGTCTGAGCATGAAGGCCCTGGCAGAGCAGGAAGCAGACAGAGAGGAACATGAGACCTTTAATTATAAGGAGACCGCTTCAGCTACCACAGGGCTGGGAGATCTGTTAAAGGGACTGAAGCTGTAAGAGAGGAAGGGGTAGGAATGCTCAATATCCTCAAAGCAAATGAGCAGATCGACCAATGGCGTTCTGTGATGTTTCTGTATGATTCAGCCTTAAAAAAGGTCAATACAAAGATAGAGATCCTGAATAATGAGTTCGTGAACCGGTACGATTACAATCCCATTGAACACATTAAATCCAGGCTGAAAACGGCTGACAGTATTGTAAACAAGCTGAAAAAGGACGGGCGAGAGGTTACAATTGAAAATATGCAGGAGTATCTAAGCGATATCGCGGGTATCCGTATTATCTGCTCCTTCACATCGGATATTTATCAGATCGCCCAGATCATTTCCGATCAAAAGGACATCACAGTTCTCCATGTAAAGGACTATATCAAGCATCCCAAGCCCAATGGCTATAAGAGCTACCATATGGTAGTGACGGTGCCGGTATACCTATCCGACGGCGCAGTGGATACTAAGGTAGAGATCCAGATCCGGTCGGTCGCCATGGATTTCTGGGCCAGCCTGGAGCACAAGATTGCTTATAAGTTCGAGGGAAATGCGCCGGAGAACCTTCTTATGGAGTTAAAGGACTGCGCCGATATGATAGATATGCTTGACAGAAAGATGTTTTCGTTAAATGAGGCCATCATAGCCTTTGCGAAAACACACCAGGAAGAATGAAACATTTTCTCAGACAGACAGATGAAGTAATCAAATGGAACCTGCGCCAGCTGGTGGTATTTGTGATCCTATACCGGCTGGCTGCAGGTATATTCTATATTAGGGCGGTAAACGGCCTCTTAAGGTTCTCTCTGTCCATGGCGGGATACAGCTATCTCACCCTGGGCAATCTGGGGGCCTTTCTTTGGCATCCCTTTACCCTTCCCTGCGTAGCCCTGGCTCTCATGGGCGGGATGGTGCTTGTAACCGTGGAGACCGCCGGGCTTGTGACAGCCTTCCAGGCATCGGCCTATTCCCGGAAGATGGATCTTCTGGGAATACTGGGAGGCGCTGCGGTAAATACATGGGATCAGATCAGGCGGCGCAACTGGCAGATTTTTGTGGCTAGCATTGGAAATTATATCCTGATGAACAGCTATCTGCTGGCCCGGTTGCTGACGAAGGTTAAGCCTGTGGATTTTGTGCTGGAGGAAGTTCTTAATCTGCCTGCAGCCAGACTGGGGCTGGTAATCCTTATGACCGTGCTGTCAGCAGCGGCAGTGCCGTCCATGCTTGTATTCTGGGCCTGTATGGTGGAGCAGAAACGCTTCAGGGACGGCCTGAGGCGGAGCATGGAGCTGCTGAAGGGAAGATGGATTAAGGCCGTAGGGGCGCTGGTCTGTGTCAATGTGCTCCTCATGGGGGGCCTGGTGCTTCTGTATGGGGCGGCTATGGCCCTTGCGGCGGTGCTGGTGACGCTGTTTGCTGACAGCTATGCCGCTCTGGCGGTGCTGACGGCGGTGTGCGGGAAGGCTGAGATTATCCTGCTTTTTGCGGGGGCTGTATTTGCGGTCATTCTGGATTTCGGCGCTCTGACCGTTCTGTATTACCGTTTTTCCCAAAGCAGGCGGGAACAGGAGGATTCGGCCAAACGATATCCGGTGCGCCGCCGGACGGAAGCTTTCATGCGCATCGTGCCGGGACGGCGGGAGATCATGCGGAGGTGGCTGCTCTTATTTTCCGGCGTACTTGCGGGAACAGCAGCGTTTTTAATTTTTGATATGGCTTACAACGGAATGTCCTCCGACTGGTCCGTTCTGGGACAGACGGAGATCACCGCCCACAGGGGAAGTTCAAAAATGGCTCCGGAGAACACCATGGCGGCGATTTTTAAAGCCATGGATGAAATGGCGGATTACTGCGAGATCGACGTCCAGACCACGGCCGACGATGTGGTTGTTGTCTGCCACGACAGGAATTTAAAGCGGGTAGCCGGGGTAGACCGTCTGCTGACGGATATGACCTTTGAGCAAGCCCGTTCTCTGGATGTGGGGAGTTATTTTGGGGAAGAATACGCCGGAGAGAAGATTCCGTCGCTGCGGGAGGTTCTGGAGGCCTGCAAGGGACGTATTCGACTGAACATTGAATTAAAGAGCCTGGGAGAAAAAAGCTCCCTTCCGGAGCTGACCGCCGGCCTTATAAAGGAATACGGCATGAAGGACCAGTGCGTGGTTACGTCTGTTTCTCTGGAATATCTAAAGCGGGTCAAGGCGGCGGATCCGGATATTCGTACCGGTTATATCCTTGCAGCGGGATACGGATCCTATTATAAAAATGAATTCATTGATTTTATCAGCATACGGAGCAGCTTTGTAACTCGAAAAATGGTGGAAGCGGCTCATGAGAACGGCAAAGGAGTCCATGTATGGACGGTGGATGACCGGGGAGAGATGAAGCAGATGCGCCTTCTGGGAGTGGATAATATTATTACCGATTATCCTGCAAGGGCCAGAGAGGTGCTGTATGGGGATCCGGGGGCTAAGAACCTGCTGGAGTTCCTGAAAATGGGACTGAAACATGGATAATTTACAAATATTTTGATAATACGCAGGACAGGAGGAAAGAAACGATGAGAGCGGTCGTACAGAGAGTGATGCAGGCAAGCGTGACAGTGGACGGAGAGGTTTTAGGGAAAATTGGAAAAGGACTTTTGATCCTTCTGGGAGCGGAGGACGGAGATACCAGGGAAATTACGGAAAAGCTGGCGGACAAGATCTGCCGCCTGCGCATTTTCGAGGATGAAAATGGAAAGACCAATCTAAGCCTGGCGGATGTAGGGGGAGAGCTCCTTGTTGTCAGTCAGTTTACCCTTTATGCCGACTGCCGCAAGGGCAACCGTCCAAGCTTTGTAAAGGCCGGAGCGCCTCAGATGGCAGAAGCGCTGTATGAGCATTTTCTGGCCAGATGCCAAGAGCAGGCGGATGTGGTGGAAAGGGGAAGGTTCGGCGCGGATATGAAGGTGGAGCTTTTAAACGACGGCCCCTTTACTCTGATGCTTGACAGCGCCCAGCTGTTTCAATAGGAGTCAGGTGCGTTTTGGGCGTGTATATCAGAACTGAAAGAGGAAAGGAACGTATCATGGAGCTTGTATTATACTACGGGGCAGAGGATCCCGAAATGAAAAAGAATGTAATGATGATGAAAAGCGTTCTGGTGCGCATGGGCGTACGGATCCGCAATGTAAGGCCGGATCAGGTGATGGAAACCGTAGGATATCTGGCTGGTATGCCCGGCTTTGAGGAGCAGGAAGAAAGACAGGAGCCGTTTCCGGTGATCCCGGAGCAGATGCTGGTAATGAAAGGGTTTTCAGGCAGCAGGATCGATACCCTGTTATATCAGTTAAGAAGAGCCGGAGTTCCTAAGATTGCATTAAAGGCCATTGTGACAGAGCATAACTGCGGGTGGAGCTTTTATAAGCTGTATGAGGAGCTGTGCCAGGAGCATCGGATGATGACCGGGCAGGAGACAGACCCCTCGCGGCAGCAGACCAAGGGCGACGCCAGGGATGGCGGATTATGACAGATCCGGTAAGAGAGCGTCAGCTGCAGGAACTGGATACGGTTGGGATCTGTACCAGGATCTTTTACCAGGCCAGAAGCGAGCTGTACGTCAATATGCATTTCCTGGATATTCCTCTCAGCAGCCTGGGGTTTGAGGCGGACTGGGGAAGAAATGGCCTGGCAGTGGACGGTGCGGTTATATTTTACGGGCCGGATGCCCTGTTAGAGTTTTACCGAAAGGGGAGGACGGTGGTAAACCGCGCCTATCTGCACATGGTATTTCACTGCCTGTTCTGCCATATGTATACGAGAAAGGGACGGGATAAGACATTATGGGATCTGTCCTGCGATATTGCCATGGAGGCGCTGATCGACGGCCTGTACCAGAAATGCGTTCATGTGCCCCAGAGTCCTCTGCGCCGGGAGACGTATCTGAGATTAAAACGGTATATGGAAGAAGGGGAACATACATCCGGCGGTTCGGGATCCGTCCTTACAGCCGAGCGCATCTTCCGGGCGCTGGCGCATATGGAGCTGCCGGCCCGCCGTTTGGACCAGCTGCGGGCGGAATTTAAGGTGGACGACCATGATCTCTGGGAACAGGAGGAGGATCCGCGTCAGGCTGTTACCAGGCAGAACCAGTGGAACGATAACCGGGAGAAAATGCAGACCCAGATGGAGACTATGGGCTCCAAAGATGAATCAAGAGGGGATGAAGGTCTTAAGGATATGCTGCGGGTAGAGAACAGAGAACGGTATGATTACCGTCAGTTTCTCCGGCGTTTTTCCGTACTAAAAGAGGAGATTGAGGTGGATCCTGATTCCTTCGATCCTATATTTTACACCTATGGAATGTCTCTTTACGGAAATATGCCTCTTATGGAGCCGCTGGAATCCAAGGAGGTTTTCCGGATTGAAAATTTTGTCATTGTCATTGACACCAGTATGTCCTGCTCCGGAGAGCTGGTGCGCCGGTTTTTAGAAGAGACGTATGATGTGCTTTCTGAGTCAGAGACCTATTTTCGTAAGATACGAATCCACATTTTACAGTGCGATGATAGGGTACAGGCAGATGTGGTCATAGAGAGTGCAGAGGATTTAAAGGCCTATATGGACCGGTTTCAGGTCATGGGCTTTGGAGGGACGGATTTTCGGCCGGCCTTTGAATATGTAAATGAGCTTCGGGCAAAGGGGGAGACAGACCGGCTGCGGGGGCTGATCTATTTTACCGATGGAAAAGGCATTTATCCGGTTCAGGCTCCGCCCTATGACACGGCCTTTGTATTTATCGAGGATATGTTTTCCGATGCGTCCGTGCCGGCCTGGGCCATGAAAATAGTGCTGGAGGAGGAACAGCTTATGGAGATCCCGGGGGTATTTTCAGACAGAAAGAAGGACGAAGAGTGAATATTAAGCGCGCCAAGGAAGAGATAAAGGATACCATTGCGGCCTACCTTTTAAAGGATGACTGCGGAGAATATATGATCCCCTCCATCCGGCAGAGACCGGTGCTTTTGATCGGGCCGCCGGGAGTGGGAAAGACACAGATCATGGAGCAGATTGCCAGGGAATGTGAGCTGGGCCTGGTGGCCTATACCATTACTCATCATACAAGACAGAGCGCCGTGGGTCTGCCGTTTATTGAACATAAGGTCTATGGAGGGAAGGAATATGCGGTAACAGAGTATACCATGAGCGAGATCGTGGCGTCGGTTTACGACCGGATCCGGGATACGGGGCTTAAAGAGGGGATTCTGTTTATCGATGAGATCAACTGTGTGTCCGAGACCCTGGCTCCCGCCATGCTGCAGTTTCTGCAGTGCAAGACCTTCGGCAGCCATAAGGTGCCGGAAGGCTGGATCATCGCAGCCGCGGGAAATCCGCCGGAATACAATAAATCCGTCCGGGAGTTTGACGTAGTGACCCTGGACCGCATCAAAAAGATCACGGTAGAGCCGGATTTTAAGGTGTGGAAGGAGTATGCGTACCGGCAGAACATCCACCCGGCCATACTGTCGTATCTTGATATCCGGCCCCAGTATTTCTGCCAGGTGGAAACAACGGTAGACGGAAAACGGTTTGCCACTCCAAGAGGCTGGGAGGATCTGTCCCAGCTGATCACGGTCTATGAAAGGCTGGATAAGCGGGCGGATCGCGAGGTGGTGGGGCAGTATATCCAGCATCCGAAGATTTCCAAGGACTTTGCCAATTATCTGGAGCTGTATTACAAGTATCAGAACGAATATCAGGTGGAGGAGATCTTACAGGGCGTGATCCGCGAGGAGGTCTGCAGTAAGCTGGAGCGGGCGGCCTTTGACGAGCGTTTAAGCGTGACAGATCTGCTGCTTGCAAAGCTGACAGACCGTTTTAAGGCGTTATATGCAGATAAGGCGGAGATGGAACTTCTTATGGCACAGCTGAAAGGGTTTAAGCAGGAACTGGACCGTCCGGGAGAGGCAGAGCCTGCTGTGCGCCTTATCTGCATGGCCGGTGAAATGGAACTGACAAGGAAACACAGGCGGGAGAGCGGACTTTCGGATCGTGGGGAGGACAGACGGTACCGGAAGGTGACGGCACAGCTGGAGTCCTGGGTGCAGGAACTTAAAAGCCGGTCCCTGGATCAGAAAGAAGCTGCCTGGAACTGGATCAGAGAGCAGTTTATGGAGCGCAGCGACCGATATGAGGAGCAGAAAAAAGGCGACGGACAGGCCTTGGAGCACGCCTTTGATTTTATGGAGGCTGCCTTTGGAAACGGACAGGAAATGGTTATTTTTATAACAACGTTAAATACCGGGGCTTTCAGCGTGGAGTTTCTGCAGGAGTATGAGTGTGAACGGTATTATCACTATAATAAAGAACTGCTCTTTGATGAGCAGGAGACGGGAGTAAGAAAGCTTCTGGAAAACAGGCCATAGAAAAGAGAGGGCAGGGGCCGCGCTACAGCGCGGCCCCTAAAAACATGGTAAAGGTGCCGGTGGTGATCAGAGCCCCATGCTCATCGGTAATATTTACCTGGCTTACCACGGTCTTTTTTCCCTTGTGGACAGCTGTCGCTTCCACATAAACTGTGCCGGAACGGACGCCCTTCACAAAATGAATATCCGCAGACTGGGTTACGTTGGCTGTCTCATATGCGTAGACCGCCATCCCTGCAGCAATGTCGCACAGAGAGAAAAGAAAGCCTCCGTGGGCACTGCCGTACAGATTCAAAGCTTCGGAAGTAAGTTCTAATGAAAGCCGGACGTGTCCCGGCTCCACTTCTATGATTTTTAAATGTTCCTGTCCTCCGATCGGCTGTATATGCCGCCGGAGCCCTTCCATGATTTCAGGTCTTGTAATCAAAAAGCATTCCCCTTTCTGTTCTGTCAAAATTCAGGAAAATATCGCCTCAGGTTCTAAGGTGTGATCTCTGTTTGTTAAAAATATCTCAAAATACAATATATCACCGGAAAAATCCATTTACAACTGAAAAAATGATCCATAGATTTTAACGATTGATCGGAGGAAAACCATGGGGTACAGCCGATTGGATATTTGGCGTGCTTAACGATATAATAACATCATAAAGATTGTTAAAAAAATAGCAGTTTAAAGTATAAGGAGGATATGTGATGAGCAAATTAACGAAGGAAGAGTTTCAGGCTTACTTAAAGCAGATCCGCGAGCTGGCAGAAGGGCCTCTTGAGGAGATTCAGAAAGAGGTAGAAGTGACCAACAAATTTCCGCAGGAATTCTACGATCTGGCGATTGAGAACAATTTATACCGCTGTTCCCTGCCTGAGGAGTACGGCGGCTGGGGCTTAAATGAACTGGAGATCTTGCAGGTACAGGAGGAGTTTTCCAGAGGGCCGGGCGGCATGAGAATGCATCTGCACTATGCCATGGACTTAAACTGGAGAATCCTGGACGATTACGGCAGCCCTGAGTTAAAGGCAGAGTATATGTCAAAATTCCAGGACAAGGAAGTATTTACCTGCTTTGCATTAACCGAGGCAACGGGAGGAACCGGCGCTGACTTACATACCATGGCTGTAAAGGATGGCGACAGCTATGTCCTGAACGGAGAAAAGACGCTGATTTCCCACACAGACTGCTGCGAATTTGCTTATGTGATCGCAGTGACCAATCCTGATTCCGACAAGGATGATCGCCTTTCCGCGTTCTTTGTTCCCATGGATGCTCCCGGCTTTGAGGTCATCAATATGCCTCATATGATGGGATGCCGCGGAGCCGGCCATGGAGAATTAAAATTCACCGACTGCCGGATCGACAAGAAGTATCTCTTAGGCAGAGAAGGGCAGGGACTTGAGATCGCCATGCATTCCTTATCCGTATCCCGCGCCCATATCGCAGCCAGCAACCTGGGAATGGCTCAGAGGATGCTGGAGCTGTCTCTGGCATATGCCAATGACCGTGTGACCTTCGGAAAGCCTATCGGCACCCGTCAGGCCATCCGTGTAAAGATCGCGGATATGTCCATGATGGTACACGCGCTGCGCTGCATGGTTTACGATTTTGCTAAGGCATATATGGAAAACCCAACCGGCGAATACATTGAGGAAAAGGCTGCAATGTGCAAGCTGTTCAGTATTGACACCACAAGGAAGGTCAGCGATGAGATGCTGGAGATCTTTGGAGGAGTAGGATACTTTGAGGACTGCAAGTACGGCCCCGTTGAGAGACTGTACCGCGACTGCCGTGCAATGTGGCTGGAGGAGGGTGCTCCTACCGTTCAGAGAATCACTATTTCCAGAAACACCATTAAGCATGGCGCACATATGGAATATGTTCTGTGATCCAGCCGCCTGACCGGGAAGCGTGACACAGGCAGCTGACCTGCAGGGCCATCCGGTTCATCCCTGGACTGGATGGCCCTGTTCTCATCCTGTGATATAGCCATGGTCACGGGCCGGACAGACGGTGAGAACGGAGCAGGAAAAAGAGTGCAAAAAGCAGGAAAGGAAGGATGAGAGCATGAGACCATTAGAGGGTGTAAAGGTAGTGGATCTGACGACTTACCTGGCAGCGCCTACTACCGTGAGGGTGCTGGGAGAGTGGGGGGCTGACTGTGTAAAGATCGAGTCAGCCAAAGGCGATCCGGCCAGAACACAGGGAGCTGTTTTCAATATGCCCTACAGCGATGAAGAAAATCTGGCCTTTGACGTAGCCAATCTTAATAAAAAATTCATTACCCTGAATTTAAAGGATCCCATGGGACAGGAGATCGCCTATAAGCTTTTGTCCCAGGCAGATGTTTTTGTAACCAATACCAGAACAAAGTCCCTGGTGAAGCTGGGACTGGATTACGACACATTAAAAGAAAAATTCCCCAGACTAATTTTTGCTCAGGTTCTGGGATACGGTGAAAACGGGCCGGAAAAGGATACGGCGGGCTTTGATGTCACCTGCTATATGGCAAGGGGAGGCGTATTCGGCACCACAGTCAACCGGGGCGACGCCCCCATGATCCCAACCAACGGTTTTGGGGATTTCCAGGTATCTCTGGCGCTGGCCTCCGGCATCTGCGCAGCCCTTTACGGCAGGGAAAAGACCGGGATGGGAGACAAGGTAACGGTGAGCCTCCACCATGCGGCCGTCTACGCCTTAAGCACCGGTCTTATTTCCGCCCAGTACGGAAACCAGTATCCAAAGAACCGTACGGAGGTGGTCAATCCATTTAATGACGTATTCCGCACCAGAGACGGCAAGTGGGTATGCATCTGCTGCCCGGAATATGACCGGGATTACGAAAAGATGTTTACCGTGCTTGACGCGCCGGAAATGCTTACCCCTGAGGCCAGAGAGAAATACCGTCGCTGCGAGGATATCAATGCAAACGGCTTAAACGGTGAGGTGGTGGCTGCCTTAGACCGTGCCATCGCCCGATTTACCAGGGAAGAGCTGATGGAACGCCTGAAAGCCAGCGATATGCCCTGCGAGGCCTGCATGGAGCCGGAGGATATTTACCGGGATGAGCAGGCGGCGGCCAACCACATCCTGGCAAAGATCCCCTATCCTTCCGGGGAACGTTTTATGCCAACCAATCCCATCCGGTTTAAGAGCATGGGAGAGCCGGAGTATGTAAGCGGCGGTTCCCAGGGTGCCCATACCATAGAACTGATGGAGCAGATGGGATATACAAAAGAGCAGATCCGCCAGGCCATTGCCTCCGGTGCGGCCACGGGAGAGACGAAACTGAAAAAACTGTGAATATGCTGCCGTCGACGTAGAAGGAACGGACAGCCAGGAAAGGGGAAGGTGATACAGACATGAGCTTAATGTATACCGAAGAACAGAAAGCGCTGATCGCTTTGGTAAAAGAGATGGCGGAAAATGAGATAAAGCCTTATGTAAAGGATGCCGATGAAAAGGGAGAATGCCCCAAAGAACTGTATAAATGGGGATTTGATATGGGTCTGCATATGCTGGAGGTTCCGGCAGAATACGGCGGAGCGGGACTGAGCTATGAGACTACAGCCATGATCTTTGAGGAGCTGGCAAAGGTGGATGCAGGCTATGCCATCACTTTTGTAACATCTTTTGTGGCCCTGCGGAATGTGATCCTGGCAGGAACCAGGGAGCAGGGGAAGTATTTTGCCAACAAGGTGGCTCCGGGAGCATTTGCAGGCTTTGCCCTCACAGAGCCAAACGCAGGCTCTGATCCTGCGGCCATGAGGGCCACGGCGGTTAAGGACGGCGACGAATATATTTTAAACGGAACCAAGACCTTTATCACCAATGGAGCGGTAGCCAGCGTGTTTGTAGGTTTCTTTAAGACCGACCCGACGGCAGGCCACAAAGGAATTTCTGCCTTTATCATTGACGCGGATGCTCCCGGCGTAACCGTCGGAGCCCACGAGAATAAGATGGGCCTGCGCCTCTCTAATACCACGGATCTTATTTTTGAAAATGTCCGTGTAAAAGCTTCTGCCATGGTGGGTCCGGAGGGAAGCGGCTTTAAGCTGGCTCTGAATGCTTTAAACCTGTCCAGGGCCTTTGTGGCAACGCTGGCAGTAGGCATCATGCAGCGCGCTCTGGATGAATCCGTAAAGTATGCCAAGGAGAGAAAGCAGTTTAATACGCCGATCATCAAGTTCCAGATGGTACAGCAGATGTTAGCGGATATGGCGATCAAGATCGAGGCATCCCGGTGTCTGGTGAACAACACCATGAAGATGATGGATGCAGGCATTATGGTGCAGAAGGAAGGCTCCATCTGCAAGACCTTTGTATCTGACTGCGCCCAGGAGGTTACCTCCAACGCAGTACAGATATTTGGAGGCTACGGCTACAGCAGGGAGTATCCGGTGGAGAAGCTGATGCGGGATGTGAAGGTGTTCCAGATCTTTGAAGGAGCCAATCAGATCCAGAGACTGACCATAGCCAATGTACTGAACAAAGAATACAAATAAGAGCAGGAGGAATGAAGATGAATATCGTTGTCTGCATCAAACAGGTGCCGGATACCACGGAGATACGGATCGATCCGGTGAAAAATACGCTGATCCGTACGGGTGTGCCAAGCATTATGAATCCCTTTGATAAAAATGCGCTGGAAACTGGCCTTCAGCTTAAGGACCAGTACGGCGGAAAGGTAACTGTAATTTCCATGGGGCCGCCCCAGGCAAAGGAGGTGCTCAGGGAGGCGCTGGCCATGGGAGCGGATGAAGCGTATCTGGTAACAGACCGCGCTTTCGGAGGTTCCGATACATATGCGACCAGCTATATCCTGTCAGAGGCCATTAAAAAGCTTGGATCCTATGACATAATCCTGGGCGGAAAACAGGCCATTGACGGAGATACGGGACAGACCGCTCCCAGCATTGCGGAGCATCTGGGAGCTACCCGTCTGACTTATGTGCTGAGCCTTAAAGTGGAAGGAGATAAGGTCATCGCCAGACGTCAGGTGGAAGAGGGAATAGAGGTAGTGGAAACACAGTTTCCGGTACTCTGTACAGCTACCAAGGAGAGCAATAAGCCCCGCTACGCCACTGTAAAAGGTGTTATGCGTTCCTTTAGAACAGAGATCGGCCAGATCACTCTGGCAGACCTTCCGAATGCAGACACAGCTAAAATGGGCTTAAAGGGTTCTCCCACCCGTGTAAAGGCAACATTCACCCCAAAGAGAACCGCAAACTGCGTAAGCATCGGGGGTGCAAGTCCAAAGGAGACGGCGGACCGCCTGATCGATATGCTCACAGAGGCAAAGATACTGTAAGAACAGAGTGCGGAGAAAGAGAGACAGCCGCCTGACGGCTGGAGGAGGTTGGAACGATGAGTTTTGATACATACAGAGACGTATGGGTATTTATCGAGTGTTTCCAGGGTCAGCCAAAAAGCGTTGGCCTGGAGCTTTTGGGCCAGGGAAGAAAGCTGGCAGACGGGTTAAAGCAGAGGCTGTGCGCCGTAGTGATCGGAAAAGAGACGGAGGCGGCTGTAAAAGAGTCCGCCGCTTACGGAGCAGACCGGATCTATGTGGTGAAGGGCGATGAGTATGAAAATTACTCTGCAGACGCCTACGGCCATGTATTTTTAAAACTCTGCGAAACCTATAAGCCCAACACGATCCTGGTAGGAGCTACGGTGAACGGAAGAGATCTGGGCTCTAAGATCGCGGTAAGCCTGCACACAGGTCTGACGGCGGACTGCACTGCCTTAAGTGTAGATGAGGAGACCCAAAATGTGATCTGGGAGCGCCCCGCATTTGGCGGAAACCTGTACGCTCAGATCCTCTGCGCAGATACCCGTCCCCAGATGGGCACCTGCCGCCCCGGCGCATTTAAAAAGCCGGAGAGAAGAGAAAACAACCGGCCGGAGATCATAGAGGAGGACATTCATACGCCGGAAAGCCAGATCCGTACCAGAGTCCTTGAATTTATTAAGGCCTGCGAGGAGAACGATATGCGCCTGGACGAGGCAGAGGTCATTGTATCCGGCGGCCGGGGTATGAAGAGTAAGGAAAATTTTGCTGTCCTCCGGGAACTTGCGGACGTCCTTGGGGGAACTGTGGGGTGCTCCAGGGCAGCGGTAGACGCCGGCTGGATGCCCCAGAGCCGGCAGGTGGGGCAAACGGGCTCCACAGTCACTCCCAAGATCTATTTTGCCTGCGCCATCTCCGGGGCAGTGCAGCACGTAGCCGGAATGAGCGGCTCTGGCACCATTGTAGCCATCAATAAGGATGAGACGGCGCCGATCTTTGAGGTGGCGGATTACGGTATTGTAGGAGATGTTTTTGAGATTGTACCGGCTCTGGTAAAAGAATTAAAGGCAAGAAAACAGGGCTGATAAAGGGCGCATCCAGGCAGAGAAAAGCCGCCCGTTTCGCTCCGGGCCGGGAACAGACAGAGGAGACAGGTTATGTTTGAAGAGAGGAAAGTAAATCCAAAACAGAGAGAGCTGTATCTGGAAAAGGGATACTGGACGAATCAGACGCTGTTAGACTGCTGGGAGCAGACTCTGAGTCAGTACCCGGACCGGGAATACGTGGCAGATGACCGGGGATACCGGTATACATACAGGGAAATGGATGAGGCCGCCGGCCGTGTGGCTTCCTATCTCCGATCTCTTGGGGTCTGTTCTCAGGACGTTGTCTCCTATCAGCTCCCCATCTGGAGCGAGTTTGCCATGATTACCATTGCCTGCTTCAAGGTGGGAGCAGTGGCTCATCCCGTTGCCATGTGCTATGAGGAAAAAGAACTGATCCGTGCTCTGGAGGCTACGGAGTCAAAATGCTATTTCGGCCCTACGTTTTTCCACAAGACGGATTATGAAAGGCGTATTTTGTCGGTGAAGGAAAAACTGCCCAGACTCAGGGGAATCGTGCTCTTGGATGATGCAAAGCCTGCACAGACGGATACTCTGCTGCTGCGCCGGATACTGGAAACCTATGAGCCTCTTGCAAAGGAGCAGTGCGTCCGCGGACGGACTGGCCAGGACATGGCAGTGATTCTCTGCACATCAGGGACTACAGGAGGCACCAAAGGCGTTCTTTTGACCCATGACAATGTGCGTTACAGCGAGGAAACCTTTAACCGGGAGCTAAATCTCACAAAGGATGATGCCATTTTTATGCCTGCTCCCCTGCACCATGCCACCGGATTTCACCACGCCATCATCGCGCCCATGCTTTTGGGAGCCAGGGTTATTTTACAGCAGAAATACCAGTGCCGCGCTGCCATTGATCTGATGAACCGGGAAAAGGCCACTTACTCCATGGGAGCCACCCCCTTTATCTACGATATTCTCCGTGAACTGGAACAAAACGGGGGCAGCCTTCCCTGGCTTAAGTTCTATCTCTGCGGAGGAGCGCCGGTGCCGGGATACCTGGTGCAGCGGGCGGAAGCTTACGGGATCTGTCTCTGCGAGGTGTACGGCTCCACAGAAAGTGTTCCACACGCCTTTGTACGCCCCTGTGAGGCGCTGAAGCTGGGAGGAGCCTCTTCCGGACGCGCGGTGGAGGGGGTGGAGATTCGCGTGGTGGATGAAAATGGAAAGGATGTTCCCTGCAAAACGCCGGGGGAAGAATGGTCCAGAGGCCCCAATGTATTTGTGGGGTATTTAAAGGACCGGGCTACCACAGACGGCGTTCTGGATGACGAGGGATGGTTTCACAGCGGAGACCTCTGTGTCATGGATGAAAATCAGAATATCCGCATCATTGGACGCAAAAAGGATATGATCGTCCGCGGAGGAGAAAATCTCAACACCAATGAGATCAACGATGCCCTGGAGGGCTGCCCCGGAATGGGCGACCATGCTATTATCGGAATGCCGGACGACCGTCTGGGAGAGCGCATCTGCGCTTTTGCGGTTCCCTGTCCCGGAACACAGAAGCTGTGTCTGGAAGATGTCATTTCCTACCTCAAAGAAAAGCGGGTGCCAAAGCGTTTCTGGCCGGAGCGTCTGGAACTGATCGGCAGGATCCCCCATACGGGAAGCGGCAAGGTAAAAAAATATCTGCTGAAGGAAGAACTGGAACGGCGTTTAAAGCAGGAGACAAAGAGGAATATCCTGGAAGAAGGTGAGGAAAATGGAGCAGGAATTTAGCCCAAGAAGGTGTAAGGACACCAGAAAGCCCCCGGCAGACCAGTGTCCGGAGGTGGCATTTTACCGCTGTCCGGCCTGTAAGGCTCTTTATCCGGTCACCGGGGGGAAAGATCTGGAAAACAAGCAGATACAGTGCTGCGGCCATATGGCAGAGCGCCTGATTCCAACGCCTGCCGCCAGTGCAGCGGATATTATGGCAGTGTCTTATGAGATCACAGGAGGCTATAATGACAATACGGTTCGGGTTTCCTGGAAATCAAAACCCTATGGCCGCCGCCCGGAGTGGGTCTATCTAAAGACCTTTACAGGCGGATATTTAAAATACGTATCAGATACAAAAAGGCCGCCGCTGGCCTTTGCGCTGGCGGATACGGACGCGTTCTGCTACTGTGATGAAGATCCCTGCCTGGAGTGCGTATTCCGCTGCAAGCGGGGATTTATCGTATATGTGTATGATCCTGAGGCAGGGCTTATAGAAATGCCTCTGGACAAGATGACTGCTCACTGGCAGTCCGGGGGGAAAAAGCCAGTGTAGGAGCTTATTTGGGGAATAGAATGAAACAGGAGGAGTTACAAAATGACAGCAACCATAGGTTTTATATTGGCGATTGCGCTGCTGGTGTACATGATCATACGGGGGATTGATATGATTACAGCCACTGTAGTAACGGCAGCGGTGATCCTTGTGACAAGCGGGCTGAATATCTGGGAGGGATTTCTTACCACTTATTCCGGCGGAATCGGAGAGTTTGTGGCCTCCTGGTTTCTGATCCTGGGGCTTGGAGGCGTGTTCGGGCAGCTGGTCTTAGAAGCCGGGCTGGCTACCAGAATTGCAAAAACGCTGACGCAGAAGCTGGGAGCGAAAATGGTGGGAGCCGTAATACTGATCTGCTGTTTTTTCATCACACTGTTAGGAATCAACGGCTATATTATGGTGTTTGTGATGTATCCTATCGCTGATAATCTGCTCTATCAGAACAAAATGGACCGTCGGGTGCTTCCCTTCCTGATTCTGGGAGGAGGAGCCTGCGGCAACGGATTTGCCTATTCTCTGGATGTGTGCAATGTTCTTCCCGGTAATTATTTAAACACATCTCTTGGATCCGCGCCGGTTCTGTCCTTTATTTTTACCGCCGTCGCGGCAGCCTGTTATTTCCTGTACTTTAACTATGCGCAGAAGCAGAGCCGGAAACAGTATACGCCGGAGCAGCTGCTTGCCATGTATTCCGATGAGAGCGGCATTGCATCTGACGAGAGCCTTCCGGGCTTTGCACTTTCCATCCTGCCGTTTGCGGTGGTACTGGGAGCAGTAGTAGCCACCTCCGGCTGGGGAACCTCAATCAGTATCCTTTTTTCCCTGCTTATCGGGATCCTGCTGATTACAGCTACTCAGTTTAAACGGGTAAAGAACATAAAAAATTCCATAAAGACAGGCAGTTCCTCCGGCTTAAATTCCATGCTGACCGTAGGTGCTGTTATGGGACTTTCACGGGTTCTGGGAGCATCGCCCGTGTTCCAGCAGCTGCAGGAGGCTGTGCTGAATCTGAATATGCCCATGTATCTTAAGGCTTTTTTCGGCACCACGGTACTGACAGGCCTGACGGGCTCGGCAATCTCAGGAGAAACTATCTTTATGGAAAGCTTTGCCAGAGCTTTTATTGAAGTGGGGATTCAGCCAGAGGCGTTTCACCGCATAGTGACAGAGGCGGCTCTCGTCTTAAATAAGCTTCCTAATTCCTCGGTAGCCATTCTAACCATGTCCATCTGCGGCTGCCGGTTTAAGGACAGCTATAAGCACATCCTTTTGGGAACCACGCTTCCCTGCTTTGCGGCCGGACTTTTAGTGGCAGTGCTTGCCACCCTGGGACTGACTTTTTAATCGCTTACTGCGGCAGATTAAGACAGTTTGCCACCATGAAATTCGCAAACGCCTCCACAGCGGAGGTGATAAAGTTCTTTTTGCTGTAGACCATGTAGATCATGCGGGTATCCTTCGGCACATCCGTCAGACGGATCTTTTTCAGATTATCAAACTGCTTTAAAAAAGGCGTGTCCGCCACGATAGCGGCTCTGCCGGATTTGGATATCCGCCCTGCAATGGAAATCTCATCATCATAGGAGTAGGCCGCATCTACGCCTTTTTCCTTTAAAAGGACGCGGATGGTCTTTCCGATGGGAATGGTGTCGCGGTAGGTAGTCAGGGTGTAATCCTTTAAATCAGAAAGCTGGATGGAGTCTCTGCACGCAAGGGGATGTTCCTTCTGAACAATGACGATCAGTTCCTGATAGGTAATGGGGATAAACACAAGATCGTCCTTCTTTTCCACCATGGAGCAAAAGCCAAGGTCAAAGGTTCCGGCGGAAACGCCCTCTGCCACGGAGATAGACATTTCATGGAACACATTAAAGGTAGTGCCGGGATTCCTTTCCCGGTACAGATCCAGGGCGTTGGGAAGAAAATCGCCCAAAAGAGTGGGAATACAGCCGATATCAATGGTGCCGTTTATAGAGCCGGACCGGTCCTTGATAACTGCAATGCCGTGCTCCAGGATTCCCAGGGCCTGGCTTACATACTGATAAAATTCCTCCCCGCATTTGGTCAGCTGGACGTTGCGGCCTTTCTTTTGAAAGAGGGTTACAGAAAGTTCCTTTTCCAGAGACGCGATGGAGTCGCTTAAGCTGGGCTGTGTGATGTAGAGAGATTTTGCCGCCTCTGTATAGTGCTGTACTTCCGCAAGCTTGCGGAAATAATAAAGCTGCTGCAGGTTCATAGGATCCCTTCCTTATCGGTAATAAAATGTAAATGGCAGGCCGTATAAAAACGGCCGGACGCTATAAGTATTATACAAAGAAAACGGCAAAAAGACCAGAAAAATAAACAGGTTTTGTCTAAAATCAGGTTGACGCGGAATGTGTGTTGAGGTAGTCTTGTAGAGAACGCATTCCGCGTTTTTTGCGGAGGAGGGGCAAAGGGAAAGTCAGCCTCTGTACAAATTACAAGGAGGGAAAATAATGAGAACAGAAAAAAAGAAAATGGGGTTTGTGATCCGGGCGCTGGATACGGTAGAGCGCGTGGGCAACAGTCTGCCTGATCCTGCAACGATCTTTTTTATCCTTACGGTGGCAGTGATCCTTCTGTCTGCCGTCTGCGCTGCCTTCGGCGTCACAGTCACCTATGATTATCTGGACAGCGCAAGCGGGCAGATCACTCCGAAAACCGTAGCGGCAGTCAGCCTGCTGGCGCCTGACAGCATCCGCCACATGGTAACCACCGTGGTGAACAACTTTACCAGTTTCTTTGCGTTGGGAACGGTATTTACCATCATGATCGGTGTCGGCGTTGCGGACGGTACAGGCTTTATGTCCGCCCTTTTGCGGAAGGTTGCGGCTTCTACGCCAAAAATGTTTGTAACGTCAGTGGTTGTATTTTTGGGAATCATGTCCAATATCGCCTCATCCACGGGCTATGTGGTTCTGGTGCCTTTGGGAGCCGTTCTTTTCATGGCCTTTGGACGCCATCCCATTGCAGGGCTGGCGGCAGCCTTTGCGGGTGTATCGGGCGGCTGGAGCGCCAATCTTCTTATCGGCACAAATGATCCGATGTTTGCGGGAATGTCAACCCAGGCGGCGCAGATGATCGATCCAGGCTATCAGGTGCTTCCTGTATGCAACTGGTATTTTATGGTGGCGTCCACCTTTCTGATCACAGCGATTGGAACCTTTGTAACGGATAAGATTGTTGAGCCGCGGCTTGCGCCCTATGTCCCCGATCTTTCGGAGGCAGTGCAGGATATTGGAGACAACGAGAAACGGGGGATGCGCTGGGCCGGCATTACGGCGCTTGTATATGTTGTCTTTATGGCCTTCCTGGTAGTGCCTGAAAACGGTCTGCTTAGAGACCCGCAGACCCATGGCTTTTTAAGCTCACCTTTTATGAGCGGTATTATCTTCTTTATGATGCTTTTGTTTCTGCTCCCCGGCATTGCATATGGAATCGGAGCCGGTGTTATAAAGAAGGATAAGGATATCATTGCCCTTATGAATAAGACGATCAGCGGCCTGTCTAGCTTCATGGTGCTGATTTTCTTTGCGGCACAGTTTACAGCCTGCTTTAACTATTCAAATCTGGGAACCATAATCTCTGTATCCGGGGCGAATTTTCTGGAATCCGTAGGCTTTACCGGGATTCCGCTGCTAGTGTGCTTTATCCTGCTCACAGCATTCATCAATATTTTTATTGCCGTAGACTCTGCGAAATGGGCCATCATGGCGCCTATCTTTGTGCCTATGTTTATGCGGCTGGGATTTTCACCTGAACTGACCCAGGCTGCATACCGGATCGGGGATTCCAGCACCAATATCATTGCGCCGCTGATGCCTTTCTTTGTGCTGACGGTTGCATTCTTCCAGAAATATGATAAGAAGGCGGGAATAGGCAGCGTGATTTCCACTATGCTGCCCTATTCCTTAAGCTTCCTTATGGGGTGGATCATCCTGTTTGTGATCTGGTATCTTCTGGGAATCCCGCTGGGACCTGGTGCGCCGCTGGCGTATTAGGATTTACGTTTGCTGACAGAGAGGAGAAACCATGAAGATAACTTATATTCATCACAGCAGTTTCCTTGTGGAAATGGAACAGGCGGCGCTGCTGTTTGACTATTTTGAAGGGAAGGTGCCTGAGATAGAGGCGGATAAGCCTCTGATCGTCTTTGCCAGCCACCGCCACAGCGATCATTTTTCCGCGGAGATATTCCGTCTGGCAGAGAAACACCCAAAGATCTGGTATGTGCTTTCAGACGACATATGGAAACAACGTGTGCCAAAGCCATGGCTGGAGCGAACCTGCTTTGTGGGGCCAAAGACGGAACTTTCTCTGATGGAAAACGTTGGCCTGCCCGTGGTGATCCGTACCCTTACATCTACAGACGAGGGAGTGGCATTTCTCATCGAGGCAGAGGGAAAGAGAATCTTTCACGCCGGCGATCTGAACAACTGGGTCTGGGAGGGAGAGCCGGAGGAGGAAAACCGGCGGATGAGCCAACGGTTTCACAGAGAGATGAATTCCATCTCAGGAGTGCACATTGACGTTGCGTTCATGCTGTTAGACCCCAGACAGGAAAATGACTTTTATTTGGGAATGGACGATTTTATGCGGATGGTAGGAGCAGACACGGTATTTCCCATGCATTTCTGGGGAGACTTCGCAGTGACGGAGCGGTTTAAGCAGCTGCCCTGTGCGGCCGGCTATAAGGATAAGATTATCCCGATCCATTCCTGTGGGGAGAGTTTTGAGATTTGAGTGAAAATGGCCGCAGACGGCCCATGGGAGAGTGAGGCAGCCATACAAAAGGAAAGGAAGAAAAACAGATATGATACTGATTAAAGGAAGCCGGGTATTAGATCCGGCCAGCGGCACAGACAGCAGGGCGGATCTTGTGATCGAAGATGGTGTGATAAAAGAAATCTGCCCCCCGGACACCTTTGGGGGAAGGGCAGAAGCCGATTATGATCAGGTGATCGACGGAACCGGCCTTGTGACTGCACCGGGGCTGGTAGACGTCCATGTTCATTTCAGAGATCCCGGACTGACCTATAAAGAGGATATCCATTCAGGAGCCGCAGCAGCCGCAAAGGGCGGCTTTACTACCGTAGTCTGCATGGCAAATACGAAGCCTCTGGCAGACAATGAGGAGACCCTGCGCTATATCCTGGAAGAAGGGAAAAAGACGGGGATTCATGTGTTGTCCTGCGCCGCTGTGTCAAAGGGATTTAAGGGAGAAGAACTTACAGACATGGAAGGGCTTTTGGCTGCCGGGGCCGCAGGTTTTACCGATGACGGGATTCCCCTTATGGATGGCCCCTTTGTGTTAAAAGCCATGGAAGAGGCGGCGAGACTGGATACGGTCATCAGCTTCCATGAAGAAGATAAGGCCTTTATCCGGGAAAACGGCATCAACCACGGCGCAGTGTCCGATCAGCTGGGAATTTACGGTTCACCGTCCCTTGCGGAGGACGCTCTGGTGGCAAGAGATTGTATGATTGCTCTGGAAACCGGAGCCAGGATCGATGTACAGCATATCAGTTCCGGCTATTCCGTAGAACTGGTTCGTCTGGCAAAGAAGCTGGGAGCGGATGTATGGGCGGAAGTAACGCCGCACCATTTTACCCTGACGGAAAACGCCGTGTTAGAGTACGGCACTCTTGCGAAAATGAATCCTCCTCTGCGCACGGAGCTGGATCGCCAGATGCTGATTGCCGGCTTAAAGGACGGCACCATCGATATGATCGCTACCGATCATGCACCTCACAGCAGAGAAGAAAAGGATAAGCCTCTGACAGAAGCGCCCAGCGGCATCATCGGCCTGGAAACGGCCCTCTCTCTTGGCATTGAACACCTGGTAAAAGCGGGTCATTTAACCCTGGTGGAGCTGATGGAAAAGATGAGTTTAAATCCCGCAAGGCTTTATAAGCTGGACTGTGGACGTATCCATGAGGGGGCGCCTGCGGATCTTGTGATCTTTAATGAAAATGAGACCTGGACTGCAGACCGGTTTGTTTCTAAGGCCTCTAATACTCCGTTTCTGGGCAAAACCATGACCGGGAAGGTAAAGTATACCATCTGCGGCGGGAAGGTTGTGTATCAGGACCAGACATCCATTTCTTAATAAAAGGTAACGATTCAAAATGGCGGGAAATCAGGTGCAAAATTATGCGGATAAGCGAGTTTAACGCCTGTCTTTGCACCTGTTTTTCCGCTGCTTTGAACAGTGATAACAAAAGTTCTTTACAAAACTGCTTTACTGTGCTAATATGGTAGAGTATTAAAAAGAATGAAGTCCCAAATGCCCTAAACCGCAGAGGGGACATGAGGCATTTGGTTGAGGAGGAAATAATTATGAAGAAAAGATTTTTATGTGCGGCACTTGCATCTGTGATGGCGTTTTCACTTACCGCCTGCTCTGGTGGGGAGAACGTCTCCGCAGCAGCATCCACAGAGACAAAGACGGAAGGTTCAGAGGCTGCCTCCGATACGGCCGCCCAGAAGGAAAATGACGCAGAGGATGCAAAGGCAGAGGGCGGAACGCTGGTGGTAGGCTTTGACCAGGATTTTCCTCCAATGGGATTTTTGGGAGACGACGGCGAGTACACCGGCTTTGACCTGGAACTGGCACAGGAGACAGCAAGACGCCTTGGCCTGGAGTATAAGGCTCAGCCCATTGCCTGGGACGCAAAGGACATGGAGCTGGAGTCCGGCAATATTGACTGCATCTGGAACGGCTTTACCATGACAGGCCGTGAGGACAGTTACACATGGAGCAAGCCTTATATGGAGAATTCTCAGATATTTGTAGTGGCAAAGGATTCCGGCATTAAAAGCCAGGCGGATCTTGCAGGAAAGGTGGTGGAATGCCAGATGGATTCCTCTGCAGAAGCGGCGTTAAAGGAAGCGCCAGAATTGACTGCCACCTTTGGCCAGCTTCTCACCACAACGGATTACAACACGGCTTTTATGGATCTGGAGCAGGGGGCAGTGGATGCCATTGCCATGGATGTGATTGTGGCCGGATACCAGATCAGCCAGAGAAATGCTGATTTTGAGATCCTGGATGATTCTCTGGCATCTGAGCAGTACGCCATTGGATTTAAGAAGGGCAATACTGAGCTGCGCGACAAGGTTCAGGGTGCGCTGGAGGAAATGGCTGCAGACGGCACCTTAAAGACGATTTCTGAGAAGTGGTTTGGTGAGGATGTTACTACGGTGGGGAAATAACCGTCCCGCAGATAGTTTGCGTAAAGCATGGGTGTTCCGGCAGGGCGTCTGCTCTGCCCGGACACACAGCTGCTGATACGGGGGAAGAACGATACTGGGATGCAGGCTTGAAACTTAAGGCGTATTTGAAAATTTTTTACGTTTCGTGTATGATATAATCCGTAGGTGTGTCCGTTCATCTGCTGATGGCGGGATCTGCGGATAATAGAACCGGTTTTTCCGAGGCATATTGACGGATGGCGGGATCCATGAGCGGAAAAGATTTTCAAACACGCCTTACTTGTGTCTGCGGTAAGCAGACATTCTATGAAACATATGTAACGATTCAGAATGTGGCATCTTCTTAAACCGTTACAAACATATCAAAGAAAGCAGGTACATAATAATGGGTAAAATCACACTTTCCCAGATGATCTCACAGCTGGCAGGGGGCATGGGAACCAGCATACAGATCTTTGCAGTGACTCTTATATTCTCCCTGCCCCTGGGGCTTTTGGTCGCCTTTGGCCGTATGTCAAAAAACGGGATGATCAGGAACTTGGTCAAGGTCTATATCTCCATCATGCGGGGAACGCCCCTGATGCTCCAGCTGATGGTCGTTTATTTTGGCCCCTATTACCTTTTTGGAATAAAGGTAGGCAGCAGCTACCGGCTCTGGGCTACATTTATTGGTTTTACAGTCAATTACGCCGCCTATTTTGCAGAGATCTACCGCAGCGGCATCCAGTCCATGCCTGTGGGACAGTATGAGGCAGCCTATATTCTGGGCTACAGCCGGATACAGACGTTTTTCAGGATCATCCTGCCGCAGGTCATAAAGAGGATCCTTCCCTCCATTACCAACGAAGTTATCACTCTGGTAAAAGACACGTCCCTGGCCTTCACCCTGAGCGTGGTGGAAATGTTCTCGGTTGCAAAGGCGCTGGCAGCTTCCCAGACCAGTATGATTCCCTTTGTGGCGGCCGGTCTGTTCTACTATATCTTTAACCTGATTGTGGCAGGCGGCATGGAATGGCTGGAGAAAAAGCTGGATTATTACCGTTAGAGACAGGAGGTTTGTGGAAAATGAAGCTTTTGGAATTAAATCATGTGGAAAAGTCCTTTGGAGATCTTCCGGTCTTAAAGGATATATCAATGAGCGTAGAGGACGGCGAGATCGTTTCCATCATCGGTCCCTCCGGCTCCGGCAAGTCCACCCTCCTGCGCTGCGCTACCATGCTGGAGACCATGGATCGGGGAGAAATTATCTATCTGGGCAAAAAGGCGGTGTGGGGAAATGAAAACGGCTCTCTCAGCTATGCTGCATCAGGGGAGTTAAAGGAGATTCGCAGCCAGTACGGCCTTGTATTTCAGAATTTCAACCTGTTCCCCCATTTTTCCGTGCTGAAAAATATCACCGACGCCCCTATTCGCGTGCAGAAGAGAAACAAGGATGAGGTTTACAGGGAAGCCAGGGAACTACTGAAGAAAATGGGTCTTGAGGACAAGGAAAATGCCTATCCCTGTCAGCTTTCCGGCGGCCAGTGCCAGCGTGTAGCCATAGCAAGGGCGCTGGCGTTAAAGCCCAGGATCCTCTTTTTTGACGAGCCCACATCCGCTTTGGATCCAGAGCTTACGGGAGAGGTGTTAAAGGTCATCCGCTCCCTGGCTGACCTCCATATCGCCATGGTCATTGTTACCCATGAGATGGCATTTGCAAAGGACATCTCCCATCGGGTGATTTTCATGGCAGGAGGCGTGATCGTGGAGGAGGGAACGCCGGAGGCGGTATTTGCCTCAGACAATGAGAGAACCCAGAACTTCCTTGGAAGGTATGGGGCCATTCTGTAAAATCCAATCAGCGTTATCAGGCAGACCTGCACCGTTTTGTCCTCTGGGCCTGTGCGGCCGGTCTGTTTTTTCCGAAAATTAAGAAACTGTAAAGTAAATTTCCTTGTATTTTCAAGCGGAGGATGATACCATCAGTACATGGGGCAGTCACGCCCCTGATACAGTCACAGGCTGTAACGGCAATACCACCTTCTGGTGGAAGACGGGAGGACTATAAAGATGAGAAGACAGGTATATATGACAACGGCGGCAGTGATGGCAGCGATGCTTTTTGCCTCCGCCTGCTCAAAAAAGAATGAACCGGCGCCGACGGCTTCGTCTCAGACAGAGACCGCCACAGAACCGGCTGCAAAGCCATCTGAGACTGAAACTGCACAGGATCAGACTGAGGCTCCCAAAGAGAGCGCACGGTACCATATGCTTCAGGGAACGATTACCAGGGCGGAAGAGGATGGCTCTGTTTTCACCCTTCAAGCAGACGATGGAAAAGATTATGATATCCGTTTAAGCGATATCCGCGATGTAGAAACGCAGATCGCCCCGGACGTTCAGATTGCCATCGCCTATATCGGCGATCCCCTGGGAGACCTGGAGGATGTGGATCTGGTCGTAGCCCTGCCGGAACAGGAAGAATGGACTATCATCACGGAAGAGGGCACCACCACGGCCAACGCCATGAGCTCCTTTACCATGGAAACCGCGGACGGAAGGGAATTAAGCTTTATAAAGGATAATTGCCCTATAGAGGATGGCGCCCTGTCCTCTGACAGCGGGGATAAGGTGAAGGTCACTTATGTAACCTCTGATGAAACGAACTTTCCGGTGGAGATTCGGAAGGGGGAGTAGAGCACGAAGTAGTGATTGTCTGTCATGAAGGAGCCGTTGTAAAATAGATGAGCAATCATTTATGGAGCAGCGGCTCCATGTGTATGGAATTCTGGGATGGATGTTTCAGCATATTAAGATAATCACTTGGGGTGCTGCCGGTATATTTTTTAAATACCTGGCTAAAATATTGGGGATTATTTCCAAAGCCAACCTGTTGAGCAATATATTTAATATTATCCTTTTGGTAATATGACATCAGTCGGACGGCTTCGCTGATACGTTTCTGGTTTAAATATTCAGAAAAGCGCATCCCCTCTTCTTTGATAAACTGTTTACTCAGATATCCTACATTCACAAAAAGATAGTTTTGAGCCAGCCATTTCAGTGAGAGTGTTTCAGAATCCAGATGCTCCTCTATATATTCCTTGAGCAGTGCAATATTACTTTTTTTAGAGGTTATATTATGCCTGGAAACAGAGAGCATGGCACACAGCAGTTCACAGATTTTTGAAATACTGGAACAGGAATATAGCTTTTTAAAAAAGTCACAGGCTGATTCAATGGAGCAGGCTGCAGTAGAGTTTGTATTTAAAAATATGCTGACAGCCAGGGTTTTGGATCTTTGGATATCCTGCTGTTCACAAAAAAGAGTGTGGAGAAAATGTTCCCTCTGTAATTCTGTATCCAGGCTGTAAAACTGCTCTGTAAGCTGCTGGAGTCTTTGCGGTGAGGTCAGAGAGTTTATGAGTTCATACTGCTCGGTGTCTGTGACAAGGAGAATACGTTCATAACGTGAAATTTTATGTATAATCTCGGAAAAAAGTGTATGCATGGTATCACAATGGCAGATGCTGGCTTCAAAGGAGGTAGACTGACAGGGATAGTGAAGTTTCACAACTGCAGCCTTAAAGTCCTCCTGAAGCAATAGGGTATTCAATGGGGCTATTATTATCGCGGTATTTTTAACATACAGGATAGGAAATGACAGACAGATCCCTAAATGCTTCAAAATTTTGTGTATGTCTTGAGTGAAGGAAGGAAACAGATAACTTTCTTCTACAAAAAAACAGAAACAGGCAGTAAGAGAACTGTCTGAAAACACTTCCAGACGCTGGTATTTTTGAAATAAAGAGGGTAATTGCAGAGGATACTCCAGCGCCTCCATAATAAAACATTGCTGAAGCGGGATATGAACCTTATGGAGAACACTGCTTTGCTGCTGCTGGCTGGCTAGGGCCTGTTTGAGTGTAGTTTGATAAATTGTCTTTAATGTTTCAATCAATTCAGCTTTTTTGGTAGGTTTCAGCAAATAGTGTTTCACTCCAAACTGCATGGCCTTGCGTGCGTATTCAAATTCTCCATACCCGGATAACAGGATAAAGGTAATGTGCTGGTCAGTTTTATGCGCTTTTTCAATCAGTTCTAATCCATTCAAGATGGGCATTTTAATATCTGTAATTACAACGTCGGGGTATTCGTCACAGATGATATCATAAGCTTCCATGCCATTCTTGGCTGTTCCAATCAGTTTATATCCAAGTGAAATATAATCAATCATCTCAGAGAGTGCTTCACGGATGATCGGTTCGTCATCAACAATTAGTAGTCTGAGCATACTATAGTGCCTCCTTTTCCTTTGGAATCTTTAGTGTTACCGTAGCCATATGGTCTTTATTGCTGATATGCAGTCCATAGTGGCTGCCATAAAGCAGTTTTAAACGGGAATCAATATTGTCCAGGCCTATCCCCGAACCATGGGGAATGATCTCATGATTACGTATTCGGTTCAGAATGTCCTCTTCAAACTGGGAGCCGGTGTTTGCGACTTCAATCAGGCAGTCATTTTCATATTCACGGATGGCGACCTGAATGATGCAGGGCTGGTCCGTATATTCCACAGAATATTTGAGGGCGTTTTCTACCAGTGGCTGGATACAAAGTTTTGGAACTGGTACATTCCTTAGATGGTCAGAGACCAGCAGGTGGAAGGTCATCCGATTCTGAAAACGAATTTCCTGAATGCTGATATAGTTGTCCAAAATAGACAGTTCTTCTGAAAGAGGGATTAGATCTCTCTGATCGGAAATGGATGAGCGGAATAAACATCCCAGGGAATTTGCCAGAGTAGATATTTCTTCTGAGCCGCATTTTTGCGCCAGCCAGTTCATAGTATCCAGCGTATTGTAAAGGAAATGCGGATTGATCTGCTGCTGGAGCATTTTAATTGTAGTATCTTTTAGCAGAATCTGCTTATCATAATTTTCGTCTCTCAAAATTTTAATACTTTGAGTCATCTGATCAAAGCTCTGGTGGAGCTGACCGATTTCATCAAACCTATGATCGTAAGAACAGGTATTTTTCGGAATTGTCTCACCGCGTCCGAAACAGCGTATTTTTTGTACAAGAAACTGGATATGCCGCAAAATACGGCCAATTATGATTCGGATTACCAAAAGGGCAGCAATACAGCACAGAAGAGAAATGGAAAAAGTAGTAAATTTTGTACGCTGTATCTGCGAGAAAATAGTGTCATAGTCGCGAAAATACAGATAATTCCAGTCTTGTTCAGGTATCTTTCCCTCAATTATAAATTTTTTCTCATCGTCCAGAGAAATGATCTCGTAATAATTTTCGGTTTGTTTATCCGTTTTATCATGGACGGAATGGATCAGATCTATGCAGAGTGCATCATAGTAGGGATTCTTTGGATAGATGCGCGTATCACCTGCAAACAGGATAAAATGGGAACTATCCGGTGAATATCCACCGGAATGAAGTGCATCGGAAATCATGCTTTCCATATCAATTACAATGCAAAGCGTTGCCAGATCATCCAGTGACAGATATTTTAGCTGGCGTATTTGGCGTGAGCAGGCCATTTGGTTTCCTGAATGCTCTTTTGGTGACCAGATAACTTTCCCTTGGGCTTTTTTGGACAGGTTTCTGATATGGTTCAGATCAAATTCGGCAAGATCTGAGCTGCTTCCCACACAGATATAGTCTTCATTTGAGAAAAGAAGTGTGACTGACTCAATATACTTATTGTAAAAAGTATAAGAATTCAATGCATTATATAAACTTCTCCGTATCAGTGCAGTTCGGTTGTCTTTTGGCGAATTGCAAAATGCAGAAAGTCCTTCTTGAATTACGGTGTCTGTCAGAATATTGCTGGAGATAGTTTCTACGGCATTCATGCTGGACTCAATAGAAGTAGATACATGATTTAGAAGGGATGCATTTGTCTGATATATCGTACGATCATAATCTTTTATTAAATAGCGGATACTCAGAAAAAAAACTGAATAAATACAGATGATACAAATTGTAATAACCAGGATGATCTTTCTGTACAGTGACAAATTGTTTAAAAATATTTTAATGCGGTACATATTTTATAAAATCCCCCTCTGTTTTTGGGAAGTACGCAAAAGCTTCGTTTTTTATTTGGTGTTTTAAAAGGATAGAGTATAAATATATATTATATTGATGAAAATACCATAATTTGTTTATTTATTCAATAAAAAAAGAGATATTGTGATAAAATAACGCTTTTTTAATTGTCAAAAACGCTTTTTTAAATTTACATTTGTATACGATATCAATATTATTAAGTTATCAATTAAGATAGAGGAGGATCCATCGTATGAAAAAAAAAGTAGCAGCAATGGCGATAGCGGCAATTATGGCGGTATCTGTATTGAATGGATGCAGCTCTTCCGATATGGGGGCAGGAAGGGCAGATGATCAGGGTGTGGGAAAGACATCAGATGAAGGAAGAGAAACATCTTCTTCTGGAGAAAAAATTACTCTGAATCTGTACTGGTGGGGAAATCAAACCAGAAATGATGTGACAAAAAAAGCCATTGACCTCTATATGGAGCAGAATCCGAATATCGAGATTAAGGCGGAATTTACGGACTGGTCAGGATACTGGGATAAATTGTCTGCTATGGCGGCAGGCGGTAATATGCCAGATATTGTTCAGCAGGATTATAGCTATATTAACCAGTATCAGAAGAGTGGACAGCTGGCAGATCTTACGCCATTTATTGAGGATGGCACCATTGATACAGCTAATATTCCTGACAGCATCATTAAGAGCGGTTCTATTGATGGGAAATGTTATGCCATCAGTCTTGGAAGCAATGCCCCTGTTATGGTTTATGATAAGGAGATTGCAGAGAAAGCTGGGGTTATAATACCGGAACAGGCTACGATCGATCAGCTGTATGACTTGGGAGAGCAAATTTATGAGAAAACAGGTGTAAAGACCTATTATGATGGCGGTATTAATTCTATGGTTTTTGTTGCAAGAACAAAGGGATCCCATCTATTTGATGAGTTGAATACGGGAGAAATCTCTGCTGTTCTTCAACATTTTAAGAATGTAGAAAAGTTTAATGTTTCTGAGGCGGCTATTGCACCAGATTTACTGGCAGAAAAAAATCCGGATGTAGTAGAAACAAAGCCTATAATTGATCAGTCAGCCTGGAACGATTTTTCCTACTCAAATCAGTATATCAGTATATCTGATGTGGCAGGACGGGAATTAGGAATATCTATGTATCCAACATCTGCTGATGCAAAAGAGCAGCCTATGTACTTAAAACCAAGCCAGTTTTTCTCTATTGCCGAAACATCACAGCATAAAAAAGAAGCTGCAGAATTTATCAACTGGTTTACTAACAGTGTTGAGTGTAACGAGATTCTTTTAGGTGAGAGAGGTGTTCCCATAAACACAGAGGTTGCAGAAACAATTAAAGCAAAGGTAGATGAAAAATCTGCTAAGATTTTTGATTATATTAACCGTGTGGCGGAGATTGCAACGCCAATCGATGCACCAGATCCAAACGGTAAGGGCGAGATTGAAGCATTGAGCAAAACGGTGGTAGAGGATATACGGTATGGAGATATCACTCCGGAGGATGCAGCAAAGGAATTTGTAGCACAGGCACAGACTATTTTAAAAGAAGCGCAGTAAATGGTTTAAACATAGATGGATCAAGGAGGTGCTGCAGTGAAAAAACAAGGTAGATCCTTCAAAAGACAACGGACGTTGACACAGAGGATGAACACACCTCAGGCAGCAGGTTATGTATTTATTCTTCCTTTTATTATCGGGTTCCTGTCGTTTATGGCACTGCCGATGATATTGTCGTTTGCATTTTCTTTTACAAAATATAATATTTTGGAGTCCCCGGAGTTTATTGGGTTTGGAAATTATATAACGATGTTTACTGGAGATCCTAAATTCTGGAAAGTCTTTGGGGTGACTATGTACTATGTTGTATTCTCAGTTCCGCTGAGACTGGTCATGGCTTTGGTTGTAGCAATGCTTTTGGTAAAGAGCACAAAGCTGTCTGGTTTTTACCGAGCGGTATTTTATTTGCCGTCTATCATTGGATCCAGCGTTGCAGTAGCTATTTTATGGAAGAGGATGTTTGCCAGTGATGGAGTCATCAATGCTCTGTTGAATACGATTGGAATAGAAAGTAAAATTGCATGGCTGGGAAGAACAGATACCGCACTGTGGACGCTGATTATTTTGGCAGTTTGGCAGTTTGGCTCGTCTATGTTGATTTTCCTGTCTGGTCTGAAACAAATTCCCGTTTCTCTTTATGAGGCGGCTACTGTGGATGGAGCTACAGGAATTCAACGGTTTTTCAAAATTACTTTGCCTATGCTGACCCCCACAATATTCTTTAATCTTATAAATCAGCTGATCAGCGGTTTTATGGCATTTACCCAGAGTTATATTATCACACAGGGAAAGCCAAGGGATACGACACTATTCTACACAGTATATATGTATCAAAACTCGTTTACCTATAACAAGATGGGATATGGCTGCGCTATGGCATGGTTTATGGTGTTGGTAGTAGGGATTTTAACTCTGATCCTATTTAAAACCCAGAAATACTGGGTATATTACGACTCAGAAGGATGATAGTACATGAAACAGGGATATAAAGAAAAAAGAATCATTTTAAAAGCGGTGTATCATGTGTTGACCTGTCTGTTTGCATTGGTCATGATATATCCGTTAATCTGGATGATTATGGGATCATTTAAGGATTCCAATGAAATATTTCAGGAAGCGCAGAGACTTTTACCAAAAACATTTACATTGGAAAATTATTCTGTAGGATGGCAGGGCTTTGCCGGGTACAGCTTTGGGCTTTTTTTTCGAAATTCATTTATTATAGCTGGCCTGTCTACGATTGGCGCAGTAGTGTCCTCTGGAGTTGTTGCATATGGATTTGCAAGATGTGATTTTAAACTCAAGGGATTTTGGTTTGCCTGTATGCTGCTTTCAATGATGCTTCCCTTTCAGATGATTATGATACCACAGTATATTGTATTCAATAAAATAGGGTGGGTTGGTTCTTATCTTCCGATTATTGTTCCGCAGTTTTTTGGACAGGGATTCTTCATTTTTCTGAATGTCCAGTTTATTAAAGGAATACCATATGATCTGGATGAGGCGGCACGAATGGACGGATGCAGCATTTACAGTATCTTTCCAAAGATTATTTTACCGCTGATTAAACCTTCTCTGGTTACCAGTGCAATCTTTTCATTCATGTGGAGGTGGGATGATTTTCTTGCGGCGCTGATATATTTAAGCGATCCATTAAAATATCCGGTCAGTTATGCGCTGAAAATGTTCTCTGATCCAACAGCGGGTTCAGACTGGGGGGCTATGTTTGCGATGGCAACGTTGTCATTGCTTCCTATCTTCCTGATTTTTCTGACCATGCAGAAGTATCTGGTGGAAGGAATAGCTTCCACGGGGATAAAGGGGTAAGAGAAGAAAAAAGGGAGGAACAAAATTTTAGTTGTTTCTCCTTTTTTATAAGAAATCTGATATATTTGGAGGCTGCCAGATGGATTTTACAGCAAACAGAATACGTGCAATTCTTAAGGAACTTGAAGAGCATTGTTGGAAAAACAGATGTCCAGTGGAAAAAATTAACACAGCCAGGGGAAATTATACATATGGAAAAACATTTGACAGAAATAATTTTGCATGGCAGACATTTGGGCGAGACGAGACCTGGGGAGGTACGGACTGGCATCAGTGGTTTCTGGCGGATATTCCCGGAAAAGCAGGAATACAGGAAGAACCGCTGTATGTAATAGTAAGCACTGGAGCAAATGATATTTGGAATACGGATAATCCTCAAATTATAGCCTATAGAAATGGATATATGTCGGCAACGATGGATATGAACCACCAGGTAATGTGTCTTGCAGATAGTGCCAATCCAGCCAGTACATACGAAACCGCTTTTTACGCCTATACAAATGGTCATAAAAAGAGTGATTTCTTTCGCCTGGATACGGCTGTTCCAAATCAGCCGGTCATTGATCTGTATTTTGATATGAAGGTGCTTTTCGAGGCGGCAGAACTAATGGAAAGTGAGGAGTTAGTCTTTAAGGATATAATGGATCTCCTAAGCTTTGCAGCAGATATTCTGGATTTAAGAAGAATAGAATCAGAGGCATTTTATAAATCAGTAAAGGAAGCAAGGGAATATTTAAAGAAAAACAGGTATGATCATCCGGCAGGGATGGAAGTAACTGTTCACAGCATTGGACATACTCATATTGATGTAGCCTGGAAATGGCCTTTGCGGCAGACACGGCAAAAAGTGGTACGTAGTTTTCAGACTGTACTGAATCTGATGGATCGCTATCCATCCTATAAATTTATGTCCAGCCAGCCGCAGCTTTATCAGTTTGTTATGGAGGATGCACCATGGCTTTTTGAAAAGATACGTCAAAAGGTAAAAGAGGGAAGATGGGAAGCAGAGGGAGGAATGTGGCTGGAACCTGACTGCAATCTTTCCTCGGGCGAATCACTGGTGCGTCACCTCATATATGGAACAAGATTTTTTGAAGAGGAACTAGACGCATTGCCTAATGAGGTACTTTGGCTTCCTGACGTATTTGGGTACAGTGCAGCCCTGCCTCAGATTATGAAACAGTTCCATATGCCCTATTTTATGACAACGAAGTTGGGATGGAATGATCACAATCAGTTTCCAAATGATACGTTTTTGTGGAGAGGAATTGATGGAAGTCAGGTTCTTACTCATATGATCACTACAAAAAACTATGACAAGGAAAACAAGAAAGATGGAAGGAATGCTTTTAACACTACATATAATGGCCTTCAAAATCCAAGCCAGATCAAGGGAACCTGGCAGCGCTATCAGAACAAGGAAGTAAGCCGCAATGTGCTGACTTGCTATGGGTATGGAGATGGCGGGGGTGGTCCTACTGCTCAGATGCTGGAACAGGATGAGCGTCTGAGCAGAGGTGTGCCTGGGTGCCCAGTGACAAAACAAAGTTTTGTAAAAGATTTTTTTCATATTTTGGAACAAAATTTAAATAGAAGTAAGCTGCCGGTGTGGCATGGAGAACTATATCTGGAGTATCACAGAGGAACTTATACCTCTATGGCTAATAATAAAAAAAATAATCGTAAATGTGAATTTTTGAATCAGGATGTGGAATTCTTCTCTGTTCTTGCAGGCAGACTTATCTCGTATCCAAGAACAGAACTGGAACATTGTTGGAAACTGCTTTTATTGAATCAGTTCCATGATATTCTTCCGGGATCATCTATTGCAGATGTGTATGAGGATTCAGACCGTCAGTATGAGGAAATACAAACTGTAGATGGAGAATTAATTCAAAAGGCACAGAATGTGCTGCTGAAAGAGCAAGGAGCAAGAATACAGGAAGAAAATGCAGATGGAATTGCCCTGTGGAATACGTTAAGCTTTGAACGGACAGAAATTCTGGAGCTTTCAACACAGATTCAGGGAATATCCGGCCAAAAGAGTGCAGATGGAAAATGGTTATATCTCCTAGAGAAAATCCCGCCCAAAAGTATGTGTATTATAAAGAAACAGAATAAAAAGAACAAAGAAAAGGTTATGAAGGTGATTGATAAGGATGAAAATGGGCATCCAATTCACATCCGTACACCTTTTTATGAGATAGAATTGAATGTAAAGGGGGAATTTACACAAATCAAAGATATTACGGAAGATAGAGAACTCATGAAAATGGGAGAACGGGGAAACCGTATCCGTGTGTTTGAAGACAAGCCGATGGAATTTGATTCATGGAATATTGATCCCTATTATGAGGCAAAATCCTGGGATTGGGATGATACGCAGGAGTTTCGTGTAACAGAAAATGGGCCATACAGGGCCTGTATACAAATTCGCCGCCAGTTTATGGATTCATGGATGGAACAAAAAATTTATTTTTACAGTCATACAGGACGGATTGATTTTAGAACCAAATTGGACTGGAAAGAGCACCAGCTTCTGGTTAAGGCGGAATTTCCGGTAGACATTCTGGCGGTTCGAGCGGATTACGAGATCCAATTTGGAAATGTGGAACGGCCAACTCATAAAAATACTACATGGGATCAGGCTATGTTCGAGGTTTGTGCACATAAATGGGCTGATTTGGCGGAACCGGGTTATGGAACATCTATTTTAAACGATTGTAGGTATGGATACGATATCCATGATAGTATAATGCGTCTAACGTTGCTGAAATCAGGTATTTTTCCCAATCCTAATGCTGATGTTGGGCTTCATGAGTTTACATATGCTCTGTTTCCACATACGGGAGATTATAGAGAAGGAAAAGTTGTTCAGGAGGCGTATCGTCTGAATTGTCCTCTGTATGGACAGGCGGTACAGGCAGATCAGGAATATAGATTTTCCTTTATGGAGATTCAGGAAGAAAATGTGATTGCAGAGACCCTGAAAGCCGCTGAGGATGGGAATGGTGTTATCGTTCGGTTATATGAAGCATATGGAAAACGGGGTAATATCCATATTTCGTTTGCAGATAAATGGAATGTGGCTCAGACCGATCTTCCAGAGAAGGAGTATAAATTGCTCCAGCAGGAAAATGGAGAGGTGATTCTGAACATGAGACCTTTTGAAATAAAAACACTTCGTTTGGAACACATTTAAGGACTGGGGAATCGGACAATGGAAGGAGAAAAAGATGGATTTTGATGTGCTGGCGTTTGGCGCAAAGGGAGATGGAATGACCAATGATACAGCCGCTATTCAGGAAACAATTGATCGATGCTACCAGGAAGGCGGTGGAAGAGTTATTTTAGAAAGCGGAAAAACATTTTACTCAGGTTCCCTGATTTTAAAACCTTATGTAGAGCTGCATATAAAAAGAGGAGCAGTGCTGAAAGCATCCGGAGACCTTTCAGCGTATTTTAGACCTAACTGCGGGCTTCGCGATGAAGGCATAGATCGGATAGGAACGCCGGTGACGCTGAAACCTTCTTATGCATTTTTATATGCAAAGGATGCGGATGGAATTGCAATCAGCGGAGGTGGTATTATAGATGGAAACTGTTATGCGTTTGTACATCGTGTTAGCCCATATTATGTAACAGGAGACCTTTATCCAAGGCCTACTATGATTTACCTGGAACACTGTAATCATATTACAGTGAAGGATGTAACATTACAGAATGCACCATTTTGGACACTTCATCCCGCCGGATGTGAGGATGTGCTGATTTCGCAGATACGCATTTTAAATCCGCTGGATGTGGCGAATTCAGACGGTATAGATCCGGATCATTCCTCGAATGTGAGGATATTGGGCTGCCATATCGTCTGTGCAGACGATGCCATTTGTCTGAAAAGCTCTGCTGGAAATATGGAATATGGTTCCACAAAAAATGTGGTAATTGCAGACTGCACGTTGGTTTCGACTTCAGCAGCCGTAAAAATTGGAACAGAAGGAACGGGAAATTTTGAAAATATCTTAGTCCATGACTGCATCATATCCGACTCAAACCGTGGAATATCCATTCAGATAAGAGATGGCGGAAGTGTGCGGAACGTGTCATTTTCCAATATAAGGATAGATACAAGACGCTTTGCGGATTGTTGGTGGGGCTGTGGAGAGCCAATTGCTGTTTCAAGCTTTAATCGGGATGAGCAGACGCCCTCAGGTATAGTGGAAAATATTTTGTTTGATAATATTTTATGTAACTCAGAAAATGGTGTTTTCATGGCCGGAGGTCCGGAATATAAGGTTCGCAATATACGTATGCGCCATGTAGATGTGGAGCTTTCCACAAAGTCAAAATGGCCCAAAGGCCAGTATGATTTAAGGCCGGGAGCCGGAATGGGAATTGAAAAGACAAAGACAGCCGGATTTATGCTGCGAAATGTAGATGGTGCAGTTCTTACTGATTGCAGTGTGGTCATTCATGACAATGAAGACGGATGCTTTGGAAATGCATTTGAAACCCATGAGTGCCGTGGGGTGAAAATATAAAAAATAATCTGTAATTATTCATCCCCGCCACATTTCCGCATGGCTGAATAATTACAATAATCCACACCATGTATTGACATTTCTGCAAAAAGCATTATAATAAAGGCAGATAACTTGTCAGACAAGATGGAGAACTCATCATGATTCAAAGGAACAATGTCACGGAACAGATCATAGCGTATTGTAAGCAGCAGATACGGAGCGGTACCTGGAAAATAGGTGAGAAGATTCCATCAGAGAATCAGCTTTGCGCAGAATTGGGAGTCAGCAGGGCCAGTATCAGGAGTGCCATCAAGGAACTGACAGGGATCGGGGCATTGGAAAGTGTTCATGGAAAGGGAACATTTCTCATTGACAATCAACTGGATATTGGCGGCAGTCAAGAATATAAGATCACGTCAGAGGATTGTAAGGATATGGAAAAAGTGCTTGAATTTCGTCGGATCATTGAGCCGGAGGCCTGTTATCTGGCAGCCCGCAATATGGGAGATGAGTTGTTAGGCAGGCTTGAGCACACACTGGAGGAGATGCGGTGCAATGTAGGCGATTCCTTACGTTTTGTGGAGGCGGATCTTCAATTTCACTGGCTGCTTAGCCAAGCTACGGATAATCCTCTTATAGAAAAGAGCATGAACCGTATATTTAAGGAAAATCTGGAAGATCATGAGAAGATGAACCAGGTATTTGGATACCAGGATGGCATCTATTATCATACGATGATTATCAATGCCATAAAAGCGGGAAATCCGGAAAGAGCGCGAGGAATCATGCACGATCATCTTCAGCATGGAGTAGACAGGCTTAAGAAGGGACAGATAAAAAAATAAGGCATTGCATTCAGCAGTGCTTTATTTATAGATTAACTTGTCAGACAACATACAAGAATAAGGAGGAGCAATGGGAGTAAAAATCAAAAAGATTAAAGTAATCTGTACAGCCCCGGAAGGAATCAATCTGGTAGTAGTAAAGGTCGAAACAGATCAGCCGGGACTTTATGGGCTTGGATGCGCTACATTCGCCTACCGTCACCTGACGGTAAAACATCTGCTGGAAACATATTTTGAGCCGTTGCTTGCAGGAAAGGATGCGGAAAATATTGAAGAGCTTTGGCAGCTGATGCATCAGAATGGCTACTGGAGAAATGGCCCTATTGAAAACAACGCGATATCCGGTATTGATATGGCTTTATGGGATATTAAAGGAAAACTGGCTGGTATGCCGCTGTACCAGCTGTTTGGAGGAAAGGTAAGAGAAGGCATTCCTGTATACCGCCACGCCGATGGACGTGATCTCGAAGAACTCTGCGAAAATATTGCCAGATTTCATGAAATGGGAATCCAGACGATTCGCTGTCAGTGCGGAGGTTATGGCGGAGAAGGTTATGGGCATACGCCGAAAACCGCTCCCGTAAATGCAAAGCCGGGAGTATATCTGGATGCACAGAAATATATTCGCGATACGACGGCTCTTTTTGAAGGAATACGAAACAAAATGGGAGATGAGATACAGCTGGTTCATGATGTCCATGAACGGATTGCCCCAGCAGAGGCAATTCAGCTTGCCAAAGCTCTGGAACCCTATCATTTGTTCTTCCTGGAGGATCCGGTGCCTTTAGAGCAGATGCACTGGTTAAGGCAGCTGCGCCGGCAGAGCTTTATCCCAATTGCTCAGGGAGAGCTCTTTAATAATCCGGCGGAGTGGCGCACTCTGATTACAGAACAGCTGATCGATTTCATACGGGTGCACTTAAGCCAGATCGGGGGTATTACACCGGGAAGAAAACTGCAGACTTTTGCAGAACAGTTCGGCGTACGAACCGCCTGGCATGGTCCTGGAGATATGTCGCCCATAGCGCACGCAGCGAATATTCATATTGATCTGGCGGCTCCGAATTTTGGAGTTCAGGAATGGTCAGGAATCGAGCCTCCCAATTTTGTGATTCAGAAGCTGCGTAGTCAGCATGGGGCACTTCTGGAAGTATTTGACGGATTGCCGGAGTTTAAAGATGGCTATGTATATGCAAATGACAGACCGGGACTGGGAGTAGATATTAACGAAACCGAGGCAGAAAAATATCCATGCACAGCGGAGGTAACGACATGGACTCAGACAAGACGCAGGGATGGAGCTCTTCAGACCCCTTAGTCTTATTATGGATGTGTATTAAGAAGATTAGCAGGAGGAGGCGTGTACAGTGAAATCAAGGTTAGCAAGGGCAGCAGCAGTGCTGATGGCGGCAGGAGGGCTGGCCGCAGTTTTTTCAGGCTGCAGTGCCAAAAAAACGGAGCAGGAAGTAATCCATTTGAAAATGGCTGTGGCAGATGCGGATAATTCAGCCCAGGCAGAAGGCGCCAGAGAGATCGCCAGAGAGGTAGAGAAAGCTACGGATGGGATGATTCAGATCGAGGTTTTGGCAGGAGGAACCTTGGGCGGAGAGCGGGATACAGTAGAACTTGCCATGCTGGGAGGCATCGATATTGTAACCTGTGCAAATTCTGTATTTACACAATGGATTCCGGAAATGAGCATTTTAGATCAGCCTTATCTCTTTACCAATGAAGCCCAGGCTCATGGAGCAGTAGACGGCAGGGGAGGGGATTTGATTGAAAGGGAAGCTTTAGATAAGCTTAATCTTCATGTGATCGGTTATATGGAATCAGGGTTTCGTAACGTATTTTCCAAAGAGCCTATCCAGTCAATTGGGGATTTTCATGGTGTAAAGATCAGGACGATGCAGAATCCCTATCATATGGCGGCGTTTGAGTCATTTGGAGCAATCCCTACGGCCATGGCTGCCAGTGAACAGTTTACGGCGCTTCAGCAGGGAACCATAGACGCCTGTGAAAATGCAGTAAGCAACTGTCTGAATAATGGATTTTATGAAGTGACGAAAAACATCACCTACACCAACCATGCATTTGTATACATTTTAGTCAGTATGTCAGACCATGCATGGAACAGGATCCCGGAGGAACTTAGGCCGGCATTTATGGAAGCGGTAAACCGAGGATACAACACAGAACGAAAACTGCTGAAGCAGGCCAATGAGGATGCGGTAAAGATTATGGAAGAAGAGAAGGGTGTAGCGTTCCATGATATTGACGTAACGGCGCTTCAGGAGGCATATAAACAGCTGGCAGAGAAAAAAGGCTATCGCTTTGATCAGGAATGGCAGGAGGCTTTGGAAGAGGCTATCCGTGAAAATCCGTAAGGGGGCGGCATAAGATGAAGAAAATATTGGACGTATTGACAAAAATAGAAAATTTTATAATGGCAGCAGCATTTATGGTAATGGTAGCAGCATCATTTGCCCAGGTGGTCAACAGAAATATTTTCAAGCTTCCCATATCCTGGTTTGATGAGGCATCCGTATACTGTATGGTCTATATGGTACTTCTCGGAACGGAGGTGGGGCTTCGGGACGGGACTCAGGTCGCAGTAACGGCAGTGGTGGACAGGCTGAAGGGAAACGCAAAAATACTGGCTCAGCTTCTGGCAAAGGCGGTGGTGGTTATTTTCTCAGCCGGCGTATTTCTGGGAGGAATGAAGCTTATGGACATTCAGATACGCACAGGACAGGTCTCGGCGGCTCTTGGGATTCCCATGACAATCCCCTACAGCGCTATGGTGATAAGCTTTGCAATGATTACTCTGGTGCAGTCGGCAGAGGCAGCATTAACGGCAGTACATTTATTAAAAAGCCATAAGGAGGAAACAGCATGACCGGTATTATTTTATTCGGCAGCTTTGCGGTATTTTTGATTCTGGGAGTTCCCGTATCCATGGCTCTGGGTGCGGCTACAATGGGAACCATTCTTTTCAGCCCTGACATAGCGATTACAACTGCTGTGATTCCGCAGAGAATTTTTGGGGGTCTGGAGTCCACATCCTTAATGGCAATTGCTTTTTTTGTACTGGCCGGCAATTTAATGACAAAAGGCGGTATATCCAGGAGACTGGTGGATCTGGCAAATTCCATGGTGGGAGGGGTCAGAGGGGGAATGTCTCTGGCGCTGGTACTGGCCTGTGCATTCTTTGCAGCTTTATCAGGTTCGGCACCGGCGACAGTGATTGCTATCGGTTCGATGCTTTATCCTGATATGACGAGAATCGGGTATCCGAAGGACAGGACTGCGGGCCTTCTGGTGGTTGCCGGAGGGCTTGGCCCGATCATTCCGCCAAGTATCATCATGGTGGTATATGCCACTATGACCGGAGCTTCCGTGGGAGATATGTTTAAATCAGGACTTGCTATTGGTATTGGGATTATGGCGGCCTTGATGATTGTCGTTCTTTTCTTTGCTCAAAAGGAGCAATGGCCCAAGGCAGAGACACGGATTACGCCAAAACAGTTTCTGGTGAACACCGTAAAGGCAATTCCGGCGCTGCTGCTTCCAGTGATTATTCTGGGGGGGATTTACAGCGGTATCCTTACGCCTACAGAATCAGCTTCTGTGGCTGTGGTATGGGCTTTAATTGCAGGTATGTTCATTTACAAAGAACTGTCTGTGAAGGATCTGGTGCCTATTATCCTTGATTCGGCAAAGGGATCGGCAATGGTACTGTTTATTGTGGCGTCATCGACTGCCTTCTCGTGGCTGTTTACATTTTCTGGTATTTCCAGCGCACTGGTCAATGCCATTGTAGGTATGAACCTTAATCCTGTAATGTTCTGCCTGATTATTGCGGTAATTCTTCTGATCTTCGGTACATTTCTGGAGGGAATTGCTACGGCAGTGCTTCTGGTTCCGGTACTCTGGCCTATGGCAGCTTCTCTGGGAATTAACGTGATTCATTTTGGCATGATTGTGTGTATTTCCAATGTGGTTGGCACTATGACACCGCCGGTGGCAGTTAACATCTTTTCGGCGGCCAGCGTGACAAAGTTAAAAATGGGAGATATTGTAAAAGGTCAGATACCGTTTTTCATTGGTTATCTGGTTGTATTTTTCGCAGTTGTGTTTATTCCCGCAGTCAGTCTTTTTATGCTGTAAAACGTATCTGAAGGTGAGAGACTAAATACATTGGCGTTGTGAAAATATATTTAAATGATCATAAAAGGGAGGACATAAAAATGGCATTTATTGCAAAAGAAATGTTTAGCGTGGAAGGAAAGAAATGTATCGTTACAGGAGGCGCACAGGGGCTTTCAAAGGGAATGGCAGAGGGACTTTTGGAAAATGGGGCTGAAGTGGTTTTGGTAGATGTTCAGGAGGAGAAGTTGAAACAGGTAGTAGAACACTACCGCAGCCTGGGATATAAGGCCTATGGAATTGCAGGTAATCTGGCAGACAGGGAGGAACTTGGAAGGATTTTTGACCAGGCGCTGGAGGTTCTGGGAGGACGTTTGGACGTTCTTATTCCGGCAGCGGGAATTCAGAGACGCCATTTGCCAGAGGAGTTTCCTGTTGAAGAATGGGATCTGGTTATGAAAATAAATCTCGATCATGTATTTCTGATGATTCAAAAGGCGCTGAAGGTAATGCTGACACAGCCCAAGGGCGGGAAGATTATCAATGTCGCTTCTATGGTGTCATGGTTTGGAGGAACTACGGTTCCTGCTTATACTGCAAGCAAGGGAGCCGTTACGCAGCTTACCAAGAGCCTTGCGGTGGACTGTGCAGGCAGAGGAATCAATATCAATGCTCTGGCACCCGGCTATATGGATACGGAAATGTGCGCCAATATGACGCAGGCACGCAAGGATGAAACGACACTCAGAATACCACAGGGCAGATGGGGAACACCTGAGGATATGAAGGGACCGGTACTATTCCTTGCTTCTTCAGCCTCCGACTATCTGAACGGCGCAGTAATACCGGTTGACGGTGCATATCTGGTAAAGTAATGAAGGGATATAAACCGATAGCCTGCTGATGGAAATGGCAGCCATTCAGTATGGGGCCTCTTTTTGAATGTCTCTCGTCATTCAAAAATGCTTACGCAAGCCAGCCTGCGGCACATATTTCCGCACAAATTGCCGCATGGCTGAAGAGTTGCGTAAATTTTCATTTTTTCCGAAAATCCCCTTGCAAAAACCCCATTTTCCCTGTACAATCTGATATTGAGAGACATATAAAAGAGGGGCCAGGTTCTGACCCCTCTTTTGACGAGGAACCAAAGCGGCATATAAAAACGCTGTAAAATAAGATTCCATAGAAAGGTAAGAGACATGATTAGTGCAAATAATATCTCCCTTCGCGTAGGCAAAAAAGCATTGTTTGAAGAAGTGAACATCAAGTTCACAGAAGGAAACTGCTACGGACTGATCGGCGCAAACGGTGCGGGTAAATCTACATTTTTAAAGATTCTGTCCGGGCAGCTGGAGCCAACCAGTGGCGAGATCGCCATTACACCAGGACAGAGACTTTCCTTCTTACAGCAGGATCATTTCAAATATGACCAGTATACGGTTCTTGATACCGTTATTATGGGAAATGCCAGACTGTATCAGATTATGAAGGAGAAGGAAGCCATCTACATGAAGGAGGACTTCACTGACGAGGACGGCATCAAGGCTGCAGAGCTGGAGGGCGAGTTCGCCACCATGAACGGCTGGGAGGCTGAGTCGGATGCGGAGAGCCTCTTAAACGGTCTGGGCATCGGAACGGAGTTCCACTATACGCAGATGGGAAATCTCCTGGGTGCTCAGAAGGTGAAGGTACTCCTTGCGCAGGCATTGTTCGGAAATCCTGATATTCTGCTGCTGGACGAGCCGACCAACCACCTGGATCTGGACGCCATCGCATGGCTGGAGGAGTTTTTGATCAATTTTGAGAATACGGTAATCGTAGTATCCCATGACCGTTATTTCTTAAATAAGGTCTGCACCCAGATTGCGGATATCGACTATGGAAAGATCCAGCTTTACGCCGGAAACTATGATTTCTGGGTAGAGTCCAGCCAGCTGATCATCAAGCAGATGAAGGAAGCCAACCGGAAAAAGGAAGAGAAGATCAAGGAACTGCAGGAATTTATCCAGCGTTTCTCCGCCAACGCTTCCAAGTCCAAGCAGGCAACCTCCCGTAAGCGTGCTCTGGAAAAGATTGAGCTGGATGATATCAAGCCTTCCAGCAGAAAATATCCCTACATCGACTTCCGTCCCTCCCGCGAGATCGGAAATGAGGTTCTGACTGTGGAGCATTTAAGCAAAACCATCGACGGCGAGAAGGTTCTGGATGATATTTCCTTTATCCTGGGAAGAGAGGATAAGGTGGCTTTGGTAGGCCCCAATGAGCGTGCCAAGACCGTTCTTTTTAAGATTCTCTCCGGTGAAATGGAGCCGGACGAGGGTAGCTACAAGTGGGGACTGACTACCACGCAGTCTTATTTCCCCAAGGATAACTCCGCGGAGTTTGCCAATGACGATACCATCGTAGAATGGCTGACCCAGTATTCGCCAGAAAAGGACGTAACCTATGTCCGCGGTTTCCTGGGCCGTATGCTGTTTGCCGGCGAGGACGGCGTAAAGAAGGTAAAGGTTCTTTCCGGAGGCGAGAAAGTGCGCTGTATGCTGTCAAAGCTTATGATCTCCGGTGCAAATGTGCTGATGCTGGACGAGCCTACGGATCATCTGGATATGGAGTCCATTGATGCCTTAAACCGCGGTATGATCAAGTTTCCGGGCGTTATGATCTTTTCTTCCCGCGACCATCAGATCGTACAGACCACAGCCAACCGCATCATGGAGATTATTAACGGAAAACTTATCGACAAGATTACCACATACGACGAGTATCTGGAAAGCGATGAGATGGCAAGAAAGAGATTTACATTTACCGTTACAGAGAGTGACGAACAGGATGATTGATTATAAGGTACGCCTTTGCGTACAAAATGGAGGCAGGATCTGGACAAAGGGTCCTGCCTTTTCGGATTTAGGAAGGAGATAAAATAATATGGAAAAAATTGCCAGCTTTACCATTGACCATATCCGGCTGCAGCCCGGCGTATATGTATCAAGAAAGGATCAGGTAGGCGGCAGCGCCGTCACTACCTTTGATCTTCGTATGACCTCTCCTAACGAGGAGCCGGTGATGAATACGGCGGAGGTTCATACCATTGAGCATCTGGGGGCTACATTTTTGCGGAACCACAGCGAATATGGAAACTGTACCGTCTACTTTGGCCCCATGGGCTGCCGTACCGGATTCTATCTGCTGCTGGCAGGCGATTTTACCTCCCGTCAGATCCTGCCTTTAATTGTGGAAATGTTTGCCTTTATCCGGGATTTTGAAGGTGAAGTGCCGGGTGCCTGCGCGAAAGACTGCGGAAATTATCTAGATATGAATCTTGGGATGGCAAAATACCTGGCTGCCCGGTATTTAAAGGTGCTGGAGAACATTGAGGGATATCCCGAATCCAGACTGGAGTATCCTCAGTAAAATGATATGATCCGAAAAAGGAGTATAATCAATAAAAGGAGATGGAAATGAAAAAACTGATCTCATGGAATGTAAACGGACTGCGGGCCTGTGTGGGCAAGGGCTTTCTTGATTTCTTTAAGGAGGCAGATGCAGATGTATTCTGTATCCAGGAAAGCAAGCTCCAGGAAGGACAGATCGACCTGGATCTGCCGGGGTATTTCCAGTATTGGAATTATGCCGAGAAGAAAGGGTATTCCGGTACGGCGCTGTTTGCCAGGGAGGAGCCTCTTTCTGTAGCCTATGGTCTTGGGATTGAGGAGCACGACCATGAGGGACGGGTGATCACGGCGGAATTTGAGGAATACTACGTTGTCACCTGCTATACGCCAAACTCACAGGATGGCCTTGCAAGACTGGATTACCGTATGGAATGGGAAACGGCATTTCTGGCCTATCTGAAACGGCTGGAAGAGAAAAAGTCGGTGATCTTCTGCGGGGATCTGAATGTGGCCCACAAAGAGATTGACTTAAAAAATCCTAAGACCAACCGTAAAAATGCCGGCTTTACCGACGAAGAGCGGGGGAAATTTACAGAGCTTCTGAATGCGGGATTTATTGATACCTGGCGTTATTTTCATCCCGATACGGAGGGTGTCTACTCCTGGTGGTCCTACCGCTTTAAGGCCAGAGAGAAGAACGCAGGGTGGCGCATTGACTATTTCTGCGTCAGCGAAGCATTAAAGGAGCGGCTGGTAAGTGCCGGGATCCATACAGAGGTGCTCGGCTCCGACCACTGCCCGGTGGAGCTTATGATCCGGCAGGCAGACGAAGGGCAGGGATGATTTTTGCAGATTCTGGCTGTTAAAGAGAGAACACAGCTGTTATAATGGTCATAGGACCGGAGGCTTCCCGGACATGGAGCTGGAAATCCGGGAGGAAATTTAGAACGGAAAAGGAAACAGATACATGAATCTTCTTACCATTGAACATTTAAAAAAATCATATACGGAACGTCTGCTGTTCGATGACACCGCTTTCTCGATCAATGAGGGGGAAAAGGTAGGCCTGATTGGAATTAACGGAACGGGAAAATCGACGCTTTTGCGCATTGCGGCAGGTTTAGAGGAGCCAGATGACGGTTCTGTGGTGAAGGGGCGCAGTCTGTATATCCGCTATCTGCCTCAGATTCCGGAGTTTGAACCGGGGGAAACCGTCCTTGAGGCCATTGTGCGGGAAAATAAAAATGAGCCTCATTTTGCCTCCGGGGAGGAATTGAAAGCGGCGGCCCGATCCATGCTGAACCGTCTGGAGATACTGGACGGTGAGGCGAAAATTGATACTCTTTCCGGCGGTCAGAGAAAGCGGGTGGCTCTTGCCAGTGTTCTTTTAAGCACGGCTGATTTACTGATTTTAGACGAGCCTACAAACCACCTGGACAGCGGTATGGCGGAGTGGCTGGAGGCTTACCTTAAGTCCTTTAAAGGCGCGCTTTTGATGATTACCCATGACCGGTATTTTCTGGACAGCGTGACCAACCGGATCGTGGAACTGGACAAGGGAAAGCTTTACAGCTATCAGGGCGGATATGAGAAATATCTGGAGCTTAAGGCGGAGCGGATGGAGATGGCAGAGGCCGCGGAGCGCAGGCGACAGTCCATCCTGCGGACGGAAATTGCATGGATGCAGAGAGGGGCAAGGGCACGTTCTACCAAGCAGAAGGCCCATATCCAGCGTTACGAGGCTCTGCGGGATCAGGATGGTCCGCAGTATGACCGGAACGTACAGCTGGAGTCCATTGCCAGCCGTCTGGGCCGGACGACGGTGGAACTGAAGGATATCTGCAAGTCCTATGGAGACAGGATGCTCTTACAGGATTTTACCTATATTTTTCTGAAAAATGACCGTGTAGGCATCATTGGTCCCAACGGAAGCGGTAAATCCACCCTGATGAAGATTATTGCAGGCTGGGTACAGCCAGACTCTGGAACTGTACAGATTGGTCAGACCGTAAAACTGGGCTATTTTTCCCAGGAAAATGAGGCAATGGACGAGAGTCTGCGCGTGATAGATTACATCAAAAATGCGGCCGAATACGTTAAGACGAAGGATGGAAGCATCAGCGCCAGCCAGATGCTGGAAAGATTTTTATTTCCGGCCAGCGTGCAGTATACCGTTATTGGAAAGCTGTCGGGGGGTGAGAAGCGCAGGCTGTATCTGCTGAGAATTCTGATGGAAGCGCCTAATGTGATTCTGCTGGATGAACCTACCAATGACCTGGATATCCAGACACTGGTTATTTTAGAGGATTATCTGGACACATTTCCCGGTATTGTGATCACGGTTTCCCATGACCGGTATTTTCTGGACCGTGTGGTAAACCGTATTTTCGCCTTTGAGGGGCAGGGAAGAGTACAGCAGTATGAGGGCGGCTATACGGACTATTTAAGAGCCTTTGAGCTGCGCCATCCTCAGAAAGAGGCTCAGGAGGAAAATGCTCCAAGGGAAGGGCAAAAGGCGGTCAATAGGAGTAACTGGAAGGAGACTGCGGGAGCGCCGAAAAAGAAGAAGCTTTCCTTTAAGGAACAGAAGGAATGGGAGACGATAGAGGATGAAATCGCAGCTCTGGAGTCAGGGATCGAGGCGCTTGAAAAGGAGATGGAGGGCGCTGCCAGCAACTATGCAAGGCTGAACGAGCTGATGAAAACAAAGAGTGAAAAGGAAACGGCCCTGGAGGAAAAAATGGATCGCTGGATGTACCTGAATGAGCTGGTAGAGCAGATCGAAGGGCAGAAATAAGGCGGGTGCCTGTAAGTGTTTGGGAAAGGCGGTAAACAGATGAAAATGGTTTATACAGTGGAGACAGACCGCAGCAGGATTTATCCCCTGGGGGTTACTGCCAGAGGAGATGGGTATGATGTGTCCTTTGTCTCTAAGGTCAAAAACTGCGGATTGCTTTTATTTGAAAAAGGAAAAAAACGTCCTTCTGCCAGAATACCTTTTCCGGCAGAAGGACGGATGGGCGATGTGCATTTTATGACGGTAAGGGGCAGCTTTGATGATCTGGAATACGCCTTCTGGGAGGATGACAGGGAGACGCCGGACCCCTTTGGACGCCGGTTTACAGGATGGGACAGATGGGGGAAAAGGGACAGTGCAAGGCGATGTATTCGTACTCCCTTTGATGTGCTGCGGGAGAATTTTGACTGGGAAGATGACTGCCGTCCGGCCGTTCCTACTCAGGACTGTGTGGTTTATAAGATTCATGCCAGAGGCTTTACCAAACACATTTCTTCCGGGGTGAGCCCGCAGAAGCGGGGAACTTTTGCGGGGGTGGCTGAGAAGATTCCTTATATGAAAGAGTTGGGGATCACCACAGTGGAAATGATGCCGCCGTCTGAGTTTGATGAGGTGATCCGTTCCCCAAGGGGCGAGGTGTTCGGACTGCCTAAGGAGGGAGCGCCTGCGCGCGGATACTGTGCCGCAGCCGGGGAATCCCGCGGGAGGCGGGCGGTATCGGAAAAAGCAGAACCGGTAAAGGTAAACTACTGGGGCTATTGCCGGAGCTTTGCCTTTGCGCCAAAGACCTCATACGCATCCGACGGGGCCTGTGAAATAAAAGACCCTGTAACCGAGTTTAAGAGCATGGTAAAGGCCCTTCACAGGGCAGGCCTTGAACTGGTGATCGAGCTGTATTTCGACGGAACAGAGGCGCCGGGATATGTGCTGGATGCAGTTCGTTTCTGGGCGATGGAATACCATGTAGACGGGGTGCACCTGGTGGGGTTTGCGCCGCTGTCCCTGCTGGCTGCAGATCCTTATCTGAAGGATATAAAGCTGTGGGGCGAGGGATGGGAGACGGAAGGGGATTTTCGCCGAATCTGTGAATACAATTCCGGTTTTATGCAGGATATGAGACGTTTTTTAAAGGGTGACGAGGGGATGCTCAATGCCTTTGCGTACCATCTGCGCCGCAATCCAGGGGGCATCGGCGTGATCAATTATATGGCGAATGTAAACGGATTTACGATGATGGATATGGTTTCTTACAATGAGAAACACAATGAGGACAACGGCGAGGAGAACAGGGACGGAACAGACTGCAACCAGTCCTGGAACTGCGGAGCCGAGGGGACGGTGCGGAAGAAGCGGATCCGTCAGCTTAGGATGCAGCAGCTTCGCAACGCAGTGCTCCTTCTGTTTTTAAGCCAGGGAACGCCCCTTCTTTTATCCGGCGATGAACTTGGACAGAGCAAGCGGGGAAATAACAATTCCTACTGCCAGGACAATGAAATATCCTGGCTGAACTGGGATCTGCTGGAGCGCGACAGCCGCCTGTATGAGTTTGTCAGGGCGGCCATTTCCTTTAGAAAGTCCCACGATCTGTTCCATATGGAACAGGAACCGGGGTTAATGGATTATAAGGGGACAGGACTGCCGGATCTGTCCTATCATGGAGAGAAGGCGTGGCAGCCGGAGTTTGACCGGCACTGCCGTCAGCTTGGTGCATTTTACTGCGGAGCTTATGGAAAAGGTCGGGATGGAAAAGGAGACGCCAGCTTTTACACCGCCTATAATATGCACTGGGAGCCGCATGAATTTGCTCTGCCCAATCTTCCCAAGGGAAGGGAATGGCGGATGGTGTTTAATACGGCAGAGGACAGCGTAAACGGCTTCTGGGCGGAGAAGGATGCACCGGTACTGAAGGATCAGAAGAAGGTTATGGCGGCAGCCCGGTCGGTATGCGTATTTATGGAAGGGCCGGTTCATGGAAAAGGGCCTGCGTCGGAAGAAAGAGGGCAAAAAAATGCTGAATGAATCAATGGAGCAGTTTATAAGAGAACATAAGGAGGAGGCCTTTGAACTGCTTAGGACCATTGGCCGGATCCCTGCGCCCTCCAATCACGAAGAAAAACGGGCCGCTTTCTGCTGCCAGTGGCTGAAGGAACAGGGGGCGGAAGGGGTAATTATCGACGAGGCTCTCAATGTGGTTTATCCCGCTGTGACCCGCGAAACGGCTGGTCTGGAGGTCTATATGGCTCACATGGATGTGGTATTTCCTGATAAAGAGGATCTGCCTCTCACAGAGAATGGAGACTTTATTTTCTGTCCGGGAATCGGGGATGATACTGCCTGTCTGGTATGCCTTCTGATGGCTGCAAAATACCTGGCAAGGGCTATAAAAGAGGATCGTCTGGAAGAGGTTTATCCCTCTCATCTGCCAGGGCTTTTGCTGGTGTGCAATTCAGGGGAAGAGGGGCTGGGAAACTTAAAGGGCGTCCGTAAGATATGTGAAAAGTATGGAAACCAGATCAGCGCTTTCTGCACCTTTGACAGTCAGCTGGATAAGCTCGTAGATCAGGCGGTGGGTTCCGAGCGTTTTCGCATTACCGTCCGCACCCAGGGCGGCCATTCTTTCAATGATTTTGGCCGCGATAATGCGATCGAGAAACTGGCGGAAGTGATTTCCCTGCTGTACCGGATTCCAGTTCCTGAAAATGGCCGCACCACCTTTAATGTGGGTCAGATCCAGGGCGGAACCTCCGTCAATACCATTGCTCAGGAAGCCCATATGCTGTATGAGTTTCGCTCAGATCGCAAAGAAAATCTGGATTATATGCACAAACAGTTCGATGCTGTGATAGAGGAAGCCAGAGCGGCTGGCATAGAGATTCAGACGGAGCTTCTGGGACTTCGGCCCTGCTCTGGAAAGATCGATCCTGGCCGTCAGGCGGAACTTCTTGGGCGGGCGGTGGCTGCGGTGGAGGCAGTCACTGGGATGCGTCCCTGGACAGGTTCGGGTTCCACGGACTGCAATATTCCCATGTCCCTTGGAATCCCCAGCGTATGCGCCGGATGTTATCGGGGCGGGGGCGCTCATACAAGAGAGGAGTTTATAGAGGCCTCTTCGCTGACTGACGGTTGCCGTGTGGTATTTCATATGATGTTTCAGCGATGATCCTCTGTCTGCCCGCTGTCATAAGGGATAGCGTCATTTCATAAATTAAACAGAGTGCACCGACCGGATGCTTCCGGGACCGCTCAAGGAATGGTCCCGGAAGCATTTTTCGTTTCCATGCATTAAAAAAGCTGCGGCGATAAAGGGAAAAACATAAAAATAAGAAGGGGGATGCCGGCATGACAGAGTGGTACAGCAGGTCAGAGGAAGAAATCTTACGGGAGCTTTCTTCCAGCCGCCGGGGGCTGACGGAAGAGGAGGCGGCTATACGTCTGGAAAAATATGGGGAAAATACGATCCATGAAAAGCCGCGCCTTCCCTGGTGGCAGGTTTTTTTGGAGCAGTTTAAAGATCTTCTGGTTGTGATTTTGATTGCGGCAGCCGCGGTGTCCATGGTGACGGGAGATCCGGAAAGCGCTATGGTTATCTTTGCTGTGCTCTTTTTAAATGCCCTTCTTGGTACCATTCAGCATGAAAAGGCGGAGAAGTCTCTGGAAAGCCTGCAAAGGCTCTCATCTCCTGAGGCCAGAGTGGTAAGAAACAGCCAGTCCCTTACCATTCCTTCCTCCCAGGTAGTCCCTGGAGATGTGCTGATTCTGGAGGCCGGAGATCTGGCGGCGGCTGATGGACGCCTGCTGGAGGTCTATGGACTGACGGTAAATGAAAGCTCTCTCACCGGGGAGTCGCTTAGCGTGGAAAAGCACGCGGGTACGCTGCGAATCGGGAATAAGGAACGGCTTTCTCCGGGAGATCAGTCCAATATGGTATTTTCCGGTTCTCTTATCACCTCCGGCCGTGCTCTGGCGGTTATTACCGCTACAGGCATGGCTACGGAAATCGGTTCCATTGCTTCGCTGATGAACGGGGCGGGAAGTCAGAAAACACCCCTGCAGGTAAGTCTGGATCATTTCTCCGGCCATCTGGCCCTGGGGATCATGGCCGTCTGCAGTCTGGTCTTTGGGCTCAGTGTCTGCCGGAAGGAGCCGGTGCTGGAGGCTCTGATGTTTGCCGTTGCTCTGGCAGTGGCGGCGATTCCTGAGGCCTTAAGCTCTATCGTCACCATTGTTCAGGCGATGGGAACCCAGAAAATGGCGAAGGAAAATGCCATCATAAAGGATCTGAAGGCCGTGGAAAGCCTGGGCTGTGTATCTGTGATCTGTTCCGATAAGACCGGAACTCTGACCCAGAACCGAATGGGGGTGGAGCAGGTCTTTATAAACGGAAGAAATATGGAGCCGGAGGCGCTGGCCGTGCCGGCGGCAGAAGGCAGAAGCGATGTGAACTTATTTCTCATGGCAGCGGCTTTGAATAACAATGCGTCTCCTTCAGCCAGAGAAGAAGAGGGGGATCCGGCAGAAAATGCCCTCCTGCACATGGTTCAGGCTGCGGGAGCGATCCCGGAACAGCTGCGCCTGCGCTGCCCCAGAAGGGGAGAGATTCCATTTGATTCTGTGAGAAAGAGGATGACTACGGTAAATTGCGTGGGAGAGGAAAAAATACTGTTTGTAAAGGGGGCTGTGGATGTGCTTCTGGAGCGGTGCAGCCGCATGGCGAATCCGGCGGGATCCGGCGCGTTTGGACTGCAAATTCCTTCCCGTTCCCTTTCTGCCTCTGACCGCGCCGCTATCTTGAATCAGAATCGCCTCTGGTCAGAGCAGGGGCTTCGGATTCTGGCATTTGCCTGCCGCCCGGTTGACGAGAGTCTGCCCAGCCCCCTTTCCTCGTCACTGGTTCCGGATCCGGAATCCGAGCTCATTTTCCTGGGAATGGCGGCCATGATGGATCCGCCCCGCCCCGAATCCCGCTCCGCGGTATCCGCCGCCCGCCAGGCAGGTATCCGTCCTGTGATGATTACCGGCGACCACCGGGTTACAGCCATGGCTATCGCGGGCCGCATCGGCATCTATTCCCCCGGAGATCTGGCCCTTACAGGCGCACAGCTGGATCATCTGACAGAGGAAGAGCTCCTAAGAGAGCTGCCCCGGATATCGGTCTATGCCAGAGTGTCGCCGGAACACAAGATTCGTATTGTAGAAGCCTGGCAGAAACTGGGGCATATCGTTGCCATGACCGGAGATGGGGTAAATGACGCTCCGGCCTTAAAAAAGGCGGATATCGGCATTGCCATGGGACTGGGCGGCACGGAAGTCTCAAAGGAGGCTGCGTCCATGATCCTGGCAGATGATAACTTTGCCACGATCATCAAGGCTGCTGCCAACGGCAGAAATGTCTACCGCAACATTAAAAATGCCATCCAGTTTCTCCTTTCCGGCAATATGGCGGGTATCCTCTGTGTCCTTTATACCTCCTTTGCAGGCCTTCCGCTGCCATTTGCCCCGGTTCATCTGCTGTTTATCAACCTGATCACGGACTCGCTGCCGGCAATTGCCATCGGGATGGAGCCGGCAGAGGAAGATTTGCTGCGTCGGCCTCCGAGAGATCCGGGAGAAGGCATATTGACGCCGGGATTTGTATTCCAGCTTCTGATCCAGGGCGGTCTTATGGCGGCTGCTACCATGTGGAGCTACCGTATGGGGCTGAGACAGGGAGGCGAGGGAACAGCCTGTACCATGGCGTTTTCCACACTGACGCTGGCGCGGCTCTTTCACGGCTTTAACTGCCGCAGCTCCCATTCCATTGTCGCTCTGGGACTTTTTACCAATCCAAGCAGTCTCATGGCGTTTTCGCTTGGGGCGGTTCTATTGGCCGCTGTCCTGTTTGTGCCGGAACTTCAGACCTTCTTTGCCGCTGCGGATCTCCTGCCCTTTCAGACGGCCGCCGTGGCCGCAGCTGCTTTTCTGCCGACAGTAGTGATCCAATTTATTAAGATTCTCAGGGAAACCACGTAAATAGACTGAAAAAGTAGAAAAAATCGGAAAAATGTGGTACAGTATGAAATAAGCGGGAGAACCGGGAGATTCCGAGCGCAAATTAGAAAGCACAGGAGGCCGACAATGAGACTTGTTACATATGAGATCGAACATAAAAAGGGACTGGGCGTCATCAGCAGGGATGGGGAGTGGATCTATCCTCTGCGCTCTCTTGACATGGATTATAAGACGATGCAGGAGCTGATCGAGGGCATCAGTGAGTCTGAAAAGCAGCTCCTGGAATATGCATCAGGGCAGGATCCCTATAAGGTCAAAGGGGCAGTTCCCATGAAGGAGGCTCTTCTGCTGGCGCCGATTCCCCATCCTGTACAGGATGTGATCTGCCTGGGCATCAACTATATGGCCCATGCGGAGGAATCTGCCAGATATAAGAAGGAAGCATTCGGCGGGGAACGCCCCTTTGCGGTATATTTCTCTAAAAGGGTAAACCGTGCCACAGGCACAGGGGAAGAGATACCAGGCCACAGGGACCTGGTGCAGGATCTCGATTATGAGGCCGAGCTGGCGGTGATTATTGGGAAAGAGGCGAAAAATGTACCTGCTGCTGAGGTCAGAAACTATATTTTCGGTTATACTGTAATCAATGACGTCAGCGCCAGAACTCTCCAGACCCGCCATAAGCAGTGGTACTTCGGCAAGAGCCTGGATGGTTTTTTGCCCATGGGGCCATGTATCACCACTGCAGAAGAACTGCCGTATCCTCCCAGGCTGTCCATCCAGTCAAGAGTCAACGGCCAGCTGCGCCAGGACAGCAATACAGAGTGTATGATCTTTGATATTGACCATATAGTCAGCGAGCTTTCGGCAGGTATGACCTTAAAAGCAGGAACCATCATTTCCACCGGAACGCCTGCAGGCGTAGGAATGGGATTTGACCCGCCCAGATTTCTGAATCCCGGGGATATAGTGGAATGTTCAATCGAAGGCATCGGTACTCTTGTAAACAGGGTATCAGAATCATAAAAACAGGAAAAGGGAGGCCAGGGAAATGGACTTTTTACCAATGACGATTAAAAAACAGAAAAATATTGCGCTGATCGCCCACGATCAGAAAAAGCATGAGCTTATGGACTGGTGTTTACAGCACAGGGAGATTCTGTCAAAGCATTTTTTGTGCGGGACAGGCACCACTGCAAGAATGATTACAGATTACACAGGACTGCCGGTAAAGGGGTACAACAGCGGTCCTTTAGGAGGAGACCAGCAGATCGGAGCGAAGATTGTTGAGGGAAAGATCGATTTTGTGATCTTCTTTTCCGATCCTCTGACTGCCCAGCCTCATGATCCGGATGTAAAGGCCCTGCTGCGGATTGCACAGGTATACGACATTCCAATTGCAAACAACAAGGCCAGCGCCGACTTCATGATTACATCCCCTCTTATGAATGAAGAATATGAGCATGATGTAATCAATTTCAAACAGAATATTTCAGAGAGGGCGCAGACACTGTAACCAGACAGAAGGGGGAATTGTATTTATGGAACAGACATTGTACGATTTAATGGATTGGGCGGGGATTGAAGAGCTGACCTACTCAGAGTCGGCCGATCCTCACAGGATGCTGGGGCCGCATCTTACGGACAAGGGGCTTTTGATCCAGGCGCTGATTCCAACTGCCGAGGCTGTGACGGTAAAGCTGACCGGCACTGGAAAGACGTACCCCATGGAAATGGCTGATGAGGCCGGATTTTTTGCTGTTCTGATCCCCAGGAAGAATAAAACGGCATATATCCTGGAAGTGACTTATGACAACGGTACAAAAGAGGAACTTCAGGATCCCTACGCCTTTGCCCCCCAGTATACCGAGCGGGAGCTTAAGAAATTTGAAGCCGGTATTTTCTATGATATTTATGAGAAAATGGGCGCTCATCCCATGACTATTGACGGCACAGACGGTGTGTATTTTTCCGTATGGGCCCCCTGTGCCATGAGAGTCAGTGTGGTAGGGGATTTTAACCTCTGGGATGGACGGCGTCACCAGATGAGAAGGGTAGGAGAAGGCGATGCCTGTATTTTTGAACTCTTTGTTCCGGGCTTAAAGCCAGGCTGTCTTTATAAGTATGAGATCAAAACCAGGGCCGGAGAGCCAATGTTAAAAGCTGACCCTTATGCCAATTTTGCAGAGCTTCGCCCCAACAATGCCTCGGTTGTATGGGATATTGGCAAATACCAGTGGCAGGATCAGGAGTGGATGAAGAAACGGGCGGTTTCTGACAGTAAGGACAAGCCCTTTAATATCTATGAGGTGCATCTGGGTTCCTGGATCCGCAGGGAGCCAGCGAAAGACGAAAATGGAAATTATATCGTCGGCTCAGAGTTCTGCAATTACCGGGAACTGGCTGTAAAACTGGCGGCCTATGTGAAAGAAATGGGTTATACCCATGTGGAGCTTCTGCCGGTTATGGAGCACCCCTTAGACGCCTCCTGGGGATATCAGGTTACGGGATATTACGCTCCTACCAGCCGTTACGGAACTCCGGATGATTTCATGTACTTTATGGACTATATGCATCAAAATGGAATTGGCGTGATCCTTGACTGGGTGCCGGCTCATTTTCCAAGAGACGCCTATGGGATGGCCTGTTTTGACGGTACCTGCGTCTATGAACACGCCGACCCAAGGCAGGGTTCTCACCCCCACTGGGGCACGCTGATCTACAATTACGGCCGCCCCGGCGTTTCCAATTTCCTCATCGCTAATGCCCTGTTTTGGGCGGACAAGTACCATGCTGACGGCATCCGCATGGATGCAGTAGCCTCTATGCTGTATCTGGATTACGGCAAAAGCGACGGCGAATGGGTGGCGAATATGTACGGCGGGAACGAAAATCTGGATGCAGTAGAGTTCTTAAGGCATTTAAGCAGCGTGTTTAAGGGAAGAAAAGATGGAGCGGTGCTTATTGCCGAGGAATCTACCGCATGGCCTATGGTTACAGGTAACCCAAAAGACGGCGGTCTGGGCTTTGACTACAAGTGGAACATGGGCTGGATGAATGATTTCACCAACTATATGCGCTGCGATCCTTATTTCAGGAAAAATAATTACGGCGGACTGACCTTCTCCATGCTCTATGCCTACAGTGAGAACTTTATTCTGGTATTTTCTCATGACGAGGTGGTTCATGGCAAAGGCTCCATGATGGGGAAAATGCCTGGAGAGACGCTGGAGAAAAAGGCGGAGAATCTGAGGGCGGCCTATGGTTTTATGATGTCTCATCCGGGTAAAAAACTGCTCTTTATGGGGCAGGATTACGGACAGATCGACGAGTGGAATGAAAATGCCTCTCTGGAGTGGGAACTGCTGCAGTATCCTCTGCACAAAAATATGCAGAATTATGTAAAGGCATTAAATAAAATGTATATGGAGCATCCGGCGCTCTATGAAGCGGACTTTGAGCCTGAGGGATTTGAGTGGATCAACTGTAGCTACCAGGATGAAAGCATGGTGATGTTTGTCCGCAGAAGCAGGGGAGGAAAAGAGACGCTGCTTTTTGTCTGCAACTTTGATCATATGGAACACGAAAAGTTCCGTCTGGGAGTGCCGTTTGCGGGTAAATATAAGGAAATTTTAAACAGTGATGCCAAAGAGTTCGGCGGCGGCGGAAGAGTGAACCCGCGCCTTAAGACCTCTAAAAAGATAGAGTGGGATGACAGGGAAGATTCCATTGAGCTTACCATTGCGCCCATGAGTTTTCTTGTATTCAGCTGTACCCCGCAGGCACCGGTTAAGAAAGCAGGAAGAACGACGAAAAAGGATAAAGATGCGGGGACAGAGAAAAGCGTGAAGAAGGAGTCAAAGACCGTTTCCAGCCGAAAGAGCGCCTCCGGCCCCAAGAATACCCCAAAGGCGGTTGGCAGAGAGGAATTGAAACGGTTGACGACAGCCAGGGAGGAGCCGAAGAAGCTGGAAACGGCAAAGGAAGAACCCAAGTGTCTGGGGACAGCCAAGGGGGAGCCAAAGAAGCTGGAAACGGCGAAAGAGAAGCCGAAGCAGCTGACGACAGCCAGGAAGGAGCCGAAGAAGCTGGAAACAGCGAAGGAAGAACCCAAGCGTCTGACGGCTGCCCCGGAGAGGTCCGCGTTAAGAACTGAGGCAGAGCACAGTGAAAAAGACCGTTAGACGGGCTGGTTTCTGCGGCAGGGCAGTTTAAACAAAGCGAAGAAACAGAGAAACCGGAGATCTCCCCATGATGCAGAGGTCTCCGGTTTAATTTGTTTTCATCAGGCTATTTCTCATAAGTATAATTGTCGACTTCAACCTTATCCGATTCCTGATAAGGGGCTAAGGTAGAAATCATTTTGACAGGGGTATCGTAGTTATTGATACAATAATGGATCTCTGAGGGTTCAATATGGATCAGATCTCCCGCAGATAACGTATTTACCTTCCCATCTACTACAATATCGATTCTTCCCTCTAAAATGAAAAAGTTCTCTTCCATAACATTATGATAATGGGCTTTAAAATCCTGGCCGGGCATAAACTGCACAACTGCAAAGTTCATGCGCGGCCCTTTCATCAGATATTTTGGGCCGCTGTCTCCAAAACGATATTCTTTTTCGTTTTCATTTACAATATACATAAGTTCCTCCTTTTGTGCATAGCACTGTTTGGTTTATAATATATTTGCGCTCTTTGCTTTAGATGACTCAGACACCCGGAGCAGACCACATGGGGGCAGTCAGACCTTCGTTCGTAAGGGCCAGCTGGGCGGCGTAAAGCTTCTTCCAGACAAGATAAATTTCATTGTACAGTCTGTGATTTTCCGTATCAGGGAGGTAGGTGTGATCAATTTTTGCAAGCTTTTTAGCGGTATCAGATATATTGTCATAGATTCCAACCCCATATCCGGCAATCAGTGCGGCTCCCAGAGCAGTCGCTTCCTTTACTGCGGGAACCTTAACCGGGATACCAAGCACATCTGCGAGAATCTGGCTCCAAAGGGGGCTTTTTGAGGCACCTGAAGCAAAAATTACCTCAGATGGCATATGACCGGTGGATTCTTGTACCAGTTCCATATGGCCTTTTGTGACCAGAGCCGTATTTTCAAGGATAGCTCGGTAGAAGGTATAACGGTTAAATTTTGCAGGATCCAGCTGAAAATTCGTAAAAGTCGGAGCAGCGTGTTTCCAGCTGATAAAATTCATTACATCTGAAAAAGTACACATCATGCCATAACAGCCGGCGGGAATTTTCTCTGCCTCCTGATTCATCAGGTCATAGACGTCACAGCCGATTTCAGAGGCTCTTTGCTTCTCCAGCTGGCAGAAACCGTCACGAAACCAGCGCATGACCAGTCCCGGCTTAAAAGCAAGCGCTTCGTACTGCCAAACATCCTTGATTGCATGACAGTTTACGCGGACACGACACTGGGAATCCGTGACTGCACGATTGGTGTTATACTCATACTGCCAGAAGCTTCCGCCGAAAATGGCGGCTTCATTTGCGTCTACCGCTCCTACGCCGATACACCCAAGCTGTGCATCTCCTCCTCCAACTACAACGGGAGTTCCCTCTGCCAGGCCGGTCTCGGCGGCTGCTTTGGAGGAAACAGGGCCAACGATGGAGCCGGCTTCCATCACAGATGGAAAGATATCGCTTTTGAGTTCACAGCGCTCCAAAATTGATGGATCCCAGGTGCGGGTCTTAAGATTCATAAGTCCTGTGGTGGAGCCGTTGGAGGGTTCTGCGGATAAAATGCCCGTAAGCCTGTAAATCAGCCAGTCATTGAACATACCTATTTTGGAGGCTGCCTGATAGATATCCGGCTGCTTGTTTTTGACCCAGAGGAGCCTTGGAAGGGCGTCCAGTGCGTAAGACTGTCCTGATTCGCGGTAGAGTTCTTTTTCCAGTCCGGGATATTTCCGGAGAAGTTCAATTACTTCATCATTTGCTCTGGCATCCACATTTGCGCAGGCCCAGATCTCCCGGCCCTGCGCATCATACAGTATGATCCCTTCCCGCATACAGGTGGTAGAACAGGCTGCAATTTCGCGGGGATCAATGTGGGCAGATGAGATAGCTTCCCTGATACATCCCTTCGCCAGATCCCAGTTATGGATCCAGTCAAAATCCATGCTTCCCGGATATCTGGGGTCTTCTGAATGTTCCCATTCATGCTGGGAGCAGGAAAGCTGGTTTCCTGCCAGATCGAACAGGACCGCGCGCACGCTTCCTGTACCGGCATCGATTGCCATTAAATACTTTGCCATATCCTTATTCTCCTATCAGTTTTTTTGCAGTATCTTCATCTGTAATCAGGGAATCGATATAACCTCCTTTTAACGCTGCCTTGATTACAGTTGTTTTCTGTTCGCCTCCTGCTATTCCGATTACATTGTTTAGTTCTTTTAAGGTTTCCAGGGGTGTGCTGACCAGCCGGTCTTCAATGCTGGTGACCACAGGCGCTCCGTCCTTGTCGATAAAATGCGTCAGCACATCTCCTACAGCCCCTTTCATGGTAAGGTATGTAAAATCATTTTTACTGAGAATACCATTGGAAATAATGGTTGCATCATTGTTCATAGCGCCGATTCCAACAATGGAAAAAGAAGACAGCCTTACCATGCGGCGGATTTCTGTGACGCTGGGTTCCTGTAAAATCGCCTGGCATACCTCCTTGGAGGAGAGAAGCAGGGGCGCCGGATACAGATGAAGCCTTGCCTTAAATGTATTGGAGGCGCTGTTTGGAAGGTAGTAATTCACTCCCCCGGTGAAAGAAACAAAGGAAACCGGGACATCTGTGATAGTTGCAAGGTGGTTTAAAACGCGGGACGGCGTGTCGCCATAGCCCATATTGATAAACGTATTTTCTGTGATCTGGTCAGCCAGATAGTTGGCGGCCGCCATGGCCAGATATTCGTTGATCTTGCTTTTGTTGTCCGGAGTAGGGACAATCAGGACATTTTTTAAATTCCACATCTCTTTCAGCTTCTGCTCTGCATGAAGGTGTTTTCCCATATCCTGCGAAATCTTAAACTGGATTACCCCGGTCTCTTTGGCTGTTTCCAGAAGACGGATGACCTTCATCCGGGAGATTCCCAGCTTCAGGGCGATGGACTGCTGTGTCATATTTTCAATGTAATAGTACCATGCGGCTTTCAAAACCAGCTCATCATCATATCTCATAATAGGATACCTCTTATCATTTATTTATAAAACCAATCCATGCGATTATAACACATAACAAATGTTTAAATAAATAACAAATGTATCATAATACAACAAAAACGGAAACAAGGAAAAATTGAGTTGTTTTGTTTTGTGATGTATAAAATATATAATAAAATAAATAAAAAAGCAAGAGTATTATGCAAAATAAATACTAAAAAAAGTAAAAGCCTTGACAAAGATAGTGAATATGATTATACTGGGCTTATGATAAAAATGTTTAATTGTAAAACAAAAATACAATTTTCAAAGGAGAGGTCGACATGAGCCAGGCAGTCCGTGGGCAGACGAACAAAGAGCTGCTTTCTGTATGTGGGATTACAAAGAGATTCGGTCTGAATGTTGTGCTGAAAGGGATTGATCTGAGTGTGGGAAGAGGGGAGGTTCTGACGCTGATCGGGGGGAATGGTGCCGGAAAATCCACTCTTATGAAGATCATTATGGGGATCTACCAGCCGGATCAGGGGGAGCTGTACATAGATGGGGAGAAGATTTCCAGTTTTAAACCGGTTGTTTCTCTTCAGAAAGGAATCTATATGGTTCCTCAGGAGCCGATGCTGTTTCCGAATATGACAGTGGAGGAGAATATCCTGATTGGTTTTTCAGGAGTGAAGTCAGAACTGCATAACCGTCTGGTAAAGATAATCGGCGATATAGGGTGGGAACTGGATCTGAACAGAAAGGCTCTTAGTCTTTCCATTGCAGAACAGCAGATCGTAGAACTGCTTCGGGGCATGATGAGAAACGCGAAGGTGCTGATTTTGGATGAACCAACATCTGCTCTTACATTTGACGAGGTAGAGGCTCTGTTTAAGGTTGTTGCAGACTTAAAAAGCCGAGGTATCGGAATTATCTATATTACACACCGCATGGCAGAGGTTTTTACAATCGGTACTCATGTGGCCATTATGAGAGACGGTATTATCACCCTGAAAGGCCCTATCGGTGATTTTACCAGAGATATGCTGGTAAAAGGGCTTCTTCCTCCAAATATGGAAGAGGTAGAAAAAAGGGAAGAGAAAGAAACGGCTATCGATTATACAGATTTAAAACCGGTTCTCAGGCTGGAGCATTTTTCGGGATATGGCTTTGAGGATATTAACCTGGAGGTATATCCGGGTGAAATCCTGGGGGTGGCCGGGCTGGTAGGCGCAGGGAGAACGGAACTTGCCACTACCATTTTCGGAAGGGAAAAGCCTCTTGGGGGAAAGGTTTTTCTAAAAGACAGAGATGTGACCGGACTACCCACAAGAGAAGTGATTGAAGCTGGAATCAACTATGTTCCTGAGGACAGAAGACAGAATGGTCTGTTTGGCATGAGCAGCGTTGCCGCCAATACTACCTCCTCTCTGCTTTTTAATATAGCTATGGGAAAGGTGTTCCTGAATAAAAAGAAGGAGCAGGAAATCACACAGAAGTATATTGATGACTTTCGGACAAAAGTAACCGGGCAGGAACAGTCCTGCGGCAGTCTTTCCGGTGGAAACCAGCAAAAGGTTGTGATCGGAAGATGCCTTTCCTCACTTCCTCAGCTTGTGATTCTGGATGAGCCGACGCGGGGGATTGACGCAGCGGCCAGAGGGGATGTATATTCCATTATTCTGGAACTGAAGAAAAAGGGTGTGGCTACGATGCTGATCTCCTCGGATATGGAAGAGATCATTGAACTGTCAGACCGTGCAGTAGTTATGTTTCAGGGGCATATGACAAAAACACTGTCAAAGTCCCAGATTGATCAGAATACACTGATGAATGCGTCGTTTGATGTGGATGAAGAAGAGGAGGGCTGACATGGATCGAGTGAAGAAAATATTGAAAGCCCGTGAGGCGGGAAGCCTGTTATTTCTTATCCTTCTGGTGCTTTTGGTAGGTCTGATAAATCCGGATTTCTGGCAGCCAGCCAGCCTTTTGAACTGTCTGAATGATTCAGTTGTGTTTACCCTGCTGGCGGTTGGGATTGCCTTTGTTATTCTTACGGGGGAGATTGACGTATCCATTGGAGCTACCCTGGGAATGAGCGCGGCCGTAGGAGCTACCATACTCCGCGACGGAGGGAGCATAGGCGCTGCAATTGGGACGGCGGTTCTTGTGGGGGCGGCTATTGGCCTTGTAAATGGAGTGGGCGTTTCCGTTTTTAAGATCCCTTCGCTGATTTTTACATTGGGTGTTAATGGCGTTGTAAGAGGACTGATTTATGTTTTTACAGGCGGCGCATGGGTAGAAAACCTCCCGGCGTCCTATACCAGGGCTTCCAATATAAAGGTTGTGGGAGAGCTTACGCTGTTTTATGCAGTAACCATCCTTGCAGTTCTTATTGCGAACTATATTGTATCCAGAACCAGAAAAGGCAAATATTTTACTGCGGTGGGAGATAATATTTCCGGTGCGACACTGGTGGGTATCCCGACCATACGCACAAAGATACTGGCGTATGTGATCTGTGGCATTATGGCAGCTGCTGCCGGTATGGTCTATGCTTCAAGAATTGGCTTTATCACACCTACGGCAGGAAACAACTACGAGATGAAGGCAATTGCGGCCTGCGTTCTGGGAGGCGTGGCTCTGACGGGAGGTCAAGGAAGTCTTTTGGGGGCGGCGATTGGTGCGATCATTATGTCATCTATCAGCCGGATCCTGGTATTTCTCGGTTTTTCATCTGATTATGATAATACGATTACCGGCATTATGCTGATTGCCATCGTTGTTGTAACGACGGTTGCCCAGAATCACGCCATCGTTAAAAACCGGCATGAAATACTAATGGCGAGAACTAATAAGGCTGAAAACAATACAAATCAGAAGAAAGGAGAGCAGAAATCATGAAAACATCTTTTCCTGAAAAGGCGAAAAAGTTTTTTTCCAGCTGGGAATTTGTTCTGCTGCTGATCCTGTTCGCTGAAATTGTAGTATTTGCAACGAAAAATCCAAAGTTTCTAATGCCGAGGGTTTTGTTTGGAAGCCTGAATGATATCATTTCCATCTGCATCATTTCTCTGTTTGTGACGTTTGTAATGATTACCGGAGGAATTGATATTCAGGCGGGTTCTATTGTGGGCCTTTCTTCTATCGTACTGGGAGTCGCATGGCAGGACGGCGGTATGAATATCTGGGCAGCAGTTGCCCTGGCTGTTGCAGTGTCGGCTGTCTGCGGAGCGCTTTCAGGCTATTTTGTGGCCTACTGCGGTGTCCAGCCGATGGTTGTAACGCTGGGAGGAAGCTTTCTCTTTACAGGAATTGCCCTTTTGGTTTCCAATCTGTCCGCTACAGAGAGCTACAAGGGGATAAACGGATTTCCGGACAGCTTTTTGCAGCTGTCCCGATTTAAGCTTTTTGGCATCATTCCCTGTCAGGTGCTTATCTTCCTTGCTCTGGCGGTGACAGCGTATATTCTGCTGAACAGAACGAAATACGGAAGAATGATATTTCTGATCGGTGTCAATAAAGAGGCTGCTGAATTTTCGGGAATCAATACCAGACTTGTCACAATGAGCACCTATATTCTCTCTGGAGTGAGCGCGGCCATTGCAGGTATTATCTTAACCTCTTATATAGGAACGGCAAAATCAGATATTGGCGTTACATTTACACTTCCCATTATTACGGCGGTTGTGCTTGGAGGAACACTTTCTACTGGCGGAAAAGGATCGGTTGTGGGAACGGCCCTGGCTGCGGTAGTGATTGGTGTATTGAAGTTTGGACTGCCTCTCTGCTTTAAGGTTCCGCAGCAGTATCTGGATATTCCGGTAGGGCTTCTGCTTTTGGTGGTGGTGATCGGGCGCTCGGTTCTTACTAATCCAAGGGTGGTTGCGATATTTCATGGGAAGAGCAAAAATTAGTATCTTAATGGAAAGTCCATTAATATAGAAAAATGGTATGCAGCAGACTGCATACAGAATGAGAAGGAGGATTTATCTTATGAGGAAAAAACTGATTGCAGTAGCGCTTGCAGCGTCTATGGCAGCTTCATTGAGCGCCTGTGGCTCCAAACCGTCAGAGGCTCCGGCGGGAACAACAGAGGAAACCGCTAAAGTGGAGACTGCGGCAGAAAACGGGGACAAGACGGAGACTGCTGCAAAGGGCGGGGAGGAGAAATCGATAGAAGGACTTACTATTGCGTTCGTTCCAAAGCTGACAGGAAATGCTTTCTTTGAGTCCGCTAACAATGGCGCGCAGAAGTATGCCGAAAAGTGGGGATTTACGGTTGATTATCAGGGATCTTCCAATGCGTCTGTTGCAGATCAGGTGCAGGTGATCAACAACGCGGTTGCTTCTGGTGCAGACGGGATCTGTATTTCATCTGTGGATGCAACAGGACTTGATTCTGCCCTGACAGATGCGATTTCCAGCGGCGTAACGGTCGGAACGTGGGATTCGGACGTGTCCGACACAGCCCGTACGCTGATGGTTTCTCAGGGAACTCCGGATATCCTGGGGCAGATGCTGGTAGATATGGGAGCGGACTCTTTAACCAAGAGAGGAAAAAATCCTGAGACGGATACGATTAAATACTGCTGGCATTATTCTCAGGCAACTGTCGCGGATCAAAATTCCTGGCAGGTAGCAGGAGAAGCCTATATCAAGGAGCATTATCCGAACTGGGAAAATGTGGCTCCTGACAATTATTATTCTGAACAGGATGCCGAGAAGGCCGTTTCCATCGGAGCATCCATCCTTGAGGCTCACAGTGACATCGATCTGATTATCTGTAATGATTCTACTGCGCTTCCGGGACAGTGCAAGGCTGCTCAGAATAAGGGGATGACAAAAGAGGATGTTACCATTACAGGCTTTGCCTCCCCCATGTCGATTAAGGATTACTGTGAGGCGGGCGTGATCGAGCAGTGGGGGCTTTGGGACTGCGGTGTTCAGGGCGCTATGGGCTGTTATCTGACTGCATATCTTGCGGCGGGCAATACTGTAAAAGTGGGAGATAAGATCAACATTCCTGAGATTGGAGAGGTTGAGGTTATGCCTAATGATTGTCTGGTCGAGGGCGCTCAGACTGCCCCTGAGAATAACGGTGTTGTGCTGATGCCAGAACGGCTCATCTTTAATAAAGATAACGTTGCCGATTACGATTTCTAACATATGGGCTGCTGGCCGGATCGGGGGTTAAAGCCTGATCCGGCATTGCAGAGGTTCTGCATTCTGATTTAAAAATGAAAAGACGGGAGAAAAGAATTATGGCAGATCTTGAAGGTGTAAAAGTTGCAAAAAATTATCATCTGGACACTCCTTTTGCAAATCAGGAGGGATTTTATGTAAAGGGAGCCAATGGGCTGGATTGGGGTATGAAAAAGCACCTGTCCAATATTTTTGATACAAAGAGCGGCAATACAGTCATGTTTGCGTTTGATCATGGTTACTTTATGGGATCAACATCAGGGCTTGAGAGGCTGGATCTGGTTATTCCCAGGCTGCTTCCCAATATTGACGTGCTGATGGGAACGAGAGGAGCGCTTAGAAGCTGCGTAGATCCGGCACTGATTGGCGGGAAGGGAATTGCCCTGAGAGCTACATCCGGTTCCTCCATGCTGAATGATGATCTGTCCCATGAGGTATTAGTGGTAGATGCGGCAGAAGCCTGCAGGATGAACGCAGACTGTCTTGCGGTTCAGACATTTGTAGGCGCAGAAGGGCAGCTGTCCAGCTTGGATAATCTTTCAAAGGCGGTTAATTTTGGACAGCAGTATTCGATCCCGGTTATGGGCGTGGTTGCTGTGGGAAAACAGATGGAAAGAACAGACCGCTTCTTTAAATTGGCAACCCGTATGCTTGCAGAGCTGGGAGCCAACATTGTAAAGTCTTATTACTGTGAGAATTTCGAGGAAGTTGTCGCAGCCTGCCCGGTTCCTATCGTAGTTGCAGGCGGAAAGAAGCTTCCGGAGGATGAAGCTCTGACACTTGCATACAGGGCAATTCAGGGCGGGGCGAAGGGGCTTGATATGGGAAGAAATATCTTCCAGTCCAATCACCCAGTCGAAATGAGTGCGGCGATCAGAAAGATTGTTCATGAAGGCTTTACCGATAAGGAGGCATTTGCATTCTATCAGGAGGCCATTCACTGATAACGGGATAATGGTAAGAAAAATGTAACGATTCAGGACGGGGTCTCTTCTTGAATGCCTTCCGTCATTTAAGAAGCATCGGAGATTCTCCTGATGTGAAAACAGGTGCCCTGAACGGTTAAAAAGAAATGTAAAAAGAATAGATGGTACTCCTGACAGAGAGGATACGGCATTTGCGGTATTGAAAGACAGGAGTACCATTTTTTGCTGTGCAGGAAAGAGTGCCTGCAGAGGTCTTTTGGAATTGATAGGGTGTCATAATGAAAGCGGCATAAAGAAAATGTTAAAATACATATCGAAAACATGAAAAATGTGTTAAGATTAGGATGTATAATCTGTAACGCGTTTTGGGAAAAAGCGGGGGATGCAGAGCTTCTCTGGAGCATAAATCACGGAAAATAAAGGAGAATACCATTGAAAGGAAAAAAAGGAATCCCGGCAGCCGTTTTGTGGATGGCTTTCTGTATTGCGCTCTGGGGCTGTGCTGCGCAGAATACTTCCAGGGAAACGGAAAATGTGCCGGAATTTGTTCTGACCTATGCGGAGAACCAGGCGGAGGATTATCCCACTACTCAGGGAGCATATAAATTTGCAGAGCTTGTAAAGGAGCGCACCGATGGCAGGGTGGAGATTATTGTAAATGCGCAGGGAACTCTTGGGGATGAGAGGACGGTTATTGAACAGATGCAGTTCGGAGGAATTGATTTTGCCAGGGTGTCCTTGTCTCCTCTGTCGGAATTTGTTCCTGAACTGAACGTTCTGCAGCTTCCCTATCTCTACACGGGGGCTGACCATATGTGGAAGGTGCTGGAAGGGGAGATCGGCGATCGGTTTTTAAATTCCTTCGATTATTCCGGCCTTGTTGCTCTTTCCTGGTATGATGCCGGAGCCAGGAATTTTTACAATTCTTCCCATTCCATTGAGAGACTAGAGGATATGAAGGGAATGGTTATCCGAGTTCAGGAGTCAGAACTGATGAGCGACAGCATCCGCGCTCTTGGGGCGGTGCCGAAGCAGATGGCATATGGAGAGGTTTATTCGGGACTTCAGATCGGTGAGATTGACGGAGCGGAAAATAACTGGCCGTCCTATGAGTCTGCCAGACATTTTGAAGTGGCAAGGTATTACACCATAGATGAGCACACCCGTGTGCCGGAACTGCAGCTGGCGGCCCGTTCCACCTGGGAGAAGCTGCCGGAGGACTACCGAGACGTGATCCGGGAATGCGCCGAAGAATCTGCCCGATATGAGAGAAGGCTTTGGAGGGAGCGGGAAGTGCTTTCCGAGAAGAAGATCCGGGATGCCGGGGGAATCATTACCCAGCTGACGCCAGAGGAGAAGGAGCGGTTTCAGGCGGCTGTTATGCCCATGTATCAGAAGTATTGCAGCGATTATACAGATGTGATCGAGCGTATCGTGGAGGCTGGAAAAACGTAGGAGAATAACAGTGCGAAAAGTGTTTGGAAACCGCTAAAATCAGTCCGGGTTTACAGGATTATTCTTGTGAAAAGTGCAGAAAGTGTGATATACTGTCCACATAGCCTGACGGCCGCCGGGATCCTCGTGACAGAGCATCCGATCCCCGGCAGGTGACTGTATCCGGGGAGAACGGTTCCCATGGCCGGCGCAGGCCCTTACAAATGGAAAGGGGCGGTGAACATTATGGACAAAGTGATCACAATAAGCCGTGAATTTGGCAGCGGAGGACGCGAGCTTGGGGTGAAGCTGGCAAAGGTTCTGGAAATTCCGTTTTATGATAAGGAACTGATCTCCATGGCTGCGGATGATATCAATATTGCAAAAGAGGCCTTCCTCCGCTATGACGAGCATATCGTGACGGATGATCCTTTGGATCGAAATTTCTACCATGCATTCTCTGATATTTATCAGGTTCCTATGTCGGATCAGATTTTTGTGGCCCAGTCCAGTGTGATCCGCCGCCTGGCATCCCGCGGGCCCTGTGTTATTGTGGGCCGCTGCGCGGATATGGTTTTGGAGGACAGCATCAATATTTTCGTTTATGCGAAGATGAAAAACCGGATCCGCCGTCTGATGGAACTGGAATCGGGTTCTGATGAAAAAGAGATGGAGCGCCGGATCCGGGAAGTTGACCGTAAAAGAAAGGACTATTATCAGTATTATACCGGCAATGCATGGGGAAGAGCTCAGAACTACCATTTGTGCGTGGAAAGCGGACTGGTGGGAGTGGACGGCTGCCTTCGGGCCGTGATGGCATATCTGAAAGAATACACCTCAGAGATCGGCTGATGACGCGGCGGTGATTAAAAGGTTATTGAGATTACATGAAAACAATGCATAATATTTCTCTGACGGCTCATACTAGGAGTGTACAAAGGAAGTACAAATCAAAAAACAGGTGAGTCCATGGAAAAGCCCGGTAAAAAACTGAAGAAATTTTTAATTATAACAGGAACCACAGGAATGGTCTACGCAGGTCTTAAATACCTGCTGCCTCTTGTGGCTCCTTTTTTCATTGGTTATACACTGGCTCTGATTCTGCGTCCTACGGTTCGTTTTCTGCGCTACCGTCTGAGGCTTTGCTTTTTTGGAAGGACGTGGCAGCTGCCTTCGGGGCTGATCGGCGCTGCTGAAATGGCTCTGATCTTTGCGGGGCTGGGTTTTTTGGCCTGGCAGGGTATCCTGCGCCTGTGCCGGGAGATACAGCTGCTTACAGTCCGGCTTCCACTGTGGCTGGATGCTTTTGACCGTTGGATAACAGACAGCTGCGGCAGGCTGGAAAGGGCGGCTGGCCTGGATTCCGGCTGCCTGTCTGATGCGGTAGGTGAAATGGCCCTGACGCTGGGGGAGAAGGTCAAAGAAAGCCTTATGCCGTTTCTCATGGTTAATTCTCTCCCTGCGGCGGCCTTCTTTGCGCGTCTTTTTTTGGTCTGCCTGGTTTCATTTCTGGCTGCTGTCCTGAGTCTTCAGGAAATGGAGGAGCTTCGCTGCCGAAGGGATCAGTCGTTGTTTCGCAGAGAATTTAACCTTATTGGGAACCGCTTGGTTCAGACGGGGAAGGCCTGGTTTAAAAGCCAGGGAATCATCCTTTTTTTAACTTGTATTCTCTGCACCGGCGTCATGATCTGGATGGGAAATCCCTACGCTATTTTGGCGGGAACGGCCATCGCCCTTCTGGATGCCCTTCCGCTTTTTGGCGCAGGAGCTATCCTCCTTCCCTGGGTATTTCTGTGCGCTGTGGGCGGACAATGGCGAAACGCTCTGATTCTTGCTGGCCTTTATCTGGCCTGCTATTTTATCCGCCAGTATCTGGAAGCCCGGTATATGGGGAGCAAAGTAGGGCTTTCAGCTTTGGAAACACTGGCTGCGGTATACGTGGGACTGGAACTGTTTGGATTTTTTGGGTTCATCCTGGGGCCTTTGGGGCTTTTGCTGGTAGAGGATCTGGTGGAGGTTTGGGCAGGGGAAAAAACAGAGACAGGGAAGTGAGTTTGTCTTGACATTTTATGGATGAAACTGCTAGACTGACAATGAATTTCAGGATTGGGGGTGACAGAAAGATGTTTGGTGTGGATCAGGTGAAGGCGCTGAATGATCTGGAAATGCTGGTCTACGGATATGTTATGAAATACCCGGAAAAGGTTAGATATATGAGGATACGGGAATTGGCGTCAGAAGCTCATGTGTCTACGTCTACCATCCTGCGTTTTTGCAAAAAAATGGGATGCGGCGGTTATACGGAGTTTAAGCTTCAGTTAAAAGAACACTTAGAACATCGTGGTCAGGTTCGGATAAAAGATGATATTTCAGAAGTGATTGATTTTCTGCAAAAGACCTGTTCAGATGCATTTGAGAATAAGCTGGAGATGCTGGCAGAAGTGATTTTCAACGCAGATCATGTTTTTCTGGCAGGCAGCGGGATGTCTGGAATTGTGGCTAAATATGGCGCGCGTTATTTTTCTAGTATGGGAAAATTCTGTCTTTATATTGATGAACCTCATTATCCCACAGAGAGCCGTTTTCTGGAACATTCTCTGGTAATCGTATTCTCTGTTTCTGGAGAATCCAGGGATACCATTGGTCATGTAACCAGATTTAAGGAACAGGGATGTATTATTTTAAGTATTACTAACACAGAAAACTGCACGATTGCGAAATTGTCAGATTATAATATTCCTTATTATGTCACTTATATGAGACTGAAGGATTATGATGTCACTACACAGATTCCGGCAATCAGCATTGTGGAACGTCTGGGGAAAAAATTGTATCAGTATACGTCAAAAGGTCCAGGCCCCATTTAAAAATAAAACATATTGTTACATATAAAAAACAAGTGATAAACGGTGTCACTTGTTTTTTTGAATGTGAAAACCAATGACAAATTGCAGGCTATTTCGTATAATGCAGCTATCAAATCCGTAAGGGGGAACAAAAATGGCAAAAGATTATACAGTTGTATGCAAGAAAATCCTAGAGCACATCGGTGGAATTGAAAACATTGCAAGTGTAACTCACTGCATGACCCGCCTTCGTTTTGTTTTGAAGGATGAGAGTCTGGCAGAGGATGAAGCGATAAAGGCTGTGGATGGGGTTATGGGACTGGTGAAACAGGGCGGACAATATCAGGTGATTATTGGAAACCACGTGGGAACTGCTTATCAGGAGATTTTAAAACTGGGAAATTTTGGTGAGCAAAGTCAGATTGCAAAAGGAGAGAAGAAGGAGCCTTTGACTCTGAAAAAAATCGGAAACAATATTCTGGATGCCATTGTGGGAACGATGTCGCCGCTGATTCCGGCCATTATTGGCGGCTCCATGGTAAAGCTTTTGGTAATGCTCCTGGGAATGGCTGGTATTCTTCATTCTGATTCTGAAACGTATCGCATAATCAATACGATCGGAGATGGAGCCTTCTATTTTCTTCCGGTTATGGTGGCGGCATCTGCGGCAAAAAAATTTAAAACAGATATGTTTCTGGCCATTGCGATTGCGGGCGTTCTGATTCACCCTGATTTCAGAGCGATGATGGAAACGGTTACAGTGGGCGACACGGCGGCCCATTTTGCAGGTATTCCCATTGCATCTGTAAAATATACTTACACAGTTATCCCGTCTCTGTGTATGACCTGGATCTTGTCTTATATTGAACGGGGAATTGACAGGATCACCCCCGCAGTAACGAAAAATTTCCTGAAACCAATGTTGATTCTGCTGATCGCGGCCCCGATTGCGATTTTGATTATCGGGCCGGCTGGAATCTTTGTGGGGCAGGGTATTTCAGCATTTGTATTCTTTGTCCAGTCTAAGCTTGGTTTTCTGGCAGTTGGAATCATGGGAGCCATTTGGCCTCTGCTTGTGATTACCGGTATGCACCGTGTATTTACACCAACTATTTTACAGACCATTTCCGAGACTGGTATGGAGGGAACGGTAATGCCCTCTGAAATAGGAGCTAATTTATCTTTAGGGGGCGTGTCTCTGGCAGTTGCTTTAAAAACAAAGAATCGTGAATTGCGCCAGACCGCTTTGGCGGCAGCTTCTTCCGCATTGATCGCGGGAACAACGGAACCGGCTTTGTATGGCGTGGCAGTTCGGCTCAAACGCCCTCTGCTGGCTTCTCTTATTACTGGTTTCGTTTGCGGATGTCTGGCAGGAATTGGAGGGCTGGCCAGCCGTTCTATGGTATCGCCGAGCGTGCTGACAGGTGTCCAGTTCATTGATCCTGCAAATCCGGGGAAAAGTATCGCATGGATTGCGGGGATCACCGTGCTGGCGGTTATCCTTTCCTTTATATTAACATTGGTAATTGGCTTTGAAGATATTCCAGAAGAGGAGAGATAGCGTTGAGTAAATTCAGAATACCAGAAGATTTTTTGTGGGGGGGAGCTATTTCCGCTAATCAGGCAGAGGGAGCTTACCGGGAAAATGGGAGGGGGATCAGCAATATTGATCTAATCCCTCATGGAATCTCCCGGATGGATGTGAAACTTGGGAAAGTACCCAATCCTGTTCTGGATAAAAATGCCTATTATCCCAGCCATGAAGCCATTGATTTCTATCATCATTACAAAGAAGATCTGGCGTTGATGGGAGAATTAGGGCTTAAGGTATTTCGGACGTCCATTTCGTGGTCAAGGCTCTTTCCGCGGGGAGATGAAGAGCAGCCCAATCTGGAGGGGATTGCCTTTTACAGAAATGTATTTAAGGAGTGCCGAAAATACGGTATGGAGCCTTTGGTTACACTGTGTCATTTTGATATTCCGGAAGGGCTGATCCGTACATATGGTTCCTGGAGAAACCGGAAGGTAATCGATTGTTTTATTCGGTATGCAAAGGTCTGTTTTCGGGAATTTTCCGGTCTTGTAAAATACTGGCTGACCTTTAATGAAATTAATATTGTGCTCCATAGTCCTTTTTCAGGAGCGGGAATTGCCTTTGAGGAAGGTGAAAACAGAAATCAGGTAATTTACCAGGCAGCACATCATATGTTGGTGGCCAGTGCCCTGGCGGTCAAAGCTGCACATGAACAGGATCCAGAAATTAAAATTGGCTGTATGCTGGCCGGGGGAAGCTTTTATCCCTATTCCTGTAATCCTAAGGATGTATGGGAGTCGGTGAAAAAGGAGCAGGAAAATCTGTTTTTTATCGATGTACAGGTACGGGGGCATTATCCCAGTTATGCGGGAAGAATGTTTGAAGAGAAAAAGGTCTCCCTGAAAATAGAGGATGGAGACCTGGAAGCATTAAGGTATACCGTAGACTTTATTTCTTTCAGCTATTATGCCAGCCGCTGCGTATCGGCAGATATGGAGAACAAGACGGCTAATGATGGAAATGTGGTTCGGTCTGTAAAAAATCCATGGCTGCAGACCAGCCAATGGGGCTGGGCTATTGATCCTTTAGGACTGCGTACTACCATGAACCAGTTATATGACCGTTATCAAAAACCGCTGTTTATTGTAGAAAATGGCCTTGGGTCTAAGGATGAGATCGCTGAGGATGGCACGATTCAGGACGATTATCGAATTGATTATCTGAAACAGCATATTGGAGCAATGAAAGAGGCCATGGAAGATGGAGTGGAGCTGATGGGATATATTGTCTGGAGCTGCATTGACCTGGTGTCTGCTTCAACGGGAGAAATGAGCAAGCGTTATGGTTTCGTTTATGTAGACCGGGATGATGAGGGAAAGGGGAGTTTGCAGCGCAGGAAAAAAAAGTCCTTTTACTGGTATCAGAAGGTGATAAAGGACAATGGGGAGTATTTGTAAGAATAAAAAACTGTATACGCAAAAAATTGTGAAAAATATCCATATGACAACCCTATTTTTCAAGCGATTTTATCATAGACAAATAAAACTCTACTGGCTATAATGAAAGTAACTTCATAAAAGCAGACTTTTTATGTATATCCTGGAGATTGGTCCAGAGTTTCTACCAACTGCCGTAAATAGTTGACTACATAGTTTCATGGGGCCGGCTTTTAATGGCCGCCATGCAGCTGTGCGCGGTCTTTGGGGGCAGATGTGAATGGATAAGGAGTTCCGCGTGGGCGGGGCTTCTTTTTTTGCGCAGAGAACGAACCAGGCGCCGGCTGGCTGTTAATGAGGAGAGCAGCAGTTGGAGATGGAACAGGCCCGTAAGGAGGATGGGGTGTATGGAGAAAAAAACATTTGCACTAAAGGGGAATATCATTTTTACAAAGGAAAGAGAGCACTTTGAAATTATAAAACAGGGGTATCTGATCTGCGAAAACGGAAAGGTTCGGGAGGTTTGTCCAGTTCTTCCGGAAACATTCCGGGGAATCCCGGTGGAGGATATGGGGGATCGTCTGATCCTGCCGGGGCTTACAGATCTTCATATCCATGCACCTCAGTATACCTTCAGAAGTCTTGGCATGGATCTGGAACTGCTGGAGTGGCTGGAGACTAATACCTTCCCGGAGGAGGCAAAATATAAGGATTCGGAGTATGCAGCCAGGGCCTATGGCATATTTGCGAAACAGATGAAAAAGAGTGCGACGGTTCGGGCCTGTATTTTCGGAACGATTCACAGTGAGGCCACGCTGACGCTGATGGATCTATTGGAGCAGGCAGGACTGCGCACCATGGTTGGCAAGGTAAATATGGACCGAAACAGCCCGGATTATTTAAGAGAGCCTTCGGCCAGGGCTTCGGCAGATGCGACGAGAGAGTGGCTGAGAGCTGTGGCGGATAAGGGATATCACCACACAAGGCCTATTTTAACTCCCAGGTTTATCCCCAGCTGTACCGATGAGCTTATGGAGCTTTTAAAGGAGATTCAGCAGGAAAACAGCCTTCCCATCCAGTCGCATTTGTCTGAAAATCCGGGTGAAATTGCCTGGGTAAAGGAACTGTGTCCCTGGTCTGCCTTTTACGGAGATTCCTATGACAGGTTCGGGCTATTTGGCGGCGACTGCCCCACGATCATGGCCCATTGTGTTTATTCCGGCGAGGAGGAGGTGGAGCGCATGAAGAAGCGGGGCGTATTTATTGCACACTGCCCGGAATCCAATACCAATCTTTCCTCTGGCGTGGCTCCGGTGCGCCGGTATCTGGAAGAGGGGCTTTGTGTGGGACTTGGAAGTGATGTAGCGGGCGGCACAACCGAAAATCTCTTTGCAGCTATGGCCCAGGCCATACAGGCATCCAAACTCAGATGGCGGCTTTTGGACGACAGCCTGAAGCCCTTGACAGCGGAAGAGGTATTTTTCATGGCATCCAAGGGCGGCGGCGCGTTTTTTGGAAAAGCAGGCAGCTTTGAGCCGGATTATGCCTTTGACGCGGTTATCATTGATGATGGAAGGCTGTCGCATCCTCAGCCCCTGAGCATCAGGGAGCGGATGGAACGGGTTATTTACCTGGGGGATGAACGCGAGGTATATGCGAAATACGCAGATGGAGAAAAGATTTTGTAACAGGGTGCGGCTGGACATTTTTGACGGATGCCGCAGGGGAATGCACTCCCGGAAGGTGATGGAACCTTAAATACGGGAGTGCGGTTTAAGACAGGAGGAATACCAGGATGGAATGGAAGGACGGAAAATGCAGATGTCGGTGGGCGAATCCTCGGAATGAGCGATACATTCGTTATCATGATGAGGAGTGGGGCAGCCCGGTTCATGATGATAAGAAACTTTTTGAAATGCTGATCCTGGAATCCTTTCAGGCCGGTCTTTCCTGGGAATGTATTTTGAATAAACGGGAAGCGTTTTTTAAAGCCTTTGACGGATTTGATCTGGAAAAGGTATGCGCCTATGATGAAGAGAAAGAACGGATTCTGAAGGAGAATGCAGGAATTGTCCGCAATTTAGGGAAAATACGCGCAGCTGTTGTCAATGCCCGCATTTTCAGGAAGATTCAGGAGGAATACGGGAGTTTTGACGGTTACCTGTGGCGCTGGACAGATGGAAGGGTGATCTGCGAGAATGGACTCACCTCTTCGGAACTGTCAGACCGGATATCAGAAGATCTCAGGAAACGTGGAATGAAGTTCGTGGGTACAACCATTATTTACGCTTATCTGCAGGCAGTAGGAATTATATGGGGGCACGAGGATGGGTGCTTTTTACAACCATAATCAGCCGTGTATGTACAACGGTGTTTCTTACATTTTTCTGTACTGTTTACATTTCCTATACATTTTCTTACTTATTTTAAAATCCATTGCCAATTATAATAAAATTAGCTATAATCTGCTCATGAAACACGGATAAAGTAAACAAAGTTTACAAAATAAGTAAAAGGAGGATTATAGCATGAGAAAACGCAGCCTAACCAGTTTATTATTTGCAGCAGCAGTTGTAATGGCAGGGACACAGCTGGGAAGTGTTGAAGCCCAGGCCAAACCTCATCATGGACACGGCTGGGAGGATCGCTGGGATGATGATGACGATGACGATCGCTGGGATGACGATGACGATCGCTGGGATGACGATGACGATCGTTGGGATGACGACGATGACGGTCACTGGGATAATAATGGCGACCACTGTCCGGCAGCAGGCGGCGCAGTAAATGTGGTGTACTTTTGCGAGGAGGATAATACAGTATGGGCCAACGGAGAGATCTGGGCGGCCGGTCTGATAAACGGAAAGGGAAATGTAAATTCCAGTGAATTGACAAACATACCGGAAGGCTATACGTTAAAACAGGTAGGAGACTTTTACTATGACGGAGGTTCCGAGCTTCGCGTTCAGGTTGTTCCTAAAGAGAAGCATGGGGGCATGGTCAATGTAGTGTACTTCTGCGAGGAGGAGAATCACGTATGGGCCAACGGAGAGATCTGGGCGGCCGGTCTGATAAACGGAAAGGGAAATGTGAATTCCAGCGAATTGACAAACATACCGGAAGGCTATACGTTAAAACAGGTGGGAGACTTTTACTATGACGGAGGTTCTGAGCTTCGCGTTCAGGTTGTTCCCAAAGAGAAGCACGGGGGCATGGTCAACGTAGTATACTTCTGCGAGGAAAATAATACAGTATGGGCCAACGGAGAGATCTGGGCGGCCGGTTTGATAAACGGAAAGGGAAATGTAAATTCCAGTGAATTGACCACGGTTCCCGAAGGATACAAATTAAAGGAAGTGGGAGATTTTTACTATGACGGCGGCGCAGAACTGCGTATTCAGGTTGTTCAGTGGTATCGTTAAGCTGTGCGAATGACGGAACTGCCGGAAAGGATCCCTCGCAGATAAGACACCTTTCCGGTAAAAAAATATTTTTGCAGCATACGGCATAGTCAGTTTTGGCTATGCCGCTTTGCGTCTGGTGCCTGGTAAGCCAATTCCATCAGCTGCAAATGTGCTGCTCTCATAGTAAAAACAGATGGCAAAGGCTGCGGCTATGTGTTAAAATAACGGCATATACAGAGGCAGATTGGAATATGCTTGTGATTACGAAGTACATGAAGAGTTGGGATAAAAGAGAGCGTGTTAGGTTTACTTTGACGGGCAGTCTGCAGACGGGTTTCACATATCCGGGCGGAATCGGTTAAACGCAGCAAATGATAGGCACCCTTATTGCCGCATTTATCGCAGAATCAGCTCCTGGATTCTTTCTGTTACATAGGTTAATACATCCTTTGTCATGGCAGTCATCCATTCTGGCTGTTCATTTTTGTGAAAAAATAAGCATTTTAAGAACTGTTTTATGTGAAATTATACCATAAATGCACTGAAACCGCAATCGCAGGAGCATTTGCCGACTGCTGGATGTTGACAAACCCTTTATTCCGTCGTAAAATTTACAGTAACTGAAGAGACATTCTTTCCATGATGCTATATGAGAAAGGCAGAGAAGGGGAATAGTAAGCCCGGAGCGCGTTGCAGAGAGAGGAATATTGGTGGAAGTTCCTTACGAAGGCCCGGACCCAACCGGCCCTGGAGCCCTGTATGAGGAATACAGCGCAGATCCGGCGTTAACGGATAAAAGAGAGAGCTTTTATTTTGCTGTAAGAACAGATGAAAGCTAATCAGGGTGGTACCGCCGAGCTGTTCGGTCCCTTGCAGAGAGCATAGATGCATGGGATTGGATGGCTTTTTTGTTATTGCAATGTGGAAAGAGAAAAGGAGAACGATTATGGCACACAACAAAAAGATGGTAGAAGCCATCACATCTATGGACGCGGATTTCGCCCAGTGGTACACGGATGTGGTAAAGAAGGCAGAGCTTTGCGATTACGCCAGTGTAAAGGGATGTATGGTGATCAAGCCCGCAGGCTATGCGATCTGGGAAAATATTCAGAAGGAACTGGACCGCAGATTTAAGGAGACAGGGGTGCAGAATGTATATATGCCCCTGTTTATCCCGGAGGGCCTTCTTGAGAAGGAGAAGGATCATGTAGAAGGCTTTGCGCCTGAAGTTGCATGGGTAACGCACGGCGGTCTGGAGCCTCTTCAGGAGCGTCTGTGCGTAAGGCCTACATCTGAGACGCTGTTCTGTGATTTCTACGCAAAGGATATTCATTCCTACAGAGATCTTCCGAGAGTATACAATCAGTGGTGCTCGGTTGTACGATGGGAGAAAACAACCCGTCCCTTCCTGCGTTCCAGGGAGTTCTTATGGCAGGAGGGCCACACGGCTCACGCTACCGCTGAGGAGGCAGAGGCAAGAACGGTACAGATGTTAAATGTATACGCTGACTTCTGTGAGGAGGTGCTGGCAATTCCAGTGGTTAAGGGACAGAAAACGGATAAGGAAAAGTTTGCAGGCGCAGAGGCAACCTATACCATAGAGTCTCTGATGCATGACGGAAAGGCCCTGCAGTCCGGCACCAGCCACAACTTCGGCGATGGCTTTGCAAAGGCATTCGGCATCCAGTTTGCAGATAAAGACAATACCTTAAAATACGTTTACCAGACCTCATGGGGAATGACCACCCGTATGATTGGGGCCATTATCATGGTTCACGGCGATGACAACGGCCTTGTGCTTCCTCCAAGGATTGCTCCGGTTCAGATTATGGTAGTTCCGATCCAGCAGAAGAAGGAAGGTGTGCTTGACAAGGCGTATGAACTGAGAGACCGTCTGTTAAAGTCCGGTTTTTCTGTAAAGGCAGACGATACTGACAAGAGTCCTGGCTGGAAGTTCGCAGACTGCGAGATGCGCGGTATTCCGCTGCGTGTGGAAATCGGCCCCAAGGATATGGAGCAGAATCAGGCAGTTTTGGTACGTAGGGATAACCATGAGAAAACGGTGGTTTCCCTGGATGAGCTGGAGGCGAAGGCAGGAGAGCTTCTTGAAACGATTCAGAAAGATATGCTGGAGAAGGCAAGAAAACACAGAGATTCTCATACCTATACAGCAGAGGAGTGGGATGAGTTTGTGGAGACGATTAACAATAAGCCGGGCTTTGTAAAAGCCATGTGGTGCGGCTGCAGGGAGTGCGAGGATAAAATCAAGGAGGAGACAGGCGCTACCTCCAGATGTATGCCTTTTGAACAGGAGAATTTATCCGACCACTGCGTATGCTGCGGCAAACCGGCTAAAAAGATGGTTTACTGGGGACGGGCATATTGATGAAACCTCAGATTCCTGCCGCTGCGGAAAAGATTATCGGAAGGCTGTGTGAGCAGGGTTATGAGGCCTATCTGGTAGGTGGCTGTGTACGGGATATGCTTCTTGGTCGGGAACCCGAAGACTGGGATATCACTACCAGTGCCGAGCCGGCCCAGGTAAAGGCGGTATTCCGGCGAACCGTGGACACAGGCATCCAGCATGGAACTGTGACCGTGATGATGGGAAAAGAAGGATATGAGGTCACTACCTTCCGAATTGACGGTGATTATACCGATGGCCGTCATCCCGACAGCGTCACCTTTACGCCTGATCTTATTGAGGATTTAAAGCGCCGGGATTTTACGATCAATGCCATGGCGTATAACAGAGAGAGAGGTTTGGTGGACGCGTTTGGAGGGCAGAAGGATCTGGAGCATGGCGTGATCCGCTGTGTAGGCGCGGCCAGAGAGCGGTTTACGGAGGATGCTCTGCGTATCCTCCGCGCCATCCGTTTTTCTGCTCAGCTGGGCTTTGCTGTCGAGGAAACTACCTATGAGGCTATTAAAGACATTGCTCCCAATCTGGTTCATGTGAGCAGGGAGCGGGTGCAGGTGGAGCTTACAAAGCTTCTGACCAGTCCGCTTCCTGGCTGTATGCGGCTGGTCTACGAGACCGGGATCAGTCCCTGGGTATCCAAGGCGTTTCATCGGATTCCTGAGGTTTCAGGAGATGTCTGCTTTGAGATTCCACCATCTATCCCCGCCCGGAAATCCCTTCGCTGGGCTGCTTTTATGCGAAAATGTACGCCGAAGGAGGCTGCGGAGGTTCTTAAGGGACTGAAGCTTGATAATGACACCATTTACCGAACAAAGCTGCTGGTACAGTGGATTGGGACGTCGGTGTGCGGGGAACCGGCTGCAGACGCCCTGGAACCGGCGGAAGCTTTAGCAGAGCGTTTTAAAAGTGAACTAAGAGGACAGCTTTTGGCAAAAAAGGCGCAGATCCGCAGGGTGATGAGCCAGATGGAGCCGGAACTGTTTGATGATCTGCTTACCATGAAACTGTGTCTGATCGAAACGTGTCCGCCGGCAGCGGACTGCTTAAGGGAGGTCTGCCGTCTTAGGGATGAGATCCGTCTGTCCGGGGACTGCATTGGTTTAAAGACACTGGCAGTAACAGGTGACGATCTGATCCGGGTGGGCATGAAACCGGGAAAGGAAGTTGGGATTCTGCTGAAACAGTTTCTGGAAATGGTTCTGGAAGCACCGGAGAAAAACACAAAGGAGTACCTGCTGTCGCAGCTTCCGGCTGTGAGAGATGTATAAAAATAAAATGTTGTATTTCTATCAACCATTGCAATGCTGATAAAAATTGGTTATAATGGTTCCATGACGAAAGGAAAGGGAGGATCCCTTTTCTTTCTGTGCATTTCCGAATACATGGGGGATGTGCTTGTGCGTGCCGGAAGGAGCTTTTGCGCAGGGTATATGCTTATGCGGAGCAGGACAGTTTCTGGCGCGCGATGTATAAAAAGGAGGATATCAAAATGAACGTAATCGACACAAAGAATGCGCCAGGTGCAATCGGCCCTTATTCTCAGGCATATGAGGTAAACGGAGTGATCTACACCTCAGGACAGATCCCTGTGAATCCGGCGGACGGTACAGTAGCAGACGGCATTGCCGCTCAGGCAGAGCAGAGCTGTAAGAACGTGGGAGCGATCCTGGAGGCGGCAGGAAGCGGCTTTGACCGGGTATTTAAGACCACCTGTTTCCTGGCTGACATGGGCGATTTTGCAGCATTTAATGAGGTATACGCAAAGTATTTTACTTCTAAGCCCGCAAGAAGCTGCGTAGCGGTAAAGACCCTTCCCAAGGGTGTTCTCTGCGAGATCGAGGCTATCGCCGTAAAATAACAGGCGTTTTGACTGTTTATACAAAGTGGAAAGGGAGCCCCAGGGCTTCCTTTTTGAATATAGGACTGCCTGATATCCTGTGACGGAAGGGCAGGCCAAAGCTTAAAAGACAAAGATGTGAAAAATGAGAGGAGCGGAACAAATGAATCACGGGGAAAGAGTTATTTATCGGGCGGTTTACGATTCCCCTATCGGTCTGCTGACGCTGACGGCACTGGATGACGCCCTTGGAGCCCTGTCATTTCCAAGAGAACGATATCCCAAGGATGCAGAGCTTCTTAAGGCTGGGAAGGAGGTCTGTATTCCGCAAAAAGACAGGCTTCCGGCTGTCCTGAGAGATACGTTTCGGTGGCTGGATATTTATTTTTCAGGAAAAATACCGGATTTTATGCCGGCTCTTGTGCCGCAGGGAAGCGAGTTTAGACGGATGGTCTGGAATCAGCTGCTTAAGATCCCTTATGGTTGTACGGTTACGTATGGTGAGCTGGCGAAGGCAGTAGCCTATGAGAAGGGAATTTCCCGGATGTCGGCCCAGGCCGTAGGGGGAGCGGTGGGACATAATCCCATCGGGATCATTATTCCCTGCCACCGGGTAGTGGGTGCAGGAGGGAATCTGACTGGATTTGGCGGCGGGATCAAAGCCAAGGAGGCTCTTTTGGAACGGGAAGGGATGGATATGGAAAGATTTTATGTTCCAACCAGAGGAACGGCGCTATAGGGCACATATCTGCCCCGTTGGCAGCGGATACGATCGGAAAAGAAGGAGTCGGGAGCGAAATGAAGGAAAATTCGGTGATCCTTATGAATTTCAGCGGGATTTATGAAACAGAGACGTTTTATGAAAAATGGCAGGGCATGGAGGTTCTGTGGCTGGACTGCAGGGACATCCAGGGGACAAACTGCTATTGTGATGAAGTGGGGGAACGAGCTTTGAAACAAAGGATAGAGCCCCTTGGGCCCGGGGGAATCCATTTTCTGGATTCGGGTAATTATCATTATGTTACAAAGCTGTGGCTGGATCAGATAAAGGAGCCTTTTGAGCTGCTGGTATTTGATCACCATACGGATATGCAGCAGCCCGTGTTTGGGGATATTCTTTCCTGCGGCGGATGGATTTTAGCGGCGCTGGAACAGAATGAGCATCTGAACCATGTTTTTCTGGCAGGCCCGCCTGAGGAGGCAGTTAAGAAAGCAAAACAGGAGATTTCGGAGGAACTGCAGAGGAAGGTGACATGGATTTCGGAGAAGGAAATGGGGAAAGGATTAGATTTTCAGAGCGGGCAGACGGAATTATCCGGCCAGACCCAATCCCCTCTTCCGGTGTACATTTCCATTGACAAAGATATCCTTTCCCCTTCTTTTGCCCGTACCAACTGGGATCAGGGAGAGGCCGATCCTGCCGATGTCTGCCGCCTGATCCAGACTTTTCTTGCGCGGCGGCCTCTCATAGGGATGGATGTATGCGGCGAGAATCCGGAAGGTGCGGACGGTCCGGAGGCAGAAGAGGAGCGAAGGATCAATGACGCTGCCAATGAGGCGGTTCTTAAGCTGTATAGCGGACATATTGGACGGATGCAGGCCTGCCAGGGGAAAGAATATTACCAGTAAAGGAGAGCATACATGAATCTGGATCTTAATAAACTGACCTGCACAGCCTCTTTGACAGATACGGAGCGGGCGGTGCTGGAATTTCTTCTGACGCATATTGACGAGGCCTTAAAGCTGGGGGTCCGTGGGGTGGCAAAAGCCAACTTTACCTCGACCTCTACGGTGATGCGGCTGTCCAGAAAGCTGGGCTACAATGGATTTATTGAGATGTATTACAAGCTTTTGGGGGCTGCCGGCAAGGGAACGCCCGTCTATGAACTGAATGAAGGCTTTCTCAGTCATTTCGCCGGGGATGGGAATGTGTCCATGGAGAATTACCGAAGTCTCCGTCTGGCTGCACAGAGGATCCATAAGACCGATCAGATGGTTTTTATCTATGGTATGGGTTTTTCTTCCATGATGGCAGAATATTTGGCCAAAAAGCTTCTGGTTCTCGGAATCAAATGTATTTTTTCCGATGGAGCGGATTCCATCGGGGTATTTGAAAATAATCTGGAAGATATTGGGGTTTTCATTGCGTTTTCCCGTTCCGGTCGTTCTCCGTATGTGCTGAACCGGGTCAAAATGGCAGAGGAAAACTCGGTTTTTACCATGGGATTTACTAATGACGGAGCAAGTCCCCTAAAGGAGTACTGCAGCTGCGTGATCGAAGTGCCGGACGACAATCCTCTGGATGACAGGAACATGAAACCTACCCTCTTTTTTTCCAAGACAATAACCATGATCGAGCTTTTGATCTATGAGTATTATCAGATATCGATCGGTTAAATGCACCCCCTTCTTAAAACGTGTTACACATCCGGGTAACACGTTTTCTTTTGGCTCTGGCCTCTGTACTTTTTCCTTTGGTCTGCGTATAATCCAATCATCGGCCACGCGGGGTTAAACAAGATGTATTTCCGATACGAATCTGTTTCGGAGATCGATGAATAACGGAGAGGTATGAAATGAAAGAAAAAATAATGAGCACAATGCAGGCATTTTCCAAGGCAATGTTTATGCCGGTGCTGATTCTTCCCATTGCCGGTCTGTTGATCGCAGTTGGAAACGTATTTACAAATGCAAGACTGATCGAAATTCTTCCATTCCTGGATAATCCGGTCACAAAGGGCTTTGGCGCCATCCTGTCGGGAGCGCTGGTGGCTATTTTGAATAATCTGGGTCTTATCTTCTGTGCGGGAATTGCTGTGGGACTGGCAAAGAAGAAAAAGGCGGAATCCGGCTTTACCGCCGTGCTGGCTTTCCTGGTATTTATCAATGCCATGAATAAATTTATGGATTTAAGAGGGATCCTGGCAGATCCGGCCGCATTGAGAGGAACGGGCCAGGCCATGGTTCTGGGAATACAGGTGTTGGATATGGGCGTGTTCCTGGGAATTATCCTGGGCTGTGTGACCGCCTTTGTACACAATCGTTTTATTGATACAGAGTTTAACAATGCCTTTCAGATTTACGGCGGCGCAAGATTTGTATTTATTGTTCTGATCCCTGTGATTATCGCTTTAGCGGTTGTACTGACCTTTATCTGGCCTGTGATCCAGGCTGGAATCGATCAGGTAGGGCTGTTTATCAATAAAGCGGGGAATTTCGGCATTTTCCTTTACGGTGCATTAGAGCGTCTGCTGATTCCTACCGGCCTTCACCATCTGGTGTATACTCCGTTTCTTTACACCAAGCTTGGGGGCACGGCTGAGATTGCGGGTCAGGTATACGAGGGCTGCCGCAATATTTACTATGCGGAAATGGCGGACCCTGCGGTTGCGGTATTATCTTCTTCTGTGGTATGGGATGCAAGAGGACTTTCCAAGATGTTCGGTCTGGTAGGAGCCTGTCTGGCCATGTACCACACGGCAAGGCCGGAGAACCGCAGCAAGATTAAGGCAATCCTGATTCCGGCCGCGTTTACTTCTTTTATTGCAGGCGTAACAGAACCGATTGAGTTTTCATTCCTGTTTACAGCGCCCATCCTGTTTGTGGCCCATGCGCTCTTAAGCGGTCTTGGAATGGTGGTATTTAATCTGCTGGGCTGCCGTGCCATTGGGCCTAACGGTTTTATTGATTTCCTTCTTTATAACCTGCCTCTGGGAATAGCGAAAACACATTGGCCGACGTATCTGCTGATTGGTATTGGCGAGTTTGTGATTTACTACCTGCTGTTCCGTTTCATGATCACAAAGTTTCATTTAAAGACCCTGGGGCGCGAATCTGAGGGCATGGAAATGAAGCTTCACACCAAGGCAGAGTACAAGGAGAAGCAGGAAAGCAAAAAAGGCGGCAAAGACGACGGGATTAACGCGGCTCTGATCGTGGAAGCTCTGGGCGGAGCGGACAACATTTTAAAAGTGGATAACTGTTTTACCCGTCTGCGTCTCGTTGTAAAGGACAGTGCCCTGGTACAGGACGATGTTTTGAAACAGAAAACGGGAGCGGCCGGCGTTATGAAAAAAGGCGAGACGGTACAGGTGGTTTATGGCCTCCATATCAATCAGGTAAGGCAGGCAGTAGATAAGGAACTGGGCCTGGATCAGTAAAGAAGCTAAGAAGGGAGTATGCATATATGGCAGAGAAATTATTTAACATAGTAATCGCAGGCGGCGGCAGCACCTATACGCCTGGAATTGTAAAAATGATGCTGGAGCATCAGGAGGACTTTCCATTAAATTCTGTTACCCTTTACGATAATGACGGGGAGCGTCAGGCCGTAATCGGGGAAGCTCTGGAGATCCTGATGAAGGAGGAAGCGCCCCAGATCCATTTCTCCTACACTACGGACCCCAAAGAGGCATTTACGGGCAAGGACTTCTGTATGGCGCATATCCGTGTTGGGAAATATGCCATGCGTCAGTTAGACGAGAGGATTCCTTTAAAGTACGGCGTAGTGGGTCAGGAGACCTGCGGGCCGGGAGGGATTGCTTACGGTATGAGAAGCATTACAGGTATGCTGGAAATTATTGATTACATGGTAAAATATTCTCCTGAGTGCTGGATGCTCAACTACTCCAACCCCGCTGCCATTGTAGCGGAGGCCTGCCGTGTCCTGCGTCCTGACGCAAGGGTGATCAACATCTGCGATATGCCCGTAGGAACCAGAAGAAGAATGGCCTATATCGTAGGAAAAGACTATGAGGATCTGGATGTGCGCTACTTTGGCCTGAACCATTTCGGATGGTGGACCAGCGTAAAGGACAAGACAACCGGCGAGGATTATATGCCAAAGCTTTTAGAGTATGTGTCTGAAAACGGCTATCTTACCCAGAAGGCCATCGAGACCCAGCACATGGATGAGAGCTGGCAGGCGACCCATAAAAAGGCGAAGGATCTTCTGGCTTTGGATCCCCGGTTTTTACCTAATACTTATCTGAAATATTATCTCTATCCCGACTATGTGGTAGAGCATTCTGATCCAAACCACACCCGCGCCGATGAGGTGATCGAGGGCCGTGAGAAGGAAGTGTTCGGAGCAGCCAGAGAGATCATCCGCAAGGGGACTGCAACCGGAGGGGAGTTTACGGTGGATAACCATGCTTCCTTTATTGTATCTCTGGCAAGGGCGATTGCCTACAACACCCATGAGATCATGCTGTGCATTGTAGAAAATAAGGGCGCAATCAGCAATTTCGATTCAGATGCCATGGTGGAAGTTCCCTGTGTGGTAGGAAACAATGGCCCTGAGGCCATGTGCCAGGGCGAGATCCCAACCTTTGAGCGGGGAATGATGCAGGAACAGCTGGCGGTTGAGAAGCTGGTAGTTGAGGCTTATGTGGAGCACAGCTATTTAAAGCTGTGGCAGGCATTAACTCTGTCAAAGACGGTTCCAAGCGCCAGAGTGGCAAAGCAGATCCTGGATGATCTGATCGAGGCCAATAAGGAATACTGGCCGGAACTGAAGTGATTTTATAAACAGGCAAAAACAGGCGGCCTCCGGTTCACTCAGACTGGGGGCCGCTTTTGTTTCATGAAAATGTGTGAAGTCTGTTTGGATCTGCTGATGCCGGTGATTTCGCGGGCTGGAAAGCTATTCTCGACACAGAATCCGGTCGGATGTCCGGTCAATCAGGCGGCTCATAAGGACGGTATAAAGGGATGCCGCCATATTGGTGCCGATCCGAAGAAATACTGCGCCCACAGCCCCAAAGAGCCCGGAGGCGATGGAGAGAGCGCCGAAGGTATTAAATATGGTCTGCCAGGGATAGCCGGCAGAGTAGCCTACGCCGATGCCGCCCAGAAGGCCGATCATGGGATGAAGCTCCTTTGGCAAAAGGGTGTAGATAACAAGAAAGATCAGAGAACCCAGGATATTGCAGACCCAGCGTGCTTTGGCTCTTTTTGCCAGATCCTCCTGAAAAGGCAGGCACACGGACATACAGGCGATCCCTATCCACATGGCCCGGGGGATATCCAGAAGAGACGCGATCAGCAGAGCCGTAGATACGCACAGAGTCAGCTTGATATACCACCGGTTCCTTACGGAACGGGGATCAAATTCATGAAAAAGATCCTTAAATTCCCGCTTATGGGGCCGGTGTTTCTGATTTTTAAAAAATACAGCCATGCATAAAAGCATACCCACAGAGAGTCCTGCAGTCCGCATAATCCAGGAGTGGCCGCTTACATCATAGCCCTGGAGGATCAGATAGGACAGTACAAAGGTGGAGTGGTTGGACATGATCACATTATGGCAGCCAAGGGTCATGAGGATAAGAATACAGATCACATTGATAAAAAACGCGGCGGCAGGCGATACCATATTGGACAGTCTGGGGCCGGCCATGAGAACGGCAAAAATGCCGGCGATACACAGTAGGCCATGGGAGGTATGGATTCCAAAGTCAGCCTGCCGAAGGACTAAAAGCGCCAGCAAAACCACTACGCCGGCAATGCTGTTTTCGCTTCCAAAAATCATGCTGAACAGAGTTACCGCCGCAAAGCAGAAAGCCACCACCAGATAGACCTTGAAGTTATAGATGAGTATGTGGCGCCGGCGCTCCTTTTTGTCCTTTGTAATGCGGATCAGAGCTTTGGAGCCGGCAGAATTCAGCTGCAATTCCTGATAAAATGTCATATGTAAAACCTCCTTGCGTTTCAGGATGAACAGTAAAGAAGATTGTACCCCTTTTTAGGAAATAATACAAGGGTAACTGTTTGAAGCGGCGGGGAAACAGGTAAAAAAGCAGGCATTCAGGAAGAAACCTCATTACCAGCCATATCTGTGCTTTGTCCGGCGCCGGCGTCTGCCTGGGGAGTAAAAATGCAGTGCGCATCAACCAGGGGGTTCTGAAAAGGGAAATCGCGGTATTCTCTGTGCTGATTGCAGTTTGGAAGCTGTTCTTTTAGGGGACTGACTTCTTTTATGACAGAACAGAGGAAACGTTTTGGGCAGCCTGTCTCTGTCCCATTTTGCGCCAGTTTAAAAATCCATAGATATCATTTATAAAGAAGGCTGCAAAGCAGACCGTGACGGACAAACAGCTGATGTCTTTAAAGGTGGCTATGGTCCACAGAACGATCAGAACCAGGTCGTTGGCAGCATAGCCGGCAGCATAGAAGGGGCTGCGCTTAAAGGTCAGATATGCGGCGAGGAAACTTGTGGTGACAGAGATGGTGCTGGGAATCAGGCTGGCAGTGTGAAATGCCTTCAGAATAAAATAAAATACAAAGGTTACAGCAGCAGCCAGAGCCAGCATAAAACACACTTCACTACGCCGGATGTGGTATACTTCTACTTCAGAGCGATTGCCGCAAAAGGGATTTTTCATCCAGGTTACGAGGGAAAATACTGCCATGGGCATGGTCATCCCCAGATATGTGATCATTTCTCCGTAATAGGCAACATTCAGGGAGATGATTCCGTAGAGCAGGCTGAACAGGATCATCAGAAACTGGCCGAAGGGATTGCCCTTGGCGCAGAAGATTAAAGACGTTACTCCGATCAGGGAAGCCCACAGCGTCATATAGTTGGTTCGGTCAAAGAGACAGAACGCGCAAAGAATCAGAAGAACGGAAGCCGTCCAGAGAATAATCTCTGTTTTTGAAAAATAGTGTTTGAGTGCAGTAAGTGATTTCATGTTTCCTCCTTAAACAAAAAAGCATCCATATACACATCTTCAAAGACCTATCGATGCGTATGTGAATGCTTTTAACATTCCTACCCGGTGGCAGATAATTTTATTTATACAAAAAATAAGTTGGAATCCACTCTGACAGAGGGATCACTGATTTCGAGGTATAGTATACTGTCACTTTCTAAAAAAATCAAGAGAAAATTTTAACGATTCTGAATAAGGCATCTTTTTGAATGCCTTTGGCTATTTAAGAAGCATCGGAGGTTCCGGCAATGTGAAAACAGGTGCAAAAAGTTTTATAATTGTGAAACTTTTACAGAGAGAAAAAGATCTATAGGTTACATTCTAAAGTGAACAGCAAAGGCAAGGAGGAGAAAAATGAAGAAAAACAGACATAAAAAAGCATCCATATGGGCAGCCACAGCTGTATTTACTATAGGAACAGCCATCAGTGTGCAGGCGGTTCCGACAGATGCATCCGCCGGAGCACAGCTTTCAGGAACCGTGGAGAGCCGGACGGAAGATCAGCTCACGGTCAATAACGAGAATCCGGGAGCCTATGAAGGGGAATTTATCGTCCATCTGTCCGATGAGACCCGGATACTGGACGGAACAACTGGGATGCCAGTAAAGCCGGAAAGCATTGAGAACGGGGAACGGCTGAAGGTGTATACGTCGGCCGCCGTAACAGCCAGTATCCCGCCGCAGGCCGGGGCCAAGCTGGTACTGACGGATATTCCTGAGGATGGCAGCGCTCCTTTCTATGCAGAGCTTGCAGAGGTAAAACAGCAGGCTGGAGGCTATGAGCTGACAGATACAAGTGGAAACAGGTACGCCGCGCCGGATGACTGCAGTATATTTCCGTATCTGACCAGAAACATGATTTATCTGGATCAGCTGTATGAGGGAGCCGACTGCCTGATCTGGACAGATGGAAATGGAACGGCAGAAAGGATCATGATGTTCCCGCCGTATGAGAGGGAGGCTCAGACGCGGACTGGATGGAAATTAGAAAGCGGCGCTGCGGGGACAGAGGATGCCGTCTGGGTATATTATAAGGAGGATGGCACAAAGCACACCGGCTGGCTGCTCGATCAGGGGAAGTGGTACTATCTGGAGCCAGAGACAGGGATTATGAAAAGGGGATTTCTTCACCTGGACGGGAAGACCTATTACCTTCTTCAAGACGGAAGCATGATGATGGAAAGCAAAACATTTACACCAGATGAGAATGGAGTGATACAATGAAAAGAAGATGGAATGTATTTTTTATCGCAGGAGCGGCAATGATGCTGGCTGTGGGATGCAGCCCAAAGGCGCAGGAAACGGCAGAGACGACAACGGCACAGGAAATGTCAGAAAGCATACAGATGTCAGAAATTGTGGATGAGTCGAAGGAGGCAGAGACTTTGGCGGGGGAAACGCAAAAGCAGGAGAAGGCGGAGGTTCCTTCCTTTGGGACAAAGGAAGCAGAGGCTGAGGAAGATGATAATTTCTCCGCAGACCCAGCCAGTGTGGAGGCCTTTGGCCGTTCGGTAAAAGAGGCGGTAGCAGAAAAAGATCTGGAAACTCTGGCTGATCTGGCGGCATATCCCTTATATATCGGATTTGCTGATGGAGGCGTATCTGTTGAGAGCCGGGAAGAGATGATCGCTCTGGGAGAAGAAAAAATCTTTACTCAGGAATGGATGGATTCTATCGCTCAGGCGGATGAAACTGCGCTGTCTCCCAGCATGGCCGGCTTTGTCCTTTCGGGAGAAGGCGGAGGCGGCAATCTTGTATTTGGCCTGAGGGACGGAAAACTTGCAGTTTCTGGTATTAACTATTAAGCAGAGTAAACGGAAAGTAAAAAAAGGGGGGTGTCGGAGAATATTCACCGGCACCCCCTTTGTTTTTGAACAGAAATGATGCGCCTGCATAAACAGCAGGCTGACGCAAAAGTCAAAGATTATGTTCATCTGATTTACTGCAGATTGCCAGTCTGTGCTGGTATTTCTCGCGGGTGGCCAGTCCGCCGCGGATGTGCCGTTCCGATTTATTCACATCCAGCACTACTCTGGCCTGTGCGGCCAGTCCGGGATTGATGTGGATCAAACGGTCTGCAACGTCTTTATGCACCGTGGATTTAGAAATCCCAAACCGCCGTGCCGTCTGGCGCACGGTGGCATTGTGGTCAATGATGTAATTAGCAATGGCGATCGCCCGTTCTTCGATATACTCTTTCATGGTATTTCACCTTGAGAACGTTTTTACCATCCTATTACAAGCTGGGGAGTTTTATGACTGGGAAAGGAAGTTATCCCAGATGATGTGTCAAATGCCGGATGGGGCTGCTACACTACCATAATCAATGTTCCAGCCCCGATTAAAACACAGCCAATCAGGGACTTTAAAGTAAATTCCTCATGAAGAAACACAAATGCAAGAATCAGGGTCAGCACGACGCTGAGTTTATCAATGGGCACTACCTTTGAGGCGTCTCCCAGCTGCAGGGCGCGGTAGTAGCAGAGCCAGGAGGCGCCGGTGGCGAGACCTGAAAGGATGAGGAAGATCCAGCTTTTTCTGCTGATGGAAAAGAGACCGCTCTGGGTATGGGTGAGAAATACCATTCCCCAGGCCAGCAATACCACCACGACCGTACGGATGGCCGTGGCCAGGTTTGAATTTACACCGTCAATGCCGATCTTTGCCAAAATAGAAGTAAGAGCCGCAAAGAGGGCAGACAGCAGTGCGAAAATAATCCACATATTAATCGTTCACTCCATTCTCTGATGATTTGCAGACATATCATAAAACGGCTTTTTAGGAATGTCAATCGCTTTGATTCATGTATCCATTTCCTCTCCGCTCCTGTTCAAATACCTCCAGAGCGTAGTCCGGCTTATTCCAAGCTGCCTGGCCGCTGCTGCGCGGTTCCCTTTATTGGAGGTAACCGCATCCTGGATCACCTGGCGGATGATCTCATCCAGGGTGCGGTTTTCGGCCGCGGGAGCAGAGGACTGTAAAAGAGGGCGGCGCAGGGTGCGCTCCTTGGACAGCAGTTCCGCCACAGAACTGCTGCGTATATAGGCGGAAGAGGTTAAGGAAGCCAGGGTCTGCAAAATGTGCTTAAACTGCGTATAGTTATTGGGCCATTCGTACTGACGCAGCATTTCAATGGCACGCGGCTCAAAACCGGAGATCTGCTTGCCAAGTTCCAAATTCAGACTGCTGAGATAGAGGCTGGCCAGAGAGGGGATCTCATCGGAACGGCTGCGCAGAGGCGGCAGATTCAGGGAGAGGCAGCCCAGCCTTGCGCTGAACAGGCGCATCACATTTGGAACGGGCTCGCTGTCTCGGCAGGCGCAGGAGAACAGAAGCCGTACCCGGCGGGCCAGTCCGGTTTCCTGGATCGCGGCCAGCAGAGCCGGGATGCGTGTCTCTGGCATAGTCTCCAGATTTTGAAAGTAAATGGTATTGCCCGTAGTATTTAACGGAGAGTTATAATGCTCCAGAAGAAAATCCCAGCTCTTATCATTCATCCGCTCACAGTTTATCAGCACAAAAGGCTTGTTGGAAAATGAACTGTGCAGGTAGAGGAAACGTGCGATCTGCTCCTTGCCCGTACCCGGCTCTCCGCTGATCATCACAGGCTGTCTGGCCCCGGCAAAGGTCTGGATCTCACCTCCCAGCGTTCCCATTGCACCGCTGATGCTGTAGAAGCTGTTCATCAGCAGGTATTCACATTCTCCCCGGTTCATGGTTCTGAGGCCGGTCCAGTGGGTGTGAAGGGGGATTCGGGAAGGGGTACAGTAGAAGAGGCAGTAGCGAGCCATATTGATCAGCAGCGTCTGGGCGGTGATGCAGTAAAGCTGATCCCTCTCTGTGTGATAAAAACGCAGAGAACTGCTGGGCGGCACCTCTTTAAGGTGGGACCGCAGAACGTCTAAAAGCTCCGCCGGCGGTTCTGAAGGACTGCTGTAAAAAATGGCGCCCTCTGTGTCCAGTACCACTACCCGGCCATTCTGATCCTGGGTAATGGCTCGCAGGAACATATTTTCCCGCTTCAGCCGTCCGAACCAGGAACTGATATGCAGAGCTTGGTCAATGGCTGTGTGCAGGCTTTCCACCCCGGAGGTGATAAGAAAAGCATCCAGCCCCATTTGCCGAGCCACGGTGTGAGTCACCATGTCGCAGACAACCATATGGCAGCCATTTGCCTTTAGCTGTGCTAACATTTCAGGCACTTCCTCCGCGCTGTGAACGGTCAGGATGTCCAGCTTATAGCCCAGAAGGTCGCAGATGGTATGGGCGGGTTCCGTGATGCCGGGGAAACCGGCAATGGCATACTGTCTGGAATAATTTTCCGCCAGCTTCATGGCGCGAAGCACATCGTAGACAGAGATCTGGATTTCCACTACTGGAAGATCTGTGACCTGGCGGATCAGTTCTGCTGTTCCTCCTCGCGAAATAATACAGTCATAGGCTCCCTGAGGCATCCGCTCTACAATGGCGGCTCCTTCCTTTAAATCCCCCGTATATACATCCAGATGAATATCAGGATAAGCCTGAGCTGCCCGCTCAATGGCTGTCTGCATCCCCTCGTAGGGGGCAATGCCCAGGATGCTGGTGCGTGTTTCTACCATAATGAAAATACCTCCGTTTCTCTTTGAAACTATTATACCACGGAATTGGACAAATTGCACCATATATATGTTAATATATGAAACGATACCTGGGCAGTTTTTGCTTAAAAATGAAAAATGTTTAAAAATGCAACGTATTTGTTTGTTTTTTTCGATGCGAAAGCCTGTAAGATAAGGCATAATAATGGCAGAAATAAAGAGTGCTTACTTAAAGCATATGTAACGATTCAGGAGGAGGCCGTATGTTTCAATTATTGGTGATAGCGGACGATTTTACCGGCGCCCTGGATACGGGAGTGCAGTTTGCCGTAAACGGCATACGAACCCGCGTGGTGGTAGATCCTAAAACTGATCTTACAGGCTGTGAGGCCGATGTGCTGGTCGTGGATACGGAAACCCGCCATCTGCCACCGGAGGAGGCCGCAGCTGTGGTAGGAGGACTGACCGGGCGGGCGGTAGCCGCAGGGGTGGAACGGATCTATAAGAAAACGGATTCTGCCTTAAGAGGAAATGTAGGCGCGGAGCTGGAGAGTGTTCTCAAAGCCAGCGGCCAGACGTTTCTTCCCTTTCTTCCGGCATTCCCGCAGATGGGAAGGATCACGCGGGGCGGTATCCATTATATAGACGGTGTGCCCGTGACGGAGAGCCCCTTCGGCAAAGATCCGTTTGAACCGGTAACTCACTCGGCAGTGACCGAGCTGGTCAGAGAACAGAGCAGCCTGCCGGTCAGCCATTTTCCAGCACTGCGCCAAGGGGAGCGTATTCCTTTAGCAGAAGGGATTCTGATATTTGACGCCGAGCGGGAGGAAGAGCTGATCACTACAGGCCGCCAGCTTCTGACACAGACCGGATTGCCGGTGATGGCGGGATGTGCCGGCTTTGGCTCTGTTTTGCCGCAGCTGCTTGGAATGAAAAAACAGGAAACCGTACCGGCCCCCAAACTGGATCCCAGACTCCTTGTGATCTGCGGCAGTGTCAATACCATCACGCTGGCCCAGCTGGATCGGGCGGAGAATGCCGGTTTTGCACGTATGCGGCTGACGCCCCGCCAGAAACTGGAGCAGGGATACTGGGAGAGCGATGAAGGAAAAGAGGAGTTAAAACAGATAGAAGCCTTTGTGGAAAACCATCCCCATGCCATGATCGAGACCAATGATCCGGGCGGCAATGAGCCTACGGCTGCCTATGCAGGGCTGCTTGGCCTGGATCGTGAGGCCATGCGGGTACGGATTGCCGGAAGCCTGGGTCATATGGTAAAAGCGCTCATCGCCGGTCCTGGTGTTGGAACCCTGCTTCTGACTGGAGGAGATACCCTTTTGCAGTGCATGAACTGCATCGGTGTCCGGGAACTGGAGCCGGTGTGCGAGCTGGAAAAAGGGATCGTGCTGGCGCGGTTTGCCTGGGAGGGATGCCCCCGGTACGTGATCACAAAATCAGGCGGTTTCGGCCAGGAGCAGCTTTTTACAAAGCTGGCAGAACGGATCAAAAACAGTTAAAATAGACAGATGCAATAATATCTGTACAGATAAGAAGGAGAAGAGATTATGACCTATCCCAAGCTTCCCGGATTGACCTGGGACGGAACCATCTATGAAAATGACGAAATGGGAACTCTGGAGGCGCTGCTTCCCACTGGAGGATACCCCACAGCCCATGCGCCCGCTATGGCGGAACTTCCAGACGGCAGTCTTTTGTGCTGCTGGTTTGCGGGAACATATGAGGGAAGCGCGGATATCCATATCGTGTGCTCCATTCTGCCAAAGGACAAAACGGCCTGGACAGAACCGGTGAATATTTCCGGGGATCCGCAGCGCAGCGAGCAGAATCCCTCCCTTTTTTATGGCCCTGACCATGCGGTATGGGCTATGTACACGGCTCAGCTGGATCGGCAGGCGGGCAAGGACAATATGCAGTATACAGCGGTGGTACGCTGCCAGAAGAGCACCGACGGAGGCCGTACCTGGGGGCCTTACGAGACTGTATTTCCAGAGGAAGGCACATTTTGCCGCCAGCCCATTCAGGTACTTTCAAATGGCCGCTGGATCTTCTCAAACTGGCTCTGCACCGATTCAGAGGAAGGGCTTTCCGGAGATCCAACCGCTTTTCGGATCTCCGATGATGAGGGAAAGACCTGGCGCATGGTTCATATGCCAAAGAGCAACGGCCATGTACACGCCAATGTGGTAGAACTGGAGCCGGGGCATCTGGCGGCTTTTATGAGAAATCGTGAGGCCTACCGCATCCACCGCAGCGAGTCCTTTGACTGGGGCGAGACCTGGAGCGTTCCGCAGCCCACGCCTCTGCCGAACAACAACTCCAGCATCAGTGCAGTTAAGCTTCAGAGCGGCCGTGTTGCCATTGCCTATAACCCTACCTGCACCCCGGATCCTAAGCCGGGAAAGGCCGCATGGCCTGGACTTCGCTGCCCGGTGGCTGTGGCGCTGTCTGAGGACGGCGGACTGACCTTCCCGATCATCCGGTGGATGGAGCGGGGCGAAGGCTTTGTGGGAGAGGAAAATAAAACAAACAACAGGCAGTATGAATATCCGTATCTGATGCAGGGAAAAGACGGTATGCTCCATTTGACCTATGCCGCCAGAACCCGCCAGGGAATCAAATATATCCGTTTTAAAGAGACAGACGTGCTGGGTGAAAAGCGGGAGAAGATAGGGCTTTATAATCCCACAGCGGCCCAGACCCGCTAGTGCAGCCACGGTGTATCCTCACAGGCTGTGAGGGCACAGACTATAATTTAAGGAGGCTTTTATCATGCTTACTACATACAATCTGAAAATGCCCCATGCCGTTTACGGCGGCGACAACGCAATGGATAACATTACAGACATCCTAAAGGCTCAGGGAACGAAGAAAGTAGCCATGTTTACCGATAAGGGAATTAAAGCCGCCGGCCTGTTTGCTCTGCCGGAAGAGGCGGTAAAGGCGGCGGGAGCCGATTACTATGTGCTGGATGATCTGCCGGCAGAGCCAAGTTATATGGCTGTCCAGAAACTGGTAGATACTTTTAAGGAAAGCGGAGCGGATATGATCGTAGCCTGCGGAGGCGGAAGCGTGATGGATGCCGCCAAGCTGGCAAGTGTTCTTGTGACCGATGAATACGGCGTAAAGGAGCTTCTGGACGATCCGGGACGGGCGAAAAAATGCGTTCCCGTCATTATGATCCCAACCACCGCAGGAACCGGCGCGGAAGTAACTCCCAACGCCATCGTGGCCGTGCCGGAGAAGGAACTTAAGGTAGGTATCGTCAATCCCAATATGATCCCGGATCATGTGATTCTGGACGCCCGGATGATTAAAAATCTGCCAAGGAAGATTGCGGCGGCTACGGGTGTAGATGCTCTGGCCCACTGTATCGAGTGCTTTACCAGTGCCAAGGCTAACCCGTTCAGCGATCTGTACGCGCTGGAGGGCCTGGATCTGATTTTAAATAACATAGAAAAGGCTTGCGACGATCCGGATGCCATGACAGAAAAGAACCGGATGCAGATTGCTGCCTACTACGGCGGGCTTGCCATCACAGCCAGCGGAACCACAGCCGTACACGCGTTAAGCTATCCTCTGGGAGGCAAATACCATATCGCCCACGGTGTTTCCAACGCAATCCTTCTGGCACCGGTAATGCGTTTTAACGAACCGGCCTGCAGGGAGCGTCTGGCTGCGGCCTATGACCGCTGCTGCCATGAGGAAAAGACCTGCCGCACGGCAGAGGAAAAGTCCGCATGGATCATCTTAAGGCTGGAGGAGATCGTAAAGCATCTAGATATTCCCACAAGCTTAAAGGAATTTGGTGTATCGGAGGAGGATCTGGAGCAGCTGGTTGAAAGCGGAATGCAGGTACAGCGGCTTCTGGTAAACAATCCCAGAAAGGTAGAGCCTCAGGATGCCAGAGCCATTTATAAAGAGGTGCTGTAAATAAAAGGATTTAAACCCAAAACGATTAAAATTATACAAGGCCGCGTGCGTCTTTAGCTTTTTGGAGGATGGGAACGCGCAGTCGGAAATCAGGAGGAAAAGCGCATGAAAAACTTGGAACTCAAAGGTATTATCCCGCCGATTATCACCCCTATGTATGAGGACGAGACGATCAATACAGAAGAACTTCGCCGCCAGGTAGACCGCATGATCGAGGGCGGAGTACACGCTTTATTTCCCTTCGGGACAAACGGCGAGGGATACATTTTAAACGCAAAGGAAAAACAGCTGGTATTAGAGACGGTAATTGACCAGTGCAACGGCCGTGTACCCGTATACGCAGGCACCGGCTGCATTTCCACAAAGGAGACCATTGAGCAGAGCCGCATGGCTCAGGCCGCAGGTGCAGATGTGCTCTCCATCATCACTCCAAGCTTTGCAGCAGCCAGCCAGGAGGAGCTGTATGTGCACTACAAGACCATCGCAGAGGCGGTAGATATGCCGATCGTACTCTATAACATTCCCGCCCGTACCGGGAATGCCCTTGCTCCTGCTACCGTAGCCCGTCTGGCTCAGATCGATAACATTGTGGGCGCTAAGGATTCCAGTGGAAACTTTACCAATATCTTGGGCTATATCGATGCGGGGGAGAAGAAGGAAAACGGAAAATTTTACACTCTGTCAGGAAATGACCAGCTGATCATCTGGACCCTGCTTGCAGGCGGCACCGGAGGTATCGCAGGCTGTGCCAATGTATATCCTCATACCATGGCTTCTATTTACAACCTGTTTATGGAAGGGAAGATCGAGGAGGCAAAGGCGGCCAACGTCAGCATCCAGAGCTTCAGAGCCTGCTTTAAGTATGGCAATCCAAACACCATTGTTAAGACCGCTACCCGCCTTTTAGGCTATGAGGTAGGCCCCTGCCGTGCGCCATTTAATCAGGTGCCTGAAGAGGGAATCCAGGCAATCAAGAAGGTTCTGGCTGAAAATGCGGCAAAGGGTATGTGCTAAAGAAAGGGGAACAGGACTATGAATGAAAAGCCGATCGTTGGGATCACCATGGGCGACCCCGCAGGAAACGGGCCGGAGATTACCGTTAAGGCCCTGGCTCATGAGGAATTGTATGACCGCTGCCGCCCCATTGTGGTAGGCGACGCAAAAATGATCGAACAGGCAGCCCGTTTTGTCGGCCGTCCTGATATCAGGATCCATCGCTGCCAGAAGGTGGAGGACGCATTGTTTGCTCCGGGAACCATTGATGTACTTCATCTGGAGCTGATTCCTGACGCGGCTTCATTTTCCATTGGGAAGGTAAGTGCCGAAGGCGGAAATGCGGCGTTCCAGTGCGTAAAAAAGGTGATTGAACTGGCGCTGGCTGGTGAGGTAGACGCTACCTGCACTAACGCCTTAAACAAAGAGGCCATGAATATGGCTCTGGAGCAGGATCATGGGAAACATTCTGACGGTTATACTCATTTTGACGGCCATACGGAAATTTACGCAGCCTATACAAATACAAAAAAATACACTATGATGCTGGCTCACCATGACCTGCGGGTGGTGCACGTTTCCACCCACGTATCCCTGCGTGAGGCCTGTGAGCGGGTAAAGAAGGCCAGAGTGCTGGAGGTAATTGAAATTGCGGATAAGGCCTGCCGCGATATGGGAATTGAAAATCCCAGGGTTGCCGTTGCGGGCTTAAATCCCCACTGCGGGGAAAACGGACTGTTCGGCACTGAGGAATTAGAGGAGATCGGGCCTGCCATTAAAGAGGCAAAGGAAAAGGGCATCAATGCCATCGGCCCTATTCCGCCGGACAGTGTGTTCTCCGAGGCTCTTGGCGGCTGGTATGACATTGTAGTGTGTATGTACCACGATCAGGGCCATATCCCCTTAAAGACAGTGGGTTTTGTCTATGACAGAGAGGCGCAGAGCTGGAAGGCCGTGGAAGGCGTCAATGTAACGCTGGGACTTCCCATTATCCGTACCAGTGTAGACCACGGCACAGGCTTTGCATTGGCCGGAAAGGGTACAAGCAACGAACTCAGTCTTGTAAATGCCATCGATTATGCGGTTTGCATGGCGAAAGGGAGAAAATAAACAGGGTGCGCAGCGGTCTGCGATTCATCAAGGGGCGGGGAGTAATCCCCGCCTGTTTATGTTTGGCGCAGCCCGCCAGAACCAGATTGGATAAACCTCATCCTTGTCCAGTCTGTCATTGCAGCAGTATCGTTTTAAATGTTTTAAGCTGAAACGCATTGCTGTAAGTTTACTCATATATGTTTCAAAAAATGACATATTTTATCATTAGTTTATAAATACTTTATAATTGTTTCTAAATGTAACACACAAAAATGCCTTGCTTATTGTGTAATTTGCTGTCATCCTGTATACTTTGATCAAGATGAATTGCACGTGATTGTGCAAAACAACAAAACTGCGAAATGTTCTGGCGGACCGGGGAACAGCGGTTTTATGGATTTCCTGGGGAGCTGACTTTGGGAATACACCTATGAAACAGGAGGATAAAGAAATGACACTTCAAATGATTATTGCGCTTGCAATTACAGCGTTCATGGTCATTCTGATCATGACAGATAAGCTGCCTTTTGGCGCGCCGCCTCTGCTTGCCTGCCTTTTGCTGGTTATTTTCGGAATTGCTGACATTAAATCAGCCTTTGCGGGATTTTCAAATGCTACCATTATTATGCTGGCAGAATTCATGGCAATCATTGCTGCGCTTCAGAAAACCAGTTTTATTACAGCCTTTAAAAAGACCATGTTCAATATGGCCAATAAGGGCGGAATGAAGGCCTATGTGCTTATGATCCTGGTTGTAATGTTAGGCTGCAGCCTCTTTGGCACAGGCTCTACTGCATACTACGTTATGGTGATCGGGCTTCTTTCTACCATGCCATACAGCAAAAAACTTCCCCCATCCAAAATCATTATGACAGCGGGATTTGCAGCAAACCATCCGCTGCTTCCCTTTAATACTGCTTTACAGTACGGCATTGTTCTGGCTGTGCTGGGAAGCGCCGGTGTAACTGCAAATGTTCCTGTTGCAAAATTCGCCATGGTAAACCTGTTTTTGTCTCTGGGATTCTTATTAAACTGCCTGATCCAGTATAAGATTCTTCCGGATCATCCCATAGCAGCCGCCACAGAAGAGGCAATGACTCAGGGGACTGCGTCTTCCTCTCTGCCGAAATGGAAAGAGCAGGTTACATACGCAGCCTTTGTGGCAGCCGTAATCGGCATGATTCTTCAGAGCAAGATCGGAGATGCCGGTTATGCCGTTGCAGGACTGTCTGTTGCGGTGATCCTGGTGACTGGGGTTATGGATTTTAAGGAGATCCGCGATTCTATCAGCGCTCCCATTATACTGATGTCGGCGGGAGTCATCGGTGTGGCAGATGCTTTGGGAAGCACTGGTCTTACTGACCTGGTAGGCTCTGCCGTAGCCGGTATGTTAGGCGGACATATCAATCCGTTTATTATGATTTTTACGTTCTGTATCCTGACAAGCGTACTTGCAACCATGACCGGCTCTACCATTGGAACAGTGTATGTATTTGCACCCCTTGCTATTGCAACCTGTACAAACCTGGGGCTGGATCCGACAGCTGCTGCCTGTGCCATTGTTGTTTCAGGGTGGTGCGGACATTTTCTTCCAATAGATGGTATGCCTGCCATGATTATGGGCGTAGGAAATTATAACATCAGGGAATTCTGGAAATTTACCATTCCGCAGTATTTTATCCGGCTGCTGGCCCTGACGGCGGGAGCGCTGATCATGTTCCCAATGTAGTGTCTGAGCTGCAAAGGTCAAAGAGCGGATATATATAAAGCGAAAGAGAGGTATGTATATGAACTGTAAATTTGAGTTAGAGCACATCGGTATCAACACCCCCAATGCAGAGGAGGCCGCAAAACTGGCAGAGCTTTTATGCATGATGTTTGGCTTAGAACCCCGACATGGCAATAAATCAGAATTTGCCGGCCCCTACTTTGAATGTATGAAGGCCCCGTTCTTAGGTGCTAACGGCCACATTGCCATGCGCACGCCGGATTTGACTGCGGCAGCGGAGGAACTAAAGGAGAAAGGTTTTTCTTTCAATATGGATACAGCAGCCTACAACGAGGGCGGCACACTGAAAAATGTGTATCTGGCCGGTGAATACGGCGGATTTGCCATTCACATTATGCAGAAATAAAAGAGAATACAGAAAATAGTAATAATACCCCGATAGCAGGATACTGGAGCAGTGTCTGCTATTGGGGTATTTTTAAAATTTGCACATAATGGGTGGGATTTTTAACCGTGCAGAAAATATGATGCGGCATACTTGGTTTGCTTTTTTTGCTGTGTACAACAGGGTCATTATAACTGGAAACCCTGTTTTAACGGAAAAGATGGATCTGTCAGGGAAAACCAAGCAATTACCAGGGAAAATCTGCATATCTGAAAAAAATGCTGATTGTAAAACCAGGCTTTAAATGCTTATAATCGGTCTGTAAAGAACGAGGCGCGCTGTGAATTCTGCAGTATGAATTTGAGACGTCAGAACCAACAAAAACGAGCGGGAGGAGAGAGATTTTTGACGTTGCAGGCAGTGCAGTATGACAGGATAAGGAAAAGCGTATGAATCAGATATTATATGACAAAAAAGACTACCAGGAATTGCTGCTGGAAATGCTGGAACCGCTGCGAAAGTGGTTCAGTGAAGGAAAAGCGAGGATAAGGCTGTCGGGGACGGGAGCAGGCTATTCAGGAAATATCATTGAAATGGAAACCTTTGCCCGGCCGCTTTGGGGGCTGGTACCGTTTTGGGCAGGCGGCGGAAGAAGTGAAGGATGGGAACAGATCTATCATCAGGGAATTGCGTCAGGGACAGATCCGCAGCATCCGGAATATTGGGGACAGTGCGGGGATTATGATCAGCGTTTTGTAGAGATGGCCCCTATCGCAGCGGGAATCCTGATGGCTCCGGAAATTTTATGGGATCCGTTTTCTGCGGAGGAAAAGGACCGGATATGCACATGGATTTCCCAGATCAATGACCATGAACTGCCAAAGTGCAACTGGTATTATTTCAGAATACTGGTCAATCTGGCGCTGAAAAACAGGGGAATGCCATATAGTCAGGAACGGCTGGAATCAGACCTTGCCTATATGGATGCCTGTTATCTGGGCGATGGCTGGTATGTGGACGGCGTTTCGGATCAGAAAGATTATTACTGTCCGTTTGCCATGGAGTATTACAGCCAGATTTATGCTGCTTTTGCCCAGGCAGAGGATTCGGATCGCTGTCGGAGACTGAAGAAACGGGCGGCAGAATTTCAACGGGAATTTATTCTCTGGTTTGACTGGGAAGGAGCGGCCCTGCCATATGGCAGGTCACTGACCTACCGGATGGCCCAGGCCGCTTTTTGGCCGGCGTCCCTGCTTTCAGGAGCAGGAAACTGCGATGTGGGAGAGATCAAGGGAATCGTAAACAGGAATATCCGCTATTGGCTGTCAAAGAATATCTTTGAGAGAGATGGGATTTTGAATGTTGGCTATGCCTACGGAAACCTGACCATGGCAGAACGGTATAACAGTCCGGGAAGCCCCTACTGGTCTATGAAGATATTTCTCATTCTGGCTCTTTCGGATCATCATCCGTATTGGAGCGCGCAGGAAAAGCCGTTTCCACGGCAGAAACGGCTAAGCCGGCTCTTATATGCGGAAATGCTGATTCAGCAGGGAGAACAGGGCGCATTTGCCTATGTGCCTGCTGTGTACAACAAAAATGTACTGGGACATTTTGTGGAGAAATACGGAAAGTTTGTTTATTCCACAAAATTTGCGTTCTCAGTGGCTCATTCCTGTGAGAATCTTGTGGAAGCGGCGCCGGACAGTATGCTGGCCTTTGTTCTGGAAGGAGAACAGCAGGTGTATGTCAGAAGAAGAAGCATCCGTTATGGTGTGGAGACGGATCATATATGGTCCGAATGGAGCCCTGTGAGGGGAATTTCCGTTCGCACAGAGATATGGCCGGTTCCGGAGGGCCATATCCGCAGGCATAAGATTATTTCTGATAAAAGTGCAGCTGTTTTTGACTGTGGATTTGCCGTGGCGATGTATGAGGACGGATATCAGACAGAAAGTGGAAATGGAGAAAGCTTTGCAGAGGTGCGCAATCATCTGCAGCGATGCCGGGTGACAGCTCAGTGCGGCGGAATGGAGCCGTATTTCATCCAGGCAGAGCCTAATACAAATTTACTGTATCCCAATACCTGCATTCCGGCGGTATGGGGCAGGATTGAGGCAGGTATCACAACTCTGGAGACATTTGTGGAAATATAAGGAGGAAAGATAATGAAACGAGAAGAATTTTTGAAATACCCGGAACTGGGAGAAAAACAGCTGTATGAAGCGCTGGAGCGGGCATGGGGGCAGACACGGTTTGCCCTGGAACGTTTCGGAACGGATTTTAAACATATTTTCAGCACCAACCAGTTTTATACGAAAGCAGAGAATAATCAGTGGACCAATGGATTCTGGACGGGAGAATTATGGCTGGCCTACGAGTGTACGGGCGATCCCTGCTTTCGGGATGCTGCCATGGCCCATACGGTAAGCTTTCGGGAACGCGCAGAAAGAAGGATTGAGACGGATACCCATGATCTGGGTTTTTTGTATTCTCCGTCCTGCGTGGCTGCCTATAAGCTGACAGGGGATAAAAATGCCAGGGAAACAGCGCTTCTGGCAGCAGATATGCTGTTAGAGCGGTTTCATGAGAAAGGCCAGTTTCTTCAGGCATGGGGCAGCCTGGATGATCCGGGCAATTATCGTCTGATTATTGACTGCCTGCTGAACCTGCCTCTGTTATACTGGGCCAGCGCAGAAACAGGAGACGATAAGTACAGGGAAAAAGCCCAGGCCCATGTGCGGACAGCGCTGAAGGTGCTTATCCGCCCTGATTATTCAGCATATCACACCTTCTACTTTGATCCGGAAACAGGAGCGCCGCTGCGCGGCGTGACGCATCAGGGATATTCCGCAGATTCTGCATGGGCCAGAGGCCAGGCGTGGGGAATTTATGGTATTGCTCTGAGCTACCGCTATACCAGGGATCCAGCTTATGAAGTGCTGTTTGAATATGTGGCGGATTATTTCATAGAGCATTTGCCTGAAAACCTGATTCCTTATTGGGACTTTGTATTTACGGACGGAAGCAGCGAACCGAGAGATTCATCGGCTTCAGCGGTTGCCGCCTGCGGTATGCTGGAAATGGCCCGTTTCCTTCCAAAGGAAAAGGCGGATTTTTATGTGGGAGCGGCAAAGCGTCTTATGAAAGCGCTGTGCGACCAGTGTGCAGTCAGAGGACCGGAAGAATCAGACGGTCAGCTTCTTCATGGCGTATATGGGCGCAAGACGCCGTATAATGACTGTATTGATCATGGGATTGACGAATGCAATCTTTGGGGAGATTATTATTATGCAGAGGGTCTGGTGCGCCTGAGCAGAGAATGGAATCCGTATTGGTAAAGGGGAGTGTTATGAAAGAACTATGCAATAATTTGCTTGAAGAATGGAGCGAAAGCCTTTTAAGGCTTCAAATCAGAAATACGGGAGAGAAACGTTTGGACGGAGGGATTCTGTGTCCGGCCTGCGGAAGGATCCACGGAAGATGCGCAGATGCCATGTATCCTTTCTTAGTAATGGCAGAAAAGACCAGAGAAAGGAAATGGGTTGAGGCGGCGAAGGCTGTTTTTCTCTGGACAGAGCATACGGTTTCTAAGGAAGACGGATCCATACAGAATGATATCGATTCCGACTGGAAGGGAATTACGGTATTTTATGCCATTCAGCTTGCTGACTGTCTGAAATACCATGAGTCTCTTCTGGATGACGATACAAAAAGGCTGTGGAGAGAACGGCTGAAAAAGGCGGCTGAGTTTTTGTATTCGTTTGATGAACTTTCAGACAATAATATCAATTATCCCGTCTCAAATGCTCTTGCCATGTTTTTATGCGGAGATATCCTGGCTGAAGAACGGTACAAAGAAAAGGGGCGGGATCTTTCGGCTGCTGTAAAATGCGCAGCAACCGAAAACGATCTGTTGGAGGGAGAAGGTGTTCCCCGGGGCAGGAAAAGCAAAATGGGATGTTCGGCAGTAGATATCGGCTACAATGTAGAAGAAACACTTCCGGCTCTTTTGAGATATGCACTGATAAGCAGGGAAAAGGATACTGCGTTCCTGGCGAAAAAGGGGCTGGAGGCTCATATGGATTTCATGCTCAATGACGGCGGATGGGACAACAGCTTTGGAACAAGAAACTATAAGTGGAGTTACTGGGGAAGCCGCACTTCAGATGGATGTGCGCTGGGGTATCTGATGGCGGCCGCTTTGGAAGAAAATACTGAGAAAGCGGCCGACTGCACAGAAGCGGCCCGAAAAAATCTGGAATTACTGAAACGCTGCACAAAGGATGGGCTTCTGATGGGAGGTCCTCATTATGGAAACGCCGGACAGCCAATATGCGTCCATCATACGTTCACCCATGCAAAGGTGCTGGCCGGAATTGCAGACCAGGAAACAGAGGGATGGATAAAGACAGAGGACAGAACATTCAGGCAGGAGAGGGAAGAACAGGAGGTGGTTATCCGAAGCTATTCGGAAGTCAGAACATGGAAGGTAACTGCCCCGCTGTTTAACGCTTCTGTTACAGCCTGCGACTGGGAATATATGCCGGGCGGCCATGTCAGCGGTGGAACCCTGTCTATGTTAAGCCACAGACGATCCGGTCCTGTCCTGTGTGCGGGGATGGCAGACTATTCTTTAAAGGAACCTGATAATATGCAGCTTCCCGTGGGCTGTATACACGAATGCCTGGCGTTTCGGATCGAAACCACAGTTAATGGGGAGCGCTACAGCAGCATATATGAAGACAGCGCAAAGGTGCAGGTATCGGGCCGGACCATCAGGGTATGGGGCTGTATGAAGGATATGGCTCACTGCCTGTGTCCGGACCGGAAACTGCCCTATTGGATCGAGTATGAGTTTGATAAGCAGAGAATAAGGATCCGTGCCGGGTTTGAGGAGGGCATAATGATCTGTCCTGTTATCAGTTCAAGCGGCGAAACGGTGATCCGGGAAGAAGATTTAAACCGGATAGAGATAATAAAGCCGGAGTCCTCTGTTCGGATTACTGCAGATGGAAGGATGGATCTGCCGTATGGAACAGAGCGGATATTTAACCTGATCCCCGGATTTCAGGCATTGAAGATATGTATTATACCACAGAGAGAGAATGAGGTAGCCATAGATCTGAATCTATGAAATCAGATGTGAAAAAAGGCTGCTTATCATTTGGCGAATATCAATAAGGAAACAGCAGAAACGGTTTGCAAAAAGGGGCTATCTATTTTCTGACAGCCCCTTAAACTTAATCTGTTTTATGTCAATGCACTAAAACAACGGTTTATTTTTGTATGCCGCTTCATACTGTTAATTTTTATTGATGTAAAAATGTGCGTTTTTTGCCCAGTCTGAATTTTTTAATATCGCTCTGCCGACACCAACTAAGTCTGTCTTGTTTTCCAATAACAGTTTTTCAGCAGCTGCTGCATCTACAATTCCTCCTGTTAAAATAATAGGAATGCTAATATGTTTTTTGAGTTCTTCCGTAATCTCGCTGAAATATCCCTGTTCCTTACTGTATGGATTGATATATCCACAGAAACCACCCGATATATCAAGCAAATCAATTCCGGCTTTTTCAAATTCTTTTGCCGCAGCAATACTATCTTGAAGTGTGCTGCCTCCTGGAATGTAATCACATGCACCAAGCCGTAACGCAATGGGATAATCCTTCCCAACGGCTTCACGAACAGTCTGAATAACATCCAAGTGGAGTTTAATACGCCCCATTAGCGTACTTCCGCTGTACTCATCAGTTCTTTTGTTTGTTAGTGGAGAGTAGAATTGATTTAATAAATATCCATGTGCTGAATGGATTTCAACCCCGTCATATCCGGCTTTTTTTGCTCTGATTGCAGCTTTGGCAAAATCATCAACTACTTTTTGAATATCTAAGAGATTCATTTCTTTCGGAATGTCTGTATTTTCTTTTCCTGCTCTTGGCAGGGGATTTGCACTTGCGCTTAATGTAGTTTGCCCTGTAATGCTCGTTTTCGCTGCACCGCCTGCATGACTGATTTGCGCCATAGCCTTTGTATCGTTTTTATGAATCACATTTACGATTTTTGCCAGACCATCAATATCGCTGTCGTCAGCAATGGCTAATTGCCCGTTGCCTGCTTTTCCCTCAGGGCTGATAAAACTATGCTCTGTTATAATTAGTCCAATATAACTGCCATGTGATTTTTCATCATAGTAATTGCATAAAGCTTGACTTACCTTTCCGTCATTTCCTGCTTTGGCAGTAGCCATTGGCGGCATGACAATTCTATTATTGAGTTTAATATTTCCAACCATAATGGGCGTATTCAGAATATTCATTTGTTGCTCCTCCTGTCGGATGGACGTTTTAGTTTCTTGTTGTTTTTACTTTAGCATGATATAATTGATTATGTAAGAACGCACTTTTTTGATAGATACTATCCAAAAGGAGAGTTATGGGATGAATGATAAATACGAATTTTGTAAGGAAGTGAATGTACGTCCGTTTGCTTACGCTATTTCCTTAATAGATGGTAAATGGAAAATGCATATTTTATTTTGGTTATGGAAGAAAGAAGTTCTTCGGTACAGCGAGCTAAAGCGTGCATTGGGTAAAGTAACACATAAAATGCTAAGCAACCAACTAAAGGAATTAGAAAATGATGGACTTATCCGACGCAGAGAGTATCCGCAAGTACCACCTAAAGTAGAATACAGTTTATCAGAAACAGGAAAAACTTTAATGCCTGTACTTTCTGCAGTCTGTCATTGGGGAACAGAGCATATTCCAGAGGATTGGAATATATAACTCGCGGATAAAAGGGATAGGAAACATACATTAACTCGTATTGGAACGTCGCAGATTGCGGCGTTTTTTCTTTTGTGTATCTTTGGTATTTTGGAAATTTTCCCGTATTAAGGAGTGAGTTGGCAAAGAAAAAGCAGAACGGCATAGCCTTTCGACTGTGCCGCCCTGTGGTTATTAAATTCCTTCCATATGGGTTCTGCCCGTTGCAGGGAGCAGCTTTTTAAGTTATGCCTGGGATGCAGCTGTGCGTTCTACGGTAAGACTGCCGTCTGAAAGTTTCAGTGTATAATAGGTATTATCAATCCGGACGGAGAAATGGACTTCTCCCGGACGGACGATATGGCTGTTTATATCTGTTACAGACGGAGCCGTGCAGCCGGGACGAAGAGGAACTGCTACGGAGAGAAACGCGGTGTCTGTATCGGAGAGATGGTCTGTTTCAAACCGGGCGATCATGGTATCATGCCAGGTGTAATCGATGACAGAAATTTTGGCAGGAACCAGATGGGGTTTCAGACGCTTGTCTGAGAACACCGCAACATTTGCATCATCGGACAGGGACTGGGCAAATGACTGCTCAGAATCAGCAACAGCTCTCGACGCATCCATGTGGAAATTGATCTGGACGCTGGTGTCCGGCTCAATATCTTCCAGATAGTCCATAACTGCAAGAAAACGGGAGTCAACGACAGCAACCGTTCTCTGATGTCTGGTCGGCCGGTAGTTCATATGGAATGCGGTGGCGTACATGAACTGGCTGTTTTGTTTCACGCACATGATATCGCCGATATCCTGTTTTCCTGATTCCCAGGAAGAGATATATTCCCAGGGATTACGGTGGTTAAGTGTCAGACAATTATGCCAGTGGGCCGATTTTGCCTTTTTCCGGTTTTCATCATTTTTATAGGTATAGATAGACGGATCTCCCAGAAGCGTCCGTCCATAGGCAGTAAACTCAAAGCCGGCGGGATCAATATGCTCATGCTCATTTTGAATGGGAGTACGGCATGCGAACATGACATAAAGGGCATCATTGCTCCAGTCGGTCCGAAGAAATGTCTGCTTCAGCTTTTTCTGCCAGGAAACCGTAGGCAGCTCAGGATATCTGTGATGCTGCTGCGCAGTCTGGATCCAGCGGTTCAGATCCTCCAGATCAGGAACTTCCCAGATATAAGGCGCGATCACATTTAGAAAATCTCCGATGGAGTAGTAACAGAGAGCATTGGCAATGTAAGTTCCGTCACCAGTGGCAAGATAGTAGCAGAATGCCCCTACGGAGAAGGTGCCGCTTTTTGTATGGCTGTCTCCCCAGGCGCTGTTGCCGCCGCAGGGACGTGTAGCATGGGTGGAGTATTCCACCATTTTCTTAACGCGTTCCTGATAAGCACAGGACATGGAAAAACTATATTTCTTGGACAGAAGGAGCGGAAGGGCAAACCAGTAGGTGCAGCCGTTGTGATAAGAAGCACAGCCTTCAATCTGTCCGCCCCCATCCGTTACCTGGGCCATAATACTGCGCTCCATTTCATGAATGGCGTGGGCTTTCCAGGTATCCGAATCCTTTAGCTCAGGGAACATACAGGACAGATAGAGCAGGCCATTGTTTTCCATGAGATAGTGGTTGTGGTCTGCATTGGGCCAAAGTTTTGGCGTGATCAGATACAGAACACGGCCATGCTGGTAAATGCTTAACAGATAGGTTTCCAGGAATTTCTCATCAATCAGTCCGCTGTCAAGCAGATGATGAATGATATAGGGCCAGGTGCGGTACATACGGATACCCACTTCCAGAGAACGCCAGATGCCCTGATTGCATTCATAACCGTCAAAGTCCATAAGGGCAAGTTCGCCCTGCTGATTATAGAGAGGCTGGCAGGGGCATTCTTCAACCCAGTGATAAAATTCATCCACAATTTTCTGAGCATATTGGATGTCGCCGGTAAATGAGTATGCTTCCGCCATGGTTCTCCAGTGATCCATACGGTTTAACTGATAGGAATATTCTGCATAGTCGTAGATATTTTCATACCATTTGACAGGATTGCCAATAAAATGCCAGGAAGATGAACCGGGAAGAATAGCATAACCGTCCAGGTTATGCTGCGCGCGGTCCATCCGGCTGGAATAGATATCAGGAAAAAGACTGCGGATGCGTTCTCCCTGCTGAATGAAAGAAACCTCCTTTTGAAAGTCCTTTTCCCGCAGCTTTAACTGAGCTAACACATCAGATATGGTAATCCCATCTTTTAAAATGTCTTTTAGTGTATAGTCTGCATGAAGCACAAAGAATACCTCCCTCGTTTAAGTTATATAAGTACCTTAACAGCAGGGAGGTAAAATAGCAATTATCTGTTTTTAATATGGAAGCAGCTTTTTTTTCCAAAAGCTGCATACTGGAAAAATCGGCATATCAGGACAGGGAGCTGTTTTGGCTGCGGGCCGCAGATTTCCTGTATTCGCCGGGAGTACAGCCCTGGTTGAGCTTAAAGCGGCGGGTAAAGCTGGAGACGTTGTAATAGCCTACCTGCTCTGAGATATCCTTCAGAGGGAGGTTCGTATGGGTCAGCAGTTCTCTGGCCTTTTGAATGCGCGACTGGATAGTGTAATCCATTACATTTTTACCGGTAGACTCTTTAAAATATTTGCTGAATGCAGGAAGCGTCATATGGAAATGTTCCGAAGCCTCATAAACAGAAAAGTCAGGACTTAATACATATTGATCCAGATATGCAAGAATTTCCGCAATCGAACTGCGTTTCTTTTCCGAAGGGAGTTCCTGAAGCTTCTGGCTCCAGGACTTCAGCATATCCGTGATTTCCTGGGCCGTTTCCATGTTGGACAGTTCTAATACGGAGGTATTAAATGCTTCCGTATTATATTGCTTTTTCACCAGACGCACCAGGTCAAAGCAAATGCTGCGGGCAAGATAAAGGGGCAGAGGGTTCTGCTCCATAAACAGAATGATATTCTGGATGGAGGTATGGATAGCCGGCCTGTTTTGGGTAAAAAGTGCATTTTTCAGAACTGTAAATTCCTCAAGGGGGTATACGGCACTGCTCTGGCTAAAGTCAGTAATTTCCTGAAACTGGATTACAGTCCCGTTTCCCTTTACAAAACGGTAGTCCAGCGCGCTGGCTGCTTCCATATAAGACTGCATGATGCAGTCAGTCTGTTCGGTGGCTGTGCCGATTCCAATAGTGGATGCAATCTGGTACTTTTTAGCAAGAAACATTCGCAGATCCTCAAAACAGAGGTTTGGGGACTGCTGGCTGTCTGTCAGAGTCACAAGGAAGATGATCTGTTCCGGGTGCAGTGAATGGATGCAGTAGTAAATATAAGGAATGGAGGAATGTTTCTGTATATCTTTTGCTATCCGGTCAATATTCGGATCGGTATGATGGAGCAGCATAATGGCAGCGCAGTAGCTTCCCTTGGGAAGATACAGATCCAGCTCGGAACAGTCAAGATTAAAATCCTGCCGGGAATCGTATCTTCCGCTGAGGAGACGGAACAGACGTTCATTTCTCACCGCATTCAGGCTTCCGGAAAGTTTGGAGGAGAGCTCATTGTTCTGATCAGCCAGGTAATCCAGGGCATAGGAAATAGAGTCTAACTCATCCGGGCCATACGATGAGGAGGGGAGAAGCTGCCGGGATTTCTTCAGCAGATTCCGGATGGGAGCATAGTTGAGCCTGGATAGGGTATAGATCACAAGGCAGGCCAGCAAAAGTGCAATAATAATAGAAAAGATAAACTCCCATGTAATGGAGGAAACCTGTGCAAAGGTATCCTGCCTGTTGGGCAGGTAGGCTAAATAAGACCAGTTATTTTCCGGTGAATGCCAACTGCGGACGATGTACTGCCCCTTATTTTCATGGATCGCCTCAGGAGAAGGCCCAAGGGACATGATGACAGAATTTGTCTGATCCATAATATAAAGCTGCGACTGGTAACTGATCAGGCGAGGACTTTTAAAGTTCTGTACCGAGTGTTCTGAAACGAAAAACATAACCGTTCCAACCAGCTTCTGGTAATCCGAAAAAACAGGAAATGAAAAAATGAGAGTATTTTCTGTTGTGGTATTAAGCGAGCGGTTGGTAAGCGGCTGACTGGGAAGACAGCATGGCCGGGTAGAATCAATCAGATCCGTCAGTACATTTTTGGAGGTTCCTGTGTTGGCAGGAGTGACCAGCTGATTGAAATAATACTCCCTTTCCGCTGTAGTAAAGCAGGTGGTAACGTAGGGCTGGTCTTTCATAACCAACACAATATCCGTCAGGAATGGATTGGCAGATCGATAGTTGGATAATGCAGTAATGACAGGCTTAAGTTCCAAAGGACCTGCTGCGTTTGCTGCCTGTGAGGTGACACCGGTCATGGTAAGATGGTCTGTAATGCTCTGCATACTGTTCCATTCATTATCCATCTGTGTTCCAAACTGGATCAGCTCAGAATCTACCGTATTATATATTTCTGTATAGAACCGCTTCATAAACCGTGAGGAATAGAAGTAGATAAGTACAACGAGCGGTATTAAGAGAACGACTGTATAGGAAAGAAGGAGACGGGAATACAGTTTTGAAAAATTCTTTGGCAGCAGCTTTCGATGTCTTGTATTCTCCATTTTATTTTATCCTCCCCATTACTTTTGTGCAGCTTTTATTATAGCGTATACAGATAGCAAAAGCAAGAATAAGCCATTATGCTGTATAAATATGAAGAAAACGGAGAAAAGACGGAAAAATGCGATGATAAAATTGGTCAAGTGGAAAAAAATGCGCATAAGGCGGATGAGATATAAAAAAAGTCCTGCAAATGGGAGAGAAAAAATGTCCGTTGCAATTCAGGCAGAATCAAATTATAGTGGACACGACAAAACGAAACGACAAAAAGGAGGTAATATGTTTATGGGGAAGCAGCTGAGGCGATACATAAAAAGAGACTGGCAGCTCCTGTTGCTGTGCGCTCTGCCGGTAGCGTATTTCATTATTTTTCATTATGTGCCAATGTATGGTGTGCAGATTGCTTTTAAGGATTTCCGGGCGGTAGACGGAATATGGGGAAGCGAATGGTGCGGACTGGAACATTTTAAACGGTTCTTTTCCTCATCTCAATTCTGGCCGCTGATCAAAAACACATTGGGACTCAGCTTTATGCAGATTTTAATTGGTTTTCCGATTCCGATTATTCTTGCGATCATGCTGAATCAGGTAAAGAATGCACGTTACAGAAAATTTGTACAATCTGTGGCATACTGCCCGCATTTTATTTCAATTGTTGTATTAACAGGTATGCTCTATATTTTCTTATCGCCCAGAAACGGCGTTGTGAATCAGATCATCCAGCTATTCGGAGGAGAACCCATTTTCTTTCTGGGGGATCCGAAATATTTTAAAGGAACCTTTGTACTGTCGGGAATCTGGCAGAATGCAGGATGGAGTGCGATCATTTATATAGCAGCGCTGGCTGGGGTCAGTCAGGATCTGTATGAAGCGGCTCAGGTAGACGGAGCGAACAAATGGCAGAGAATCTGGCATATTGATCTTCCTGGAATCATGCCAACTGTGGTAATGATGCTGATTCTTGAAGTAGGAAAGGTAATGAATCTGGGCTTTCAGAAAGCATATCTGATGCAGAACGCACAGAATCTGGCATCCAGTGAAATCATTTCTACCTATATTTACAAGGTGGGTATGATTGATGCACAGTACAGTTATTCTGCGGCGATTAACCTGTTTAATAACATTATTAACATTATTTTGCTGGTAAGCTTTAATAAACTGGCCAAAAAGATTACAAGCAACAGCTTGTGGTAAGGAGGGGAGAAACGTGAAAAAGAAAAGACTGCACAGAGGCTTTCGTTCACAGTCGCTGTCGGATAAGCTGTTTGATATTTTGAATTATGGTTTGCTGGGACTGTTTGCTTTAATCATTTTATATCCCATGTATTTTATTATTATAGCGTCATTCTCAGATCCCGTAGCTATTAACAACGGCCAGATCTCCTTCTGGCCGGTAGGTTTTAATACTCTGGGATATCAGAAAATTTTTGAAAATACCAAAATATGGCGATCCTACAGCAATACAATTTTTTATACGGTTGTGGGTACAACCATTAATATTTTCCTTACAATGATGATGGCGTATCCATTAAGCCGGAAAAATTTCTTTGCAAGAAAACCATTGCTGTTCCTTGCGATGTTTACCATGTATTTTCAGGGAGGAATGATTCCTACCTATCTATGGATGAATGATCTTCACCTTTATAATACTCCGTGGGTTATGGTGCTGCTTCCGGCTATGAATGTATTCAACCTGATAATTGCCATGAATTACATTGCTACCAATATTCCGGAAGAACTTTATGAAGCGGCTTCCATTGACGGATGCAGTCATATTGCCTTTTTTACCAAGATGGTGCTGCCTCTGTCAAAAACAATTATTGTAGTGCTGGTTTTATACTATGGTGTAGCACACTGGAATGAGTTTATGAATGGTTTGATCTATCTTCAGGATGAAGGGCTGCATCCTCTGCAGATGACCTTACGAAGCATTCTTTTACAGAATCAGGCGTCCGGCCTGGGAGATGTGGACAGTATGATGGAACAGCAGAAAGCGGCTGAATTGCTGAAATATGGAGTCATCATTGTATCCACATTACCGGTACTGGTTATTTATCCATTCCTTCAGAAGCATTTTGAAAAAGGCATTATGGTTGGTTCTGTAAAGGGATAAAAATGAAAGAAAAGGAGTAAACGAGCAATGAAGAAAAAAATGGTATGGGCAGCACTCGCTGCTGCGGTAGTGGCTGTCAATCTGGCAGGCTGTGTTCCTCAGGCTGAGTCTAAGGAAACAGAGACAGATAAAACAACTGAAACGGAAGTGACATTCAATAAAGAAGGTCTTCCGATCACGGCTCAGCCGGTTCACTATGACATTGCAGGCATTTCAGTGCGAAACAAGAATTTCAAGGAGCTGGAATACTTTAAAACATTAGAAGAAGAGACCAATGTTATTATCGACTGGAATATGGCAGCTTCTGAGGCATGGAGCGAAAAGAAGAGCCTGCTGTTTGCCGGTTCTGAGCTGCCGGACGCTTTTTATGGACAGAACATATTAACGGATGTGGATATTATCAAGTATGGTTCCCAGGGAATTTTAATTCCGTTAAATGATTTGATTGATACATATGCTCCAAACTTAAAAGCGGTTCTGGATTCAAATCCGGAGTACCGTAAGCAGATCACTGCTCCGGATGGAAATATTTATGCTCTTCCAGCAATCAATGAATTAAATCCGTCTACCTATGATAAGCTGTTTATCAATAAGACATGGCTGGACAAGCTGGGGCTGGAGGTGCCTGAAACACCGGAAGAATTTGAAGCGGTTCTGCAGGCATTTAAGGATAATGACATGAATGGAAACGGAGACACTTCCGATGAGATCCCATTTACATTCCGTTATAATTCTGCCGATCCATATAACCGTCAGCAGGGAATTCAGTCCATGTTCGGTACCTTTGGCCAGTTAGATGATATTTATCATTTCGTAGTGAATAACGGTAAAGTAGTCTATACACCTACAACTGATGGATACAGAGATGCCATGAACTGGTTCGGTTCTCTGTATAAGAAAGGCCTGATCGACAAAGAGGTATTTACTCACGATGCAAATGTATATGCGTCCAAGGTTCAGAATCCGGAAAAAACCGTTGGTGTATTTATGGGATGGAGCAGAAACTCTACTGCAGGAAACAATAAGGATGATTATATTCCAATGGCACCATTGAAGGGCAGCAGCGGAGAGCAGGTATGGCGGACTGTGGATGCCGATGTTATGTCCAGAGGTGCGTTTGCAATTACAAAGCAGGCAGAAAAACCGGAGATTCTTATGCGCTGGATCGACCAGTCCTATGAGCCTGAGACATCATTGGAGATTGGACAGGGTCTGCTGGGAAGAGCTCTGGAAAAGACAGAGGATGGCGGATACCGTCAGATGAAGCCTCAGGAGGGTATGCTTCTGGATACCATGATTCACGATTACAGCCCTGGCAACAGCGGTGTATTTGCGATCACACAGACCATGATTGACAAGCTGGAATTAAACGAAAACCTTCAGGAGAGAAAAGAACTGGATGAATTTTATGCTCCGTATAATGTACCTTTAGAGAATATGTATCCCAATGTATTTTTCACAGAAGAAGAAATTGAAGAGATTGGAGTTTTACAGACCGATATTGATGCATATGTGATGAAAATGTATGCTCAGTGGATTGTAGAAGGCGGTGTGGACGACTGGGACGGTTTCCAGAAGCAGCTTGAGAAGATGAATGTAGGACGTTATATTGAGCTTTACCAGAAAGCCTATGACCGTTATGTAAAGGCGGAATAGCCTCAGAGAAAGATAGGCCTGGTTATACCTTCCATATCGTAATGATATATCCGGAATGAAACTTTTTCGTTGATTTTCTCATGTAATGCGTCTATAATGGCTGTAAATTTAAAGAAGCAGAATGGCTGATATGGTATATAAAACAAAATCAGCAGAACTGCCGGAATGTATAAATGCCGGTTATGGAAAAACGGGATATTTCCCGCAGACAGGAATGGAGGAAATGCCAATGGAAAAGAAAAATCTGGACTGGGGCAATATCGGTTTCAGCTATATGCCAACAGATATGCGATATGTAGCAGATTATAAGGATGGAGCATGGGGAGAAGGGAGACTGACTTCTGATTCTACTGTAGTGCTCAATGAGTGCGCGGGTATCCTGCAGTATTGCCAGGAGTGCTTTGAAGGCTTAAAGGCATATACCACAGAGGACGGCAGCATCGTTACCTTCCGCCCGGACTTAAATGCAGAGAGGATGATGGACTCTGCCTGCCGCCTGGAGATGCCCGTATTTCCCAGGGAGCGTTTTCTTAAGGCGCTGGATCAGGTGGTAAAGGCAAACGCAGCCTGGGTGCCTCCCTACGGCAGCGGAGCTACCCTTTATATTCGGCCCTATATGTTCGCCTCTGGCCCGGTGATTGGCGTAAAACCCTCAGACGAATATCAGTTCAGGATGTTTGTAACGCCGGTTGGCCCTTACTTTAAAGGCGGCGCGAAGCCGATCACCCTTTGTGTCAGCGACTTTGACCGGGCGGCTCCCCATGGTACGGGTCATGTAAAGGCAGGCTTAAACTATGCCATGAGCCTTCATGCCCATGAGACGGCCCACGCCAGCGGATTCGATGAAAATATGTTCCTGGATCCCGCTACCAGAACCTATGTGGAAGAGACTGGAGGAGCAAACTTCATCTTTATTACAAAGGACGGAGAGGTAGTAACTCCCAAATCAGATTCCATTCTGCCGTCGATCACAAGACGGTCTCTGATGTATGTGGCAGAACATTACCTGGGATTAAAGGTAACTCAAAGACCGGTAAAGCTGGAGGAGTTACAGGAATTTGCCGAGTGCGGCCTCTGCGGCACGGCAGCCGTGATCTCACCGGTAGGAAAGGTCTTTGACCACGGAAAAGAGATCTGCTTTTCAAGCGGCATGGAGGAGATGGGCCCCGTTACAAAGAAACTGTATGACACCCTGACGGGCATCCAGATGGGGCGTATTGAGGCTCCTGAGGGATGGATCAGAAAGATCCTGTAGGGATCACAGACAGGCCTTCCGGAATATACTGATCACAGATGGTATATTCCGGGAGGTTTTTTTACTATGAGGAAATTTGTGAAAATGCTTTTGGCGGCGGCGCTTGCAGCTTCATTTGCAGCGGGTCTTTCCGGCTGCTCTGTTTCCAGGGAAGATAAAGATAAGGTGCGGGATCTGGAATTTCAGGTGGCTGCGCAGGGAGAACTGCCTCAAGAACTGTCAAAGCTTATTGCTCAAAAGGTTTCTCAGCCCTTTAAGCTGACCTACACAGACAGTCAGAATCTTTACATAGCTGTCGGCTACGGGGCACAGCCTACAGGAGGATACAGTATCAGCGTGAAAGAACTGTACCTGACAGAAAATTCCATTATCCTGCAAACGGAGCTTATGGGGCCTGAAAAAGGGGAGGATCCGGGGACGGAGCAGTCATTTCCTTATATCGTACTGCGGACGGAGCTGTTAGAGGAGCCGGTAGTATTTCAGTAGAAAAAAACCTTTTTTTCGCCGGGATCATATGCTATACTACACCAAAGTATATGTGCGTTTCAGGAGCGTCGTATGATTTAGAAAGGTTGGAGGCGGATATGATCTTAAAAGATATTTGGCTGGATATAAAGGCAGTACAGGAACGGGATCCGGCAGCCCGCAGCGCATTTGAGGTGCTTTTTCTGTATCAGGGCATCCACGCGTTGATCTGGCATCGGTTTGCCCACTGGTTTTACTGCCATAAAATGTTTTTTATTGCCAGGCTCATTTCACAGATCGCCCGGTTTTTTACGCTGATCGAGATTCATCCGGGAGCCCGGATGGGACACGGAATCCTCATCGATCACGGAAGCGGAGTGGTGATCGGAGAGACCGCTGTGGTGGGAGATAACTGCACCATCTATCAGGGAGTGACCCTGGGCGGCGTTGGCACAAAGAAGGGGAAGCGCCACCCCACTCTGGGAAATAATGTGATGGTAGGCGCGGGAGCCAAGATCTTAGGCGCCTTTGAGGTGGGAGATAACTGCTCTATCGCGGCCAACGCAGTGCTTTTAAAGCCCCTTGAGGATAATGTGACCGCAGTAGGGATCCCTGCCCGGCCGGTGAAAAAGGACGGAGTCAGCCTGCCTAAAAAGCGGGAGGCCATGACGCTGGAAGAATATGAGGAAATGAAGCGTCAGATGGAGCAGATGACCAGGGAACTTAAGGAGCTTAAAGAGATGGCAGAGCGGCTTGCAAAAGAAAAAGAGGCAAGGGAAAGCATATCAGAATGAAACAGGAAGCACCACACATCAACATTGAGCGGAGCATCATAAAAGACTATAGAAAAACCATCTGGAAACCCTTTGTAAAGGGCCTTCAGGAATACCGGATGATCGAGGAAGGCGATCGGGTAGCTGTGTGCATTTCCGGGGGGAAGGACTCTATGCTTCTGGCAAAATGCCTGCAGCAGCTGAAACGCCAGAGCGATACGAAATTTGAACTGGAATTTATCGTTATGGATCCGGGGTATCAGGCGGAAAACCGGCGTCTTATTGAGGAAAATGCGGCGCTCATGAATATCCCGGTCCGTATTTTTGATTCAGATATTTTTGATATTGTGGTGGATGTGACCCAGTTCCCATGCTATCTCTGCGCCAGGATGCGCCGGGGATATCTCTACTCCCACGCAAAGGAACTGGGATGCAGCAAGATCGCGCTGGGCCACCATTTTTTAGAGATATATGACAGGGAGGAGTCCCAGGAATAGGGCCGGCGTAATGGGGGATATCATAAAATACCTGCTGTCCGCATAGATTCTTTATCAAGAGACTATGAGGGATGGCAGGTATTTTTTATGGAACTTATAAAGAAACAGATACATATGAATCAGTGGAAGGGGACAGCGTCTACACAGATCACTCTGGATGATGATTTCATCGTGCCGGATACCATGGACGACATGGAGCAGGTGATGCTTCATACAGGGGAGGTTCAGGTTGAGCAGGTGAAGAATCAGGGAGATAAGGTAAATGTGAAGGGACATCTGGAGTTCCAGGTGCTTTACCGCAGGGAAGGCGGCGGGCTTCAGACACTGGGAGGGAATATCCCTTTTGAGGAACTGATCAATGTGCCTCAGTTAGAGGATAAGGACGCAGTGAGTCTGACCTGGGTGTTAGAGGATCTGAATACTGATATGATCCATTCCCGCAAGCTGGGAGTCCAGGCGATTGTTACCCTGCAGGTGCGCATCGAGGCCGTAAGGGAAACGGAGGCGGCGGCAGATGTAAAAGCGGAGGGAGATACGGGGGTGTCCCCTGAACATCCCCTGGCTTTTGCAGAGGGGGAAACGTCGGGACTGCTAAGAACTCCGGGAACCGGCTCAGATCCTGTTCCTGTTGAGACGCTAAAGCGCAGGATCACCGCCGCCTCCATGGCTGTCCGGGGAAAGGATACCTACCGGATCCGGGAGGAAGTAGGCCTTACAGGGGGAAAGCCGGGGATTGGCCGTCTGCTCTGGAGGGAGCTGAAGCTGCGGGATGTGTCCGTAAAACCTCTGGATGGCCGGCTTCATTTGGACGGAGAGCTGACCGTCTTTGTGATTTATGAGGCAGAAGATGAAAATATGCCCGTCCAGTGGGTAGAAGAAATTATCCCGTTTTCCGGGGATATGGAGGCTGAGGGGGCAAAAGAGGATCTTATTCCAATGATTACCGTGCGCCTGGCCCACAGAGAGATTGAGGCAAAGCCGGATTACGACGGGGAGATGCGGGAACTGGAGATTGATGGAGTGCTGGAGCTGGATATACGCCTGTACGAGGAAACGGATACGGAACTTTTAAGCGATGTATATTCCAACAGCCTGGAACTGACACCGGAACGCAGGGAGGCCGTTTTTGACCGGATCCTGACCAGAAATGTATGCCGCTCCAGGATTGCGGAAAAGGTAAAGCTGCCGCAGGCGGAGCGAATCCTTCAGATCTGCCACAATGAGGGAGTTATCAAGCTGGATGAGGTGGAGCCGGGGGAGAACTGTCTAAAAATAGAAGGCGTTCTGGAAGTGACGCTTCTCTACCTTACCAGTGACGATGAAGCCCCCGTTCAGGCGGCTATGGAGCAGATTCCCTTTAAATGCTCCGCAGAGGCCAGAGGGATCAATGAGGACAGCATTTATCAGCTGGATGCGGGCTTAGAACAGCTGAGCGCCGTGATGATGGGGGGAGACATGGTGGAGATCAAGGCTATAGCTGCTCTTGACTTTCTGGTGCTGCAGCCTGTTAAGGAGCAGGTAATCACCGGCATTGCCTCAGGCCCGGTGGATTTTAATAAGCTTCAGGAACTTCCTGGTATTGCAGGCTATATCGTCCAGTCCGGCGACAGCCTGTGGAGCATAGCCAAGAAATTCCATACTACGATCGGCAATATTATTTCCGCTAATGAACTGGCTGATGATCAGGTAAAACCGGGGCAGAGGCTTCTTCTGGTAAAGGAGGTAGCACGGGGATAGACGCAGAGAGGGAAATCCAGGGGACTGCAGGATAGCAGCTTCCGGTCAGAGAACTGTTCATGGAGACATGGACAGTTTTTTTTTGCGTTGGAATGTGGTATACTTACTCAAAAGCAACTGGAAAACGGCAGTTTCTGAAAGGAGAGACTCAATGGATGAAACATGGCAGCAGCTAAAGGAATGGATCGATGCCAGCCGCTATATTGTGTTTTTCGGTGGTGCAGGCGTATCTACTGAGAGTGGGATACCGGATTTTCGCAGCGTGGACGGGCTGTATAATCAGACGTATAAATACCCGCCGGAAACCATTATCAGCCACAGCTTTTTTATGCGCAGAACAGAGGAATTTTACCGGTTTTACAGGGAGCGCATGATTTTTCAGGGCGCTGCTGCGAATCCCGCCCACCTGGCCCTTGCAGCCCTCGAACGCAGAGGGAAGCTGAAGGCTGTGATTACCCAGAATATTGACGGCCTTCACCAGCTGGCCGGCAGCAAAGAGGTGCTGGAGCTGCATGGCTCCATCCATAGAAACTACTGTACCCGCTGCGGCCAGTTCTATGGCCTTGACCGCATAACAGAAAGCGACAGCGTGCCTAAATGCAGCTGCGGCGGTATCATAAAGCCGGATGTGGTACTGTATGAGGAGGGCCTGGATGACACCGTCATCCGACGCTCCATGGAGCATATTGCCAATGCGGATATGCTCATAGTAGGAGGCACGTCCCTGGTGGTCTATCCCGCAGCGGGGCTCATCGATTATTACAGAGGAAAGAAGCTGGTTTTAATCAATCGTTCTGTCACTTCCAGAGATTCTCAGGCAGACCTGGTAATCAGAGACAGCATCGGAGCAGTGCTGGGAGCTGTCGCCGGCATAAAGTGAGTGAAGATGACGGCGAATGGGAGGACACGTCTGCCGAAAAAACTAAGCGAATTAAAAATCAGGAGGAAAGAGATCTATGTATGAAGCAGCAGAAAACAGATATGACCATATGAAATACAGAAGGGCCGGAAGAAGCGGGGTTCTTCTTCCTGAGGTGTCTTTGGGCCTGTGGCAGAATTTTGGCCTGGAAAAGCCGTTAGAGGAGCAGAGACAGATTCTCCTTCGTGCCTTTGATCTGGGAATCACTCATTTTGATCTGGCAAATAACTATGGCGCTCCTGCCAGAGGAAAGGCGGAGGAAAACTTCGGCAAGGTTCTGGCATCAGATCTAAAACCCTACAGACAGCAGCTTTTTATCTCCACCAAGGCAGGCTATGACTTTTGGCCCGGCCCCTATGGAAACTGGGGATCCCGCAAATACCTGATGTCCAGCCTGGAGGCCAGCTTAAAGCGTATGGGGCTTGATTATGTAGACATTTTCTATCACCATCGCCCGGATCCCGATACGCCTCTTGAAGAAACCATGGGCGCTCTTTCTGATATGGTGCGTCAGGGGAAAGCCCTTTATGTGGGTATTTCCAATTATCAGGCGGACGAGGCAGAGCGGGCCATTGGCATTTTAAAGGAAAATGGAACCCCGTGCCTTTTAAACCAGCCCCGCTACAATATGTTTGAGCGCTGGTGCGAAAATGGCCTGCTGCAGGTACTGGACCGCGAAGGCACAGGCTGTATCTGCTACAGCCCTCTGGCACAGGGCGCTCTTACCGGCCGGTATTTAAACGGCATTCCAGAAGGCTCCAGAGCTTCCCGCGCCAACACTACGGTAGGAGGCCGATATCTGACTCCCGGTAATCTGGAAAAGATCAGGGCTTTAAATGACCTGGCAAAAGAACGCGGACAGAGCCTGGCCCAGCTGGCCCTTTCCTGGGTGCTGCGCAGAAAAGAGGTTACAAGCGTCCTCATTGGAGCCAGCAGCACAGCACAGCTGGAGGACAATATAAGGGCTCTGGACGGACCCGTATTTGCAGAAGAAGAGCTGGCTGCCATTGACCGTATCCTGGCGTCCATGGAGCAGCAGGGATAGGAACATCTGCTTTGCCGGATCAGACGGAGTTCCGTGCAGGCGGATATCACAGAATATGGGAGGATGAGCTATGGCAGAAAAACTGGACTATGAGGTAGGAGATGTTGTAAAACTGAAAAAACCCCATCCATGCGGCAGCAGCGAATGGGAGATCTTGAGAGTGGGAGCGGATTTCCGCTTAAAATGCGTCGGCTGCGGCCATCAGATCATGGTGGCCCGTAAACTGGTGGAGAAAAATACCAGAGGGCTTACAAAGAAAAATATTTCCCGAAAACCAGCGGACGAATAAAAAGACAGGGAATGATCGTGGAACAGAAATTACGAGAGGAATTATATCAGACAAATCAAAAGCTGTATGTGGCTATGAGGGCCTTTCAGATGGCGGCGGAGGAGTCGCGCAGCCTGGTGTTTACATATGATCTGAAACGGCAGACTATTTTTGTGGATGAGCAGACGGCCAGAACCTTCGGTGTGGCAGAGGTGCAGCCGGATGTACCCTATGGGATGGTGGGAAGAGGCATTGTATCGGAGGATACTGTGGATGAGTACATCAGGATTCATGAGGAGATATTAAACGGCGGGCTGCAGGCCGAAGGAATTGTAAAGCTGATAACGGTGGATGGAACGCTTTCCGTTCAGAAACTGAAATTTGAGATGATTATGGACGCTGAGGGGAAGCCCAGCGGCACTGCAGTGGGGATTTACCGGGACATCACCGGTCAGTACCAGGATGAAAAGGAACTGAGGCGGTATCAGCGTCTGGACTATGTGATCCAGGCTATGAAAAACGATTATCTGGGCATTTTTGAACTGGATCTGGTGAAAGAGCGTTACTGCGTGCTCCATTGTGGAAGGGAGCATTCATTTCCTCTGCCAATGGAAGGCGATTATAAGGAACTGGTGGATAAGGTGGCAGAGAAACTGATAGCGCCGGAGTTTTTGGAATTAAGCCGTCAGTTTACATCACTGGACAGGATGCGCCGGCTGCTTGCCGTGGAAGAACGGGCTGAACTGGAATATATGACGACGGAACCGGGAAATCCCTGGAGAAGATCTGCGATCCGGTGTGTAAAGAGAGTGGATGGCATTCCTGTGCAGGCGGTTGTATTCCAGATGGATATTGACCAGGCGAAATCCGAGCGTCTGAGAAATCAGCTGGCTCTTCAGGAGGCGTACCGGTATGCGGAATCTGCCAATCGTGCCAAATTGGATTTTATGTCAACTATGAGCCATGATATGAGGACGCCGCTGAATGCGGTTATGGGGATGACTTCCATTGCGCGCACCCGGTTGAATGAGCCGGAGCGGCTGGCACAGTGTCTGGACAGCATTGACGGCGCCGCCAGACATCTCCTTGACCTGGTCAATGAGGTGCTGGACATGAATAAGCTGGAGGCGGGAGCGGCCCGGCTGTGTGAGGCTCGGTTCTCTTTGCGGGAGGCTGTGGACAGCGTACATTCACTGCTTGCTCCTCTGGCAAAGGAACACGGCCACTGCTTTTTTGTTTCCTGTTTCGAGGTCAACCATGTCTGGGTTCTGGGAGACCGGTCCAGATTTGAACAGATTTTGGTAAACCTTCTGTCAAATTCCATTAAATACACGCCGGATGGCGGAACGATTACCCTTTCTGTACGGGAGACTGCCTCAAACAGCGCAAACTACGGAGTATATGAAATCTGTGCAGAGGATAACGGCATTGGAATGAGCCGTGAGTTTAAAGAGGTGATGTTCGAACCCTTTACACGGGCTGAGGACAGCCGCTTTTGCAAGGTCACAGGCACAGGGCTGGGAATGAGTATTACACGGAGCCTGGTTTACATGATGGACGGAGAGATTCAGGTGCATTCAGAGCCGGGGCAGGGAACCTGTATTACAGTCAGCCTTCACCTTAAGGCGGCAAAACAGGATGATACCGGGATGGGAGATGGAAATTCCAACGGAGAGGGAGGAAAAGAACTGCCGGATCTGACGGGGATCCGTATTCTTCTGGCAGAGGATAATGATCTGAATGCAGAAATCGCCAAAGAGCTGCTGGAACATCTTGGGGCGGAGGTAAAACGGGCGGCAAACGGACGTGAAGCGGTACAGATGTTTGAAGCCTCAGCTCAGGGATATTATGACCTTATCTTTATGGACATACAGATGCCAAAGATGAATGGATATGAGGCGGTAAGGCAGATCCGCACACTGGAACGCACAGATGCAGGCCGTGTGCCGGTTATAGCCATGACGGCAAACGCCTTTGCGGAGGACGTGAAGGCGGCCCTGGGTGCAGGTATGAACGGTCATCTGGCAAAGCCTGCGGATCTGCACAGGATGGCAGAGGCAGCGGTTTCGTCTGTGCAGAGGGGAACCGCCGATGCTTCTTGAATAACGAAAGGCATCCAAGAATATGTTCCATCCTGAATTACTGCCAAAAACAAGGAAAACGCCCGAAAAACAGCAAAAAAAGGACTTGCATTTACACAGATCCTTTGGTACAATATTTATTCGTGACATATTAAATCCTTGCTCCTGAAACTGAAAGCAGGGGCCAGAGACCACAAGGAGGTAAAGCAAGATGAACAAGTACGAATTAACCGTTGTTCTGAATGTGAAGCTTGAAGACGAAGAGCGCGCAGCAGCACTCGAAAAGGTAAAGGGTTACATCACCCGTTTCGGCGGAACCGTAACCAACGTAGATGAGTGGGGTAAGAAGAGACTTGCATATGAGATCCAGAAGATGCATGAGGCTTACTACTACTTCATCCAGTTCGAGTCTGATTCTGTATGCCCGAACGAAGTAGAAGCTCACGTTCGTATTATGGAACCAGTGATCAGATACTTATGCGTAAAGGCTGAGGCATAAGACATACCCAGACCGCTCAGGCGGAATTGAAAAGGAAGTGTGACCGTATGAACAGAGTTATCTTAATGGGCAGATTAACAAGAGATCCGGAAGTAAGATATTCCCAGGGAGAGCGTTCCATGGCAATTGCCAGATACACTCTCGCAGTGGACAGAAGAGGCCGCAGAAGCCAGGATGGAAATTCCGAGCAGACCGCAGATTTTATCAACTGTGTGGCATTTGACCGCGCAGGAGAGTTTGCGGAGAAGTATTTCCGTCAGGGTATGCGTGTGCTGGTATCCGGGCGCATCCAGACAGGAAGCTATGTGAATAAGGACGGTCAGAAGGTATACACCACCGAGGTCATCCTGGATGACCAGGAGTTCGCGGACAGTAAGGGCGCGGCTTCTGATATGGGCGGATATGGACAGTCCGGCTACGGACAGTCTGCGCCATCTCAGAGACCGGCTCCTACCAGCGCGATTGGTGATGGGTTTATGAATATTCCGGACGGAGTTGAGGACGAAGGACTTCCATTCAACTAGACCGGGATTTTTCACGGTGAATAATAAAGGAGGACAACACCAATGGCATTTAACAAGACTGAAAGACCAGAGGGCGCTAAGATGAGAAGACCAGGCGGTATGCGCAGAAGAAAGAAAGTCTGCGTATTCTGCGGCGACAAGAACGGCGTAATTGATTATAAGGACGTAAACAAGCTGAAGAGATACGTATCCGAGAGAGGAAAAATTCTTCCCCGCCGTATCACCGGCAACTGCGCAAAGCATCAGAGAGCGTTAACGGTAGCAATCAAGCGTGCACGCCACATTGCTTTGATGCCTTATACCTGCGAGTGAACTTAAGTAAAATCAAGGGTTTTCGGGCCTTTGGGTAAGTATTTTACTCAAATTTTTACTCCAAAAAGTCTTATAAAAATTTTTGAAAAGACTCTGTATCCTATGTGGTACGGGGTCTTTTTTGCGTGTGGAAATATTTTTTTATATGGAGACAGGCAGAGGTATTAGTGGCAATATCTTATAAAAACCCCTTGGCCCGGGGGCATCAATGCGCTATAATAAATCTGTCCGGGCAAAAGTCCGGCAGGAACAGGAGAGGAAACGAATGAAAAAGAACAAAACAGCGGCATTTCTTGCTGCACTGATGGTATCTGCCTGTGCTCCCCAGACATTTTTGGGCGCGTCTAATGTGATCGTAGCGGAGGCGCATAGCGGCCGTACCGATGCAAACGGAGGCCACAGGGATAAGAAAAATGTAAGCGGTCTTGGATCTTACCACTACCACTGCGGCGGTCATCCGGCCCATCTGCATACGAATGGTGTCTGCCCATACGGCAAGAATACAGGCACCTTGGGTTCTGCAGCAGCAGCGGCGGCGCCGGCTCCGGCTAAGACTAAGACAGAGCCGGCTGTACCGGAAAATATTTCTCTGGTATTTGACGCAAAATACTATGCGGATAACAATTCAGACCTTTATGCTGCGTACGGGTATGATAAAAGCAAGCTGCTGAATCATTTTCTGACAGACGGTATAAAAGAAGGAAGAATTGCCTGTGAGGGATTTAATGTGAATACTTACAAGGAAAATAATGCGGATCTGGCGGGCGCATACGGAGATGATCTGTCTGCGTACTATACCCATTACATGAATTGCGGCTGGGCTGAAAATCGGGTTTGCCGCTGAAGCAATGGGGCTGAAAAAGGGATTTTTACCCATATGTTTTACAAAAACTCAATGTAAGCAAATGTAACATTGATAAAAAATGCACAATACTACGAAACAGAACAAATTTTACAAAAATAATGCCATGATTTTCATATTTTCTACAAAATAAAATATTTCTATTTAAAAAGGGTAAATACCTGTGGTAAAATAGAAAGCAAAGATTGTTCACAAAGGAAAGGAGAACATTTATCATGGCACTTTTAAATTATGACGTGTTGAAGAAATCCGGCTATGACGGATATATCCTGGAGGATGCCCCTGTAAAAGTCCTTCAGTTTGGCGAGGGAAATTTCCTCCGCGCGTTTGTGGATTACTGGTTTGATCTTGCGAATGAAAAGGCCGGATGGAACGGAAAGTGCTGCCTGGTACAGCCTATCGCTCCGGGCCTGGCAAAGATGATCAATGAGCAGGAAGGTCTGTATACTCTGTATCTGCGTGGAAGCGAGAACGGCAAAAAGGTAGATGACAAGCGTGTGATCTCCAGCGTTGCAGGCTGCTTAAACCCATATGAAGAGGCTGATTATGAGAAGATGATGGAGGTCGCAGTAAGTGATGACCTTGAGATTATCGTTTCTAATACCACTGAGGCAGGTATTCAGTACGACCCTTCCTGTCAGAAGGATGACTGCCCTCCTGCAAGCTTCCCTGCAAAGCTGACCCAGGTGCTGTACCGCCGTTATCAGGCTGGAAAGTCCGGCATTATCATGCTGGCCTGCGAGCTGATCGACAATAACGGCAAGGAGCTGTTAAAGTGCGTAAACCAGTATATCGAGCAGTGGGGCCTTGAGGACGGATTTAAGAAATATGTCAATGAGGACTGCACGTTCTGCGGCTCTCTGGTGGACCGTATTGTTCCTGGACGGATTCGCGATGCCGAGGAAGTAAAGGCGCTGGATGCCAAGAACGGTTATGAGGATCCTCTGACAGACGTTGGTGAAGTATTTGGCGTATGGGTAATCGAGGGTGATGAGAAGTTAAATGACGTTCTGCCTTTTAAGAAGGCCGGTCTGATGGACAAGGTATTCGTAGTGCCTGATATGAGCCCATACAAGAAGAGAAAGGTACGCATCTTAAACGGCGCACATACCGGCTTTGTTCTGGGCGCATACCTGGCAGGCGAGAATATCGTCCGCGACTGTATGAATGATGAAGTGATCAAGGGCTTTATGAACAAGATGCTGTATGACGAGGTGATTCCGACCCTTCCTCTGGATAAGGATGATCTGTTAAAGTTTGCATCAGCCGTATCCGATCGTTTCAACAACCCCTTTGTAAACCATGAACTGATGAGCATTTCCTTAAATTCTACCTCTAAGTGGAAGGCGAGAAATATGCCGTCCTTCCTGGAGTACATCAAGGAAGAGGGCAAGCTGCCTGAGTGTCTGACCATGTCCCTGGCTGCGTATATTGCATTTTACAGCAATGATATTCAGGCTCTTACCGAGGCCGGTCTTGTATGCAGACGTCCGGCAGGCGATGAGTACACAGTAAGCGATGACCGCTGGGTACTGGAATTCTACAATGACCACAAGTCAGATTCTGAAGAGGCTCTGGTACACGCTGTCCTGACCAATGAGAAGATGTGGGATCAGGATCTTACAAAGATCGAGGGCCTGGAGGCTAAGGTAGTAGAGAACTTAAAGAAGATCCACACAGAAGGCGCAAGGGCTGCATACGCAAGCTGCCTGTAATCCACCGGATTCCCTTTGCGGGGAACTGTAAAATAAGTACCGCAGAAAGCAATATAAGCTGCTTTCTGCGGTATTTTTAATTAGCCAGTTAAAAGTGCCTCAGCGTTTCCGGCCGTGAAATGTTTGGATAGGATGCCATCAGACTCTCTTTCATCAGATTATGTAAAAGTGTTCATTATTCCCCTGCATAATTGCACGAACAGGTTTGAAAAAAGGGAAACAGGGATATCCTCTGTTTCGTTTTTATGGTAGAATATACGGGAGGAAGCAAAGGAGAAATGGAGGATGAAAAAGAAATATTTTACACGGGTAGACCGGCAGGTTGCAGTGCTGTTGGGGGCGGTACTGATCCTATTCAGCATATCCATATTTTGGGTAAGCACTCAGATTTATTATGACACGATCCGTAAAAACCTTACCAGTCGTGTGGAAAGCATTCATGCGTATATTGAGCATCAACTGACCCCGGAAGGGATTCTGGAAATTGATGATCAGCAGGATATGGATTGCGAGAGCTACCTGAACCTGAAGGAAAGGCTGGAGGAGATACGGGAGATTGGAGATCTGATGTATCTGTATACGGCAAAAAAGAATGAGGCCGGACAGCTTGTATATGTTGTGGATGGACTGCCTGAGACAGCTGAAGATTTCCGATATCCCGGCGATTTGATTGAACCTGAAATACAGCCGGAACTGGAACGGGCGCTGGCGGGAGAAACCGTATTGCCTGAGAAGATTCTTGGAACCGGATGGGGAGATATTTTTATTGCATACTATCCCCTGCATGACCGTGAGGGGATGGTAGTGGGAGCTCTTGGCATAGAGATCCGGGCGGATGTGGAGGCGGCTGCATTTAAGCGCCTGACGGAAGCAGTCTGTATGACCTGCCTGCTTTTCTGTACCATTGCCTTTGGAATTTCTATTTTTGTTTTCCGAAGGATATCCAATCCATTATACAGGGATATGTCCAATACGGATTTTATGACAAACCTGAAAAATCGAAATTCCTATGAGACAGACCGGAAGAACCTGACTGCCCGAAAGAAAATGAATGATATGACGGTGGCAGTGGTGGATGTGAATAACCTGAAACTTGCAAATGACCGGCTGGGACATCATATTGGGGACGAATGTATCATGACTGCCGCAAAGCTGCTGCACAGTACAGAATCAAGTAAAATCACAGCATACCGCTATGGCGGAGATGAATTTGTAATATTGATGGAGGACCAGCCAGACCCTGAGGAGCTCTTTGGACAGATCAGAGAAAAATTCCGGGCCTATGCAGAGAATCTGGAAGTACCGGTCGCTTTGGCAGTGGGATACGCGGCATTTGATGAAAAACTGGATCGTGATATAGCGGACACACAGAAACGTGCGGACGAGCGGATGTATCAGGATAAAATGAAGATAAAACAGGAAGAGGAGAGAACCGGATCGAAATGATCCGGTCTTTGCTTTTTTTGAAAGCGGTTAGCCGCTTGTCAGAAAAATCCCATCCCATATTGAACTGTTTGATTCATATCAGATTTATCCTGGCTTTAAGATGGCGGGAGATGCTGACATTATCTGTGGGAGGGACGCACAGATTAAAAAAATTAGCACTCACCTATTGACAGTGCTAATAATAAGTGTTATATTACATATAGAACAAATGAAAAGGAAATGAAAGAAAAAAATCGTTTTCTTCCCAGAAGTTCCCCTTTCGGATCTGTGAAGGATCCGGGAAGGATAAGAAGGTACACGATAGTAAACAGGTTTCAGGAAAAAGGAGAGATGACTTATGTTGATGCCTAGTATTTTTGGAGAAGATATGTTTGATGATTTTATGAGAGATTTTCCGTTTTTTGATGACAGAGATGAGAAGAGGGCAGAGAGAAAGCTTTACGGGCGCAGAGGCAAAAATCTTATGAAAACTGATGTGAAGGAAACAGATCAGGGATATGAATTGGAAATGGATCTTCCTGGCTTTGCAAAGGATGAGATCAGAGTTTCTCTGGAAAATGGATACATGACCATCAGCGCTGCCAAGGGCCTGGATCAGGACGAAAAAGAGAAGGATTCCGGCCGTTACATCCGCAGAGAGCGGTATGCAGGCGCCTGCCAGCGTTCCTTCTATATAGGAGAGGATATTACAGAAGAGGATATTAAAGGCGAGTTTAAGCACGGCATCTTAAAGCTGTTTGTGCCAAAGAAGGAAGCAAAGCCGACAGTAGAACAGAAGAAGTTTATTACGATTGAATAAAGGCAGAAGGATGGTTGGCGTCACTGCTGAGCCATGGAAAGAGGGATCGGCTGCTTTCGATATCAGGGTTTGTATCTAGTTTACTCTCTACTGGACAAAAGACCAGGGATTTGATATAGTGGAACAAGATAAAAAGAGGGAGGGGAAACCGTATGCCGAGCCCCCCCCCATCAAACAAAAAGGAGAGTATCACAATGGCAAATCCAGTTGTTACCATCACAATGACAAACGGCGATGTGATGAAAGCAGAGTTATATCCACAGACCGCTCCCAACACAGTTAATAATTTTATCAGTCTTGTATCTAAGGGGTATTATGACGGTCTGATCTTTCACCGCGTCATCCGCGGTTTTATGATTCAGGGCGGCTGCCCTCAGGGAACGGGAATGGGAGGCCCAGGCTACTGCATTAAGGGAGAGTTTTCTCAGAATGGATTTAACAATGATTTAAAGCATACAGAGGGCGTTCTCTCCATGGCAAGAGCCATGCATCCCGATTCAGCAGGCTCTCAGTTCTTCATCATGCATGAGACCTCCCCTCATCTGGACGGCGCATATGCAGCATTCGGAAAGATTACCGAGGGTATGGATGTGGTGAACCGGATTGCTGGAGAGCGCACCGATTACAGCGACCGTCCCTTAAATGAGCAGAAGATTCAGTCCATGACCGTTGAGACCTTTGGGGAGACATATCCTGAACCGGAGAAGTGCTGATATGATCCAGGAGCGGAGGATTTGGATTGAGGGAAGAGAGTACAGACTTCTAATATCAGATGAACCGCAGGCCCTTCTGGCAGCCCAGGCTGCCGGAAGGGCTGTTTTGGGTGTAGAGGATCCTGCTGCAGAAAAATGGACTATACGGGGAATTCCCTATGTGGTTCCAGGCTGGGAGGAGATTACAGAGGAACTGGAGGAGATGGTTCTGCGCCGCCGCCTGGGATTTCCCTGGATCATAGCTGCTTCGGATCGTTTGACAATCCGGGAGTTTGTAAAAGCGGACGCAGGGCAGATACCTGTAGAGGAGTGTACTCTGGAGGAGGAGCACTTCCGATCAGAAGAGGCCATGGAGCAGTACATTAGAAATCAGTATGCTTTTTATGAGTACGGCATTTGGGCGCTGGTGGAAAAGGAAGATTCTAAACTCATCGGAATGGCGGGGGTGACGGCTCCGGGGGAGAAGATTTTCAGAAACTTTAAACTTGAGCCACTGCCTTTCCAGGAGCAGTGGCTGGAGCTGGGGTACCATATTTTTGAACCATACAGGGGAAAAGGATATGCAAAAGAGGCTGCTGCCATGGTACGCTCCTATGCTCATGATGTGCTGTCAGCCCGTCTCATTGCTGTGATCCACGAAAAAAATCAGGCCTCCCGCGCAGTGGCGGAAAGCCTGAAAATGAAGCTGATTCCTGAAAGGGATCCTGGGTGCGCCGCAGCTATTCTCCCGCAGAACGGAACAGATACTCAATGGCAGAACGGACATCTTCTGTATGGTGAGTGCTGCTTATCACTGCCAGATAGGGAGGATTCATGACGATTCCTGTGTCGCTGTGCAGTGAGGAGGTCTCCAGAGAGACAGCTGCGGGAACCGTAGAGCCATTTTCGTCTGATACATAGAGAAGCTGATTTTCCAGCTTTTTATAGAGATCTTCCGGCAGAAGTTCTCTCAGATCCATATAGGCATCCATATTTTCATAGTGGCGGATCGTGGCTTCGTCTGTAATCATAATGTCTAACATCCCTCCGGATACCAGGGCTGCAATTTTTGCCATACTTGCATAGGAATACTGGGACATGGTTTCTTCGTTGGTATCAAGATAGAGACCTTCATTGATTTCAATGATGTCTTTTTTTTGGCAGTTAAGGGCATTTCTCAATCCTTCCATCAGAGGAGCGGTGGAAGAGGCTCCGCCGGAGCGGTCATTGATGATAGCCATGGAGAGCCGTGTGGTAAAGGACTGACGGTACAGTGAGGTGACTATAACCCACAGGATGACAAAGGCAATCAATACCAGGAGCATATGGAATTTATAATATTCCCAGACGTACCAGATCCGGTCTTTCCAGGACATATATTTGAGTTTTTCTTTTTCTGATTTGGCTTCTTGTTTTAAATTCATGGGTTCCAATTCCTTCCATATATAATGCGGACATAGCTGTGTGAGAACAGCCGTCCCGACGCTTTGGATAATTATCATCCATTATAGGCTATTTCCTATCCCTGTGCAACTATCCCTTTGCAATTTTCAGCGAATATGGTACAATGTTTTGTAATATCGTTTAGAAAGAAGAGGATTCATCATGCTTCAAGGCTTATTTAATTATGACAACCCGGTATGGCGGTTTATTGGAAAGTTGGGGGATCTGATCTTACTGAATATTCTCTGGATTGTCTGCTCGATTCCCATTGTCACTGCAGGCGCCTCAACCACAGCTGTATACTATGTGACCTTAAAACTGGTTCGTGATGAGAATGATTCTACAATTAAGAACTTTTTTCACTCCTTTAAGGAAAATTTTAAGCAGTCCACCATTATCTGGCTGCTTCTGATGGCGGCGGGGACTCTGCTGGCGTTTGATTTCTGGTTCTTTCTGACCGGTCAGATGCACAGTCTTACCGGGACGCCGAAGCTGCTTATGACGGCAGTATTCGGAGGCCTTCTGCTGGTGTATCTGTTTATTGCGACCTATGTCTTTGCTCTTCAGTCTCGTTTCTACAATCCTGTGAAACGCACACTGTTTAATGCCTTTTTCATGTCTGTGCGCCATCTGCTCCAGACCATTGGAATCATTGCCATTGATGTGATCGTAGCTGCGCTTTCTTACTTCGGCCTGTATTTTCTGCCTCAGGTGGCCATGCTGTTAGTGCTCTTTGGTTTTCCGCTGATCGCATTTATCAATTCATACTTTTTTACATCTATCTTCCAGAAGTATATGCCTAAGGAGGAAGAACATAAGGAACACGATATAGTACCCTTGTTAGACGATGAAGATAAAGACGTAGAAGAGGCCATCAATCATTTAAAAGGAAAATAATGGATTGCTTTAATCACTGCACGGGACGTTTCTTGGGAGGCGTCCCGTGCAGTGGTTTATCAGAAAAGGCCGTCAGAGGCGTTCATTCCCTGTCGCTTCGTGGAGATGTCCAAATAAAAGGTCATTTTTTGTATATTTTACATATTGAAAATCGCGCCATTTTATTGTATACAATGTTATGTATTATAAAAACAGCAGCAGGAACAATAAAGAAAAAGGGAGCAGTGGGAATGATTGCGCATTTACGCTTAAAGGCATACGGAAAGATCAATCTGGCTCTGGACGTACTGGGAAGAAAGCCGGACGGCTACCATGAGGTCCGCATGGTCATGCAGACGGTAGGGCTCCATGACCGGATTGATCTGTACCGTACCAGAGAGCCGGGGATCCGGCTGGAGACCAATCTGTTTTATCTGCCGGACAACGAGCAGAATCTGGCATATCGGGCGGCAGCTCTGTTGTTTGAAGAGTTTGGAATCAAGGAGGGTCTGTCCATCCGTCTGAGAAAGTTTATCCCCGTATCCGCAGGGATGGCCGGCGGAAGTACGGATGCGGCTGCGGTACTCTATGGCGTAAACCGTATGTTTGGTCTGGAGCTTACTCCGCAGGAACTTATGGAACGGGGGGTAAAGCTTGGCGCGGATATTCCCTACTGCATTATGCGCGGCACAGCCCTTTCTGAAGGAATAGGAGAGAAACTGACCAGACTTCCGGCGATCCCCCAGTGTCAGGTGCTGATCGCAAAGCCAGGGATCAGCGTTTCCACGAAAACAGTGTACGAAAGTCTGGACGCCATGGATCTAAAACCAGAGGATCACCCGGATATCGACGGGATGATCGAGGAGATCCGCAAGAAAGACCTCTACGCAGTGGCGGGAAAATTTGGAAATGTTCTTGAACGGGTGACGGCAGGCCGTTATCCAGTGATCGGTCAGATCGAGGATCTGATGAAGGAACAGGGAGCGGTGAATGCCATGATGAGCGGAAGCGGCCCTACCGTGTTCGGATTGTTTACCAATCCGGCGGCGGCAAGAAAGGCCTACCAGGTTCTGCGCTACGGTGAAGGCTCCGGTCTGGCAAAGCAGGTATACCTGACGAATTTTTTTAATATTGGAAAAAGCACGGCCGGCAGGCCGCGAAGATAAGGGGAGAGTAAGGTCATGGACAACAATTTCAAGGTAAATATGAACGAGTATCTGCCGCTGCGTGACGTGGTGTTTAATACCCTGCGTCAGGCGATCTTAAAGGGTGAGCTGGCTCCGGGTGAGCGCCTGATGGAGATTCAGCTGGCTGAGAAGCTGGGCGTAAGCCGCACTCCCATCCGCGAGGCGATCCGCAAGCTGGAGCTGGAAGGCCTAGTGCTAATGATCCCGCGCAAGGGAGCGGAAGTGGCAAAGATTTCGGAAAAGAGCCTCAGAGACGTGCTGGAGGTGCGCCGGTCTTTAGAGGAACTGGCGATTGAACTGGCCTGCCAGCGGATGACGCAGGAGGATCTGGTGCAGCTGGAGCAGAGGCAGGAGGTTTTCTGCAGGGCCATCCGCAGCGGCAGTCCCATGGAAATGGCAGAGAGCGACGAGGCATTTCATGATGTGATTTATCTCAGCACGGGAAATGACAAGCTGGTGCAGATGCTGAATAATCTGCGGGAGCAGATGTACCGCTACCGTCTGGAATATATTAAAGATGCAGACAAGCGCCAGGTGCTGATGGTAGAGCATGAACATATTTTAAATGCCTTAAAGGGCAGAAATTTAAGCGAGGCCAAGCTGGCGGCCAGGGAGCATATCGATAACCAGGAGATCACGGTTTCAAAGAATATTAAGGAGCAGGAGGAAAATATTCTTCCTGGCCGCGGGAGAAGGTAAAGATGGAAGAGAAGAATTTTAAGGAACGTTATCTGGCGGGAGAGATCGGGTTTGAGGAAATTGACCGCTATATCAGCCGGTGGAACAACAGCGATGATGAGAGAACTCTGGCAAACTATCTGGGACTGAACGAAGAGGAAGAGGACATCTGGATCGATGACAGCGATGAAGCGCTGCAGGAAATGCTGGACCGGCAGAAACAGTAGGGCAAAAACAAGAGCGTAAGACAAGGCAGGCGCAGAATTAAGAATCTGCGCCTGTAATCAGGTCTAAAAGCCGGAAACGGATCTCTACTTTGGGAGGCTCATGGAAAATGGTTTCGTAGTCCTTTGAATCCATCATATGGGCCAGCTGGCTCCTGGAACGATCAGGAACTGTGGCTGTGAGAGAGTCTGTAAGGCAGAGGCTGGGATAAAGGACGCACCACCAGTTGCGTCCTTTTCCATTACCTATGGTGACCCGAACGGCATCATACACACCGCAGGGGAAGGAGGCCTGGCCGTAGGTTTTGGTGGGAAAATAGTCGCGGGTCAGGGAAAGGGATACGGGAGCCGGGGCGTCCTGAGAGGAAAGCCAGTTTTCCGCAGCGCAGATGAGCTGAGAGCGGTGCTGCGCGATCCAGCGCTCTAACTGGGGTTTGGAAGCGTTTTTGGGGGCGGAGGACTGGATGACAGACAGAATGGTGTCGCGGACTCCCAGCTTGAGGGTCTGGTCTTTGGAAGAGTTGCTGGCAGCCAGAACGTGGAAACGCAGAATATCCGGGGCGATCCGGGAGGCCATGGCCTCCTGAGAAGCGGTTCGGGCAGAAATAAGGAGAAGAAAAAGGGTCAGGATCATGGTAAGTACAGAGGTCGATGGTAAAAAGAGGGAACGTTTCATATAATTGGGACTCCTTTCGTTGGGGTATTTCTATTTATCTCCACATATGCTATACTGTATACGTTTGTATTTTAAATAAAGGAGTGAAAACCAGATAATGGAAAAGAAAACAGCAGCAGTGATTTTTGGCGGACAGTCATCAGAGCACGTAGTTTCCTGTATGTCAGCTGCAAACGTGATTGACCGCATCAATAAAGATAAATATAATTTAGTTCTGATCGGAATTACCCAGGAGGGCCATTGGGTGAAAGCAGATTCCGTAGATCAGATCCGGGATGACTCCTGGAGAGAGAGCCCAACGTCTGCCGCTATTCTTCCCGATGCTGTGAAGAAATGCGCTGTGTTTGTGAAAGATGGAAAGACGGAAGAAGTTAAACTGGATGTGGTATTTCCGGTGCTTCACGGTCTGTACGGTGAGGACGGCACCATTCAGGGCCTTCTGGAGCTGGCAAAGATTCCTTATGTGGGCTGCGGCGTTCTGGCGTCTGCAGTTTCTATGGATAAACTGTATACCAAGATCATTGTAGACGGACTGGGGATCCGCCAGGCGGCATATGTTCCGGTCATGAGGGAGCAGCTGGCAGATATGGACCGCACAGTGAGCCGGATTGAGAGCCGTTTTTCATACCCGGTGTTTATTAAACCCTCCAATGCAGGCTCATCTAAGGGAGTCAGCAAGGCGGAAAACAGAGCAGAACTGGAAGCTGGCTTAAAAGAAGCGGCCCGCCATGACCGCAAGCTTCTGGTAGAAGAAATGATCACAGGCCGCGAGGTGGAGTGCGCTGTATTCGGCGGCGGCAGCGAGGAGATAAAGGCCTCCGGCGTAGGAGAGATCCTGGCAGCGGCTGATTTCTATGATTTTGATGCAAAATATTACAATGCAGAGTCAAAGACGGTTACAGATCCTGAACTTCCCGGCGACGCTGCAGAGCAGATCCCCAGGGCGGCGGCCGCTATTTTTAAGGCAGTTGACGGCTATGGTTTATCAAGAGTGGACTTCTTTGTGAAAGCTGACGGAGAGGTTGTATTTAATGAGATCAATACAATGCCCGGCTTTACGGCGATCAGTATGTATCCGATGCTGTGGGAAGCAAGAGGTATCGGAAAGGAACAGCTGGTAGATATGCTCTTAGAGCATGGTTTAAAACGCTTTTCCTGAAACGTGCGGCGCCATAGTGCAGACGTGTGCCCGGAAGTCTCAGAACCTGCGGTCTGGATGTGCGGCAAAAGGGCAAAAGAAGGAGAAAAACATGACGAAAGACGTGCTGGTCACCATAAACGGCATCCACACCATGGATGAGGAAGATAATGATGTGGAAATGGTCGTCCGGGGTGATTATTATCAGAAAAACGGAAAGCACTATATCCTCTACGAGGAGGTACTTGAAGGAATGGAAGAGACGGTAAAGAACGTGATCAAAATTTCAGACTCTTCCATGGACATCATCAAAAAGGGAGCAGCCAACAGCCATATGCTGTTTGAGAAAAATAAAAAGAACCTCTCCTGTTACAGCACCCCCATGGGGGATATGATAGTGGGTATCCAGGCGAACCGTTTTCGGGTAGAAGAAGGGAAGGACAGCCTAAAGGTCCATGTGGACTATTCTCTGGATATCAACTATGAACATATGTCGGACTGCCGCATCTGCGTGGATGTACAGTCCTGCATGGTTCAGGACTGAGAAATAAAACAGCTAATACGGAACAAAAACAGCCGGTATCTGAGAAAACTCAGGAGCCGGCTGTTTTCGAAATTATTGCTTTTTCTTTTTGAATTTTGCAAAAAATCCCTTTTTCTTTGGAGGAGTAGGAATAGAGCCTCCCCGTACGCTCTTGATCTGGGTAATGTAGATACCGCTTAAGACTACCTTTGCCTCCGTCTTTACAGGAAGAGACTCGAATACTCTTGCATCGGCGATCAGCGTCATCACCTTGGGACCGATCTTTGCCTTTACCACAGGAACCTTGGTCCAGCGCATATACTTGGGCGTCTGATCCACCACCATCTTAGGCAGTCCGGCCTGTGTCAGCTTCAGCTTTTTCTTGTCGATCACCAGCATGGATACGGTCTGAGCGGCGGCATCCAGCATCTGCTGCTGTTCTGCCTGACGCTTCTGCAGCTTGTTTCCCAGGAAATAGAGGACTGCAAGCACAACAGCCGCGATGATCAGGAGTACCAGCAATACGTTTAGAATGGTTTGTACCATATCGGTATACCTCCAGATTGTAAATAATTTCCTTCTCCTTTGCAGTAAAAAACTGTCATACCTGCCAGAAGACATTCTATAACAGTATATCATTTTCGTAAGGAAAAAGCAAGAAAAAATTCTTGACACCTTGACATAGCTATGATATTATGGAGTGTGCACTATTGTGGCGTCGTGGGCTTTTTGCGCCCATACCGCGACGTCCGATTACCGAGAACGACAGTAATGGCCCAAAGTGCTGGAAGAGACGCCTGTCCTCCAGACGAACGGGATATTGCAACCAAATTAGAAAACAGGGGTGAAACGTCAATGGAGAAAAGCAGAATACGTCCGGTACCAGCCGGGAAAAGCGTAAGAATGAGCTATTCAAGGCAGAAGGAAGTCCTTCAGATGCCAAACCTGATCGAGATTCAGAAAGACTCCTATCAGTGGTTCTTAGACGAAGGCCTGAAGGAAGCGTTTGATGACATCTCTCCGATCACAGATTTTGCAGGTCATCTGAGCCTGGAATTCGTTGACTTTACATTATGCAAGGATGATGTCAAGTACACCATCGAGGAGTGTAAGGAACGCGATGCCACTTACGCGGCACCACTTAAGGTAAAGGTTAGACTGTACAATAAAGATAAAGATGAGATGAACGAACATGAGATATTCATGGGCGATCTGCCTCTGATGACAGACACGGGTTCCTTCGTTATCAACGGTGCAGAGCGTGTTATCGTCAGCCAGCTTGTGCGTTCCCCTGGTATCTATTATGGCATTGGTCACGACAAGGTAGGTAAGGAACTGTATACCTGCACCGTGATCCCCAACCGCGGCGCATGGCTGGAATATGAGACGGATTCCAACGATGTATTTTATGTCCGCGTAGACAGAACACGTAAGGTTCCTGTGACCGTTTTGATCCGTGCCCTGGGCTTTGGCACTAATGCGGAGATTCTGGAACTGTTCGGTGAAGAGCCGAAACTTCTTGCCAGCTTTGGAAAGGATACTTCTGATAACTATCAGGATGGTCTGTTAGAACTGTACAAGAAGATCCGTCCCGGCGAGCCTTTATCCGTTGACAGCGCTGAGAGCCTGCTCAACAGTATGTTCTTTGACCCCAGAAGATACGATCTGGCAAAGGTTGGCCGCTACAAATTTAATAAGAAGCTTTCCTTTAAGTTCCGCCTCAACGGCCAGACGCTGGCTGAGGATGTGGTAAATGAGGAGACCGGAGAGATCCTGGCTGAGGCAGGCACAAAGCTTGACAAAGAGTCTGCCATGCGCATTCAGAACTCCGGTGTTTCATCCGTATGGGTAGAAGGGCCGAACAGAAAGCAGAAGGTTCTTTCTAATATGATGGTAGAGCTGGGAGCTCACGTTTCCTTTGATCCTGAAGAGGTTGGCGTTACAGAGTTAGTATATTATCCGGCTCTGTCTGCTATCCTGGAAAAAGCAGGCTCCGATGAGGAGATGCTAAAGGAGGAGATCCGCAGGAATATCCATGGTCTGATTCCGAAGCATATCACAAAGGAAGATATCATTGCTTCCATTAACTATAATATGCATCTGGAAGAGGAAGTGGGAACCTCAGACGATATTGATCATCTGGGCAACCGCCGTATCCGTGCCGTGGGAGAACTGCTTCAGAACCAGTACCGTATTGGTCTGTCCCGTATGGAACGTGTGGTAAGAGAGCGTATGACTACCCAGGATGTAGACGGAATTACACCACAGTCTCTGATCAACATCAAGCCTGTGACAGCGGCTGTGAAGGAATTTTTCGGAAGTTCCCAGCTGTCTCAGTTCATGGATCAGAATAATCCTCTTGCCGAGCTGACACACAAGAGACGTCTTTCTGCCCTGGGCCCCGGCGGTTTGTCAAGAGACCGTGCCGGATTCGAGGTGCGAGACGTTCACTATACACACTATGGCCGTATGTGTCCTATCGAGACCCCTGAGGGTCCCAATATCGGTCTGATCAACTCTCTGGCAAGCTATGCGAGAGTAAACCAGTACGGCTTTATCGAAGCGCCTTACCGCGTGGTGGATAAGACAACAGACCCTGCGAACCCCAGAGTTACTGATGAGGTTGTATATCTGACTGCAGATGAAGAGGATAACTTTATTGTAGCCCAGGCGAATGAGGCGCTGGATGAAGACGGTCACTTTGTTCACAACAACGTTGCCGGCCGTTTCCAGGCTGAAACCTCCGAATTCCAGAAACGCACCATTGACCTGATGGACGTTTCTCCGAAGATGGTATTCTCCGTGGCTACCGCCATGATCCCCTTCCTTCAGAACGACGATGCGAACCGCGCTCTGATGGGATCTAATATGCAGCGTCAGGCCGTGCCGCTGTTAAGCACTGAGGCTCCTGCAGTAGGAACCGGCATCGAGGCAAAGGCTGCCGTTGACTCCGGTGTCTGCGTAGTGGCAAAGAATGCGGGTGTGGTAGAACGCTCTGCTTCCAATGAGATCATCATTAAGAGAGATTCTGACGGAAACCGTGATGTATATCATCTGACGAAATTTAAGAGAAGCAACCAGAGCAACTGCTATAACCAGAAGCCGATTGTTTATAAGAATGACCATGTAGAGGCTGGCGAAGTTATTGCCGACGGCCCCTCCACTGCCAACGGCGAGATTGCTCTTGGCAAGAACCCGCTGATCGGCTTTATGACCTGGGAAGGCTATAACTACGAGGATGCGGTTCTGCTTTCCGAGCGTCTGGTTCAGGATGATGTATATACCTCGGTTCACATCGAGGAGTATGAGGCGGAAGCCCGTGATACCAAGCTGGGACCGGAAGAGATCACAAGAGACGTTCCGGGCGTAGGCGAGGATGCATTAAAGGATCTGGACGAGCGGGGCATCATCCGCATCGGCGCTGAAGTGCGTGCCGGAGATATCCTGGTAGGAAAGGTAACTCCCAAGGGAGAGACGGAGCTGACCGCAGAAGAGCGTCTGTTAAGAGCGATCTTTGGCGAGAAGGCGAGAGAGGTTCGCGATACTTCTCTGAAGGTTCCCCACGGCGCTTATGGTATTATCGTTGACGCAAAGGTATTTACAAGAGAGAACGGCGATGAGCTTTCACCTGGCGTAAATCAGACCGTCCGCATCTACATTGCTCAGAAACGTAAGATTTCTGTAGGTGATAAGATGGCTGGACGTCATGGAAATAAGGGTGTGGTTTCACGTGTGCTTCCTGTAGAGGATATGCCGTTCCTTCCGAATGGCCGTCCTCTTGATATCGTGCTGAATCCTCTGGGCGTGCCTTCCCGTATGAACATCGGACAGGTGCTGGAGATCCACTTAAGCCTTGCTGCCAAGGCCCTTGGATTCAACGTTTCCACTCCGATTTTTGACGGTGCAAATGAGAACGACATTCAGGATACCCTGGAGCTTGCAAATGACTACGTAAACAGCTCCTGGGAGGATTTTGAGGCAAAATACAAAGATACATTGAAGCCTGAGGTAATGGATTATCTGGGCTCCCATCTGGAGCACAGAGAACTGTGGAAGGGCGTTCCGATCAGCAGAGACGGAAAAGTCCGCTTAAGAGACGGCCGTACCGGCGAGTATTTCGACGGAGCCGTTACCATTGGACATATGCATTACCTGAAGCTGCATCACCTGGTAGATGATAAGATCCACGCACGTTCTACCGGCCCATACTCCCTGGTAACTCAGCAGCCGTTGGGCGGTAAAGCCCAGTTCGGCGGCCAGCGTTTCGGAGAGATGGAGGTTTGGGCGCTGGAGGCGTATGGCGCTTCCTACACCCTACAGGAAATTATGACTGTGAAGTCCGATGATGTGGTGGGACGTGTGAAAACATACGAAGCCATTATCAAGGGCGAGAACATCCCTGAGCCTGGCGTTCCTGAGTCCTTTAAGGTGCTTCTTAAGGAAATGCAGTCTCTGGGCCTGGATGTACAGGTGCAGAGAGAGGATGGAACCGAAGTTGAGATGACTGAGAACATTGACTACGGCGATACCGAACTGCGGGCCATGTTAGAGGGCGACCGCCGCTTTAATGATCAGGAATCCCTTGCTTCCTATGGTTATCAGGAGCAGGAAATCAAGGATAATGAATTTGTAAGCGTAGAATCGGCTTCCAGGTCTGCAGATGATGACACAGATGATCTGTATGACGCGTATACAGATGACGGTGAAGACGAATAATAGAAGGGAGTAAGAGCTCATGCCGGAAACAAATGAAACTTATCATCCAATGACATTTGATGCCATTAAGATTGGTCTGGCTTCCCCTGAAAAGATTAGATCCTGGACCCACAGGACCCCTGAACCTGCCGACAAGCCCAGTGAGCAGTGGAAAGAATGGTGGGAGCAGGGCGCTATGCGCAACCGTATGCCTGAGCCTTCAGGCGCTCCCTCCAAAGAGTGGAGAGAGTGGTGGGAGCACGGCGTTGTAAAGAAGCCGGAGACCATCAACTATAGAACCTTAAAGCCAGAGAAGGATGGCCTGTTCTGCGAGAGGATCTTCGGACCCAGCAAGGACTGGGAGTGCCACTGCGGCAAGTACAAGAAGATCCGCTATAAAGGCGTGATCTGTGACCGATGCGGCGTTGAGGTTACAAAGGCCAGTGTAAGAAGAGAGCGTATGGGACGCATCGAGCTTGCTGCTCCTGTTTCCCATATCTGGTACTTCAAGGGTATTCCCAGCCGTATGGGCCTGATCCTTGATATCTCCCCAAGAACACTGGAAAAGGTGCTCTACTTTGCATCCTACGTTGTACTGGATCCCGGCGTGACCAGCCTTCAGTACAAGCAGGTGCTTTCCGAGAAGGAGTACCGTGAGGAAGTAGAAAAGTATGGCGGTTCCACCGCTTTCCGTGTGGGAATGGGCGCTGAGGCGATCCAGGAGCTCCTTATGTCCATTGATCTTGAGAAGGATTCCGCTGATTTAAGAAAGCAACTGGTAGACGCTACGGGACAGAAACGCGCAAGGGTAATCAAGCGCCTGGAAGTAGTAGAAGCATTTTTAAACTCCGGAAACCGTCCTGAGTGGATGATCATGGACGTGATTCCCGTGATCCCGCCGGATATCCGTCCTATGGTACAGCTGGACGGCGGACGTTTTGCGACTTCTGACTTAAATGATCTCTACAGAAGAATTATCAACCGCAATAACCGTCTTGCAAGACTGCTGGAGCTGGGCGCTCCGGACATCATCGTCCGCAATGAAAAGCGTATGCTTCAGGAGGCGGTAGATGCCCTTATTGACAATGGCCGCCGGGGCCGTCCGGTAACAGGACCCGGAAACCGTGCGCTTAAGTCCCTTTCCGATATGTTAAAGGGTAAGCAGGGACGTTTCCGTCAGAACCTGTTAGGTAAGCGAGTAGACTACTCTGGACGTTCCGTTATTGTCGTGGGGCCTGAATTAAAGATTTATCAGTGCGGTCTGCCGAAGGAAATGGCAATCGAGCTGTTTAAGCCTTTCGTTATGAAAGAGCTTGTATCCAACGGTACCGCTCACAATATCAAGAACGCAAAGAAGATGGTAGAGAAACTCCAGACGGAAGTTTGGGATGTGCTGGAGGATGTAATTAAAGAGCATCCGGTTATGTTAAACCGTGCTCCTACGCTGCACAGACTGGGTATTCAGGCCTTCGAGCCGATCCTGGTAGAAGGTAAGGCCATCAAGCTTCATCCTCTTGTTTGTACCGCGTTCAACGCCGACTTCGACGGTGACCAGATGGCGGTTCATCTGCCTCTGTCCGTAGAGGCTCAGGCGGAATGCCGTTTCCTGCTCTTAAGTCCTAACAACCTGCTTAAGCCTTCTGACGGCGGTCCTGTGGCTGTTCCGTCTCAGGATATGGTTCTGGGTATCTATTATCTGACTCAGGAGCGTCCCGGCGCAAAGGGCGAGGGAATGGTATTTAAGAGTGTAAATGAAGCGATCCTGGCGTATGAAAACCAGGAAGCAACTCTCCATTCCAGAGTGAAGGTAAGGGTAACAAAGACTCTTCCAAACGGCGTTGTTAAGACAGGTGTGATCGAGTCTACCATTGGCCGTCTCATTTTCAATGAGATCATTCCTCAGGATCTCGGTTTTGTAGACCGTTCCATTCCAGAAAATGAGCTGAAGATGGAGGTTGACTTCCTGGTAGCCAAGAAGCAGCTAAAGCAGATCCTTGAGAAGGTTATCAACGTACACGGCGCTACCCAGACAGCCGTTACACTGGATGATATCAAGGCCATCGGCTACAGGGTTTCTACGAAGGCAGCCATGACTGTATCAATTTCCGATATGACTGTGCCTGCAAGCAAACCGCAGCTGATTGCTGATGCTCAGGCAACTGTAGATCACATTGCAAAGAACTACCGCCGCGGTCTTATCACCGAGGAGGAGCGCTATAAAGAGGTTATCGAAACCTGGAAGACCACGGATGATCAGCTGACCCACGATTTGCTGACCGGACTTGATAAGTACAACAACATCTATATGATGGCGGATTCCGGTGCGCGAGGATCTGACAAGCAGATCAAGCAGCTGGCAGGTATGCGAGGACTGATGGCAGATACCACTGGTCATACCATCGAACTTCCTATCAAATCCAACTTCCGTGAAGGTCTTGACGTACTGGAGTACTTCATTTCCGCCCATGGAGCACGTAAGGGTCTGTCCGATACGGCTCTTCGTACAGCCGACTCTGGTTATCTGACCAGACGACTGGTAGACGTTTCACAGGATCTGATCATCCGTGAGGTAGACTGCTGTGAGGGCAGAGATATTCCATTTATGGAGATCAAGGCGTTTACAGACGGAAACGAAGTAATCGAGGATCTTCAGGAGAGAATTACAGGCCGTTATATTGCCGAGGACATTATCGATCCCGATACGGGAGAGGTAGTGATGAAGGCCAACCATATGTGTACACCAAAGCGTGCTGCAGCAGTTATGAAGGTGCTTGAAAAGCAGGGACGCAAGTCCGTGAAGATCCGTACTGTCTTAAGCTGTAAGTCTCATATCGGTGTATGCGCTAAGTGCTACGGAGCCAACATGGCCACAGGACAGCCTGTACAGGTAGGCGAGGCAGTCGGCATCATCGCAGCACAGTCTATCGGTGAGCCTGGTACACAGCTGACCATGCGTACCTTCCATACGGGCGGCGTTGCCGGCGGCGATATCACACAGGGTCTTCCTCGAGTAGAGGAGCTTTTCGAGGCCCGTAAGCCGAAGGGTCTTGCTATCATCACTGAGTTTGGCGGCGTGGTAAGCATCAAGGATACAAAGAAGAAGCGTGAGATTACGGTAACTGACAATGAAACCGGCAATTCCAAGACCTATCTGATTCCTTATGGATCCAGAATCAAGGTTATGGACGGTCAGGTGCTTGAGGCTGGCGACGAGCTGACCGAAGGTAGCGTAAATCCTCACGATATCTTAAAGATCAAGGGCGTCCGCGCGGTACAGGATTATATGATCCAGGAAGTACAGCGTGTATACCGCCTCCAGGGTGTAGAAATCAACGATAAGCACGTTGAGATGATCGTTCACCAGATGTTAAAGAAGATCCGTATCGAGGAAAGCGGCGACAGTGATGTGCTGCCGGGCGTATCTATGGATGTTCTGGACTTCAATGAGATGAATGAACAGCTGATTGCAGAGGGCAAGCGTCCGGCAGAGGGCAAGCAGGTTATGCTTGGTATTACCAAGGCATCTCTTGCAACTGACTCCTTCCTGTCAGCTGCATCCTTCCAGGAGACTACGAAGGTTCTGACTGAAGCTGCGATTAACGGTAAGGTAGATCACCTGATCGGTCTTAAGGAAAATGTTATTATTGGTAAGCCGATTCCGGCTGGTACTGGTATGAAACGCTACAGAACCGTAAAGCTGGATACAGATGATGCGTTTGCAGCAGAAGCTGAGGACGAGATTCTTCTCTCTGAGGATGAGGACGGAGCGGAAGCTGAGGATAACAGACTGACCGAGGAAAATGTAGCAGAAGAAGTCCTTGATATGGATGAAACCGCAGAAGAGGACGAGGCTGCAGATTCAGAGGCGGAAACTGATTCTGAGGATACAGATGAATAAAATAAAAATTTGGTTTTATGCTTAAAACCGGATATAAAAAACCCCGGCAGGTCGGAATGGTTCGGCCTGCCGGGGTTTTTGCATCAGCAAATATACATATTGTGGTAGAATGTATTTTGAATCAAACGTGCTGTGTTCGAAGCCACTGAGCCCAGACGGTGTAGTATTTTCCCATAATGTGAGCGTTGTCTACCGAATATTTAGAATCCAGATTCCCCTGTCCGTCATCAAAAAGCCCATTTACATCTACGTAACCACAGCCTTTGTCCACAGCAATCTGATAAATAGCGTTGTTTAATGCGTTGAGTTTCCCGTTTCCGTACGTGGGGTCAGAATCAGATTTTTTCTTTGTTACGTGCAGATTGGCTTCCAGTACCAGACGTGCATTTGGCTGGAGGGCCTGAATCCGATCCACAATAGCGGAATATTGCCTGATTACAGTAGATGAGGGATATCCCAGTTCATTGATACCAAGCATGAGATAGATCCGTTCATAGCTTCGCTCAGACAGCAGTTCTTCCAGAGTCTTTTTGCTGCCATCCTTTAAGGTCAGACTGGCAGAGAGAAGGTTAAAGGTACTCATACCGGAATTGGCAAAAAATTCCGCCTCATTTAAACCGCCGTATTCCTTTAAGCCCTCAGTACGCGAATCTCCAATAAAGAGGGTAGAACTAAAATCAATGGGTGCAGACGGAGTTTCGGAAACGGTTTCAGCCGGTGAAGTGCTGGTGGCGGCTCCGCTCACAGGATCATCTGCAGGCACTTCTGTTCTGTCCTGTGCCGCAGTTTCTTCTTCCGGTGTTTCGAGATCAGAAGAGGAAGACTCACTGAAAACTGTTTCCTGGTCAGAATCGGCTGACTGGCCGGGGAGACGGGGGATGGAAAACTGGCTGTCTCCTTCATTTCCGGCGTCGTTTTCAGCAGAAGAGGAGAGGGGGGATGCAATGGCTGCAGGTTCGGCTTCAGAAAGCAGCTCCGGCTTTCCGTTTTGATTTAAAAGGTTTTCCAGTCCGGCCCCTTGAGAAATAAGAGTTCCGCCTTTAACGGCGATCAGACTTCCTGCCAGAATCATAGTATACCAATATTTTTTCATCATAAAAGTCACTTTCTAAATCATTAGAATCGGAAGTATAAGAATGGGTCATCCATTCCCATTTTAATGCAGTATATACAGATCCAAAACAGAACGACCAGCCCAAGGGCCGTAACAAAGGTAGTTCTGTAGCGGTTATAGATCCGTCTTGGCAGATCTGTCACAAAAATCAGACCCGCAATAAGGGACAGGCCGTAAATCTGTCCGTATTTCAGATAATCTCCTGCAAACCATGTATAGGCTCCCGGTGCGTTGAAAAATGGAAAAAGCCGCTGTAGGTAGATCAGGATCTGAGCTGGCTGGCTTATGGCAAATACCAGCCAGTTTAAGGGAATTACGAAGGCCATATATATATGCCCCAAAGCCGGAAAACGGTTTAAGAGAGTTCCCAGTCCCAGCTTTTCAAGAGAGATAAGCACAAAAAGCAGCAGCCCCCACAGGAGAAAATTCCAGTCTGCTCCATGCCAGAACCCGGTCAGCAACCAGACAGCCAGAAGATTGCGCACCATTATGAAAGTTCCCCTGCGATTGCCGCCCAGAGGAATATATATATAATCCTTAAACCATTTTCCGAGAGTCATATGCCAACGCCGCCAGAATTCCGTCATAGACAGGGACTGATAAGGATGTGCAAAGTTTCTGGGAATCTGGAAACCAAGGATCCATCCAAGGCCCTGGGCCATGAGGGAATAGCCGTAAAAATCAAAATAAAGCTGCAGACTGAAAGCGATGATTCCCATCCACGCCAGAGGAGTGGAAATACTCTCATAACCAATGGCGTTTACCTGATTCCAGAGTCCTCCAAGCTGATTGGCAAGAAGAACCTTAAGGCTTAGGCCAATCGTAAATTCACGAAGTCCCGTTTCAAGCCGATCCAGGGATAGCTTTCGGCCAAGAAGCTGGGGACGTACCTCCTGATACCGGGTGATAGGGCCGGAGGTTACCTGGGTGAACATGGTAAACCAGGTGCCAAAGCGCAGAAGAGAACTTTCGCTGCGGATCTTCTTCCGATATACATCCGCCAGATATGCAATTGCCTGGAAGGTATAAAAACTGATCCCCAGGGGGAGTGCAGGGCGCAGTACGGGCAGCTGCACAGACAGCCCCACATATGTCAGAAGCGCATTTGTATTTTCTGCAAAAAAGGCGCTGTATTTAAAACTCATCAGCCACAGCAGGTTATAGATAATGCCGATTGTCAGCCAGACGGCCCGTTCCGGCCCATTCCATTTTCTTCCAATTCTGCGGCCGATAAAGAAATTGACCGCCATGGAAAGGAGAAGAAGCAAAAAATAAAGGGGCAATTGTCTGGAGCCATAAAAGTAGAATACGAGGCTTCCGACAAAGAGACAGAGATTACGCTGTCTTTCTGGACATATAAAATAAAGAAACAAAAATACCGGCAGGAACCGGAATAAAAAGTCAAAGCTGCTGAATACCATAGAAAATCCGTCCTATCTGATCGTGGTATCTGCAGTAAGATGAGTACCCCTCAAAGCTGCCATGCGGGCCGCATAAGGGCAGACTCTTATCTGCAGATCGTACATATTATATACATTGGACGGACAAAATGACATAAAAGTTTCAAAAAATAAAAAAAACTTAAGAATCACACATGATAAAAAATATGGAATTTCCGGCTATTTGCCGCCCACTAAAAAAATACTTGACAGATTTGGGCCTTATGTTATAATGAAAAAGTGTGTTCAGAACACTTATGTTTTGGTGCACAAAAGCTGAAAGACACAGCAACCAACAGTCAATATCACAGGAGGTGAAAAGGATGCCAACATTTAACCAGTTAGTTAGAAAGGGAAGACAGACCAGCGCAAAGAAGTCTACTGCACCAGCTCTGCAGAAGGGTTACAACTCTTTACAGAAGAGAGCAACAGACGTATCCGCACCACAGAAGCGCGGCGTATGCACCGCTGTTAAGACTGCTACCCCTAAGAAACCTAACTCTGCACTCAGAAAGATCGCCAGAGTACGTCTTTCTAATGGTATCGAAGTAACAAGCTATATCCCAGGAGAGGGACACAACCTTCAGGAGCACAGCGTTGTTCTGATCCGTGGAGGAAGAGTTAAGGACCTGCCAGGTACCAGATACCACATTGTCAGAGGTACACTGGATACAGCAGGCGTAGCAAACAGAAAGCAGGCTCGTTCCAAGTACGGCGCTAAGAGACCAAAAGACAAGAAGTAATCTCACAGCAGTTTGGAACAAACCAGATTAGTACCACTAACAGCAGTAAAGTGACTGCGAAAGATATTTTCGCATTTGTTAGTGCCGGATCCGTGATATTGTACCTGTGGTTGCAGGAAATATATAGACCGAGCACGAACACATTTTATGGAAACTTGTGAGTACCGTTGAGTTAATGGAAACTGCCTGTATCATTTCTGATAAAGGGCAGCATATTAAGGAGGGAAGTAACGTGCCACGTAAAGGACATACTCAGAAAAGAGACGTTCTGGCAGACCCGATCTACAACAATAAGGTTGTAACAAAGCTGATCAACAATATCATGTTAGACGGCAAGAAGGGTGTTGCACAGAAAATCGTATACGGAGCATTCAATCGTGTAGCTGAGAGCACCGGTAAGGATGCGATCGAAGTATTTGAAGAAGCAATGAACAACATTATGCCTGTTCTGGAAGTTAAGGCAAAGCGTATCGGCGGCGCTACCTATCAGGTGCCCATCGAGGTTAAGCCAGAGAGAAGACAGGCCCTGGCTCTGCGCTGGATCACTCTGTACTCCCGTAAGAGAGGCGAGAAGACCCAGGAGGAGAGACTGGCAAACGAGATTATGGACGCAGCCAACAACACTGGCGCATCCGTAAAGAAGAAAGAAGATATGCACAAGATGGCAGAGGCAAACAAGGCGTTTGCTCACTACCGTTTCTAAGCTGCATATCGGCTTTGCTCGATAAATTAAGGAGGAAAATCCCTTGGCTGGAAGAGAATATCCGTTGGAGAGAACCAGAAATATCGGAATTATGGCTCATATCGATGCTGGTAAGACCACTACGACAGAGCGTATTCTGTATTATACTGGTGTAAACTATAAGATCGGTGATACCCATGAGGGTACTGCTACCATGGACTGGATGGCCCAGGAGCAGGAGAGAGGTATTACCATTACTTCCGCTGCTACTACCTGCCACTGGACTCTGCAGGAAAACTGCAAGCCGAAGCCAGGTGCGGCAGAGCATCGTATCAACATCATCGATACGCCAGGACACGTAGACTTCACAGTTGAGGTTGAGCGTTCCCTGCGTGTACTGGATGGCGCTGTTGGCGTGTTCTGTGCAAAGGGCGGCGTTGAGCCACAGTCCGAGAACGTATGGCGTCAGGCTGACACCTACAACGTACCCCGTATGGCATTCATTAACAAGATGGACATCCTGGGTGCAAACTTCTACGGTGCTGTAGAGCAGATTAAGAGCCGTCTGGGCAAGAATGCGATCTGCATTCAGCTGCCTATCGGCAAGGAAGATGATTTCAAGGGAATCATTGACCTGTTTGAGATGAAGGCCTACATCTACAATGATGATAAGGGCGATGATATCTCTATCGTAGACATTCCTGAAGATATGCAGGATGATGCGGAATTATACCGTACCGAGCTGGTAGAGAAGATCTGCGAGCTGGACGATGACCTGATGATGCAGTATCTTGAGGGCGAGGAGCCTTCCAACGATGAGCTGAAGAAGGTATTAAGAAAGGCAACCTGTCAGTGTACAGCTGTTCCTGTATGCTGCGGTACTGCTTACAGAAACAAGGGTGTTCAGAAACTTCTGGATGCTATCATTGAATTTATGCCATCTCCATTAGACATCCCCGCAATCAAGGGCGTTGACCTGGACGGCAACGAGATCGAGCGTCATTCTTCTGATGAAGAGCCTTTTGCAGCTCTTGCATTCAAGATCATGACTGACCCATTCGTTGGTAAGCTGGCATACTTCCGTGTGTATTCCGGTACTCTGGGCTCCGGTTCTTATGTACTGAATGCAACAAAGGGCAAGAAGGAGCGTGTTGGACGTATCCTTCAGATGCACGCAAATAAGAGACACGAGTTAGACCGCGTATATTCCGGTGATATTGCTGCTGCTGTTGGTTTCAAGACCACAACGACCGGCGATACCATCTGTGATGAGCAGCATCCGGTTATCCTGGAGTCCATGGAGTTCCCGGAGCCTGTTATCGATATCGCGATCGAGCCAAAGACCAAGGCAAGCCAGGACAAGATGGGCGATGCTCTTGTAAAGCTGGCGGAGGAGGATCCTACCTTCCGTGTGCGCACAGACGAAGAAACAGGCCAGACCATCATTTCCGGTATGGGCGAGCTTCATCTGGATATCATCGTAGACCGTCTGCTGCGTGAGTTCAACGTAGAGGCTAACGTAGGCGCTCCTCAGGTTGCTTATAAGGAGACCTTCACAAAGGCTGTTGACGTTGACAGCAAGTACGCGAAGCAGTCCGGTGGTCGTGGACAGTACGGTCACTGTAAGGTTCACTTCACACCAATGGATGCAAATGCAGAGGAGACCTTCAAGTTTACTTCTTCTGTTGTTGGCGGTGCTATTCCTAAGGAGTACATCCCGGCAGTTGGAGAAGGTATCGAAGAGGCTGCAAAGACCGGTATCCTGGGCGGATTCCCTGTACTGGGCGTTTGCGCAGATGTATACGATGGTTCCTACCACGAGGTTGACTCCTCCGAGATGGCATTCCATATCGCCGGATCCATGGCATTCAAGGATGCTATGCACAAGGGCAACCCGGTTCTGCTTGAGCCGATTATGAAGGTAGAGGTTACCATGCCTGAGGAGTACATGGGTGATGTTATTGGTGATATCAACTCACGCCGTGGACGCATCGAGGGTATGGAAGATATCGGCGGCGGTAAGATGGTTAAGGCTTACGTTCCGCTGTCCGAGATGTTCGGGTACTCTACAGACCTTCGTTCCAGAACGCAGGGACGCGGCAACTACTCTATGTTCTTTGAGAAGTATGAGCAGGTTCCGAAGAATGTTCAGGAGAAGGTTCTTGCTGATCATAAGAAATAAAGAAAATTGCGTATGCGGTTTTCATTGCGCCCGGCCGGCGCAGCGGGGTTTGCGTTTCCTGTCTTAAACGGGACGCGCAGACTGCCCCTAAAAAACGAAAAAAGGCTTGTAAATCAAAGGAAAATAGAATATAATGATTGATAGCCTGACTAACTATATCAGCCCGCTTTGCGGGCGCAAATTAAGGAGGACGTTATAAAATGGCTAAAGCTAAGTTTGACAGAACTAAACCACATTGTAACATTGGTACCATTGGACACGTTGACCACGGTAAAACTACTCTGACTGCTGCAATCACAAAGGTTCTGGCAGAGAGAGTTGCTGGTAACGCAAAGGTAGATTTCGAGAACATCGATAAGGCTCCAGAGGAGAGAGAGCGTGGTATCACTATCTCTACTGCTCACGTTGAGTATCAGACAGAGAAGAGACACTATGCACACGTTGACTGCCCAGGACATGCTGACTACGTTAAGAACATGATCACTGGTGCTGCTCAGATGGACGGCGCTATCCTGGTTGTGGCTGCAACGGATGGTGTTATGGCTCAGACAAGAGAGCACATCCTTCTGTCCCGTCAGGTAGGCGTTCCCTATATCGTGGTATTCATGAACAAGTGCGATATGGTAGACGATCCTGAGCTGCTTGAGCTGGTTGATATGGAGATCCGCGAGCTGTTAAATGAGTACGAGTTCCCAGGCGATGATACACCAATCATCCAGGGTTCCGCTCTGAAGGCTCTTGAGGATCCGATGGGCACATGGGGCGACAAGGTTATGGAACTGATGGACGCTGTTGACAGCTACATCCCAGATCCTGTTCGTGAGACAGATAAGCCTTTCCTGATGCCTGTAGAGGACGTATTCACCATTACTGGCCGTGGTACTGTTGCTACTGGTAGAGTAGAGCGTGGTACTCTGAACCTGAACGACGAAGTTGAGATCATCGGTATCCATGAGGAGGTTCGCAAGACCGTTGTTACCGGTATCGAGATGTTCCGTAAGCTCCTTGACAGCGCTGAGGCTGGTGATAACATCGGTGCTCTGCTGCGTGGTGTTCAGAGAACAGAGATCGAGCGCGGACAGTGTCTGTGCAAGCCAGGTTCTGTAAAGTGCCACAACAAGTTTACCGCTCAGGTTTACGTTCTGACTAAGGACGAGGGCGGCCGTCATACACCTTTCTTCAACAACTACCGTCCACAGTTCTACTTCAGAACAACTGACGTAACTGGCGTTTGCGAGCTGCCAGCTGGTACAGAGATGTGTATGCCTGGCGATAACGTAGAGATGACCGTAGAGCTGATTCATCCAGTAGCTATGGAGCAGGGTCTTCGTTTCGCTATCCGTGAAGGCGGACGTACCGTAGGTTCCGGTAGAGTTGTATCTATTGTAGAGTAATTAACGCTTAAGGGGGGTTAACCCCGGCGAATGTGATAAATGATATATCTGAATGGATATTGTGCCCAAACGAGTTGGCCCCCGGAGTTTTCCGGGGGTTTTTTAGTACATGGAAAGACAATGCCAGACGGCACGCCTGCTGTCCGGCCAGAGGTACCGGGGAGGTATATATTTATGTACAGGAAAATGATAGCAGTGACAAATCACAGCCTTTGCAGGGGACGGGAAATAGAAAAGGGAGAAAATGGAAGAGAAAGCCGGACAGAGATCCCGGCATTTATGCCGGGTACGGATACCTGGATACGTTATCTGGCACAGATCCGCCGTATCGTGTCCGCAAGGCCAAGGGCAATTGTACTGCGTGAGAAAGATTTAAGTTCAGAATTGTATAAATGTCTTGCTTACCAGGTTAGAGAAATCTGCCGGGGAGCCGGTCAGGAACTGATTGTAAATACAGTACCAGATATAGCGCATGAGCTGGGAACTGTAAGAATCCATATTCCGATGTCTGTTTTAAGGAGCACAGGAAGGCCTTCGTGGGCCGAATGGACGGGAACCTCCATTCATTCGGTGGAAGAGGTAAAAGAGGCCATAGAGCTTGGAGCAGACTATTTATTTGCAGGAAATATCTATGAAACGGACTGTAAGAAGGGATTGCCCGGTCGGGGACTGGAGTTTTTAAGACAGGTCTGTAATGAAAGCACGGTTCCGGTCTATGCCATCGGCGGTGTAAATGAAAAGCGCCTGCCGCAGATTTTGGAAACAGGTGCGGCAGGCGGATGTATGATGTCAGGGTTTATGCGGATGTAGATCCATCCGTATATACCCTCAGCGTTTTTGTATGAAGTTTCATCCTGCGTTCAAGGGTCTCATCGCTTAGCAGAGACAGTGCGTCCAACAGCTTCATGTGATAGGTTCCAAGTCCCAGGGAGCAATCGGCTGTTTCTCCTGAGATTCCCAAGGCTGCGGCTCCGGCAATAGCTGCATTCAAGGGGGACGTCACAGCCATAAAAGCCCCCATGATACAGGTCAGCATACAGCCGGTTCCAGTGATCTGCGCCATGGAAGGCACTCCATTTTCAAGAAAGTAGGCCGTATCTTCACCGGGAGCCACGATCACATCCACCGCTCCGCTGGCAGCCACCACCGCACCGGTCTGGTCAGCGATTCCCTTCATCAAAAGCGCCAGCTTCAGCTGAGCGCTTTCATCTCCCTTTTCAACTGCGTCTTTCGGGCTCACATCGATTCCCTGACTGTGAAATCCGGTCCCTGCAATGGCGCGGATCTCAGAGGCATTTCCCTTGATTACCGCAGGATGACATTCCTGTATGAACCGTTTGGCCAGTTTCATACGAAAATCGCTGCAGGCGATCCCTACCAGATCGATCACACCGGGGCGGATGCGTCCGGCGGCCATGATGGATTCTGCTCTGGCATCCGTGATATTTCCCAGACTGACGGTCAGAGACTGGGCCAGGGCTGCGATCTGAGCTGCTTCCGCAGGATGCTCCGCCATGATCGGACGCGCTCCCAGAGCCAGTACGGCGTTTGCGCAGTCATTAATAGCAATGGGATGAGTAATGCAGTGAATCAGAGGAGATGAGGTATGTAAACGGGAGATCAGATCCATGAGAGTAAAGCTCCTTTCATCGGGAAATAGTTGCAGTAAGAATGTAAAAGACGGCAATGGCTGCAGAAAAATGTCAGATGGCCGTGGGCCTTTGACGGTGCCGCAAATGCAGATTGCTCTGAAACCCTATGCTGCTTTAGGACGTTTTACATTCCAGTACACAAGGGCCGCTCCCATGAAGGCTGCCAGTACCAGATAGCGCAGCATATTCACCACAGTTCCGCCGTCGGGTGCGAACTGGTGAACTGCCACAGTTACAGCCAGATATCCGATAAAGCCGGAAAAGGCGATTCCAAGCGCGTCATTTGTCACATCCTCCCTGGAATCGTAGGCCTGAGAGCCCAGCGTTTCCTGGAACATTGACAAAAGCTTTGCCTTCTGCAAATGTTTTAAGAATAAAAAGGCAATGGTTCCGCCGATCAGCGTGCCTGCGATAAAGGACGGCACATAGAAAAACCAGGTCAGTCCTGTTTTGCCCCATACAAAAGTCATAACAGGATAGGAGAGGATTGCGCCAATGATGCCGGTTCCAATGACCTCGCCTGCAAAGGCACAGACCAGTTTGCCCCTGGACATACGGTAGAACATTCCTGATAAAAAGGCTCCGAATACAGCGCCTGTAAGCGCCAGGGGAGGGATTCCCATACAGGTCATACGGATAATGCCGATTGCCAGGGCGCATACGAAGGCATACCAGGGGCCCAGCATTACTGCACAGGTGACATTGATGAAATGGGCCATGGGACACATACCCTCCACACGGAGAATGGGAGAGATCACCACTCCCAGTGCCACCATCATGGCAAGAAAGACCAGTTTCGCTGCGTGTTTGTTTTTGTTCATAAATTCCTTCCTCTTTTCTGCCGCGTACCGGCAGGCGCCAGGACTGTTTTCGGACATAAAAAAACGCACCTGGGTGCGTCAGACATATGTTCCCGAAGATACAGGCATAGCGACGGCGCCGGTCAAGCAGCTGTGATAGGGCGCAGTTTATGCGCTCTTCGGTCGATGCTCTCCTGCATCCTCTCAATCCGAAACACGGACTCCCATCGCTATCCTTTTGTACGCAGCATCAGGGCGCTCCCCCTCACACCGGCTCAGTATCCGAAAAAGGAAACAGATACAAAAGTTCTAAGAGTATTATAAACGGCGGGCGTGGATTGTCAAGGCTTTCTTGACAGCCCACCTGAAAAATGATACCCTCGAAAGGAAGGGAGAGAACATGATGAAACAAAACAACAACAGACAGAAATGGCTTCAGATAGCCGTAAAAGCAGCTGTTATCCTTTTGGGAAATGTGATCTATGCGGCTGCAGTGGTATTATTTATCATGCCGAACGGCCTTGTAACAGGAGGCACCACAGGACTGGGCCTGTTTTTTAATCGGCTGTGTGGGATCCCTGTAAGCCTATTTGTAAGTGTTTTTAATATTGCTGTCTTTGGACTGGGACTGTGGCAGCTGGGAAAGGGATTTGCCCTTACCACTGTCTTAAGCACGGTGATGTATCCAGCCGTCTTAGGAATTATGGAACGGACAGGAATCACGGGCTTTTATATGCAGGATCGTCTTATGGCGGTGATCTACGCAGGCATTTTCATTGGAGCGGGGATTGGCATGGTGATAAAAGTAGGGGCGTCTACCGGCGGCGTTGATATTCCCTGTCTCATCCTGCGGAAAAAATGCGGTATCAACGTATCGCTTTCTCTTTATGTGCTGGACTGCGTGATCCTTGGGCTGCAGCTCATTACCTCCGGTACAGAGGAGGTACTTTATGGTATTCTTTTAATTATCACATATACTCTGGTGCTGGATAAGGTTTTAATGGCAGGCACCGCCAGGATCCAGGTGAAGATTGTCAGCCGCCGTTATCAGCGCATCAATGCTCTCATAGGAGAACGGTTAGACTGCGGCACCAGTCTGCTTCATATGGAAACGGGATACCTGCATAACCAGCAGGATATGATTATGGCGGTTATTTCCAAGCGCGATCTGCCGCGGTTAAATCAGCTGGTACTGGATGAGGATCCGGAGGCATTTATGGTGATCAACCAGATCAACGAGGTACAGGGCCGGGGGTTCACTCTGAAAAAAGTTTATCAGGAAAATGATATTACAAATAAGACTTAAGATAATGTAATAAAATCGTAATTGAAAATGCAGGATAGATTAGGTATCATAGAAGTTGATATTAAAACGGATATTCCGGGAGCATACACATAAGTCGGAGGTAATTTCAAGATGAAAAAAGGATTTTTAACAGGAGGCAGGGGAGTGATCCTAGCGGCAGCGCTGTTTTTTGGCGCGGCGGCAGTGAGCCTGGGCGCCTTTACACAGACTGCGGCAGCAGAGGAGGGGCAGGAGGCGGAAACTGGATTAAAGGGCCAGATCTCCTCCTGTAAGATCACAGGAGATAAGCAGAATGTGGAGATTGTATTTTCCAGCAGCGGTAATTCTACGGGAACAGACGGAAAGGTTTATGTATTTGAGCAGCAGACCTATGAGGACAGTCTGGATGGCAGGAGCGATTACATTGCTTGGGCGGATGCTCTTTCCAGTTCGACAGCCACGATTCCTCTGAATTTCGGCAGTACGTCCGATCGGCTCTACAGTAAATTTGTGCTGGCATCCTTTGACGGAACCAGTTATAAGGCGATCAGCGAGCCGCACTATATCACAAACCCGGAGGCGGTGGCCAAAAATACAGAAGCCTTCAAAACGCCTCTGACAAAAAAAGGCCTGAATATTGAAATCGATATGCTGGACGATGCCTTTGACCTGGGTGTAAAGCACGTGACGACTAATATTGCGTTTTCTCAGATTATGGGAACTGGTATTGATTATGAATATGACGGAAAGACATATCATTTCAACAAGGCAATTGTAGAGGATTACGACAGAACCATCAGTGCTCTGTCAAATAAGGGAATGACCGTTACCGTGATCATTTTAAATGACTGGAACGACAGCCGCCCGGATCTGATCTATCCAGGTACAAAAAAATCCTCTAACGCTTTTTACTATATGTTTAATGCAGCTAATCAGGCGGGCTATGAACAGACCAGAGCGATTGCGGCTTTTCTGGCAGACCATTACAGCGGAAAAAATCCTGACTATGGCAAAGTGTCCAACTGGATTATTGGAAATGAGATAAACAACCAGCAGTGGAACTATATGGGTCCTATGGACCTGACAAACTATGTGAAGGCTTATCAGAAGGCATTCCGCGTATTCTATACAGCTATCAAGAGCACCAATGCTAATGACAGGGTATACTTCTCTCTTGATTACAACTGGATGAATGAAATTGACGGCAAGGTGAAATACGGCGGCAAGGAAATCGTAGACAGTTTTAACTCCATTGCCAACAATCAGGGGCAAATGGACTGGGGACTGGCATATCACCCGTATCCCTGCCCGATGACTGAACCGGAATTTTGGGATGATCCTCAGTCCACGGGCCTGTTTACAAATGACTTTAACTCTCCGGTGATCAATTTCGCCAACTTAAATGTACTGACAGATTATTTTAACCAGGAGGCATTAAAAGCGCCTTCGGGAAATGTGCGCCATATTATCCTGACGGAGCAGGGCTTTACCTCTTATAGCCCTACACGGGGGAATATACCTGAGATTCAGGCAGCGGCCTATGCTTACTCTTACTATATCGTAGACAGCAACCCATATATTGACGCTTACACCGTAAGCCGCCAGGTGGACGCTCCCAGCGAGGCAAAGCAGGGACTTAAATTTGGCCTCTGGGAGTGCGACATGAACCAGCCCGACAAGATTGTGGCAACCAAGCGCAAGAAGATCTGGCAGGTATTTCGGGATATTGACAAGAAAAACTCTACTCTTGAAGCTTCAGAGTTCGCAAAGTCTATTATAGGAATTAACAAATGGTCGGATGTGATACCGAATTTTAAGTGGAAGAGTCTGGAAAACTAATTACGCTGGGCCATGAGGATAAAACATACTCGGACAGGTCGGAGCGTATGGCCAAGTGAACAGGAGGGAATGTATGTACCGTATTTCAAATTTTGCTGACAATGATGATGTAAAAGTCCTCTCTGAGCTGGGAGCGTTTCAGGTCATTGAATATCAGAGGGATCTCAGTGTAACACCAGGATCTGCTATAACAGCTTATTTCAGCGCTCAGATGAATGTGAAAAAGCGTCAGCTGGTGTGCCATCTGAATCGGGCCAATGTGACCGTTCAGGCAGGAGCTATGCAGTGGATGCTTGGAAACGTCAATGCCACTACCGGGATCAAGAGTGTAGGAGATTTTCTGGGGAAGGCAGTGCGAGGGAAGGTCAGCGGGGAATCCGCCATCAAACCGGAATACACGGGCGACGGTATTCTGGTCTTAGAACCCACCTATAAATATCTCATCCTCTTAGATGCAGCCGAATGGGGCGGCGCTGTTGTGCTGGATGATGGCCTGTTTCTGGCCTGTGAATCCAGCTTGCAGCATAAGGCGGTGATGCGCTCCAACCTGTCCTCAGCCATTGCCGGCAACGAGGGACTCTTTAATCTCAGTCTTAACGGAAATGGTGTATTCTGTATTGAATCCGACTGCCCTAAGGAGGAGCTTATTGAAATCGAACTTCAAAACGATGTTCTGAAAGTGGATGGAAATTATGCTATTGCCTGGAGCAAGGGACTGGACTTTACCGTAGAGCGTTCCGGCAAGAGCCTCATTGGCTCCGCTGCCTCTGGAGAAGGTCTTGTAAATGTATACCGCGGCACAGGCAGAGTTCTTATGATGCCTACCGCAAAGATGCCTAATATTTAAGGGCCTCGTGTAAAAAAGCAGTTTCGGGATGGATTTGATTCCGAAACTGCTTTTTGCATACTGAAATGGTTCGGTATGGGGAGAGCAGAGGTTCGTCCATATTTAAACGGCCAGTGTTCTATTTGTAGACTGCGTGCCCCAACCAGTGTCTTTTTCCATTGGTCAGTATACATCCAGAACAGCTCCAGCTGTGCCTTTCTGCCAATGATGATAAAATCCTAAAAAAATTTGAAAAAGTTATTGACATTTATCCATGCTTCTGGTAAGATAATCTTCGCTGTCGGGA
>OBXM01000042.1_pt1 | contig 169794 bp, 168 predicted proteins | sample 1538141 | NCBI WGS metagenome assembly OBXM01 (sample SAMEA2580153, study PRJEB22360) | human gut metagenome | biome: human gut; feature: human-associated habitat; material: faeces | place: Denmark | collected 2008/2010 | reverse complement strand
TATTAAGACACTGTTTACTTTTGGTTTAGGATGAAAGCATTCCGCTGGCAGCTTAAGCAATTGCTGAATCGAGACTTGAGTGTGCAAGAGCAACCCTAGTGTTCGGTGAATATCCAAGGTACGCTTGTAGAATCCTTCTTCAACAATCAGATAGATGTCAGACGCATGGCTTTCAAAAACCACTTTTTTAATAATTTGTGTGCTTAAATGGTAAGGAATACTCCCAACAATTTTATACCTCTGTTTGTTAGGGAATTGAAACTGTAGAATATCTTGGTGAATTAAAGTGACACGAATGTTCAGTTTTAATTTTTCTGACGATAAGTTGAATAGATGACTGTCTAATTCAATAGACGTTACCTGTTTACTTATTTTAGCCAGTTTCGTCGTTAAATGCCCTTTACCTGTTCCAATTTCGTAAACGGTATCGGTTTCTTTTAAATTCAATTGTTTTATTATTTGGTTGAGTACTTTTTCACTCGTTAAAAAGTTTTGAGAATATTTTATATTTTTGTTCATGTAATCACTCCTGAAGTGATTACATCTGTAAATAAATACAGAAGTTAAACGATTTGTTTGTAATTTTAGTTATCTGTTTAAAAAGTCATAAGATTAGTCACTGGTAGGAATTAATCTAACGTATTTATTTATCTGCGTAATCACTGTTTTTAGTCTGTTTCAAAACAGTAGATGTTTTATCTACATTACGCATTTGGAATACCAACATGACGAATCCCTCCTTCTTAATTACAAATTTTTAGCATCTAATTTAACTTCAATTCCTATTATACACAAAATTTTAAGATACTGCACTATCAACACACTCTTAAGTTTGCTTCTAAGTCTTATTTCCATAACTTCTTTTACGTTTCCGCCATTCTTTGCTGTTTCGATTTTTATGATATGGTGCAAGTCAGCACGAACACGAACCGTCTTATCTCCCATTATATCTTTTTTTGCACTGATTGGTGTATCATTTCGTTTTTCTTTTTGTGCGCCTAAATTTCCCACAATCACTCACTTCTTTCTATTTCTTCTTATTCTTATTTTATCATCAACAATCACAAATCACTTGTGATTTGTGATAAGTGATTTGTGATAAGTGATTTGTGATTAATATATAAAAGCCCTCTTTAAAGGGCTTTTATGTTTATTTTGAGAAAGATATAAAATCAATATATCCCTTTTCCCCAATTTTTACAACGGCATTGTAGGGCTTTTTCTCTTTGTTTTTGATTCCTTTTACCAGGGTTTCTTTTCCCTCCAGTAATTCTTTTACATTCGTTTTGGTTAGTTTTTTCTTTCTAAAATGTTCAGCTAAAGTAAACTTACATTCAGGATAATTTGAACAACCATAAAACGATTTTTTTAATACAATATTGTTGCCACACTTAGGACATTTTCCTACAATACTTTTTTCTGCTTCTTTTTCTTTCTGTTCCTGGTAATCAGAAAAATTTAGTTTTTCTATATCGTTAGGTACAGCTTCCAGTAAATGAACAATGAATTTTTTGATATTCGTAATAAAGTTCTCTTGATTGCCTTCTCTTTTACCGATTTTTTTTAAATACGTTTCCCATTTAGCCGTCATTTCAGCACTCGTTAAAAGGTGCTGACTTTCAACTGCCTGGCACAATAATTTTCCTTTTTCAGTTACAACAAGCTTATTCTTAATCACTTGGATATATTCTTTTTGTTTTAACGCTTCAATAATACTTGCTCTTGTCGCTTCTGTTCCAATCCCCTCAACTTCTTGTAAAATCTTGATTGCTTCTTCATCATCAACCGTTTTATTCGCCGTTTTCATAGCAGTTAATAATGTACCCTCTGTAAAAGCTTTTGGCGGTTGCGTTTCTTTTTCAACACTCTTAACACCAACTTCGGCACGTTCGCCAATGATAACGAGTGGTAACGTTTGAACGTCCTCTTTTTCTTCTTTGGTTTGTTGTTTGAAAAGAATTTTCCACCCTTCTTGCTTTGGTGTCTTTCCGATCGATTGAAACAGCAAATCAGCTACTTTCGTTTGTATCTTGGTTTCTTCATACAAGTAATCAGGTAAAAACATGGCAACGGTCGTTTTAACGACTAAAGCATAAATTTTTCGTTGTAAATCGTCCATTGTTGCGGACGTGTCAGATTCTCTCTATCATTTTTCAGTGCATAGATTACTTGTAATACACGGCCATGTTTTGTAAACTTTTTTAGTTAGTCGAATATTTTTTAAATGTGCGTTTCATACCATACGGTTGATAGATTTTCTCCTATTTTTTTAATCTTTTATCACAACTTTTATCGTTTTTTCTTCTGAAAAAATTCTTGCTTACATCATTACATAGTTTCCAAAAAGATACATTACTAGTAGAAACAACAAGATTCCTTTATTTCCCGCTGAAATGGGAAGAATATTTTAAATATTTTTTCTCCTTTAACTTACACTATAAAGTATCTTAATCACACGATATGCTAGCCACTAAATTCATTATATTTGATTCCTTTTTTAAGATAATTTAGCATTTTTTTATCCAATAACGCAATTGTTTTCAAGGATAAATTTCTTAAGATGGTACATTTCAAAATGGTATTTAAACTATAAAACAAAAAAGAAAGAAAAGAGCATAAGGGAAAACTGATAGCACCTTCCTAAAGGAAGGTGGCTAAGTTGGCTGTGCCAACTGGTTTTCTTTCAAAATCACTTCATATTTTTTTGCTATCACAAAAAATCCATTTTCGACCTATTTTCGGTCATAATATAGTACCTACTTTTGGTCATAGTTTCGTCCATAGTTTTGGTCATAGTGACTAAGGCTTTTACGCACAAAAAAAGAGTGGCAAAATAAAGCTTGCCATTCTCTTTTCTATTCACAAAATTGGTTTAAATTTGCTTTCTTTAACACTTCATTTATATCATAGCAATTATAATGTTTACACTACACCATTCCTAATTTTAACGGTTGTTCCTCTTTATATTTTTTAAGTTCTACATTTTTTTGAGTTTAATTGCTTTTCTCTTTTCTTTATATTCCGCTCCAACTTTCTCTTTAATAGTGACAATAGAATTACATATTTTTGCTAAACTTCCTTAAAAAAAATGGATCTCGATTACTCAAATTTGCTTGCAGACTTCTCTAAGTGCTTTGTTTTTTTTTTCATAATTACTTGATTTCATTTCCATTTTCTTCTATTGAAAATTTATTATTTTTATTAGTCGTACGCATAGAACTGATTTCATTTTTTTATCTATTTGATTATCTAGCGTTTGAAATTCTAAATTTTGATTGGCTTCATCAATATCTTTTTATATTACTTTATTTTATTTACAATATTTATTTTCTTGTTTACATTGGTCACAGTTTCATTCGTCACTTCGGTGATATTTTTTCAATTTACAAATAAAAAGAGTTGAACCTAGTGTATAACGGTTCAACTCTTTTGCAAGTTTCATGGGGCATACTATCACTTTTAATCTGACAGATGTAAACCTCTCTTTATTTTTTTGTTACTCCAATTTTAAACAATAGCTCCTTTATATGTTGTCAATATTGCTCTACATATTCTAACTCTTTTACCCATTCTTTCACTGAAGTGGAAGAGAATAACAGCTTAATCCCCAATAATTCTTTATCATAAATCCATGTCAAATACTATTTTCAAAAAACATTTAATTCATGGATTTTCTCTTAACTTTTTTCTAGATAACAATATTTCAGGTTGTTTTTTATCTCATGTTTTATCTTCAATTCTTCTTGAATCATCAGTTCAATATAATTAGTGACCGTGATTTTTTCATTTGTCGCGTTCTTTACTGATTCACATAATTCGTCAAGCTCTAAGAAATCATGCGTACTAATCTGCAGAATTAATTGCATGACAATCACCTCTTTATTTTTTTAATAGACTATCGAAAAGTGGATTAGGATCATTAAATGTATCTCTGAACAACTCGTTATCTTCATAAGTGAATCTTCGTCTTGGTTTTGATCCCTTATCATTTTCACGGATTTCACTATCAATAATCACTGTTTCATGATTTGAATCAAATTTTTTCGCTGACTTTCTGTCTTCAACGATATTGATTTTTTGTGTTTTTTCTTTCATTTCTCCACTATCTTTTTGAACGTTCTCCCGAACATCTACTGTTTTGAATCCTTGACTACTTGTAGAACTTTGTACATTTTCTCGGACATCTACTGTTTTTGGTTGACTTGCACTGCTACCTTGCACATTCTCTCGAACATCCACTGATTTAAACCCTTGACTACTTGTAGAATTTTGTACATTTTCTCGAACATCTACTGTTTTTGGTTGACTTGTACTGCTACTTTGCAGATTTTCTCGAACACCAATTGTCTTAGTACCTTGACCATTTGAAGAACTTTGTAAATTCTCTCTTACATCAACATTCCGTCCGACATGACCATTCAATGAACCTTGAATATTTTCTCGGACATCTACTGATCGACCACCTTGACTACTTGTAGAATTTTGTAGATTTTCTTTGACCAATTTTTCTAATCCGGTATTTGAGTTTTTAGCTTCTTGGATTCTTTCTTTGGTCAACGCTTCTTTTTCGTCCGTATTAGTTCCTGTACGCCCTTCTACACGTTTCCTTAACATTTCCTCACGATTCATTGCTTCAGGCGTGTATTTAGCTTCTTGTCGCTTCTGATTAATTAATTCTTCAGCAGACTTAGCTTGACCGTGCATAGCATTTTTACGTTCTTCAATATCTTGTTGAACTTTTTGCTGAATTGCACTTACAGGATTATTATTCGATTCAGCATTATTTTTCATTGCTTCACGCATACGTTCAGAACTAGACATAATTCTATCGGCATTTTCAACCTTAGCACCATCTTTTCTATCCGAAAGACGTGTTGGCATGGAATCAGCGTATTTTCCAGTTTCATCTTCTTTATTTTTAGCTAACATAGGTTTGCTATTTTTATTAATAGCGGACACTGTACCATCATCTAAACCTTCTTTGAACTTATTCTTAGTATCATTAGCCATATTACGCATACTCTTAAATGGTTTTGTTGCTCTTTCACTAGCCATTGTAGCTCCATCTGAAGCTAAACCTGATATTCCACGTTCATGGGCATATCCCAAAAATCTTCCAGTTTTGCCAGCTTTTTTTGATAAACTTTCGCCGAAATTCTTTTCAGGTTTTCGATCTTCTCCTTCCCTGCTGTATGATCCATTTCCGTTTCCACTTCCTTTCGCTCGATTAAATCCATTTGATCCTTTTCTAAACAGCATAGCGCCCATGCCAAATGCTGAAGCAAGCTGGCCATAGCCTTCTTTTAAACCAATATCCACGCCAAAGTAACGCATGACTGTTCCACTACCCTTTATTAGAACGAACACGGCACAGATATAAGCAATTGTTTTTATAAAAATATTCGTTGAGATACCTTCGCCAGCGTTTAGATAATTTATGAACATTGCAAACATAGACAATCCAAATCCCTGAAAACCGACAGTCAAATAACACTGTAGAATATCTGACAAAACTTGTTTTGAACGCTGTCCTGTCTCAATATCTGATGCAAAAACAAGAACCCCTAACACACGCTTAAATGCCAGTTCTAGTATTGCTGTAATAATGACAAACGCGCTAAACACGTATGCGATTGCCAACGCTGTCAACCCAATCGAAATTCCCCAAAGATTTGCTTGATAGCGATAATAGCCTGATTTCAAGCTATCAGAAAATGTTGATAAAAAGTTATCAGAAAACTTTGTGGCAACAAATTCATTATTAGAATTTTCAACTAATTCATAGCGAAGATTATCCGCAACTGGATTTTCTTTTTCCAATTTATCAATCACTTTATCCGTCAACACTTGTGTGAGATCCGTCTGTTGAAAATTTTTTCGTGTTAACTTATTCCGATCCTCCGTTTTATCAATGCTTGAGTACTGATCTGTTTTATTAATATATGCCAAATCTGTTACTCCTTGTTTTATCAATGACCAAGCGACTCCGTCATCTGAATTTGTAATCGTAGTAGCATCATTGTAAAGTATTTTGGAAAATTGAATACCGCTAGAAATCATCGTTGGCATTAAAAGAATTAATGCAATCGACATTACAACATTCATTCCAACAGATTTTAGATCAACCGTTCCTTTACCTGTAATCATTTTATAACCAATAATCACTAGTGAAAGTACCATTAAGCCAACAACAATGGTACTTAAAACTGCTTGATAGACTTTATTCAATCCGGTACTTTCTACAAAGCTAAACAAATCTAAAACCTTGGGAATCATATTTTGAATACTATCGACAACAGCGAACGTTGCTTTTATAACAGACCATCCTATCCATAATCCAAACTGACTGTAAAAATTTCCGTTATATTTTTTTAGATAATTCTGATAGAGTGGATTAGTTAAAAAATCAGTTTGACTCTCAGTATCATCAAACCAGCTGAAAATACTTGCGTGAGTAACATCACACTTAAAAAGAATCATAGCTATTAGAACAAGAAAAATAACCGCCAACCAATTTATTTTTCTATTAGCAATCTTTTTTTTAATTATTTTCATCGTTACCTCCCTCAGCCCATTTTCTGAGACTCTCAGAGAGTTTCTGAGCTGTTTTTCTGTCAATTATGATATGAGTTACACATTTATCATTTTCAGATCTTAAATCGAGAACTACTGTGTTGAAGCAGATACTCTCGATTAGTTCGAGAGTATCAGTGTTTTGATCAAGACACAAAATCTGATCTATTAGACGATTTTTAATCATGTTTTTTCTCCCTCTAACCAATTATGCATAGAGATTTTAGGTAACTCTTTAATTCCGAATGCTTTATTGAATTGATCTGTAGTCTCTATATTTTCTAAAAGCTGATTTTTATATCTAATTTGAAGTCCATGTAGAAAAAATTTTGTGTAATCGAATAGTCCTTCATCTGTTTTCGCTTGAAAAACGCATGCTTTATGTTGTGTTGTAATGCATTGAGCGTTAATATACTGGATATTTTCATATAAAAATTCAATGATTTTTCTGATATCTTTTATATCTACATTAGTGTTTTTCAAATAGTGATACACTTGAAATAATTTTCGACCATCTTCGCTATTTGCTTCATAAAGAACACTAATCTTACTGTAAATTATCTTTATATTAATATCCTCTTCTTTTATGGTGGGAGTAGTCTTTGATGTGTTCTGTGAAGTAGTCTTTGTATACGTATATACGAATTTGTACATACCTCTACCTTTTTTTAAAGAGACATATCTCTTTTTTTTGATCCCCCTCTGACGAATTTTCGACACATACTCCTTTTTTTCGCAATCTAAAGAAGGAAAAGTAATTTCTATCAATTTATGTACATTTAAAACAATGTACATAACATTTGATAATGTAACTGCTCTCTGCTCATAGTAAATATTTCTAAAAACTCTTTTAATAATCCCCTTTTTCTCTAAGTACACAATTGCATCTTTTATAGCTCTTTCTGATAACCCTGTTTTTTTGCTTAATTGCTTATATGATTTTTGCAAAATATCTTCAATAAATTTCTTTTTATATCCAATTAACTGGCCCTCATCGTTAAAAATTTTTTTGGGTCTGTACCAGTAAGTAATTTCTGCTAAGATAACTATTGCATTCAGATAGGGCTTCTCAACACCTTTTTTCGTTTTTTTTCTTAATTGGCCGTACCACGAATGTGGAATTACATTTCCATCTAAATTTATTTCTCTAAGTTTGTCGACTACAACATTTCCAGAGGACAACATTTTTTCACCTGCTTTTTTGATATAATATCTATAAATAAAGTTTTCTCAGAACTTTATTGTCGAGTGTTCCCCCAGTCTGCAAACTTTCGGGAGCACTCTTTTTTATTTTTTTTTAACATTTTTAATACCCTTTTCTGCATATACACATTATATTGAATCGAATTGGATTGAAGATAAATCTCGATTTTTTTTAATCAACTTTGCTACTTCATCATCACTCATATATTCACTTCCTTTTTTCATATCAAAAGCACGCCACGCAACTTTTTTTATACTTCATATTCTTTGATAAATCTTGCTAATTCTTCTTTTCTAATAAACTGACAATCATTGATAATACTGACTTTCAATCCTTTTTCACGTATAAATTTCTTTAATGTACTTCTGCTCACACTTAAATATTCACATGCTTCTCCCAGCCTAAAAATTTCTTTGTTAAAAGAAGTTTCAATTCTGATCTGATCTACCGCCTCTTTTGCAACATGATAAAAGTAATTTCTTAGTTCATGATCAAGATTTGGAGGTAGAATCACCTGTATTTCTTTTTGAACCATTAAAAATCTCCCCTTCGCAACTACTTGTATTTCCGACATCATTGTTAAAAAAAATAATTTTAACTACATCATTTATTTTAAAAAGAACTTTAGATGAGGGTAACACCTTACCACTTTCAATTTCTGCATAATAACTTCTAGAAATTCCAATCAACCTAGCCATTTGGTTTTGTGTATACCCAAGACGTTTTCTTTCTACATATAAACGTTTCAGGTACTTCTTCCTAGATTTCATTTTAGCACCAACTTTCCATCTTGTATTTCCGACATTTTTTACACTTTTACTTTACCATGGCTATTAAATACCGTCAACAATTATTTCTTGTATTTCCGACACTTTTTATTTAATATGTATATGGAGGTGATTTTTTGGATATTGGTAGAAACATTAAAATTGCACGTAAACAAAAAAAAATGACGCAAAATGATTTAGCAATCAAAGCTAACATCTCTCGCTCTTATCTTGCCGATGTAGAAGGAAATCGATATAACCCTAGTATTGAAACTTTAGACTCCATAGCACGGGCATTAGACGTTCAAATAGGAACATTATTGAGCGATAGTTCAAAAAAGAATTTTTCAATAAAAAATGCTATATTGACCGAGACAACTGGACAATATGATATTAGATTTTTTAATGGATTTCAATATGATCTCATATCTTTACAACTTAATGTCAAATACTTAGAAAACATCACTCTCTTTATTATTGAAGCATTTGAGGGTAATGAAAACCAAGTTCTTGAGTATCTTGGAACATTTTATGATGAACTATTTATTTCTAAACTTGCTTTAGAAATTGTAAATAATTTTGTTGCTCAGATTAAATTACTTTCAAATAATGAAAAGGCTATTCTTATTTGGAAAGGCCTAATATTTTCTAATAAAGCAGATTTTCAAAAAGAACTTTTTAATTTTAAAGGCAAGTATTATATTACTTAAAAATCTTTTTCCTATCAAAAGCACGCCACGCAACTGATAGGAGGAAAAGCAATGGCAATAATTAAACAATATGAAAAGAAAGACGGAGCCAAAGCATGGATGTTTCAAACCTACCTTGGAATCAATCCATTAACTGGTAAAGAAGTCCGTACTACACGTAGAAATTTTAAAACAAAAAAAGAAGCTCAAATCGAGCTTAATAGACTACTTGTAGACTTTGAAGAGAACGGACTTAAACAAGACACGAACGAGACTTTTCAAGAAATCTATGAACTTTGGTATGAAAGTTATAAAACCACTGTAAAGGAAGTCACTCAATTAAAAATTGAGATCAAGTTCAATAAATGGATTCTTCCAAAATATGGTAAATTCAGGATCAAAGAAATCACTGTAAAACACGTTCAGAAAATATTGAATCAATGGGCGAAAATGACGGATCAATATAAAGTCCTACATTCTACCGTAAGCCGTATTTTCAAATACGCAATGACTTTGGGGCTAATTACTAAAAATCCCTGTGAACTTGTAATCATGCCCAATAGAAATGTTGAAAAAAAGAAAGATACTGTCAAAATTTATTCACGGAATCAACTAGAAATTCTCTTCCAATACTTGGAATCAAAAAGAAGTACCTATAGAGCAGATTACGATAAAACGCTACTTCGCTTTCTGTTTTTTAGTGGTTGTCGAATTAGTGAGGCTTTAGCTTTGAACTGGTCAGATATTGACTTTGATTCAAACACCGTAACTATAAACAAAACCTTAAGCCAAACAAAATATGGGTACAAAATTTCAAGTCCAAAAACGAAAAATAGTTATGGTTCTCTATCTTTAGACAATAAAACTATTAATTGGCTAAAGAAATGGCAAATCAATCAAAAAAGATATATGTTAACCCTTGGTATTACTGATCCAACAATGATTTTTTGTGGATTATACAAGGAAATCATTACTAAACACGCTATTTATTCTCGTATGATCACAATCTGCAAGAATTCCGGTATTCCATTTCTAGGAAACCATGTAACCAGACACACTCATGCTAGTATGCTGTTAGAGTCAGGAGTCTCCATGAAGGAAGTTCAAGAACGCCTTAGACACTCATCAATCAAATTAACAATGGATACTTATGCTCATCTAACTAAAGAAACCAAAGAAAAAACCGTTGAAAAGCTTGCAGAACACCTAAATTTCTAGCGGAACGTATTCAATCTCGTATTCAAAACAAAACACAAAAAAGCTGAACCCTTATTCGCTAAGGGTTCAGCCATCATTTTAAGACTATTCTTCTTCTTCCGCCATGAATGTGTTAAAGACTTCTTCGATCATGTCCCATTCAGCTTCTGTTTCAATTTGTTCTAATTCGCCTTCTGTACCATCTTCGTTTTCAACGTAGGCATAGGCTTGTAATTCGACATCTTCTTCTTCTGGGACTCCAGCTGGATAAAGCAACACGTAGTTGCGTCCAAATTCTTCTTGTCCATCTACTGTCAAAAGAATTTCGTATAATGTTTCATTGCCTTGATCATCGACCAATGTAATGTGTTCGTGACCTTCATGGTCGTGGTTGTGATCATGATTGTGATCATGCGTATGTTCTGACATTTTTTTTCCTCTTTTCTGTAAACTAAAACAGTTGTTTTCCAGCACCATCTAAATAATTCTGCAAAATCATTACTGCTGCTAATTTGTCAATGACTTTCTTACGTTTGGCACGAGATGTGTTGGCTTGTTCAACTAGCATTCGTTCTGCTTGAACAGTCGTCAAGCGTTCGTCTTGGTAGTCAACAGGCAAATCAAAACGTTCTTCGATGGCCTTGCCGTAAGCTAGTGAAGCCTCTGCTCTTGGACCAATGGTGTTATTCATATTCTTGGGCAGTCCCACCACAAAACGAGTCACTTCATACTCTTTGACTAATTCTCCAAGACGATCATAGCCAAAGTCATTTTCATCTTCGTTGATTCGAATGATCTCGATCCCTTGCGCAGTCCATCCCATAGGATCACTAACAGCTACACCAACTGTTCGTGAACCGACATCTAAACCCATGACTCTCATTATAGGTTGATCCCGTGATTTCCTAAGTAATAACGAATCAAAACTTCCAAAATCTCATCGCGTTCATGACGACGAATCAAGTTCCGGGCATCCCGATAACGAGGAATGTAAGCCGGGTCGCCAGAAAGGAGATAACCGACGATTTGATTGATTGGATTATAACCTTTTTCTTCTAATGCACGATACACGATAGCCAGTGTTTCACTGATTTCTTTCTTGCGGCTATCATCAAAATCAAACCGTACTGTTTCATCTGTAAAACCCATTTCACGACACCTCTCTTTATATTGTTTTTTAGCACATTGTACGTTTCTATTGTACTCGACGTTTTGTAAAACTACAAACATCTGCACTAGTTTATCTTTATTATAACAAAGCTTTATGATATTTTTGTGAACTTTTTCAAAAAAACCGATATTTCTCTCATTTCGCTAGAATGATCGATAAACATATTGGTTAGCCGGTGCCTCGATGGTTTGTTCTTGGTCAACGACTACCATTGGCAAATCTCGTTTAAAGGGTTGATAGTATTGCGACTGGATGGTTCCTTCAATGTGCAGCCATTGGTCATTCTCGGTAACCGTTTGTTCAGGTAACTCAACACGTAATCCAAAAACACCTGAATCCGCTACACAGTGAATGATCCCAAAACGAAACAGAAAGATTTCATTACGATCATCTTGCGCTGCATGATAAACAAAACCGTCATAGCTGATTTTTTTCCCGATAAATTCACTTGGATACGTATAGATCAATTCCATGAGTTCCAAATAATTCTCGTCGGTGACAGCAATCGTTTGTTTATCGGCATACTTCGCTAACGAAGTCGTCATTTGCTCGTCATAATCATCTTTATTGTAATAAAGACTAGTATCTGGTTTAAGGTATTGGGTATTCATTTCGGGATCGCCGACAGACTCTTCACTCAGCGGGAAATTAAACCCTTTTGCTTCAACAATGGTCGTATCCAGACTGACTGTTGGGAAAAACAAACCAACAATGATTGGCAATGCTAATAAGAAATACGCAATGAGGCGCTGAGATTTTTTTTCGAGTCCATGGTGATGCTCATCTTCATGTTCATCAGGCGTTTGTTTGACCCAAAAATACAACTGGACTAATGCCAAAAATAAAGCGACAATCATCGAAAGAATCGCTAGATAACGATAGTGGACATTGATGAACTGATTCAGTTTTCCTGATACCTGCAAGTACATCATCAACTCAAAATATCCAGATAAAATCAAAAAACGGATCATTGTTTACACCACCCATGCATAAATTGAGACTACAACAGCAATTAATCCCACCATTGTTGCAATAAAACGACCGGTAAAATATCGTTTCATCATCAGAAGATTCTTGATGTCCACCATAGGACCAAAGACCAGAAAACCCACGACTGGACCGGCGCCGAACAGACTAAGCAGCGAAGAACCGATAAACGCATCTGCTTCAGAGCACAGCGACATCGTCAATGCCAAAACAAGCATGACCAATACCGCCAAGAATTTCGTAGAACCCAAAGTCAACATCATTCCCGTTGGCAAATACGTCTGCATCGCTGCTGCAATCAATCCGCCAATGATCAAATACCGACCAGTATCGAAGAATTCATCAATACTGTGTTGCAACAAATGCCGTATTTGATGGGACCATTTTCGTTTCTCAGAACCTGTATCATGAGCATGCCCATGGTGATGTCCTTGATGGGTATCCTCTGAAGCTGTGATCAATTGGGTTTTCAAAATCTCTCTCTTACTGAAATAAGCCAGCCAAACACCTACCACCATTGCCACCAACAAGCTGCCAAGTACTCGCAAAAAGGCAAACTTCGCTGAATTGCCAAATGCGATGAATGTCGAAAAAATTACAATGGGATTCACAATAGGGGCTGTCAGCATAAAAGCAAAAGCCGTGTAGACTGGTACGTCTTTTTTGACGAATTGATTGACGATCGGAACGATTCCACATTCACAAGACGGGAAGAAAACGCCTAAACCACACCCCATTGCAATGGAGGCCAATTTATTCTTTGGCAGGATTTTTGTCACTCGTTCTGGCGTCAGAAAAACTTGCAGCGCCCCTGAAATCAAGCAGCCTAATAAGACAAAAGGCAAGGCTTCAATGACGATGGAGAGAAAGATCACGCTCATCTGCAAAACAGAATTAGGTAAGCTTTGTAACATATATTCAACCTTCTTTATAAAAAAATAATTGCGCTGGAACTACTATACGTTTTTTTGCCTCAATGCACAATGTTTTTTACAGTCTTTGCTGGCACCTTAAAGCTTGCTTTAGTTTTTATTCTTTTCCAGCAGTTTCTTTGACAAGTTGTCCCTCAAAACGTACATTAGACAGAGAATCTGCTTGGAGGAATTTGCATGATACAAATGAATACATTAGATGAACTGCTGACGAAGATAAAAGAAACCCCATTGGCACTTATTTATCTCTCACAGCCGGCTTGCAGTGTCTGCTTAGCAGACAAACCTCGTCTTAATAAATTAGCTTTAGAAAAGCATGTTCCACTTTATGCTGTCAATGTAGCGGAAGTCCCAGAGGCGGCTGGCCAATTTTCAGCATTGACTGCTCCTGTCGTCCTTCTTTATTTTCAAGGAGATGAACGCCACAGAGAAGCACGAATCATTGATTTTAATAGGCTGGCTGCTATTATTGATCGCTATAGGACTGCCTTGACCAAAACCGAGACCATCTCTTATGACGATCTTTTTGATCAACTGATGGAATAAAAAAACACTGTCTTTCCATCACCTACTAGACGCGAAGGTTGATGGAATGACAGTGTTTTTGGGTTTTATTCTGATTCAGTCGTTTCGTGGTTTTCCGGTTGATCTGTCGTTAAGACGTTGCCAGAATGCAAGAAATAAATCAGTGTTTGTAATTCATTGGTCAAATCAACATTTTGGATCAGCACACCTTTTGGTGCAGTGATGCGCGCAGGCGTAAAGTTCAAAATTCCTTTGATCCCTGCTTTCACAAGCTCATTGACTAAGTCTTGCGAATGTTGTGCGGGAACCGTCAAGATCGCGACATCGATCTGTTGGATCTTCACTTGTTCTTTCATATCGCTCATTGGATAGACAGGAACGCCATCCACGATTCGTCCTACGATATCTTCATTCACATCAAATGCAGCACTGATCCGAATGCTATTGCTCTGATGGAATTTATATTTTAACAGTGCGCTACCTAGATTACCAACACCTACTAGCGCGACATTTGTCATATGGTCTTCATTCAACGTTTTAGCAAAAAACTGCATCAGACTTTCCACGTCATAGCCATAGCCGCGTTTTCCCAATTCCCCAAAATAAGAGAAGTCGCGACGAATCGTTGCGCTATCCACTTGGACAGCTTCGCTTAATTCAGTAGATGAAACCTTCAACTTTCCAGCATTGTGCAAGATGCGTAAATAGCGGTAATACAAAGGCAAACGTTTCGCTGTTGCCTTTGGAATTTGATGATCTTTCAAGAAATACTCCCCCATTGTGAAAAATTCACGTGTGATGTAGCTATCATATCAAATAGTTTGCTCAAAAATCAATTTGATTGCTCACAATTTGAAATTTTTTTTATTTAATGATACAATCATTCTTTTTTCATAATCGCTGTTTATCACAAAATGTGATAGACTGATAGTATTGCAACCAAGGAGACAAGTGACTTCAAGAATAGGAATGAATACATATGATACTATTACAAGCAAATCAAATCGCCAGACTATTTGGCGCTGAAGTTTTATTTGAGAATATCAACCTAGAGATTGCTAGCCATTCCCGGATCGCGCTTGTGGGAAGAAATGGCGCCGGAAAATCGACCCTGTTAAAAATCATTGCCGGGATCGAAAGCCCCGATAAAGGAACGATCGCCAAAAATAAAACTGCGACACTAGGTTATCTTGCCCAAGACACTGGTTTAAACAGTACTGCTACAGTCTGGGAAGAAATGTTGACGGCTTTTGCCGGCATTCGACAGATGGAACAGCGGATGCGCTCATTAGAAGTCGCCATTTCAGAAACAGACCCGACAGCAGTCAATTATGATGGTCTATTAAAAGAATATGACCAGCTACAACATGAATTTGCCGAAAAAAACGGCTACGGATATGAAAATGAGATCCGTTCTGTTCTACACGGCTTTAAGTTCGACGGCACTTTTTATGAGCAATCCATTGAAACATTGTCTGGTGGTCAAAAAACTCGTCTAGCACTAGCAAAGATGCTGTTGCAAAAGCCAGATATTTTGATTTTGGATGAACCGACTAACCACCTGGATATTGAGACATTGTCTTGGCTTGAAAACTATCTTCAAGGGTATGCCGGTGCTCTTTTGATTGTATCTCATGACCGTTATTTCTTAGATAAAGTCGTCAATGAGGTCTATGAGCTTAGCCGACGGAAAATGCACCATTACAAAGGGAATTACAGTCGTTATCTGGTTTTGAAAGCCGAGCAGCTGCAAAGTGAATGGAAAGCTTTCGAAAAACAACAAGAAGAAATCAATAAATTAGAAGATTTTGTAGCGCGTAATTTAGTTCGTGCCTCCACAACTAAACGGGCGCAAAGCCGGCGCAAACAATTAGAAAAAATGGAGCGGCTCGATCGGCCTCAAGGAGATGAAAAATCCGCAAATTTCCTTTTTTCAATCAGTAAACCTTCTGGCAATGTGGTAATGCAAGTAGCCAACGCAGCCATCGGTTATCAAGAGACTGTTCTATCCGAGCCGATCGATTTGGATGTTCGCCGGAAAGATGCCATTGCATTAGTCGGCCCTAATGGAATTGGCAAATCGACATTATTAAAATCACTGATCCACAAGATTCCTTTGATTCGCGGTGACGTTCATCTAGGTGCCAATGTCTCAATTGGGTATTATGATCAAACCCAATCAGATCTCCATTCAACAAAAACAATCTTGAAAGAATTATGGGATGAGCACCCCACTACGCCAGAAGTAGAGATCCGCACAATTTTAGGAAGTTTCCTTTTTTCTGGTGAAGATGTTGAAAAACCAATCACATTGCTCAGTGGCGGCGAAAAGGCACGGGTCGCTTTAGCAAAACTTGCGATGGATCATGACAACTTCCTGATCTTAGATGAACCGACTAACCACTTGGACATCGACAGCAAAGAAGTACTCGAAAATGCCTTGATTGATTATGAAGGCACATTGCTTTTTGTTTCTCATGACCGCTACTTTATCAATCGAATCGCGACCAAAGTCATTGAATTATCTGAAACCGGCAGCAAATTGTATTTAGGGGACTATGATTATTACGTGGAGAAAAAACTGGAAGAAACAGAACTAGCTGCGATGCAGCAATCTGATGTTCAAGAGAAAGCCATCTCACAAGGCAAACAATCTTTCTTCCAGAGCAAAGAACAACAAAAAGCCATTCGCTCATTGCAGCGTAAAGTCACTCAAATTGAAGCAGACCTAGCCAAAACCGAAGCAGAGCTTGAAGAAATCGAACAAGCGATGACTCGTCCTGACGCATTGAACGACCACGTCCGTTTGTCTTCGCTGAATCAAGCAATGGAGACTGTCCAAGCCACCCAAGAACAGCTGATGGAAGCTTGGGAAAACACGAGTCTGGAATTGGAAGAACTAGAAACAACTGACACGAATCAGTCCACAGGCGGATGACAACCTTCATTCCCTCTGCTTTACTTGAAGTAAGGCAAAAAAGGCACGCTACTTCAGGAGGGAAGCTATGAAGAAAAAAGGGAAACAAAGAAAGCGTTATGTTTTTCTTGTTTTGTTGGGTTTATTATTGATTTTTGCTGCATTTATCCGACTTTCTCATGTGAGCTATTCCAGCCAAGATTATGAAGAATATCCCATGATGGATGAAATGGATTTTGATCAAGCAGCTTACAATGAACAAGCGAACGAGTATTTACAAGAAAATGGAGTGACTACGCCTCTTTACCTACAAACAAATGAAGAATGGGCTGATTATTCCTATGGTTCAGATGGTACGCAAACTTTAAGCGATAATGGCTGTGCCCTGCTCTCTCTTTCAATGGTACTCGCTTATTTGCGAGAGGATAATGTTTCGCCGCTTGAAGTTTTGGATTGGGCACAAGATAGCTACTATGTCGATGGGCAAGGAACCGATTGGCGGATTTTCTCTGATTTTGCGGATTCCTTTGGTTACTCGTATCACGATTTGGGCACAGACACAGCGCAAGTAGCCAATTATCTGGCAGTTGGACAGCCAGTGATCGTCTCTGTGACCAGTGGAGATTTCACAGATACTGGTCATATCATGGTGTTGGCTGCTATGCAAGACGAAAATGTGGTTGTTTTAGATCCAAACGATACGCCGGAAAAAAAACATTATTTAACGTCCTATTCATTGGAAGAAATCGCTGCTCAAAGTTTACATTTTTGGACATTTACAGAGGACGAAAGTACTAATTTATAAAAAAGAAACTACCTATAAGTTGTCAGGAAGGATCAAGCACGATTACCTCTTTCTTGACACTCTATAGGTAGTTTTTTTATAAATAGTCCTCATCAATGCATGTTGATAATGACCGCGCCTCTTGACGGCTACCTTGAGAAATCTTCGCTTTCTCCTTACAATGGATCCGCTTTCCTTTATAATAGAAGAAAGAAAGGTGTGACGCATATGAAAATCGGAATTCCTAAAGAAATCAAGAACAATGAAAAACGTGTAGCTTTGCCGCCAGCTGGCGTCTATGAATTGGTTCAAGAAGGGCACGAGGTCTTGGTTGAAGCAAATGCAGGTATCGGATCAACTTTTTCAGACGAAGCCTATCGAGCAGTCGGCGCAACGATCGTTGCTAACGCTGCAGACGTCTGGGCGGCTGACATGGTGATGAAAGTCAAAGAACCGCTGCCAGAAGAGTATTCCTACTTAAGAGCGGGATTGCTGTTATTTACTTACCTACATGTTGCTGCCAATCCAGAATTAGCAAAAGCGCTCATGTTCTCCAAGGTTCGAGCGATTGGCTATGAGAATGTCCAACTGGCTAATGGGACGCTGCCTCTCCTCTCTCCAATGAGTGAAATTGCTGGTCGAATGGCAGTTCAGATCGGCGCACAATTCTTAGAAAAAATCTATGGCGGCAAAGGAGTCCTCCTGTCCGGTGTTCCGGGTGTTCGAAAAGGTCAGGTCACGATTATTGGCGGTGGCGTTGCCGGAACCAATGCCGCGAAAATGGCGTTAGGGCTTGGTGCGCAAGTCACAATTCTCGATGTATCCATCCCACGCTTACAAGAATTAGACCAGCTATTTGACGGACAAGTTCAGACACTCTTCTCTAATCGTTTCAACATTGAAGCCGCTATTCAACAAGCAGACTTGGTGATTGGCGCCGTCTTGCTGCCAGGCAAAAAAGCGCCAAATCTAGTAACTCGTGAGATGGTGAAAACCATGGCAGAAAAATCAGTGATTGTAGATATTGCGATTGATCAAGGAGGCATTTTTGAGACAGAAGATCGTGTCACTACTCATGACGATCCTACCTACATCCAAGAAAATGTGATCCATTATGCTGTTGCCAATATGCCTGGCGCAGTTCCACAGACTGCTACATTGGCATTGAGTATCGCCACATTACCCTACGCTAAACAATTGGCTGCCGATCCTGAAAAGGCATTAAGAACAAACGCTGCACTGGCGCGTGGTGTCATCGCATTTGACGGTCACTTCACGTTGAAGGAAGCCGCACAAGATCTGGCGATCGATGCCGTCGAACTCTCAGAGCTGATTTAGTTTTCTCAGCAAAAAAGTGCCACCTCAACAAAATCGTACGCTGCCATGGGAGGATTGTCCCATGGCAGCGGCTTTTTTGATACGAGCTTTTTTGATACGGTTTTTTTTGACCGGAGCTTTTTTATAGAGGCTTTTTATAGCGGCTTTTTATAGAAGCTTTTTTGAGAGGGAGAGTTTTTATCATGAGAATTTCCTTTTTTCACTAGCACATAACCCGTATCTATGCTATATTCATACATAAAAAAATTCAGCGTACCCTGCGTATGCGAGGAGGAATGACGTGTTAACGAAAAGCCAAATCCAAGCCTTCCCTAAAGTAGAATTGCACTGCCATTTGGATGGATCGATTCGTCCAGAAACATTACTTAAGATCGCCAATCAGCAAAATCTGCCTATCCCACAAGAACTGTCGATCCTTGAAGAACGGATGCAAGCCCCCCAAGACTGTTCTGATCTTAATGAGTACTTAGAACGCTTTGATTTCGTTCTTCCTTATCTCCAAAGTGAATTTGCATTAGAAGCCGCAGCGTTTGATGTCATGGAACAAGCGTTTGAAGATGGTGTCGCGTATATCGAAATCCGCTTTGCTCCTAGTCAGTCAATGGAACAGGGTCTTTCCTGCCCACAAACGATTCAAGCAGTAGCTAGAGGAATCGCTCGTGCGGAGTCCCTCTATCCGCTAAAAGGGAATATCTTGATCATCGGGATGCGGCAAGAGTCTGCTGCTGCAATCTCCCAGATTTTTTCGGAGTCTGTTTCTGAAGAGAAAGTCGTTGGCATCGATTTAGCTGGTCCTGAAGAAGATGACTATGTTCCCAAATTAGCGCAAACTTACCAACTTTTCATAGACGGTCAAAACGTGCAATTGACATTGCATGCCGGTGAATGCGGCTGTATCCGTAATGTTTATCAAGCAATCGAAAGCGGTGCAAAACGCATTGGCCACGGTATCATTTTGAAAGGGGATAAGAAAGCCCAAGATTTTGTCTCCCGCAATCAAATCTGTATTGAAGGTTGTCCTACTAGTAATGTGCATACCAAAGCCATCACGGATTATCACCAATATCCTTTCAGGGAATGGCTGACAGCTGGGGTCCCTTTTTGCTTAAACACAGATAATCGCACCGTTTCTAAAACAACATTAACTGATGAATACATACACATGACCCGTCACTGCCAAATGTCGGAAAGTGAGCTGCGCTTATTGAATGAGACCGCCGCCCGCCATTCCTTTGCCAGTGAAAAAGAGAAAGAACAGCTGATCCATAGGATTCGTCATTGGCAGATCAACGAATAAAACAGCCTCAATTAGAACGTATCATTCCCAACAAAAAAAGAAGCGACAGATTAACGTTTAACGGGACAGAACACAAACATCCTCATCGCATATTTTGAGCGTTAATTCAGAATATTGGCAGGATTATGCGCTAGTGTCTGTTTGTCCCATTCTAACTTATGCTGTCGCTTCTTTTAAATAAGCGTGCTCTCTAAATGTGTTCGCGATTAGAGGCAATCACTTCTTTGACGTCAAATGATTTTTTTGCCAATGGGTTCATTCGATTCAGCTTAGCCCCTCTATCATAGCAACCGCCCGTTTGATTCCTTCATCTTTTGTTCCCTCCAATACGACATAGCAATAAGGTTTGTATTGGTCAACGATTTGTAAAATGGCTTGATAAGGAATGATTCCTTCTCCTAAAGGGACAGAAACAATGCGGTCCTCTTCAATCACGTAGTCTTTCAAGTGGAGACAGACAATTCGTTCACCAAACTTCTCAAAGGCCTCTGCAACGATTTCTACTTGTTTACTTGCCGTTTCTGGAGTGATGAGATTGGTAGGGTCATAGGCGATGCCCAGAAAATCAGAAGGAACTCTTGCGATCAATTCCTGAATTCGGTCATTGGAAAATAGGGGGTGATTTAATCCCGCTTCGATCCCAACCATTGTTTGATAACGTTCCCCGGTTTTTACCAACCGCTGGACAACAGTTACAAGCTCATCAAAAACTTCATCTGTGAAATTTTCTTCACTGTAACCAAGTGTGGGAATAACGGAACCCGTTTCCGAAGCAACCATTGACGCCCCAAAATAGCGTGCATGAAAAAGATAGCGTTCAAATTTCTGCAGAATCTTTTCTCGTTCATGAGGATCTGGATGAATCAAATTACTATAGCAGCTCAACAATGCCACTTGAACATTCTGTTGCCCAAATTCATTTTTAAAAAAAGTCCCCATTCCCGGATTGATCTGGGCAGCAGCACTAAGTTCCGGAAATGAAGCATTTAGTGCAAATTGAACATTTTTGATGCCTTTTTCAGCGATTTGACAAGCGAGATCTTGTGGATCACAAACCTTGGTTAAGTCGTGGCCACGAACAGCGAGATTAAACATCTTTTCATTCCTTTCTTCTACTAAGTGTCTGATTCGTTCAACAAATGAGCATTTTAGAGTACCAGTTATCCTAAGAAGAAATGCTATTATCTAGTTCTTTTGAGGACGTAGTAAAACTTTTACGTGTGTGCCTGAATGAAACACTTTCCGTATGTGCACACTCTGGAAACATCGTACATCCTTTGAAATAGCTATGTTTTTGCTTATTCCATTTTTGGACAATAAACCCTGATTCACATTCCGGACATTTGACTACTTGTTCTGGCAAACTATTTAAAAACATGTGCTTTTCCATTGTTTCTGGGATCAATGTGTTCAACAACTGCAATAACCCGTACCTGTCATACCATTCAATGTTTTGTGCTTTTTCATTCTTCTCGATCTCTAAATAAACATGGGGATTAAATAAAGATGTTGTGATAAAAAGTTTATTTGTCCAATTTTCATCTGAGATTCCTGAATATTTATTGACAAACTCTTTCGTGATCAAGTTGGGTGCTTTCGTGTTCAAGCGGTAATGTTTGGCTTGAACAGCAATCCGTTCCGCATCTTTGCTTAAAATCAAGTCTACATTGTCATCACCAGTGTAGACCTGTTTGCCTTGCAGATAGCTTTTTCTGGTGATCTCAACATCGTAGTTTGCTAGCCGAAAGACCGCTGCCAAAAATTGCTCAAAGGCATCTCCTTGCTGTTTCCGTCCTGCAGGTGTTGTGTCATACTCTCTGTCCATATGATTCAAAAAGTCCATAACGATCGATTCATCTTCGTTTTGTTCAAAAGAAAGCCCTTTTATTTCTCTGTGTTCTTTAGACACTACTTCGAATGATTGTTCTACTTTCCCAGTTTTTCATGTAAATTTTTGCAAAAATTGTTGAATCATGCTTCCTCCTCCAGATTGTTTATCCACTTTGTTGCTATATTTATAATACCCCTAAACAAACTAGATTCATAGATTTTTATGAAATCCTGTCTTTGATAAGCAGCATTGCATATCTAGCTAGACTCTTTAAAAATTCTACTGTTACACTACTATTACCAGTAGAAACGCAGAGACGATGTTCCATCAAAAAAAGAGTCCCTTTTTATTCACCTATTTATTTTGTTTGCTCAAAAAAATAGAGCCCTCCTCACAAAATTGCAAAGAAGGATCTATTTTTAGCCATATCTATGTTTGATGTTACTTATCAGAAAAATAAGTGACCTTAAAATTTCTTTTATAGCAAGTTTCTTTTTTCCATTTCATCTCGATACAACTTGTACACTTCATTACTTTGTTTTTCATGACTTTTGTAAAAAATTCCATAAGAAAATATGGCTTGCATCGTATTATATTGATTTGACTTTGCAACAGAATGATACAAGTTTACAAGTTGTTGATCTGTCATCTTATTACTCTTCAGTCGTTTTTTAACGGCTTTTTGCGACAAGCTAAATAAAACAGAAGTAACCAATTGATAAATAACCCAAATAACTAAGATAACCAATACAAACTTTACTAAATCTGGCACAACATTCCACTCCTTAGGCAAACGGTTCAGCAAAGCGAATGATAGCTGTCATCAAACATTCGCTTTCCCATTCATTTGTTTTCTAATTCAGGAGTTGTTTCGTATCTACTTAACAAGTCACTAAATTAGCTATAAAAATTAGTATAAATTTAATCTCCCAAAAAAACAAACTATTTTACCCTTTAAGCCAAAGAAAATCAGATTCCAAAATCATCCAGTCTTCTTTGGAAAGAAGAGACAGCTTTCGCTTATATACACAACTGCATTTCTCCCACCTTTCATGGCGTTCTCAATCAAGGGTCATTTCATGCGATAATTTCTAGAAAAATTCCATATTATTATCTTCGAATTAGCTGATTCATTCTAAAAACTACGGCTATAAACCCATGACCCTTTTCAAAAAAAGTTACTGTAACTGACGCATTGTATTTTTAGTTTTTATAGGATAGCGCTTTGTTTGGGACTATTTCTTGTTTCGACCTAGTACTGCTTAGTATTTCTTCTGCAGGGCAGCTGCTTCCAATTGTCTCAGCGACTCTTTTCTAAGACAAAAAAACCTGTAGACAAAGACTTTTGCTGTCTCTCTACAGGTCGCTAGGAAGCTGTAACTATTTTAAAACATAATGGGGAAAGATATTTTTGAAACTTGCTTCCTTCCCTTGTATCAGTCAATCAGCTGCATACTTACTTTCGATACATCTTCAACAGGAGCAACTCAACCAAAAACACTGGTACGAAAGCATTTGTCTGTCTTCTGGTAGCGTAGTGGAAAACTCAGACTGGCAATAAATCGTCATTTTTCGAAAGAATAGCGCCCTCTTGAACATTATCAATCGCGTTAACTACTTGTTGATCTGACTTTGCATATAAGTGACCGTAAGTTCCTAAAGTAATTTGAATATTCGCATGGCCCAATCGTTCTTGAATAGATAGCGGTTGAATATTCTGCTCAATTAGAAATGCAACATGTCTAGCGAAAGCCCAAAACGCTCAATTAATTTCCCCATCAAATCATTTAGCCAAACCATTTTTAGTAATTGGTCGCTAATCCAAGTCCACATACCTTACCCCGCTCCCTTTTTGAATTACACATTTAACTGCTGCGATAATTCAATCATTCTCTTTTTGATTTCATCTCTTGTGTTTCGAAAGGCACTTCTAATTTCTGCCTCAGATCCTTTCGCTTTGGCAGGGTCTACTAAATCCCAATGAAGGTGTGTGCTTTCCTTTGGAATCATGGGACACTTATCTGCTGCGTCACCGCAAAGAGTAATAATCATATCGGACTGATTAAAGTAGTCCAAATCAATCAAGTCAGATGTTTGATTCGAAATATCGATTCCAGATTCTTCCATTACAGCCACCGCTCTAGGATTCAAGCCGTGAGTTTCAACGCCAGCACTTCGAATCTCCCAAGAATCATCTAAGTATTTTTTAGCAAATCCTTCCGCTATTTGGCTTCGACAGGAATTGCCCGTACATAAGAAATAGATTTTTTTCATTCATTTTCTCCTTTTGTCGGGAACCAATCTTTCGTTCCATTGATCAATTTTACTAATAACAACATAACAGGCACTTCTGTCAGAACACCAACTGTTGTCACTAGCACAACTGGTGAATTGACACCGAAAAGCGTAATTGCTACGGCAACCGATAACTCAAAAAAGTCTGAAGCACCAATCAAAGCTGCTGGAGCTGCCACATTATGAGGCTGTTTTGTCCATTTACAAGTAAAATAAGCAAAGTTTGCGGTAATAATATTTTGTAAGACTAAAGGCACGGCAATCATGAGAACGTGAAACGGATTGTTTAAAATAATATCCCCCTGATAAGTAAAAATGATTACCAATATCAATAACAAGCCAATCGTTGTAATGGAGTCAAACTTTGGTAAGAAGCGATTGTTAAAGTAATCAATTCCCTTACGTTTTATCATGAAGTATCTCGTCAATGCCCCACCAACTAACGGTACTAGCACAAATAGTAGTACAGAAGCAAAGAGAATATTCCATGGTACAAACACATTATTTACTCCTAAAAGGAAAGAAACAATTGGTACAAATAGGACAATGATTAATAAATCGTTAATTGATACTTGAACCAAGGTATGTGCTGGATCACCTTTTGTAAGGTTTGACCAAACAAATACCATAGCGGTACATGGCGCTGCCCCTAACAAAACCGCTCCAGCCACATAGTCTTTTGCTAAGTCTGCTGGGATAAAATTGCTAAAAACAACATAAAAGAAGAAAGAGGCTAAGCCAAACATCAAGAACGGCTTAATTAGCCAGCTTGTAATGCTAGAGATCATAATCCCCTGATATGTTTTTCGGACGTTCAGTATTGATTTAAAATCGATTTTCATCATCATTGGGAAAATCATAACCCAAGTTAAAACGGCAATTGGAATATTTGTATTTAATACTTGATAGCTTTCTAATCGGTCTGCGACACTAGGTAAAAACTTTCCGATTAGCATGCCTGCTGCCATACATAACAATACCCAAACTGTTAGATACTTCTCGAAAAAATTTATTGCAGGTTTTTCAGTTACTTCCGTAGATACATTGTTCATTCATAAGACTCCTATCGTTTACCAGCTAATTGATTTTTCTTTGATAAGAAGTTCCTTCAAAATTACTAGGAAATCCTCAACAAAATCTTCCTGTAAAGCGTAATGATGCCATTGACTTTTTTTCGTTACTTTGACAATTCCTGCCTTCTCTAAAAGCTTCATGTGGTGTGATAATGTCGGTTGAGTAAAGTCAAAATGCTCCAACACTTCACATGCACAAAGAGAGTCAGCTGTAGAAAGTAAGTCAACAATTTTCAGCCTTTTTGGATCAGCTAAGGCTTTCATGATGGTAGCAATCTGTTCATAGTTTTCCATGGAGGACCTCCTATTGAATTGTATATAGATAATTATCTATATACAATATAGATGAACGTCTATATACGGTCAAGCGTTTCTGTCTTTTTATTTTCAACATCGTCTGGTAAAAATCTCTATCGCAAAGCTTTTCTAGCAAAGTATCTCTGGTAGAAAAAATAAAATAACACAAAAAAAGCGGCTTTTCAGCCGCTTTTGGTAGAAAATTGGAAAACTCAGATAGAAAAAGGACGATTTTTAGCTCTTTAGAACTTTGATAAATCCCCATTCTTACTGAGTTTTACCATTATCTCCTGTACATCTTCAACTCCAAAAATAGGTCATTATAAATGCCTAAATATTGGGCGCCTAGATTTTCATAGACTTCCAAATGCTTCATCAGCTCATCTGAAGGATAGAACTGTTTGTCTTGCGTGATTTCATCTGGCAATAACGCGAGTGCTTTTTTGTTTGGTGTGGAATAACCGATATACTCAGCATTTTGAGCAGCATTTTCTGGTTCAAGCATAAAGTTCAAAAATGCATAGGCCCCTTCTTCATTTTTTGACGTTTTGGGAATAACCATATTATCAAACCAAAGATTGGATCCTTCGGATGGGATCACATAATGGATATGTTCATTCTCATACATCATATCGGCTGCTTCTCCCGAGAAAGTCACAGCGACAGAGGCTTCTTCGTTTGCCATATACATTTTGATTTCGTCTGCTACGATTGCTTTGATGTTTGGCGTCATTTTGCGCAATTTGTTGAAGGCTGCTGTAAGCTGTTTGTCGTCTTTGCTGTTCAATGAATACCCCAAACTGTTTAACCCTAGACCGATGACTTCCCGCGCGCCATCGATCAGCATGATACTGTCTTTTAGTTCTGGTTTCCACAGATCATCCCATTCCTTGATTTCACCTTCAGCAAAAAATTTATCATTATAGACGATACCAAGAGTCCCCCAAAAATATGGGATCGAATAGCGGTTGTCAGGATCAAAACTTAAATCCAAGAAGCGGGGATCAATATTGTCTAGCCCTTTGATCTTGCTGTGATCAAGAGGTTTCAGCAAGTGCTCTTCCATCATTTTTTGGATCATATATTCACTTGGGATGGCAATGTCATAGGACGTTCCTCCTTGCTGAATTTTCGTAAACATCGCTTCATTGGAATCGAAGGTTTCATAATTGACCTTATAGCCGGTCTCGTTCTCAAACTTCTTCAAAAGATCTGGATCGATATAATCACCCCAGTTATAGATATTCAAAACTTTGGCGCCCGCCATTCCTGAAGAATGTTCCAACTCCCGTACACCAAACAGCAGTACCAAAATGATGGCGACAATTCCTATGACCAAAGATTGTAATCTTTTCATCGCAGATTTGCCACCTCCGCTCGCCGATTTTTACGTAGTTTTTTCGACACATTTTCTTTGCTGATAAAGTAGTACCCTACGACTAGAATCATTGAGAATAAAAAGACCAATGTGCTCAAGGCATTGATTTCTAGGCTGATCCCCTGACGGGCACGAGAATAGATTTCTACAGAAAGTGTGCTAAAGCCATTCCCTGTTACAAAGAACGTCACAGCAAAATCATCCAGTGAATAAGTGAAAGCCATGAAATAGCCGGCAATGACCCCCGGTGTCAGAAACGGCAAAATAATGTTCTTGATGACTTGCAGATTATTGGCACCTAAGTCACGAGCGGCATCAATCATGGAATCATTCATTTCTTGTAGCTTTGGTAAAACCATCAAAACAACGATGGGAATACTAAAGGCCACATGAGACAGTAACACACTAAAAAAACCTAGGCTAAAGCCGCGGAACAAATTTCCGATCATCGTGAAGAAAATCAGAAAACTGGCACCAATGATGACATCTGGAGAAACCAGTAAGACATTGTTCAAACTTAACAACGCTGTTCGTGTTCGCCGTTTTTTCGTATAGTAGATCCCCATCGCACCGAACGTGCCGATCACTGTTGCTAAAAGGGCGGATAAAAATGCCAGCATAAAGGTATTCAATACAATGATCATCAGACGTGTATCTTGAAAGACGGACTGGTAATGTTCAAAGGTAAACCCAGTAAAGTCATTCATTGTACCGCCATCATTGAAGGAATAAAAAATCAAATAAAAAATTGGGACGTACAATAGGATAAAGACAACGACAAGATAAAGATTTGACCAGCGGAATTTTTTCATTTTCGTTGTCCTCCTTTTTTCTTCTCACCTGTCAGGAGCATCACTAAGAACATAGCAATAATCAAAATCACACCGATCGTCGAACCCATGCCCCAGTTTTGTGTCACAAGGAAATGCTGCTCAATCGCAGTTCCTAACGTGATTACACGGTTTCCTCCAATCAAACGTGTCAGCATGAAGAGTGAAAGAGAAGGAATGAAAACTGCTTGTATGCCGCTTTTGACGCCGTTCAATGACAAAGGCAGAATGACCCGGCGAAAAGTCTCATAGCTGTTCGCTCCTAAGTCACGGCTCGCACTAATCAATGAAGGATTCATCTCCTCTAGTGCATTGAAAATCGGCATGATCATAAAGGGCAGCTCAATATAGACCGCTACCGTTAAAAAGCTAAAATCGGTGAACAAAATCTGTTTTGGTCCGACACCCATGATCTCCAAAAAATGATTGACGCTGCCATGAATTCCAAAAATACCAATAAAGGCATAGGCTTTTAACAGCAAATTGACCCATGTAGGTAAAATAATCAGCAGTAACCATAAGTCTTTATGACGTAGTTTTGTCAAAAAGTAAGCCGTAGGATAACTGATGACCAACGTGATCAATGTGATCAAAAAGGCATACCACACGGAGTTCAATGTCATGATCAAATACTTGCCGGAACCTAAATAACTTTGATAATTGACCAGTGAAAAATTCCCATCCATATCGAAAAAGGACTGATAGACGATCAATAATACTGGTGCGATAACAAATAGCAATAACCAAAAGACATAGGGTATTGCATAGAAACGACGCATTTTCGTCATGTGCTCCCTCCTAATCTTCGTAGCTCTCTAAACGAGCATCAAAATCTTCTTCTGATTCATTGAAACGCATGACATGAATGTCTTCAGGCTCAAAAAACAAACCGATCTTGCTGCCTTCTTTGGCTTTTCTAGTCGAATGGACCATCCATTCATTGCCTTGTTCATCGTAACAAATGATTTCATAATGTACGCCGCGGAACAATTGCGTGTCTACCTCAACGATCAATTTCCCTTTCTCAGCGGTGGTCAAACTTAGATCTTCTGGGCGGATCACGATTTCAACGGGTTCATTCGCCCGCATACCGCCATCCACGCACTCGAAGCGTTTGCCGACAAACTCGACTAAATTATCATCGATCATCGTGCCATTCACGATATTACTTTCGCCGACAAAGTCCGCCACAAAATGATTGATCGGCTCGTCATAAATGTCTACCGGTGTCCCACTTTGAATGATCTTTCCTTTATTCATGACGAAGATCTCATCACTCATCGCTAATGCTTCTTCTTGATCGTGGGTCACAAAGATAAAGGTAATTCCTAATCGCTGCTGCAGTTCCCGCAATTCGTACTGCATGTCTGTTCGTAATTTCAAGTCTAAAGCTGACAAAGGCTCATCTAAGAGTAAAACTTTCGGCTCATTGACGATCGCTCGCGCAATCGCCACCCGTTGACGCTGTCCACCGGACATTTCACTGATCTCACGATTTTCGTAACCTGGAAGTTGGACCAATCGCAATGCTTCTTTGACTTTCTTTGTGACTTCGTCTTTCGGCAGCTTCTTGATCCGTAAGCCAAAAGCCACATTCTCGAACACGTTCATATGTGGAAACAACGCATAGTCCTGAAAGACAGTATTAACTTGTCGCTGATTTGCCGGAACATCGTTGATACGCTGGCCATCAAAGTAAACATCGCCTTCTGTTGCTTCGGAAAATCCGGCAATGATCCGTAAGATCGTGGTTTTCCCACATCCTGAAGGACCTAAAAGCGTATAAAAACGCCCTTCTTCAATATCAAAACTAACATTTTTCAAGACGGTTTCATCGTCATCAAATCGCTTGACCACGTTATTGAACGAAATAATTGTTTTTCCCACACTTTTTCCCCCTAAATCATAAATAAGAATCAGTTACAACGATCAAGGCGCGACTTTTTTGCCGGCCGATATTTCTCAATTGATGCGGTTCTGTTGCTTGGTAATAAATGGACTGTCCCTTACGTGCTTTGTATTCTGATTCCCCGAGGCTCAGTGCAATCGTTCCTTCCAAAACATAAATAAATGTTTCCGCTAAAGAAGGTTCAAATGTCTTATACTCGCCGGCTTTCTCAAAAGTCAACACGACTGGCTCCATCTCTTTTTCATTCGAGTCTGGAATCAGCCACCGCAGTTCATAGCCATTTTCTTCATCATAATAACTCGTACTGTCTTCTTCTCGATAGACCACTTGATGGTCTGCATTTTCTTGACGGAAAAATTCTTCCGGGGTCACTCCAAGGACTTCTAAAATCGTAAAAAAAGTTTCCATTGAAGGTGAACTTAAATCCCTTTCTAATTGGGAGATGTACCCTTTGGATAAATCGGTTCGTTCCCCTAATTCTTCTTGTGTCAGATTTTTTTGGACCCGCAAATTGCGGAGCTTCTCGCCAATCTCCATCTACATTCCCCCTCGATCAAAAATATAGTAAAAAATTCCCACAAAAAAGTTTGCTAATAGTAAACTTCAAGTTTAATTTCACTTTTTCCAGTATACAAACTTTTCTAAAAAAAACAAGTCTTTTTTTACCTTTTTTGAAGAGAATTTTTCGAAGCTTTCTTATTGACTAAATGAGCTGCAGCCAATGGGCAGCTGTCACATAATGCCTTTATTTAGCCGTTTTCATTCAGTAGCTCTCAATGCTCTTCTCTCATTCTAACGAAGAAATTGTCTCATGAATAATCATCTGTTTCGCAACAATGATTAAAAATCAACCAGATTATGGTATCATGAGTTCAAACCATTAAAGGAGTTGCCTTGAATGACAGAATTTTCGTCTTATATCGTAACAAATGAACCAACATTTACTGCCACTTTAAAGACCTGCAAACTGACAGATTTACCTGAGGGAGACGTTCTTGTCAAAGTCGCTTATTCCGATGTCAATTATAAAGATGCTTTAGCAGCTAAAGAAAATGGCGGTGTTATCCGTACTTATCCGATGACACCAGGCATCGACTTGGCTGGTGAAGTCATTGAAAGTCAAAGTCCGGATTTTTCAACCGGCGACCAAGTACTGCTGACAGGTTACGGCCTAGGTGTTTCTCATCCCGGTGGCTTCAGCCAATACCAACGGGTACCGGCTGATTGGCTGATCAAACGACCAGAAACTTTATCGGCTAAAGATAGTATGTGTTATGGTACTGCTGGCTTTACTGCGGCACTGGCTGTCACCGAACTTGAAAAACTTGCCCTTGAAAAAGAAGCGCCGATCGTCATTACCGGAGCTTCCGGAGGTGTCGGAAGTATCAGCATCGCATTGTTGCATAAGTTAGGCTATACAAACATCGTCGCACTTTCTCGTAAAAAAGAGGCAGACTGGTTATTGGCATTAGGAGCAACCAAAATCACTGATCCAGCTGATTGGCAACCAGAAAAAATCAAACCGCTGGCGAAGCAGACAGTAGCGGCAGTTATTGATACCGTCGGTGGTTCCCTTCTTTCCGCATTATTGCCGCAAATCCGTTACGGCGGCGGTGCCTTTTTATGCGGAAATGCTGGGGGGATCAACATCGAAACGACGGTTTTACCCTTTATTCTTCGCGGCATCCGCGTGATCGGTATTGACTCGGTCAATGTTGACACTGCCACTCGTAACGAACTTTGGCAACGTCTAGCAACAGGCTGGTATGTCGCAGATCAGCTGCATAGTCATGAGATTACCTTTGAAACATTGCCGGAAACACTCGCATCCTTATTAGCCGGTACCCATCAAGGTCGGACGATCGTCAAGGTGGCATCAGAAGCATGAGAATATTGATCACTGCCGGCGGAACTTCCGAAAAAATTGATTCAGTACGGTCGATCACGAATCATTCAACAGGTTCATTAGGCAAAGCCATCGCTGAAGCGTTATTAGAAAAAGGGATTGAAATTGATTATGTCACAACTCGTCAAGCAAAACAGCCAGCTAACGATTCACGATTGACGGTCCACTCTATCGAAGGCGCTCTTGGATTACTGAATTGTCTTGAGTCCTTATTATCGGCACATACTTACTTTGCAGTGATCCACAGCATGGCGGTCAGTGATTTCACACCTGCTAACAGTTGGTCACAAGAAGCATTCTTGACAGCGATCAATCAGCTGCTTCCACAATTTGACAACCAAGTATCTCCTGAGTTGTTAGAGACATTAGTAGCACAGTCAATGGAACAGTCAGGCAAACTCTCTTCGAATACTGATCATCTAGTGATGGTCTTAAAGAAAACACCTAAAGTGATCCAGCGAATCAAAGCAAAACAACCTCAGACAAAGTTGGTGGGTTTCAAATTATTAGTCGATGTTTCGGAAGAAACACTTTTTCAAGTAGCCCGTGATAGTCTAGCTAAAAATCAAGCAGATTATGTCTTGGCCAATGACTTGACTACGATCAAAGAAGATCAGCATATTGGTCACTTACTAACTGCCGATAAAAAAATCGGTACCGGCCATACTAAGCCAGAAATTGCCGCATTGATCGTAGATACATTATTGAAAAATGAAGAGCCCCTTGGATAAGGAGGAATTAAAATGAAACAAAAACATGTATTATTAGGTATTAGCGGAAGTATCTCCGCTTATAAAGCAGCGGATATCGCGAATGAGTTGACAAAACGAGGGTATGCAGTCGACGTGATGATGACTGCTAATAGTACGCAATTCATCACACCATTGACTCTCCAGTCATTATCTAAGCGACCAATCCATGTGGATGTGATGCAAGAACGCCAACCTGACCGGATCAACCATATCGAATTAGCGAAGCAAGCGGACCTTTTCTTGATCGCGCCAGCCAGTGCCAACTTGATTGGTAAATTGGCTCATGGTTTAGCAGATGATCTGATCTCAACGGTCGCTTTGGCATTGACTGCGGAGGTACCAAAACTGATTGCACCAGCGATGAATACCAATATGTATCAAAATCCAATCGTGCAACGAAATCTAGCCATTTTGAAAGAGGTCGGTTATCAAGAGATCGCTCCTCGCGAAGCCTTATTGGCTTGCGGGGATTTCGGCCGCGGCGCGCTGGCGACCGTGGAAGCGATCGTTGAACAAGCTGTTGCAGCATTGGAAGTACGAGGAGTCTAACATGAAAAAAATAGCCACTTTTGATTTAGTTTTAACTGCATTTTTCCTGGGGATCTTGATTCTTTTAGCATCCGTTCCTTTTCTAGGGTTCATTCCTTTAGGTCCGATCAATGCTACTACGATGCACATTCCCGTGATCATTGCTTCCATCATTTTAGGACCACGGATCGGCGGCTTTCTGGGAGGGGCTTTTGGCATCATTAGTATGGTCCGTTCAACGTGGATCATCTCGCCGCTTTCTTTTGTGTTCTCGCCATTTGTCCCAGTCTATGGCATGGATCATGGAAGTTGGAAAGCGATCTTGGTTGCTCTGATTCCTCGCATTCTGATCGGAATCGTCCCTTATTTTGTCTTTAAAGCCTGCCAGAAAATGTGGCAAAACAAGCGGCAAAGCACTTCGTTGCTGATTGCTGGAATCGCTGGAGGATTGACGAATACGATTCTCGTGATGAACCTCATCTACTTTTTATTCCAACAAGAATATGCCGCTGCGATCGGTAATGCCGGAACTGCCGTCTATACCGCCATCCTTGGCGTTATTTTGACACAAGGTATCCCAGAGGCGATCGTTGCAGGAATTGCGACCATGGCTGTTGCTTCTGTATTACTGAGATTGACGAAAAAGCCACGTTTTTGATTCATTTGAAAGAACTTCAAATAAAAAGAGCCATTGAAGCAGCTTGATAAGCTTGCTTCAATGGCTCTTTTTTTAGTGTTCCTTTATGCTGCTCATAAATTTTGGCTTACTTGCAATGCCTCAGCCAAACGCTGGTCCTGTTCTTCGGTCAGTAAGTCTTCATAAATCAACAAAAAATCAACGATTTCTTCATCCGTCATGCCCTGTAGATCAGTGGCAACCATCTCTAATAATTGGTCAAACTCCTCGTCTGTTAGCGTATAATTTGTCCAATCTTCATCAGAGAGGGGATCATCGCCGTAATAACTGTCATCCCAAAAAGAGTCTTCTTGGTAGGAATCAAAAAACTCTTGCTGATCAACGACATTTTCTGAAGCAGGTAACTGGACTTTTTCATCACTTTGTTTGCCGCTGATAGTAAACGTGATCCCAATAGCCAAAGGCAGCTCGCCAGATTGGGTCATGTTCATCACAACTTTTTGGTTTTGTTTCTTTGCATTGACAGATACAGTCAAATCAATACGCTCACTGTCTTTCAGCAGATCTTCCCACTGCGTAATCTCACTAGTGTCTGCCTTTTGTTTTTTGGCATAGTCAACAAAGTCCAACAGCTCTTGTTTTGTGAATGTATGCGTGATGGTGTCACCATCTCTTTTAAAAGATTCACGATCCAACGTTTTGACATACTCTGCCAATGTCTCAGAAGAAAATAAGCTATTGTTCAATAGCTGGTCCGTGTCAAGATCTGACATCTCATCTGGTGACAGACGAATATATTTATCTTTCCCCATCGTATCTGGCGTTTCGCTACTATCAAATGTATCCGATGCAAACGTATCCGATGTACCGAATGTATCAAATGCAAACAGATTGCTCATTGCCTCAACGATTTCTGCTGAAAGGTAGGTGTCATGGCTCTTGCCATCGATCAAAAGATTCAGTGGAACATCGATTTCTCCAGAAGACAGTGAGGCATCCAAACGAATATTTTTGCTTTTTGGATCTTCAACAAAATTTCCTGTGATCTTGGTTCCCGCCAACTGGGAGAAAATCATCCCTGCGATCATGCTTTCTTGTGAATTTTGGCTGTCCTCGCCAGCAAATTCAAATGTATCGATCGTCACGCTAAAGTCACCAGCATTCATATCTTTTTGTACTGTTAACCCATCAGCAAACTGATCCTGCGGTAATTTCGTACAACCGGTTAAAAAGAATAGCCCAACCAACAAGCCAATACCCAACCACTTTTTCATACTATCCCTCCATTTTCCCCTTTTCTTTATTGTAGCCAAGACGGAATGGGTAGACAAATAGTACAGCCTTCCCATTGCCTTTTTTAATAAAAAATGTGACAACTGTCCAAATAAACAACCGTTCTGAAAGATTCAAGTAATGCTATAGGTTCTCGATACATCGCAACGATGCCTTACGAAGCCTTGCAATACATTCATTCTTCAGATATCGATTTGTCATCAGACGTTGTCACAATTACGAACATGTTGAATTATTTTGCTTCTTCTCCGATAATACGCACTTCTGTCTCTAACTGGACATCAAATCGCTCCTTGATCACTTGTTGGATATGAGCGATCAGTTCCACATAGTCCGTCGCTGTAGCATGATCGACATTGACGATGAAGCCAGCATGCTTTTCAGAAATTTGCGCGCCGCCCCATTTCAATCCTTGTAAACCGGCGTCTTGAATCAACTTGCCAGTGAAATGACCAACAGGCCGCTTGAAGACACTGCCGCAAGAAGGATATTCTAATGGTTGTTTCAGCTGACGGAGTTCCGTCAACTCATCCATTCGTTTCTTGATTTGATCTTGATCCCCTTGCGCCAAATCAAAACGAGCCGACAGAATGATCGCATGTTGGTCTTGAAGCGTACTGTGGCGATAAGAAAACGCCATCTCTTCTTTCATCATAGTCACGACGCGTCCATCTGCGAGCAAGACATCACAGGACGCAAAAATATCTTGAATCTCACCATCATAAGCACCGGCATTCATAAATACCGCTCCCCCGACGCTTCCTGGAATCCCGCAAGCAAACTCAAATCCTGTCAACGATTCATGGAGTGCCACATACGTTGTATCGATCAGCTTCGCGCCTGCTTCGACGATCAAAGTGGTATCTTCTACCGTTATCTGATTCATTTCTGATAGCATGATCACAACACCGCGAATCCCACCATCACGAACGATCAAGTTGCTAGCATTGCCTAAGACCAACCAAGGAGTATCAGTTTCTCGACAATAGGCGACAATTTGTTCTACTTCTTTTGCTGATTTGGGAAAAGCCAGGATATCTGCAGGCCCTCCTGTTTTCGTATACGTATAATTCAATAAAGCTTCATCTTTTAGTAACGCAATTTCTGGAAATTGCTTGATCATTAATTCTTTATTCACAAGAAAGAGTCCTTTCACATTAAACATCTTCCTTATTTTAGCATGTTCATTGAAAAGTTGCTACTTCTCTAAAGAATCACTTTTTGCCCGATGATTGGCAGCGATCATTTCTTGGCAAAGCTGGTGACTGTCTATCACTTGCGCTTGGCGCAGATCGATAGCCGTTGGATCGGCGACTGCTGCAATAAATGCCGAAACTAATGGATAGAACCCTCGTTTGTTCAACGTTGTTTCCCAATCGCCAAACTCATGTTCCACCGTTTTCCCCTCCACATACTCCGTAAGAGCAGTCAAATTCCTCACATCATAGGTTCCGCTTTTGGCGGTGATCCGGTAATCTTCCGTATTGGCACCACTCTTGAGATCCATCGTCAAAATCGCCGTTGTATGTGCTGTTTCCAAGATCAGTGTGGCCGTCTCCAATCCATCCGCTGATTCTTTGATCTGACTAGTATGCGCGATGATCGGTTCATCCAATAAATAGACACCAGTATCCACCAAATGTAAGAAGAGATCATAGATCACATACTTGGTATCATGACTAGCAGCTTGCCGGTGTTTTGACAGATAAATCATCCGCTTATCCGGAATTTGTTTTAATTGATCGACCATCGGGGCAAAGCGGCGATTGAAGCCGACCATCAACAACTTTTGTTTTGCTTTAGCTAGAGCAAACAATTCTTCTACTTCAGCAAAATTCTCGCTGACCGGTTTATCGACAAAGACATGGATTCCTTCTGTCAGACATTTTTTGATCAACTCATAGTGGCTGCCAGTAGCTGTATGAATGAAACAAGCCTCGATTCCCTGATCGATCAGCTCGTCTAAATTGGTGTACATATGCGCCAACCGATAACGTTGCTGCAATTCTTTCTGAACGGATTCACGCCGGGTGGCAAAATAAAAATCCGCTTGATCCTGCAATGCAATATAACTTGGCAAGTATGCTTTTTGTGCAATATTTCCTAACCCGATAACACCGATCTTCATGACTGATTCCTCCTAAACGTTACGTCTTGCTTTAATCTTACACTTTTTTTCGGTAGAATGGAAAATATAGTTGAACCGAGGAGGACAAATATGAAATTTATTTCTTGGAACGTGAATGGCTTACGAGCAATCGTCAAAAAGAACTTTTTAGAAGCCTTTGAGACCTTCGATGCAGACTTCTTTTGTTTGCAAGAAACGAAGCTGCAAGCAGGGCAGATCGAGTTGGATCTGCCAGGATACACGCAATACTGGAATTATGCAGAAAAGAAAGGATACTCTGGTACAGCGATCTTTGCTAAAGAACCGGCACTTGCTGCCCATTATGGGATTGGCATCGAGGAACATGATGCCGAAGGCCGGGTGATCACCCTGGAATACCCCGAATTCTTTTTAGTCACTTGCTATACACCAAACGCCCAAAATGAATTGCGTCGTCTCGATTATCGCATGACATGGGAAGATGCTTTTCGTGCCTATCTGACCGATCTGAAACAGCAAAAACCAGTTATCCTATGCGGTGACTTGAACGTCGCTCATCAAAACATTGATCTTAAAAACTGGAAAACCAACCAAAAAAACGCCGGCTTCACTCCTGAAGAACGGGAAAAATTTTCAACCTTACTTTCAGCAGGCTTTACGGATACTTTCCGCTACTTTTATCCCGATGCTGAAGGGATTTATTCTTGGTGGAGTTACCGGTTTAATGCGCGCAAAAATAATGCTGGATGGCGCATCGATTACTTCGTTGTTTCAGACGATTTAAATGACCGCCTGGTTGATGCAAAAATCCATACAGAAATCTTAGGCAGTGATCATTGCCCCGTCGAATTGCAGTTAAACTAATTGCTTACCATATTCTTTCGCTGTGTCCTATCGGCCATCCTGCCAAAAAAATCTTGTATCTTTTCATTTCAAAGATTTGTGCTAGAATAGCTTTGAGGTGAAGGCAATGAATTTTATCGCAATGGACTTTGAAACAGCCAATTATCAAAAGCACAGTGCTTGTTCATTGGCATTAGTCATGGTTCGGGACAGTAAAATTGTTGGAGAATACTACACGTTGATCCAGCCGGAGACAGATTTCTTTTGGAAAAATATCCAAATCCATGGCATTCATCCGGAAGACGTCGTCAATGCTCCTAAATTTCCTGACATTTGGAAACAAATCCAGCAATATTATAATCTCAACAGTCTGATCGTTGCCCACAATGCTGGTTTCGATACTGGCGTTTTAGCTGGATGTCTTGATTACTATGGGATAGAACAGCCAAATTATCTTTCACTCTGTACAGTACGTACAAGCCGCAAACTCTATCCTGAATTCGAGAATCACAAGCTGAATACTGTCTGCCAACAGCTGCAGATTCCTTTGCTGAATCACCACGACGCCCTTGAAGATAGTCGTGCCTGTGCTCAGATCTTATTACGTCAAGAAAACGATTTCGGGATCGACCCATTAAAAAAACTGGTACTCGTAAAATGAGTATCAGTTTTTTACTTTTCTTCTTACTTTCTTACTCTTTTGTCTTTCAGTTATTTGTTGAAAGCCAATAACGACGAGTACTATTCCCATTTACCGGATCGATCCATATATCTTCTAATTGACCACCATTTTTTTCAATGACCTTAGCAGATGCTTGATTGTGAGCATCGCATGTCACCAGTACTTTTTCTATTCCGAAGCTTTTGGCAATCGACAAGGATTGAGCAAGCATTGCTGTCCCATATCCTTTTTGGCGATACGTTTTTTTCACAGAATAACCGATATGACCGCCTTGCTGCAGCAAATAGTCGTTGAGCTCTAGCCGCAGATTCAAGATTCCGATGACTGTATCTGCTTGTTTTGCAAGATAAACCCGACTAATGACATGACTAGCAGGAACAGTTGCCGGTGATTTGTAGGCTTCTTGCAGTTCAAGCCATTTTTCGATTGTCTCCGCTGTTTCTAGCCCAGAACCTCCGTGAATAGTTTCATTGTCTTCTAAAAATGATGCGCGATAAGCTGTTAACTGTTCTTTGTCTGCTAGGGCCGGTTCAACAAGCAGGATCATCCTTCTCACTCCTCATCAACTAATTTTGCCATCATTAGAACATCAATTCGTTGCCCATCTTTTGTTTGGGCGGCTTGTTTCATACAACCTTCAATTTCAAATCCGTACTTCTGATATAAATGGATAGATCGTTCATTGCGCGCTTGGACCGTCAACTCCAAGCGTGTCAACAACCCTACTTCACTGACCCATTCAAGCAATTCTTCTAAAAGAAGTGACCCTAGTCCCATTCCCCAATAGTCTTTTAAAATCGATAGACCTATTTCTCCTACATGGGCCATGCGCCATTCCGAATAACCTTTGATAGAAGCCATACCAATAATTCGTTCTCCATCAAGGGCTAACAATAGGAGGTGATTGTCTTGTTCATACAAGCTTTCTAGTTGCTGTGCCAACATTGCTTCAGGCAGGGCGAGGCCTGTTTCATCCATGACCAAAAAGTCAGTTTCTTGACCAATCTTTTGACTGACTGCCAAGAGTTCTGCCGCATCTTCGCCCCGAGCCTCACGCAATGTCAAATGAATGTCACTCATTATCTGCCTCCCATTGCGCCAAAATACGCTGTTGGAAAGCCTCAGCTTTCGGACCAAATGTAAGCAATTTCACAAAACGTTTTTGCTCTTCTGTATTATCTTTTTCCAAAATCAGTTCCAAATAATCTTCCGGTAAAGACTCTTCCAGAAGATTTCCCCACTCGATCACAGAAAGACCATCACCTTCAAAATAATCATCTAATCCCAAGTCTGATGCGCCAAATTCTACCCGGTAAATATCCATATGATAGAGTGGCAACCGACCTTCAGTATATTCACGAATAATCGTATAGGTTGGGCTTTTGATCAGTTGACTGATCCCCAGACCTCGAGCGATCCCTTTGGTCAACGTCGTTTTACCGGCTCCCAGTTCCCCAGTTAACACCAAATTGTCTCCAGGCAGGGCCACTCTGCCAATCACTTCGGCAAATTTTTCTGTTGCATCTAAATCAGCGATCGTTATCATGTTTGATCCGTCCTTTATCTTTTCACTTGCTGTTAGTAGTTAGTATAGCTTGTTTTAGAATCAAAAGTAAAGAGCGTACCGTCGCAAGGAGTTTGAAAGAAAAACCATTTTTATCCTGCTGTGGGCAGTATTTTTGGAAGCGACGCCCCTCATCTTGCTTTGCCTGCAATTGTTTCTAAGCTTGTTGCGCTAACTAGACTTCCATGCCACTCTAAGGGCAATCGTTGTGATTCATACTGAGGTTACTACGCTTTCTTTGGTCCCCGCTGCTCATCATCTGCTCTCTGCTTCGCAAGCCAATCGCAGTGATTCAGGCTGAAGGTTACTACGCTCCCTTTAGTCGCCTAGTACTGCTCATCATCAACTCTGTCTTGCTATGCAAGCCAATCGCAGTGATTCAGGCTGAAGGTTACTACGCTCCCTTTAGTCGCCTAGTACTGCTCATCATCAACTCTGTCTTGCTATGCAAGCCAATCGTTGTGATTCAGGCTGAAGGTTACTACGCTCCCTTTAGTCGCCTAGTACTGCTCATCATCAACTCTGTCTTGCTATGCAAGCCAATCGTTGTGATTCGCAGCAAAAAGCCGTTCCTTGACAAAAGGAACGGCTTGGTTGTTTGATTAGTTATCTTATTTATCCATCAATGTTTGTGCTGCTGTGATGATGGATAGTTTGTAGACGTCTTCTTCGTTTGATCCGCGAGAAAGGTCTGAGATTGGTTTGTTCAATCCTTGCAGGATTGGTCCAATTGCTTCGAAGTTACCGAAGCGTTGTGCGATTTTGTAGCCAATGTTTCCAGATTGTAAATCTGGGAAGACAAAGACCGTTGCTTTACCAGCTACTTCTGATTCTGGTGCTTTTAATTGAGCGACAGCTGAAATGTAAGCAGCATCGAATTGCAATTCACCATCGATTTCGTACTCAGGCGCCAATTCTTGGGCAATTTTTGTTGCTTCAACCACTTTATCGACTTCTGGTGCTTTAGCTGAACCTTTTGTCGAGAAGCTAAGCATGGCAACTTTTGGATCGATATCAAATAATTCCGCTGTTTTTGCTGAATCAACAGCGATCTCTGCTAATTCTTGGGCAGAAGGGTTCACATTGATGGCACAGTCAGAAAATAGGTATTTTTCTTGATCACGACCACGAACCATCAAAAAGGCACCACTTGTGCGGCTCACGCCTGGTTTTGTTTTAATGATCTGCAATGCAGGTCTAACCGTATCGCCCGTTGAATGGATCGCACCTGAAACCATTCCTTCAGTGATCCCCATGTAAGTTAACATCGTACCAAAATAATTAACATCTTTTAAGATTTCTTCGGCTTGCTCTTTTGTTGCTTTGCCGTTTCGGCGCTCAACAAAAGCTTCGACCATTTCATCCCACCGGTCATAGTTTTCAGGATCTAGGATCTCAAAATTAGCGATGTTGATTCCTCGAGCTTCCGCTGCTTTCTCAATCTCAGCAGGGTTACCAATCAAAACTGGTTCTACCAATTCTTCTGAACGTAGACGGCTTGCTGCACCAAGGATACGAGGATCTGTTGCTTCTGGGAAAACGATTTTGATATGACGACGCACGATTTTAAATTTTAAACTTTCGAATAGTTCCACGGGTAAAGACCTCCAGTTTTTTTATACCCTTACATTGTACAATAGTTGCAAAAAAAAGAACAGATAAAAATGCTGTACTAATCGAAAAAGATAATTTTTGTTACACAATTCACAGTCCGTCTCTTCTGCACTACTACAGTTTCACACCTGTACTATTTTTTCTGGTAATTGCCAGTCAATTGGTGTTTCATCCAATGCGATCAATGCTTGATTGATTTTTGAAAATGGTTTCGATCCAAAGAAACCACGACTGGCAGATAACGGACTTGGATGGGGAGATTCTATGATGATATGCTTTTTCGTATCGATCAACGCTTTCTTTTGCTGGGCTGGTTTTCCCCATAATACAAAGATCACTGGTTTATCCCGTTGATTCAGCTTTTCGATGATAGTATCTGTCAATCGTTCCCATCCTTTGCCTCGATGCGAATAAGCCTGTCCTTCACGAACTGTCAACACCGTATTTAGTAGTAAAATTCCTTGTTGCGCCCAAGGAACCAAATAACCGTGAGAGACTGGCGCGATGCCTAGATCACTTTGCAATTCCTTATAGATATTGCGTAAAGAAGGCGGAATCCGTACTCCGGGTTGGACTGAAAAAGATAACCCATGGGCTTGATGCGGACCATGATATGGATCTTGTCCTAAGATCACTACTTTCACTTCATGATACGGAGTCAGCTTCAGTGCTTCATAAATATGGTCCATTGCCGGGTGGATCTTCTGTGTTGCATATTCTACTTTCAAAAATTCCCGTAACTGTTGGTAATAGGTTTGATCGAATGAAGCTTGCAAAACTTCTTGCCAATCATTTTCTAAAATCTTTCTCATCGTCTCGCTCCTTTGCTTTTAGTTAAGGATAACAAAAGATCTGCCTAAGAAACAAGGAGACATTCTCAAAAATAATTGCTGATTTGTGGTACACTATTCTATAGAAACCATAAGAAAGGACGCTGACAATGATAAAATTAATCGCTTCTGATATGGATGGTACTTTACTAAACGCCAACATGCAGATTTCAGAAGAAAATATCCAAGCGATCAAATATGCCCAATCCCAAGGAGTCGAATTCATGGTGGCCACTGGGCGCAACCGGAAAGAAGCTCTGCCGCCTTTGCAAGAAGCCGGTATTGATTGTGCTATGATCACACTTAATGGTGCACAAGTGTTTGACAAATCAGGAACTTCTTTATTCACCGTTCCTATTTCTAAAGAAAAAACCCGTTCATTGATGGACTTATTAAGAGAAAAAGACATTTATTTTGAGATTTCCACGAGCAATGGCATTTATTCAGAAAGCCAGACGCGCCGAATCGAGAATTTTGCGATCCATACAGCAGAAGCAATGCCCCATCTGACCCACAAAATGGCCATTGCCATGACTGCTGCACGACTAGCTTTTCTTCCCATCAATTATGTCAAAGGCTTCAATGAACTGTTTGCGATTGAAGATCTGGAAATCTTAAAAATCATTTGCTTCCATCAAGATGGCGCGCGTGTTTTAGGACCGATCACACAAGAAATCGATGGTTATGGCGACTTAGTGGTTACTTCTTCCGGACAAAACAATATTGAAATCAATCATCGCAATGCCCAAAAAGGGATCGCGGTGGCACACGTTGCTAAAGAGCGAGCGATTCAACTGTCGGATGTCATGACGATTGGTGACAACTTGAATGATGTCAGCATGATACAGCTTGCTGGTGTCAGCTTTGCTATGGGTAACGGGGAAATCGAAGTCAAAGAATATGCGAAGTATCTGACGGATACTAACATTGAATCAGGAGTCGGCAAAGCAATTATTCGGGCAATCGATGAGAATTTATAATTGACGCAGCTTTTCGGGATACAAGAGGAGGCGTAGATATGTCGGAATTTTTTATTCAAGACAGACAACTCAGCAGTATCACGCGAACGATCGTTAAAGACGAAAAGGGCAAATCGTTATTCTTGATGGTCGGGCGCTGGGGAACTAAAGGCGATGCACTTTCCCTCTATCGTTTGGACGGCACACTGGTCGCCAGTATTAAGCAAATTAGTTTTACCTTTGGCACACGATTTGAGATCTACAAGGACTTTGAAAAAGTAGGTACGTTACAAAAAATTTTCAACTGGCCTGGGGATTTTTATTATATCCAACAGCTCCATTGGGCTGTCCATGGGGATATCTACAATCATCGGTATGCGATCCATCATTTCAACAAGAAGATCATGGAAATGGATAAAGCAACACTATTGACTGGCGATTATTATGTGATCGATGTGGTCAACGATGAGGATGCGCCAGTTTGCATTTGTATTGCTGCGATTATGGATTATTGGCTCTACAATCGCAAACGCAAGACCCAGCAACATTTGGAGTTACGATTAACGAACGAAACCAGCTGAGATACTCAACTGGTTTCTTTTTGCATATGATCATATAGATGACCACTGATCTTTCGTTCAGCAACCACTTGAAAACCGTGACGTTCATAGAGACGTTTGGCGTGTGGATTGGCTTTATCGACACTTAAACCAATTGTGGTATAGCCATCTCGTTGGGCAATTTTTGGCAGTGCAGCCAATAAAGCTGAGCCAACCCCTTTTCCACGGAATTTTTCATCGACACAAATGGTATCTAAGTACCATTCGTTCTGCAACGTTTCTTGATCAACGAACAGTTTCATTTCTTTATCCAAACCGTAGGACTCCAGAATCTTCGTTAACGGTTCATCAATGGTAGGTTCATCTTTATCTGGGTAACCAAAAGCAACCCCAGCCACTTGTCCATCGATTTCATTGACCAATCCTCTGGTATAACCATAACGATAATCAGGCTCTAACATCGCTTCAGCCAAGATCTCGAGCGTTTTTTCTTCTCCTATTTCTGCCACAAACGGTAATTCCATATCTTTTAAAATGACTAAAACAAGTTTCGCCATAGCAAAACGATCTTCTTTTTGTGCAAATCGAATCACGATTTCTCCTCCTTGTGTTTTCTTCAGAATAACAGCATTTTTTTGTCATCCCAAGTAAAAAAGTGTCGTTGCGCTTCGAATGAATCCTCGATACTATTCGTGTAGTTCCAGTGGCAACCCATCTGGGTCTTGGAAGAATGTCATTTTTTTATTCGTAAAGCTGTCAAAGCGAATCGGCTCACACGTAATTCCTTTTGTTTCAAGTTCTGCTACCATTTTCTCAATGTTTGTTACTCGAAAAGCCAAGTGTCGTAAGCCGGTTGCTTCCGGATAACTTGCTCGTTTAGGTGGTTGATCCACGATAAACAACTCAATCTCAGATGAGCCAAAAGCCAAATCGATTTTGGTATCGTTTTTTTCGGGACGATGGTGCTCACGGATCACCTTAAATCCTAATTTGTCGACATAAAATGATTTTGCTCGTTGGTAATCACTGGCAATAATGGCCACATGATGCATCTCAGAAAACATATGCTCACTCCTTTTCTATCTACTTAGTTTACCTATTTTTCCTTCCTTTGGCTACAAAAGACCTGCTCTATTTTATTTTGATTCTGTTATACTGGATACGGAAGGTGATGACATGAAACTACTTTATATTTCAATCTCAGGAAATACCCGGGCATTTGTCAAACGACTAATGGACTATGCCGCCCAGCAGCCAACAGCGCATCCTCTAGAATGGTCCGTCAAAGAAATTGATGACAATTCCATTTTCGAAGAAGAAAGCGAACCTTTTGTCGTGTTTGTGCCGACCTATCTTGAAGGCGGCAACGGCGTAGATAATGGGGATCAGGAAATTTTGACAGAAACCATGCGGGAGTATATTGATTATGCGGATAATGCCCGCTATTGTCGCGGTGTGATCGGCAGCGGCAACAAAAATTTCAATTATCAATACTGCCTGACTGCCAAACAATATGCTGAACAGTTCCAGATTCCATTTCTAGCTGATTTTGAACTGCGAGGAACAACGCAGGACATCGCACGCATTTATGATGTCTTGCGTAAAATCAATTAACTTAGAAGGAGCAGGAGCTAGATCCTGCTTTTGCTCCTAGAAACGGAGAAAAACATGGACGCAAAATATATGGTTATCTTGATTATCTTGTTCGTTAGTGCACTTATTATTGGCTTAGATACTTGGAACCGAATAAAATTAAGACGTCGCGTCAAACAAGAATGGGGAAAATTCCCCCGTCAGCCTCGCTTTGACAAAGAAGAAAGCCTCAAAAAGGCCTGGATGGTAGAGAAAGATTTTTATCCCCATGATAGTGAGATCGATGACATTACTTGGTATGACTTAGACTTATTCGAGGTTTTTGAAATGATCAACAGTACTTACTCCAGTGTAGGTTCTGAAGCTCTCTATCAGCAGTTGCGCAACTTTCAATTTAAGCCGGATCGACAGCTGACCGCGTTAATTGATTTTTTCGCAGCCAATCCAAAAATTCGCGAAGATACCCAATATACCTTTGCCCAACTTGGGAAACTGGATAATAACTTTTCCAAAAACTATCTGGCATCAGGGAAGAAAGAAAGTATTGGCAACTTGCCTGTCTTTATTTTATTGGGCTGTTTGCCGATTGTTGGGCTGATTTTGATAGCTTTTGGCTTTTTGCCAGGAATTGCAGTGATTTTGATAAGCGTCCTCTTTAATACGGTTTACTATTCGATCAAAAAAGCCACACTAGAAACAGAACTCAACAGTATGCGCTATCTAGTTCAGACAGTGGCCTGCGGCAACAAGATTGCCAAACTTGCCACACCATTACAAGAGCAAATCAAAAAAGAACTGCTGCCTCTGAAAAAAATCCCCCGATTCGGCGTTTCTTTTCGTTCAAAAAACGGCAGTGAAGGCGATATGCTTTTTGAATACATCAATATCATCTTTATGCTGCCTTTTATCTCGTACCATTACGTCGTTACCTTATTGGCTCGATACAATCAACAAGCGATCGCATTATGGGAATTGTTAGGCAAGTTGGAAATTGCTTGCGCGATCCTTAATTTCCGTACCTATATGCCGATCACTTGTATCCCTGAATTCAAAAAAGGAACGGTCAGCGCAAAAGGGACCTATCATCCCCTTCTGACTGAAGCTGTCATGAATGATGTCGACTGGCAAACCAATACACTGGTAACCGGGTCAAACGCTTCTGGCAAATCGACCTATGTCAAAAGCATCGCTATCAATTGTCTATTGGCGCAAACTATCCAAACAGCTGTTGCTGAATCCTTTACGATGGAACCTGGTCATGTGTTGACCTCAATGGCGGTCGAAGACGATTTGTTTGAGGGCGATAGCTATTTTGTTGCAGAAATCAAGTCGATCAAACGATTGTTGGAACAAGTTCAGCAAAAAGAACGCTGCTATTGCTTTGTCGATGAGATACTGAAGGGAACCAATACGATTGAGCGGATCGCTGCTTCTGCTAGTATCATTCATTGGTTGAGCCGTTATCCAAGTTTGGCTTTTATTGCGACTCATGATATTGAACTGACTGAAATATTGAAAAATGACTGCAGCAATATCCATTTTTCTGAACAAGTCACAGCCGATGACGGTATCTCTTTTGACTATAAGGTCAAACAAGGTCCTTCAACAAGCCGTAATGCGATTGCCCTACTGCGAGTGCTTGGTTATCCGAAATCAATCGTTGAACAGGCTGAAAATGAAGCAGCTTACTTCAATCAGCAACGGACTTGGCAAGATCTATAATGACCTACAAGAAATCTGTGATCCTTAGTAGAGACATGCTGCTTAAAACACATCGCTAGGATTGCTCAATAAATAAAGGCTATGACAAAAGAAAGACATTTAGCGAAGAAACCAGCCTACTCTGAATAAGAGCAATGTGTTTCTTCCTTGATCCTTCTTTTGTCACAGCCTTTTTATGTTAGACAATTTTTCTTAGCCAAATAAATCTGTCTGTAAACTATATTGTTTTCCTTGTAAAATGTCATATTGAATCAGCTGATAGTCTTCATATAGCTGCCGTGATTTCGCATCTAAGCTTAGCTCACTTCGCCACTGTTCGCCTTGGTAATACTGCCCATGTTCAAAAGCCGGCAATTTTTCTTGCAGTGCTAGCAGCAACGCATAAAATCCATTGATTGGTTGCTGACTTTCATTCAACACGTTAGGTGCAAAGTAAAAGGGACTCGTTACCGGAACAGTGTCAGTTGAAAAGGTTCCATCAGAATCCACCATCAAGAATTCCGTTTCATGCAGCGCAGCAGTATCATTTTGATCTTTAATCGCATCCGAGTAGATGCCTGGCAGGTGATCCCCCCAGAAAACGACTACTGTTCTTCGATTCAGCTGCTTCAATTGTTCAATAAAGTCTTTTAGTGCGGTACTACTGTAAGAGATATCTTGCAGATAGTTTTCAAGAGCAGTTATATTTCCATCGCCTGTGGCTTGATAATTTAATGTCTGATACTTTCCTTCATAAGGCATATGGGTCTGCATCGTCACCAAGTGAACGAATTGCGGCTTTTTCTCATCTGACAAAAGAGACAGAACTTCTTTATAAGCAGAAGCATCCGAGATATAAGGATTGTTCTCGATCTTGTCCGTGTAAGTCATCGTGTCTTGATCCAAAAAGGTTTGGAAACCCATCACATCATAGACATCTTTCCGTTTGTACATCGATGTATCATAGGGGTGGATCGCAGTCGCATCATATCCTTGTTTTTGCAAGAATGAGACCACTGAAGGCAATTGTGTCAATTTAGGCACTAACATCGTGTAGGGCGTGGTCATTTGCGGATTCAACAGCCCCATTGAAAAACTGGTCAATGCTTCAAATTCAATGTTTGCAGTCCCACCGCCATAATTTTGCGACAACATTTTCCCACTGATCGTTTGATCGGCTACCGCATAATAATCCTTTAACGGATCTCCCGTGATCATCAGTCCTTTTAGATGACTTGGATCAGAAAAACTTTCACTCATGACATAAACGATATTTGGCGCTTCTTGGTCACGCGTTTTGTTTGTTTCGGCAGCTTCCGCGGTATATTTTTTTGCGATCTCTTTTATCGCAGCTTCAGAATAATCTGCTGGTTTCTCCATTGCCTCCACTCGTAGATTGAATAGAAACCCACCAATAAAACCGGTATTGTAATAATTCATTTTTTGTGAATAAGGAATCCATAATGCGGTCCGGTTATACGCTTTTCTAAGCAGATTATTGCTGTCATTAAAATGCGAAACATAAACTAAACCAACTGTACAAACGAGCATTGTCAGCCCTCTGAGGATCTGTTTCTTTTTTGATAATTTACGGCTTCGGTAAATACTCCAGATAATTGCTCCCAATGCGAGTATCACACAAAGCATCGCCAAAACGAAAGCTCCAGTTCCGATCATTGTATGCAGCAAGTCAAACTGAGTGATCATTTTCAAATCATCTGGATAGATTGGTTCTTGCCGATAAGCCATCTTGAGGTAATTTGCATAACCCAAGATCCCGATCACAATGCTATAGAACAGCGCTCCGACTCCTAGCGAGCCAGCAAGACTTGCCAATAATCCGTAGAAAAGCAGCAGCACCAGACAAGCTAAGAAAAACTTTTCTGTATGCCAAGAAAAAGCAAATTTTAATGCCAGCTCAACAGAAAGGTTGTTTTGACACCATTGTAGGTATAGATTACTAAAGATGATCAGAATAAAACTAGCGATTAGTTTTATTGCCAACTTCAAATTGGGATGAATCTTTCTTTTCACGAAGGACATTCCTCCTTTTCTAACCATAACCTGTATTTTATGCTTTGCGATTTAGAATGTAAAGAGCCGTTTGCTTGTTTTGTTTTTTTATTCTTGCCATTCTTCCTTGAAGAGAGTTATGACTAGGATAAAAAAAACAAAAAATCCCGAACAATCTATGAAATCCAGAAGACCTCGTTGAGCGATACAGCGAGGCCTCTCGGAAAAAATTCATTCATAAATCGTTCGGATATTTATTTTCTCCTAGATGCGATGGACCAAAAACTATCACAGAGTAAAAAAGATTTATTTCCAGAAGTCGTCAAAGATTGATATTGGCAGATGCCGTTTATGCTGTGTTTTGTGCCACCAATTTTCAATCGTTTGTTGCGCATTTGGTGAAACGGTCTTTCCTTCCAAGTAATCATCGATCTCATCATAAGTCACACCAAGTGCTACTTCGTCAGCGATCATTGGTTTGCCATCTTCCAAATCAGCAGTAGGAACCTTTTTGGACAGTGCTTCCGGCGCTCCTAATTCTTGCAACAATTGACGTCCTTGACGTTTATTCAAACGAAATAGCGGCAAGAGGTCAGCTCCGCCATCACCAAATTTTGTAAAGAAACCGGTGATGTTTTCGGCCGCGTGATCTGTTCCTAAAACAGCGCCAGCTTTTTCGCCTGCAACGGCATATTGAGTAATCATCCGCTGACGTGCCTTGATGTTGCCTTTATTAAAATCAGAAACAGGTAAGCCAGCTTCTTCGACGGCTGCCACTTGCGCATCGACGGCTGCTTTGATATTCACTCGTAATGTAATGTCCGGTTTGATAAATTCGATGGCTTTTTTGGCATCTTCTTCGTCAGCCTGTTCTCCATAAGGTAAGCGGATCGCAATGAACTGATAATTGGGATCATTCGTCTCACTGCGCATTTCTTCCATTGTCAACTGAGCCAATCGACCAGCCAGTGTTGAATCTTGTCCACCGCTGATCCCTAAAACAAGAGTTTTCAAAAAGGGATTTTTTTGAAGATATGCTTTTAAAAATTCAATGCTATTACGAATCTCTGCTTTCGCATCAATTGTTGGAACTACGCCTAACTCGCGAATGATTTCTTGTTGCAATGTCATAGAAACGCCTCCTAATTTTTTTGAAGATTGGTCCTAGCTTTCTAGGACCAATTAAATAATTTCTGTTTTGGTTTGCGTACGCACTTTTTCAATGGTCCGCATCTTGTGATTCCAGCACTCTTGAGAGAGATCGACTGGGTATTTTTGCGGATTCAAATCTCGTTTGTACTCATCCCATAATGAATCCAAACAATTTGTAGCATAGGCTTTGATGTGTTCAAGATCCGGCAATTGATAGACTTGCTGTCCTTCTACAAAAATGTCTTGCAGCAAAGGCCGAGCATCAAAATCTGTCACTGTTTTATTGATAAAGGTGTGAACCGGATGGAACATGAACAACTCTTTTTCTTCCTGGGGGTTTTCGTCCCAAAGAGTCACATAATCCCCTTCAGACTTGCCGTCTTTTTTACGTGTGATACGCCAGACTTGTTTCTTGCCTGGTGTAGAAACTTTTTCAGCATTACCGGATAATTTGATCGTATCGATCATTTCGCCTTGTTCGTTTTCGATCGAAACCAGTTTATAAACGGCTCCCAATGCCGGTTGATCATAGGCGGTGATCAACTTTGTACCGACACCCCAAACATCGATTTTGGCTTTTTGCATTTTTAGACTTAGAATCGTGCTTTCATCCAAATCATTTGATGCGTAGATCTTAGCTTCTGTAAAGCCAGCTTCATCTAGTTGTTCTCGGACTTTTTTGGAGATATAAGCCATGTCTCCACTATCGATCCGTACTCCTAAAAAGTTGATTTGGTCCCCTAGTTCTTTTGCGACACGAATCGCATTTGGTACACCTAAGCGCAATGTATCATACGTATCGACTAAAAAGACACAGTCTTTGTGCGTCTTGGCATACGCCATAAAGGCATCATAATCATTGCCATAGGATTGCACAAGAGAATGAGCATGCGTCCCGCTTGCAGGGATGCCAAAGATCTTGCCTGCTCGAACATTACTTGTGGCACCCGCACCTCCGATATAAGCCGCACGAGTTCCCCAAATCGCTGCGTCCAGTTCTTGCGCACGACGAGACCCAAATTCTAATAAGGGATCATCTCCGATCACAGACTTGATCCGAGCAGCTTTTGTTGCAATCAATGTTTGGAAATTAACCATGTTCAATAAGGCTGTTTCGATCAATTGAGCTTGTGCCAAAGGTCCTTCAACTTGAATGATCGGCTCATTGTTGAAGACGAGATCGCCTTCTAAAGCTGAACGAACCGTGCAGGCAAATTTGAATTCTTTCAGATAATCCAAGAAAGCCTCCGGATATCCGCCGATTTCTCTTAAATAATCGATATCTGAATCTGAAAAGGTCAAATTGTTCAAATAATCGACTAAGCGTTCTAACCCTGCAAAGATAGCATAGCCATTCTCAAAGGGCATGTCACGGAAATAGCACTCGAAGACTGCATTCAAATCCGCACGTCCTAATTCCCAATAGGTTTGCATCATGTTGATCTGATAGAGATCAGTATGCAAAGTGAAACTATCATCTTTAAATAATTTTTGCATCGTTTTGCTCCCTCATACTTACTTCTCCCTATTATAGCAAAAAAATAAAAAAAGAAAGTATTTCTTGTTTTTTTCCTCAAAAAAAGTCTGTGCCATAAGTTAGAAAAAGACCGAAAAACTTCATGATACGATGGGGTATTCCACCAGTTTCACTCGAATCATTGGGTCTTGCTTCAACTTATAACACAGGCTGCTAATGGTTAATCAACTGCTAATTGAACTAGGATGATATCTTTGCGAGGTTTCGCAAACTTGACTCCCGCTGCTTCCATCTTTTTACGGATATTGACATCTACAGTGACATCCTTGCGGTCAACTTTTAGTAAGCGATGAATCGCTGTATCCACTTCTCCGCGGCTGATCTTCTTTTTATTGTTGATCAAAACCAATGTGATCTTGTCAAAAGTATCCACATACATGATCTGGGTTCGATCAAGAGAATAAAGTTTGTAGTATTTAATCGCGACTTTATCAAAAATAAATTTTGAGATGACCGGATAAAATGTCTCCAAATTCAAATTTTGGTTGACTGGTGTTTCAATCAATTTCATATACAACATCCTCTCGTATTAGTTCATCCATGATAAATTGGCCGACTCCGCCGTCAGCTGCACTAGGAATCATACGATCGCAAACGTTACGGATCGATTCACTCGCATTGGCTACTGCAACAGAGACATCTACCACTTCAAACATGGCTAAGTCATTCTCACCATCCCCGATCCCAAAACTCTTTGCATGAGGGAAAGCCTGCATAAAATTCGTGATCGCGGCTCCTTTTGTTGCTAAGGGATCAACGACTTCCAATGTCTGAACAAATGACTGAAACGCACTGACTGGTTCAGTCTGCAGCAATAGACGCAACTGTTCGATCTTTTCATCCGATGCTTCCATCAGTTCGATCTTTAGGACATTGATCGTCGGCCGTTCCTGAATGTAGGCTAAAAGATCCGGTGCATGAATGCAGTCATGCACAAAATAGGCTTGCTTGTATTCAGCAATCATCGCCCCTCTCTCACCGAGATCTGTAACTAATTTATTGGTCAATGCGGTCAATTGTTCTTGATAATCCGCAGGATCTTTGCAGATCACTCCTTGATCGGTGTGCAGAAAATAAAAAACATTTTCTTTCTCTAAAATAGCTGTCACCGCTTCTAAGGTAGCTAGCGGCAAACAATTGGCTAAAACAGGCGCCTGACCTTCCAACTTCAAGCCGGCGCCATTGCCAAAGATGACATCACAGGAGATTCCTTCTTCTATCATCAGTGCTTCTACCAGATCATACCCTCGACCAGTCACAAAAACAAAATGATCGCCTTGTGCTTTCAGATAGTTGATCGCTGTTTTATTGATTTCAGGGACAGGCTGACCCATTTCCTGAAATGTCCCGTCTATATCGGAAAAAACTATTTGCATCGAATCTTCCTTTCTTTGCTATAATTATAACATAATTTGACGAAGCAAAAAATTTTTTGTTGACATTGACGTTACGTAAACCTTTATGATGAGAGCATAAGGAGGGAGAAATTTGGAATATAGTATAACAGCACTGGCTAAAATTTCTGGCGTCAGCAGCCGTACATTGCGCTACTATGATCAAATCGGATTATTAAAACCACAAAGGATCAATTCAGCCGGCTATCGTATTTATGGGGGACAGCAAGTGGATCGTCTGCAACAGATTTTGTACTTTAAATCCTTTGGCCTCCCTCTAGAAGAAATCCGTCATTTGCTAGATGATCCCGAACAAGATGTTCAAACACTGTTGGTTGCTCATTACAACCGATTGTCTCAGGAACGAGCAGCGCTTGATCGCTTATTGACAACATTAGCCCAAACAATCAATTATTATGAAGGAGAACAGACTATGTCAGATAAAGAAAAATTCACTTATTTTAAACAACAAAAACTCGCAGCCAATGAAGAAACCTATGGCGAAGAGATCCGTGCCGCTTATGGGGAAGAAGTCGTTGAACAAAGCAATCAAAAATGGCAGAACATGTCATTTGAAACCTACCAAGAATTGGAACAAACCGAAAACGAACTAATTCAAACATTGAAACAAGTGGTACAAGAGCCATTTGACGTGACTTCTTCTTTGGCAAAAACAGCCTTCCAGTTGCACAAAAAATGGCTGCAGCTTGCAGCGCCATTTTATTCTGCCGATTATCATCGCAGTTTAGGTGAAATGTACATTCATGATGCACGTTTTACTGACTATTACGATCAAAAAGCAGGCCAAGGCGCAGCCAGCTGTTTACAGGCAGTCATCGCTCATTACGCAGATTAATGACCCATAAAAAGGACTTGAGCCGCATTATGTGTGCTCAAGTCCTCTTCGTTTGATAAACGTATAAGGAATCCGGATGGACCCTTGTTCTTCTTGGATTGCTAACTTCAACGCCATTTCTCCACATTCATGCAAATGATAGTCGATGGTTGACAATTGAAGAACTTCACTAATAAATAAATTGTCTCTGCCAATAAGTAGTCGTTCGGAGGAAGAAGCCAATTTGATACCAGCAGCTACCTGATCCCCATTGGTAAAAATCGCTTGGACATTTTTATCAGCAAAGAAAGCGGCTGCCTCTCGCCCATCTTCTTCCGTCAAACAATCCCAAAAAATCAATTCTTCGGTAAAAGCTGGGAAATATTCCTGACACAAACGAACTGTGATCTTCGAATTGCTGCTCAGCTTACGACTTCTTCCAAGTGTAATTCCAATACGCTCGATACCATTTTCTTTCAAATAAGCAAACACTTCCCGAATGGATTGTTCACGATCGATATAGGTGCATCCATCTTGGACAGAGTCGATCTTTTCACAAAAAACGATGCGGCCATAAGCACGATAGGGCAATAGTTTTTCGAGGGGATTTGCTCTTGATGTGATAATCAGAGCATCAAACCCTTTTGCCGCAAATTCTTGCAGGTACTTTTCTTCCATTTCTGGTTCATAGCGGGTAGGCAACAAAGTCACCTTATACCCACGGGAAAAAGCACTTGCAGTAATCCCGCTTAGAAGGATATCAAAATACGGATGATTGACAAATGGGAGAATCACTCCGATGTTCTTCGTTTTTCCCGAGCTTAGCACACGTGCCGTATGATTCGGGATATAGTTGACTTGTTCCATTACCCGCAAAATCTCCTGACGCTTCTGCTCATCCACATAAGGATTATTATTGATGACTCGTGAAATCGTTGAGACCGAATAACCGGTCAGCTTAGCAATATCCCGAATGTTCACCATGCGCTTCTCCTTAGACAAATAATTGTTCTTTCATATAGTCTATCACACTTGCCCCACATTCATAGAATTGGTAATAATCATTCTGATGAATGAAACTGATTCGTTGCGCACCAAAATATTCATCCTGTACCAGGTGCCCAATTTCTGCAAGCGGTATTTGTGCGACCTTTTCTCTAAAAAATCCCTTGGGCTTCGTGAGAATCAAGTTCATCCCATCAAATTCAAGTGCAACATAGCAGCGTTGTATTCCATTGTTTCCCTTTACTTCCATATAAGTGTGCATCTTCATACGCCCCTTTCATGAATAGAATAATCTATGAAACGCGTACCAGAGCAAGCACTTTGTTTTCTTTTTTTCTCCTTGTTTATTTCTGATGTTGTGAATCATTTCGCTTATTTCTAGAATGTTGTTACAATAGAAATGGAGAAAGAAGTCATCAATCATTTTTCCATTCGAGGAGGAACGCAAATTGACATTAGAAGAAGCTTTTTTATTGGATACATTGCGTTGTCGATTCAAATTTTTGCGAGAAGGGCAAGCATTGACGCAAAAAGAGGTATCGCAGCAAATCGATGTATCGTTGGAAGACTATTTGGATTACGAAGCTGGTGATCGTCTACCAGACGTTATGACGATTTTGCATCTTGCTGCCTTTTATGATGTGTCAGTAGATTACATTTTAGGACAGACAGAAAACATGCAGCGCTATCCGCTGTCTTGATAAAAAAGTGCTACATGAAACTGCTCCTTGCTAGTTAGAATAAAAATCAAGCTAGTAAGGCGCACGTTCATTTTGAGTAAAAGGACTACTTTTTAAGCAAAAATACCCACTCTTGTAGGAAGAGTGGGTGTCTCAAAAAGAGAATGAAAATGAAATAGATTTGATAGATTGATCATAAACTTCTTCACTGAATCATTCAACATGAAGTTAATTCCTATTTGGTGTAAAAATATGGAGTATCTCTTTTGAGCTATGTTAGCGGTGAATGCCAAAATGATAAGGAATTCAATATACCAATGAGCAAGCAATGGACCATTGGTATTTGCTCCTTTCTATCATAGAAATAGAAGCATAAAGAAAAGAACCCCTTCGCTAAGGGGTTCTTTTAGTATAACTACATCATGCCGCCCATGCCCATGGATGGATCCATTGCTGGAGCTGCTGGTGCAGCAGGTTCTGGTTTGTCAGCAACGACTGCTTCAGTTGTTAACAATAATGCGGCTACAGAAGCGGCATTTTGCAACGCAGAGCGTGTTACTTTCGTTGGGTCAACGATTCCTGCTTCAAGCATGTTTACCCATTCGCCAGTTGCTGCATTGAAACCAACGCCAAGATCTGCGTGTTTCAATTTGTCGATGATCACGGATCCTTCGTAGCCAGCATTTTCAGCGATTTGACGTACTGGTTCTTCTAACGCACGCAAGACGATTTTCACACCGGTTGCTGCATCGCCGTCTGCTTCGATGGCTGCTACTTTGTTGATGACATTGACAAGGGCAGTTCCCCCACCAGATACCATTCCTTCTTCAACTGCTGCACGCGTAGCGTTCAATGCGTCTTCGATGCGTAGTTTCAATTCTTTTAATTCTGTTTCAGTTGGCGCACCCACTTTGATGACTGCCACACCGCCTGCTAATTTCGCTAGGCGTTCTTGTAATTTTTCGCGGTCAAAATCAGATGTTGTATCAGCAATTTGATTTTTGATCAATTGCACACGAGCATCGATTGCTGATTTGTCGCCAGCACCTTCAACGATTGTTGTGTTGTCTTTGTCCACAACAACTTTACTTGCTTGTCCTAGGTTGTCGATCGTTGCATCTTTCAATTCTAAACCTAAGTCTTCAGTGATAACAGTACCGCCAGTCAAGATCGCAATGTCTTCCAACATGGCTTTACGACGGTCACCAAAGCCTGGTGCTTTGACTGCCACGACATTGAATGTACCGCGGATTTTGTTCAATACAAGTGTTGGTAATGCTTCACCGTCGACATCATCAGCGATGATCAACAATGGTTTTGATTGTTGTAAGATTTGTTCTAACAATGGCAAGATGTCTTGGATGTTAGAGATTTTTTTGTCTGTGATCAAGATGTATGGATTTTCTAAAGCAGCTTCCATTTTATCATTGTCAGTGACCATGTATTGTGAAAGGTAACCGCGATCAAACTGCATGCCTTCCACTACATCTAATTCTGTTTCGATCCCTTTGGATTCTTCGATGGTAATTACGCCATCATTGCCGACTTTTTCCATCGCGTCTGCAATGTATTTTCCGACTTGTTCGCTACCAGAAGACACAGCACCAACTTGTGCAATGGCTTCTTTTGAGTCAACGATGGAAGAAATGTTGTGTAGTTCTTCAACAGCAACTTTAGTTGCCATTTCGATCCCACGGCGAATACCTAATGGATTCGCACCAGCTGTCACGTTCTTTAGTCCTTCGCGAACGATCGCTTGTGTTAACAATGTTGCTGTCGTTGTTCCGTCACCAGCAATGTCATTTGTTTTAGAAGCAACTTCAGAAACAAGTTTTGCCCCCATATTTTCGAAATGATCATCTAGTTCGATTTCTTTTGCAATCGTTACGCCATCATTTGTGATCAATGGTGAACCATAAGATTTTTCTAAAACGACGTTACGACCTTTAGGGCCTAAGGTTACTTTTACTGTATCTGCTAATTTATCTACCCCACGCAACATTGCTGCACGTGCATCTTCTGCAAATTTGATTTCTTTTGCCATGATTACATTCACCTCAACTAAATTATTTTTTATTCAACTACTGCAATAATGTCTTTTGCAGCAACGATCAAATATTCGTTACCTTCAAATTTCACTTCTGTGCCAGCGTATTTTTCGAACATGACTTGTTCGCCCACGTTGACAGCAACAGGAGCTTTTTCACCGTTTTCTAGCGTGCGTCCTTCACCGACTGCAATGACGGTTCCTGTTTGAGGTTTTTCTTTAGCTGCTGAAGCAAGCACGATACCTCCCACAGTTTTTTCTTCTTCTTTTGCGACTTCGATAATCACGCGATCACCTAATGGTCTTAACACGATAAATCCCTCCAATTTTATTTGATAGAATTTCCGTTAGCACTCTCATGCATAGAGTGCTAACTCACAAAATTAATATTACTCATTTTCTGTTTTTTTTGCAAGCCTTTTGATTAAATTTATTTTAGCTTTTTCTTTTTATTGCTCCATACCGTAAAAACCTAAGGAAAAATTTTGTTTCTAATGAGTCACTAGTCTATAATAGAAAAAAAGGAGTGTGATGATTTCACTTATGTCTCTAAAAAAGTACGCATTATCGACGATTTTGATTTATGGGGTCGCATTTTTTATTCCTGTCGCTTTTATATCTAGTGGTGCTACGATCCCTGCCACAACCGTTTCGTATATCGCCGGCGCAATCTTGATGATTTTTCTTTATTTTAAACAAAATGAACCGCTGTCGTTTGAACGCAAGCAGCCAAAAGTATCGGCTATTATTGTTTATGGCCTAACAGGAATCATCGCCGCCATTCTTTTGCAAAACTTCGCTGTCTTTATTGAGTCGCTCTTTGGCGAAGTGGCTGCATCGCAGAATACTGAGAATATTATCACTATTATTCTGCAAAACCCGATTTTTGCCCTTGCCGCTATGATTGGCGGACCTATCATGGAAGAATTTGTATTTCGCCGTGCCCTTGTGGGAATCATTGCAAACTATTCGAATATTTGGATAGGTGTCATTGTCAGTGCTGTCGCCTTTGCCTTTGCACACAGTGACAATCACTTGTTGGTGTATATTCTATTGGGACTCTTTTTCTCTGGACTTTATGCGTTGACAGGACGTATCTGGACATCGATGATTACCCACGTGGGAATGAATACACTAGTCATTATCATTCAACTATTGGTTCACGCCGGTTATATCAAGGTTCCATGACACAAAAAAAAACGATGTTGAAAATTTCAACATCGTTTTTTGTCTTAAGATAAATTCTCTGGCTTGGTGGAAAACTGTCCGCATTCCATCACCGTTGTTTTCTTCAAAAAAACGCTCGCCACTCATCCTCAAATACTGAATAACTCAGTCGCTTTATCGGGATCCGTATCATAAACCTCAAAGGCCTCACCGACACCTAAGTCATGTTCTTTCATCGTATTGACCATAGTTAGGTGGGCTAACTCTTTTAGGTTGTTTTCTTTACTCAAATGCCCGAGATAAACTCGCTTCGTGTTATCCGTCAATATATCTGCCATGACTAGTGCCCCATCTTCATTGGATAGATGTCCTCGATCACCAAGAATGCGCTGTTTGAGACTCCAAGGATAAGGACCCATCCGCAGCATTTCTAAATCATGGTTGCTTTCGACAAGATACGCATCGGCCCCTTTGATGATCCCCCGAACATGATCGCTGCAATAACCTGTGTCGGTCAACATCACAAAAGATTTGCCATCTTTATGGAACCGATAGAACTGTGGTGCTGCGGCATCATGGGAAACGCCAAAACTTTCGATGTCCATATCCCCCATCGTCAAAACTTTACCCATTTCAAAAACATGTTTTTGTTCAACCGCAATATTGCCTACCATATTATCCATTGCTTGCCATGTTTTTGTGTTTGCGTAGACATCCAACTTGTATTTGCGCGCCAAGACCCCTACACCGTGGATATGGTCGCGATGCTCATGGGTGACCAAAATAGCATCTAGATCCTCTGGCTTGCGTCCAACTTCATCCAATAATGAAGTGATCTTTTTGCCGCTCAGTCCTGCGTCCACTAGGATTCGTTTTTTGTTGCTCTCGATATATAACGAATTTCCTGAACTTCCGCTAGCTAAAATGCTTACTTGAAAGGCACTTTCCTTCATCATTGTTTCTGTCTTCCTCTCTCTTACTTTCAACGAGTTCCATTATACCTATTTTTCTATGGATTTTCTACTTTTTGTACTGCATTGTTTGTAATGATTCGATTACTAAAGGCATTGACAGTTTCGATCTGAATATTTACATCCGCATCTGCTTTGACAGCAACGAACCAAGCCGGAATGTAGACATTCCGATCACCAACAATCAAAATCCTTGTGTAAGCCAGCTCTGTCCATAATATCTTAGAATGACTAGGCAACTTATTATTCAAATAAAGCGTGTTGACGGCTTCTTTCTCTGAATAGAGAGTCATTTTCTCCCGCAGCGGGGTGATATTGGAAATGTGGGTCTGAGTATACTTAGCGATCTGCAACAGTTTATCTGACGATTCTAAAGTCATATCGATCCGACTTGAGCTATCATTGAAGGGAATAGTTTCATAGGATTGGCTAGCAACAATGGTTGGATATTCTTGATCCAACAGCGACAAGTTTTTCCTATAATGGTATTCATCTCCATAAAGTACCTGGTCTTTACGCTGCAGGTATTCATTGACCGTCTTTTCTGCCTGAGTATCATCACTAATGTAGAAACCACCCGAGGAAATATGAGTCAACTGTTGTCCTTTGACAGTAGTCGCCTCGACTAACCGCTTGTCCCCTTGCGCTTCTTTCAAAGCAGCAGCCAAATCGGTTTGTTCACCGCTTAAATAGTACCCGCTCAAATACTCGTCAGAAAGTTCTCCTGAATATTTAATGTCTTCTGAGGCTAGTCGCTGTTCAATCGGGATCGTCTGATTTGACTGCAAAACGTTCTGCTGTTCACTGCGGGCTTCACTGTAAATGTTGAACAAAAAGACATTCAACCCCAAAAACGCTAGGAAAAAAATCCATTCGATTCGCTTGAAATCCAATCAAACTCCCCCCGTTTCTGTCAATTTAGCCATTAATTCCTGATAATTGAACCAGTTATTCTCATACTTTACATACCAAGTTGGTGTCAAATCGACGACAGAAGCCCCTTTGATGTCGCCCCATTGATAGCCAACAATAATCTGCTGCAGCTGATCCGTCTCTGCCCCTGCAGAAAGCAAGTCACTGCGAACGGTTAAGCTTGAAGGCAGCTCCACCTCGGTCTCAGAAGGAATCGGCACTTGGATCGCATTTAAACTAGATTCGATTGCCATCTCTCGATTCCCTAATTGCCCACTGTTAGAAAAAGTTACTTTCATCAATCCCTGAGCACCACTGCTGAAGACTGGATACCCTTCTACAAAAATACGATAATCTAGTTGATTGCTCAACCGATCAAAAAAGCGTATCGTTCCGAAATTGTTGCCCAAACGACGAATATAGTCCGCACTTTGCATAAACAGATCCGTTTCATCACTTTCTGAAACAGTGGTTTCAAATTTGACTACTTGATCATCATGCAAAACCGCCATATTCTGTCCACCTTCATAATAATAAGTATCTACACTATCATCATTGACTTTGACATCTTTTGGCGAAGTAAAAAATGCTTCTCGAAAGAGATTCGCCGATTGCAAAGAGGAAACATAGCTGTATTTTTTCAGCTTGATCGTGTCCTGTGTATAGAACTGATTGCTTTTTCCTGATTCTTCCTGGCGCATCGCTGTCCATTCTCTTGGATTATCTTTCAAAATGCGATTCACATCATTTTTATCCCAGTCAATCTTGCCTTCAATGATCCGTGATTCTTCCAAATTCACAAACTGGATTTTATTCTCTTTCAAATCGATTTGAATATGGGAGAAAGCCATTTTGTTGGCTTCGTTGTCACCTAATGCCAATTCAACATCAAAGGTCTCCGCGTAATCATTTAGTAAGAACGGCGTGTAATACGCCAACGTCACTCCCTCATCCAATGTTGCTGCCTCTGAAAAAGACTTGGAATCATAATTTTGTACCGTCAGATCATTGACTTGAGCATCCGAGAGCAGTCCCTGAACGTCACGAATCAACGTTTCAGAATTGGTTTCCTTGACTTCATCTTGGTGGATCCAGGTTAAATACAATGGCAAAAATAAATCACTTTTTTGTTTGTAGGTCTGAATACTCGTATTGACTGTATCTGTAGCTTGTTCGACTGAACGATCGTAACCGGTGGGATTCAGCCAAATCATGTAGGAAAAGTAAAAGCTTAGGGCAACCATAACGATCAGACCTAAACGAATCATTTTTTCTGAGACTTTCATTCCCACCAATCCTCCTCATACGGTTCATATGGCAACATGATATAAAATGTTGAACCGCGGTTTTCTCGGCTTTCTGCCCAAATGGCTCCTCCATGAGATTTGATCACTTCGCGGGAAATGGCTAATCCTAAACCAGTACCACCTTGTTGCCGGGCGCGGGCTTTATCAACACGGTAAAAGCGGTCAAAGATTTTGGTAAGATCCTTTTTAGGGATGCCTAGGCCTTGATCATTGATACTCAAAACGATATTGTTATGGGTTTCCATCAATTTGACTGTGATCACACCGCCATCAGGTGAATATTTGATAGCATTGTTCATAATATTGTCGATCACTTGAATCATCTTATCCGTATCGACTTCGACCCAAAGTTCACGTTTGGTGAATTCACGACGAATCACATATTTTTTGTTCTCATTCGTCACCATCATATCAAATCGATCCAACACAAAGCTGACTAACTCATTGAAATTGATGTATTCCAATTGCAGTTGCGCATTGCCGCTGTCCATTCGTGAAAGACTCAGTAGGTCATTGATCATTCGAACCATCCGATCCGTTTCATCTAATGTCACTTTCAAGAAGTTCGGTGCGATTTCTGGATCTTGCCAAGCCCCTTCGCTCAATGCTTCAATATAGCTGCGCATACTGGTCAAAGGTGTTCGCAATTCGTGAGACACATTGGATACAAACTCTCGCCGCTCTTGTTCATTTTTCTCTTGTTCTGTAACATCATGCATCACCGCTACTAAACCAGAAATAAATCCAGACTCACGGCGAATCATTGAAAAGTCGATTCGTAAAATCAAATTCGTTCCAACGATGTCATTGTTCGGCCGTTCGATCAGCATTTCATCAGGACTTTCTAGCAGTTTACGCAAGGTGTATTCTTCATCGATTTGGAGCAGAGTCAGAATCGATTGACCGACTGCTTCTTCAGAAGTAACATTCAATAACGACATCGCCATCTCATTGATTGTAATGACTTTCCCACGGCGGTCAGTCGCTACGACGCCATCGGTCATGTGGGAGAGGACACTATCTAGTCGATTTCGTTCCGACTCCATTGCTTCTTGTGTTTCTTCGATACGTTCTCCTAGCTGATTGAATGTTTCAGCCAGCTGTCCCAGTTCGTCTTGGCCATGAACTGCTACTTTCCGGCTATAATCCCCTTTGGCAATCCGAATGGCTTGTTCCCGCATTTCCCCAATCGGCTGAGTGATGGATCGAGAAACAAGTAGGGCAACAACAATTGAGATCGCTGCAGCAATTAAAGAAGCCGTCACAAAAATCACGGCAGTATCACTGACTTCACTGTATTTCTGTTCCAGATTGCTTCGCAGGTACAAAGTACCTAAAACCGTATCCCCTGTAGGCGACTGGATCGATTGGACAATGTTGTAGACCCGCTGTCCTGTCGATTCGTCATACAACACTTCACTACGGTTCGTATCATAATCTCGGTAATCGTTTTTTTCACCCACTGAACCTCGATCATTGATATTGGTGGTTGCCCGAATGATTCCTTGTTCATCTACGACCCGCATCTCTAAAATCTCAGAAGAGTTGGTACTGGAAAGGATCCGGTTCAAAGAAGAATTCATTGCATCCCAATCGAGGCTGTCTTCGGCGTCCATTCGACTAAGTTCTGAACCTAGAGTAACGACCAACGTGCTAGCTCTTGCCTCCATGTCGCGCTTAAAGGCATCGATCGTTGTTTTCTCTAATTCGCGAATAAAATACGCCCCGATAATCTGGATCGAAATCAATAAGATCAAGATAAAAGTCAGGGCGATTTTGAAGTTCACTGATCGAAAAAAGCGAACCTTATTTTTCATAGCTTATTCCTGTTCAGGGTTCCGCAAGTAATAGCCGACTCCGCGACGAGTGACCAAATAATTCGGATGACTTGGGCTATCTTCGATTTTTTCCCGTAAACGGCGAACGGTAACGTCGACGGTCCGCACATCACCAAAATAATCATATCCCCAGACGGTTTGCAGCAAATGTTCCCGTGTCATGACTTGACCTAAATGTTTCGCTAGATAGTGCATTAGTTCAAATTCACGATGGGTCAATTCGATTGCTTCGCCATTTTTAGTTACCATGTACGCATCTGGATGGATCGTCAAATCACCGATCGTCAATTCTGCATTCGGTGCTTCTTCTGCTTCTTTCGCCGAAGCAGAACCGCGACGTAAATTAGCTTTGACACGAGCTACTAATTCACGGTTGGAGAAGGGCTTAGTCACGTAATCATCGGCACCCAATTCCAGTCCTAACACTTTGTCGATCTCAGAATCTTTGGCGGTAACCATAATAATCGGCATATCGTGATTTTTTCGAACTTCACGTGCCACTTCTAATCCATCCATTTTCGGCAGCATCAAATCTAATAAAATCAGATCCGGTTCAACTTCTGCCACTTTTTCTAATGCTTCTTCACCATCATAAGCTGTATATACTTCGTAGCCTTCTTTTGTCAAATTGAATTTGACGATGTCCGAGATCGGTTTTTCATCGTCCACGACTAGGATCTTTTTCAAAAAATGTCACCTCATTTTTTATTCTTTCCTACTTATTATACATGATTTAGGATGTGTTTTCATCTTTCCTCAAATCTTAGCCTTGATCTATGCTTATTCTTAAGAAAATTTTGTATCGATGTTCTTTCTTTTTCATACTCATGATTGCTAACTTATTCATTCCGTAATAGGTTTCACAACAACTTTTACAGTATCGCCAATGTCTTTTTTGATCTGTTTGCGAATCTCTTTCTTGATTCCTAAAATATAACAAATACTTCCGTCTTGATTTTTCAACCCCATATTGACGATACTTCCTTGATAGTCAACGCCATCAAATGTTGCCTGAACTTTCAGCCGCCCTTTATTCCATTCAGCCCGCAAATCGTAAGGAAAAATCACGTATGCTCCACCTTTACCAATCTCAGAAGAATAAATGGTTGATTCAAAAACATATTCTTTCATTGTCACTCACTCCTTTTTCATAAACAATTCAAGATACTGCCTTAAGTAATCCGGATAGCATAAAGCTCCATCTGTAAGCATCCGTCTCCTTGGAGAACTGTTGCTTTGTTCTATGAAATCATTATACTGCTTGTTTTGTTCAACGAAAATAACTTAGGAGTAAATAGGAGCAAAAGAGAGCAAAAGAGCGCCAACCCTTCATGTCACTGACCATTGCGGCATCTCTAGAGAAACAGGTTTCTTTTCACTCATCGGCACAAAAAAAGGTATGAAAGTTGAAAAGACAACTTTCATACCTTTTAACATTCATTAATGAATGATTGTGAGCGGCTCTTAGAAAACGATCACAGTCACTCGATCAAATCCCCGTTTCGTCTAACAGCTGCACTCCGACGCCTAATAATCCAGGCCCTGTATGCACAACCAGTGCCGGTGAAATCTGTCCAAAGAAAATTTCTTTCACTTGAGGAAATTCTTGTTCAAGACGAGTTTTCATTTCTTTAGCTTCTGCCAACGCATCCCCCTGGGCCACGGCTAGGCGAAATTGTTTGTGATTTCCAATGTACTGTTTCACCAGTTCAACGGTCTTGTCCAAACTCTTTTTACGTCCTCGTGATTTCGCTACTGTGTAATAAATCCCTTCGTCATTACAAGAAATGATTGGATTCAATTTCAAGGCATTTCCGAGAATTGAAGCAACCAAACCAATTCGGCCGCCTTTTTGCAAGTACTCCAATGTCGCTACATTGAAAAAGACCTTATTTCGGACAACTTCTTGTAGCAGCTGTTCTTTGAGCTCTTGCCATGTGACTCCCTCATTCAGCAACTCAGCAGCTCTGATCGCTTGTAATCCAGCACCAATCCCGATATTTTTCGTATCTAAAACAAAAATATCCAAGTCATTCCGTTGTTCTCCCATCAAGCGAACAACATTATAAGTACCGCTCAACCCACTAGAGATGGTGACTGCCAGAACTTGTTCATAGCCATCGGCTTTGATCCGATCAAATATCTTGTTGATGGTTTCGCCATCGGGCAATGACGTACTAGGAATTTCTTGCGGCAATCGTTGATAGATCTCTTCCGCTGTAATATCCACTTTATCCGTATACGTCCGATCCTTGTATATGATCTGCAATGGCAACATATACATACCATATTGTGACATAATTTCTGCCGGGACATCGGTTCCCGAGTCGACAAGCAGGGCAATTTTCTCTTTATTCATGGGATTCTCCTTTGTGCGTTTCCAAGTAATTTACTTCTAGTTCAATCGTTTTTTCTGCCAATAATTTATTTGCAAACGAACGGGTCGCCCCTTTGATCGCGATCAGTTCTACTGGAATCGGATCGGTAGACACCGCTTCTTTTGACCCTGCTGCCTCTTGGCAGACTGTCCAAATGGCTTTTTCCTGTTCTTCACAAAATAAATTGTACGCATTTCGTATCCCGACTACTTTTCCTTGAAACAATATTCCCGTCTTGATTTCTGGGATTGTCAACACTTGCTTCAACATCGTAATGGCAATCAAAAATGCCAAATGTTTTTGGTTATACCGTTTTTTCTCTGGGGGTGGGATCATCCCTTTTTTGACGTAATTATTGACCATTGATGATGTCAGCAGTGAATGTTTTTCCGACTGGATTACCGGCGACAAGTACTGATCGATCAACGTAATGACTTGATCCATGTACAGTTCCAAAGTTGGCAGCTCTTCCCACCGCGGCAAATGAAAGGAATTCAGCGACTCGCTCCAATCAAATAAATCTGAACGTAATTTTTCCATAATCTTCTCCATCTTAAATAGCAGAATATTGGTTTATCAAAAACTTTTTATCTGGTTTTGATAACTAGATAAATTTTACCATATACTGGTATTGGATTGTAGTCCTCTGCTCAAAATTTAGGAAAACAAAAGAATTTGATTTTTGAAGGGGATAAGTATTACGGAGTATGTACTCTATGGGTAGTCTTCTTTTGAAACGAAAGATAAAAAAACGGATTTTTTTTTAACAGAACGATTGATTTTTAAAAGTCGGAGTGCTAAGATAATATAGTAATTTTGATACGGGCCGTTAGCTCAGTTGGTAGAGCAGCTGACTCTTAATCAGCGGGTCGCGGGTTCGAACCCCTCACGGCCCATTGGGTGCCAAACCCACGCCACATAAGGTTTCTTGGCTACTTCGGTAGTTTAGAAAAGAAACCTTGATGTGGCTTTTTTTATGCTGTGGGTATACTTTGTGGGTATATAAATTTATCTTCTTTTATTTTATAACAATTCTGTGCGGAACTTATTTTTGAGGAGTTTCGCCTTTTTTTGTTTACAAATAGAACATAGGTTCGTATAATTCTTGCGAGGAGTGATTTTAAATGTTTGAAGATATGATTGCAGAACAAATTGATGCAAAACTTGCTAACGAATACTCTACCCTTTCTGACGATGATAAGATTTTCTTAGATTTATCCATTCTTGCTGTATTAGCTCAAAGCGATAAATCTATTGCTGTAAAACGTGAACGCTTTATAAAAAATGGCAAATTTTATGATCGTATGATAATTGAATCTCCACTAAAAATTAGAAGTAAGAAGTAGTTATCATGAAATCATTGAGAGGTGTAGTTTCGAAGATACGAGTGTTGAAAATGTCGAGGACCCCTTTAGTGCGTTTCTCTCTTGACGGTACGAATTGTTTGATTGCAGCACATAGTTTAAACTTCTTGGCAGATGTGGATGAGGGAATGCAGGTTGTGGTTGCTGATGAGTTTAACGATCGGAAGCAATTTGTTGTTAAGAAGTATTCGGTGATTGGCAAGACGAAGATTATGATTGAGTTTGAGTCTTTAAATAGGACGTTAAATACGCTATAATGATTACGATGTAGAAACATAGTTTCACTTGCGCAGTGTGTGTAAATACGCTGTGCTTTTTTGTGCAAAAAAAACGACCCACCCTCCCCGAGAGAGAGTGGGAACTTATAAAGAAGATTTGGAAATTAAAAAATTGGTTGGTACTTACATTCTATACCTGGCCCTTGAGTAATTCAATACTAAAGGTTAATATTAAATTGTGTATGTTTAAAAAACATAAAAGTCATATGTACATCTTACCAAAAAGTAATGCTTCTTATTGGAAAATTAGGTACACTTAAAATGAAGAGGATTAGGCACACTTCCCCAAGTTTCCCCCGCCTAATCCTCTTCATTGACGATTTAATATCGCCTTACAAAGTCTACAATAAAATAATTTTTAATTCAAATGAAAAGAATAACGTTTAATATTTCGTTTATAAGCTCTCCGCAGCGGGCTATTTGTTTACCATGGATTCTTGTTGTTGCTGTTCAATTAACATTAAAAATCAACAATATGACTAATTTGAATACGTCATATTGTTGATTTTTATCATCTTTAGTTCCTAGTTGTCGGTATTCGTCGATAAATGATTAATTTATTTGCACATTTATTTATGCCTTAGGATCCCCAGTTAGAAAAACTGTTCCTTTATATATTTTTTTTCTGGTACAATAAAAGAAAAACCTTGAGGTACCGTATGCATCGTAAAAAGATAAAAAAAACAAAAATACTAATTCCATTCTTAATATTTTTAGTAATTCTTTCTTCAGTAATAACATTTTACTTAATAAAAAACACTAACGATTCCAGTTCAAGGGTATACTCCCATAGAGGAGCCTCTGGAGAAGAGATTGAACACACAGTCGCTGCTTATGATCTGGCTATTTTATACGGATCAAAATATATCGAACAAGATCTTGTGACATCCAGAGACAACACTCTTTATGTTTCTCATGATTTATCAGCAAAAAGAATAACTGGTGTAGACAAACTTTTTGTAGATATGACCGATGATGAAATTTCTGATTTAAGAACTGAAGATAATGAAAAGATATTGAGTTTGCAAGATGTGTTTAATCGATACGGGAATACTGTGAATTATGTAATAGAACTAAAGGAAAACTCCAATCAAACGAAGCTTTTCGAAGATCTTGTGAAAAAAATAACTTGGAAGATAATATCGTAGTTCAAGCATCTGATATTAAACCGTTGCAAGACTTGAGCAAAAGTTTTCCAAATATGCCAAAACTCTTATTAGTTAAGAATCAAAGCGAATTAGAAAAGGCAGTCACGTATGACATAGTAGATATAGTTTCTGCTGAAAAGAGTATGATGACAAAAGAAAATGTTAAATTAGTTCATGGCCACAAAAAACTTTTGAATATTTGGACAATAAACTCCACTAGTGAAATAAAAAAGGCAATCAATCTTGGTATAGATAATTACTTTACCAACTTCACAGCAAAAGCTTTAGCATTAGAAAATAAATACAGAAAATAAAAAAGCCCCTTCTCATTTGCAGAGTGTAGTGACCCCAAAAAGTTAGACTTTTATGGAGTGGAGAAATCCACTCCTTTTTTGTATGATAAGATTAACTGTTAGACAGCTGTTTTTACAGCTTCTCGAAACTGAACCGGACTTCGCCAATTTAATTTCTTTTTGATGCGTTTATGGTTGTAATAATAGATATATTGGTCAATTTTTGTTTTCAATTCATCTAAACTCCGATAGACTTCTCCGTGAAAAATCTCTTGCTTTAATAAACCAAAGAAGTTTTCCATAGGTGAGTTATCTAAACAATTCCCTTTACGAGACATACTCTGGAAGATTTTATGCTGCTTCAACATCTTGACAGCGTATATCTGTTTTTAAGGTAGTGCAGTTGCCATCTTTAAATAAATTACGAATTTCTTTCGTTAAATAATGTTGTTTCATTGGCGTGTTGGTCAATGTCCAAGTCACATTTCCTTTAAATGTTTGATCTGGCACTCTACTTGGATCAGGAATTTGTAAACCGACATCGCCTAACTGTAAATCATAGACTCCATTGACAAATTGTCCGCCATTCGTATACATGATCGTCTGATCCTCTGATGTGACCATTAGATGCTCATTTTCAGATTTATTTACTTCATTTTGGTTATTTTTTTTGACTTGTTCAGTTAAATCGTCTGCTTCAAAAGGAGTATCCCCATCATTCATATTTCTTTTAACGTCACCTACCAGAGGAACCTTTAGCTCCACCCCTTGATAGCCATTATCGACATTAATCGAGTGTCTCACATTCAATGACCATGTTTGTGTATCTTCCCGTCGCTTGTCTTTCACTCCAACGTTAAATGTTTTTCCATTTTTATTCGTCGTAGTGATTGTTTGCTCTTTTATGCTATCTTGCAATTTGGTGATCCCAAAATCAAAGGTTCTAGGCACATAAGAAATACCAAAATAGCTATTTTTGATTCCTGTTTTTTCATTTAAATCACTCGGCGGATTGGGATCGTACCCACCATTTTCTGATAAACCTAGGTTTCCTTGTAACGGTGTCGTTGCTTCAGAAGGGTTTGCCTGATTTTGCTCAGCCGCAGAAGCGTATGTACCACCTAATACCAGCACACTACTCAACGTAATTGCCTTTAATACTGCTTTACTGATCTTCATTTTTTTCATCCTTTCTTTCGTTTATTCGCATTGCTATAAACAGTATAGCGGAGCTCATTCCACTTCTTTTCTTAGTTATTTTATGAAAAGTTGCAACCTTTTAAAAAAAATAAAATCGGCGCTCCTCTGTTTTATTATGAAATTATTCCGAGCTTTACAAAAAGGAATACTTTTAACAAACAGGTTGCATCTACTAAATCTCTTCCTTTCAGCTATTACCCCAATGAAACGACTAAACAATCACACTCTTAATCAGTGAGCCGTAGATTCGAGCCCAGTGAACGCTCATCTTAGGATGGATTTTAAGCAAATCAAGTTCGAAGGTGGAACCTCTTATGCCCTCTTTTAAAAGATATTCTTTCGCTTAAAAAGCTTCTGCTTTGTGGCTAATACAGATATTCCTATCAATCGTAAGTACATTAAATGGCCAGTAAGGTCCTTTTAGCAAATGAAAGAATTACTCTTGTTAAAAATTGTTCGATTCTTATTTATTCTTCAATCAATTAAATCAATCAATTAAAATGATACAAAAAAACCTGAGATAGAATGATGATCATTCTATCTCAGGTTTTTTGCTATACGACACGTCATTCCTTATTGATGAAGAACCTGCCGATGGTATAACCAATTTTTTTTGCTGTTCTTTGCCTCGAAAGATGTCCCTCTTTTACAAACACGCTGTGAAATCTTCAATTTGTCCTTCTACGTTTTTTTTCTCTGTTTTTTAAGTACCACATCACAAAGACAATGACTAAGCCTAGCATTCCTATATAAGAAAAGGTGCTTCCAGTTTGTGGGAGTGTTCTTGGATCATCGAGGTCTGGTTGGGTGGGTTCTTCCTCTTGGTAAAAGCTCACAACCGCACGATTCTCATTTGTTGTCGCATGTCCAATCACTGTGCTCCTTGAAAAGACGGGGATAAAAATGCAGAGACCGACCAAAAACACGACCACTCTCTTTCTCATCGAATGCCTCCTATCGTCGGATCCCCGACTAGTTCCCAAGTAATTGTTGCTTGATACTCTCCCTTGTCCACAGGTGTATTGGCAGGCAAATGAAGTGACACACCGGTTAATGTCTGGTCTTTTACTTCTCCAATTTGAATGATTGTTCTTCCGTATTCATCTCTTGTTCCTGATCTATCTCTTGCCGCAATCATTTGAGGGCTGGTTCCCAACAGGATATCATTTTTGGGAATGGAAATACCTGTATGAACAGATTCGATCACTTTCAACTCCTTCAAAGCGATGGCTGCTTCTCTTAACTCCTGATTTCTTTCATTTATAAAAGGGCTCATCGACGCATAAAGGCTCCACTGGGCAGTATCACTGTAATCACTGACCATAATCGTTGGAGCAGACTCTCCTTGCGCTGGAATATTTTGTCTACGGCTCGTTTTTAGGACGTCGCCAAAATCAAAATTGCCATGAGCAATTCCCGCCAACTCCAGTCGTCCAAGTCCAACTGTAAAGGATACCTCGTACGTCATTGAAAAACGGTACCCATTTTCTTTTGTTTGTGTCACTTGTACAACTGCTTTGCCTTCTTTGCCTGGTAATAGTGCATCAGAACGGATCAAATCAAACGAAAGCTCTTCTTTTTCCTGTTCCGTAAATTCTTCATGGAAATTGAAAAATTCTGTCATTCTCTGAAGGATTTCTTCTGTTGAACTACTAGCTGCAAAAGTTAGTTTATTCGTCGTTAATTGATTCACTCGCAACAATTGGAAGCCGCTTGGTGTCATCATATACAGAGCCTCTGGCCAGCCAATCGCCTCTCGAACAGGTTCTTCATTTCTCGTGACCCATGTATTGGCTCCATTGTAATTCTGATTGGCTACTGCGAACCTATTTACGCTTAATCCGATCACATCACCGAAGTCAATCGGACTATTGTTTAACACATTGTTCCAAGCTTGTACGACACTGCTTCTTGATTGGTTTACTGTAAAAAAAGGAAGCAGCGTTTGGTTGGTGTAATCGTTGCGATAAATCGTATAACGTGGTCTTGATGTAACTTGATTCGGCCAAGAATTACCAAATCCTTCTGATGCAACAAGAGATGGTCCGTTATCATTGATATGAAGACTGATTACTCCAGTGCTAGCACTGATTGCTGCTTCTCGTGAAAATATCGAGTGGCCCCATATCACTTCCACCGGTACATTTATCTGAGTCGCTGCTTGTGTTTCTACATGTACGACGGTGATTGGGACTTGCAGATTTCCCAGGAAAGTGGTGTTCGGTTGATTCAAAAGAGTGACTTTAAAGTCCTCATTTGCGACTTCACATTCAGCCTGACGTTTGTCACTAACTCATTCAGTCGTTCCTCGACAAATTTCCCACCTAGTCCTATCTTTTGAGGGACTGCTTCGGCTGTGAGCACAGTTTCGTCAGAATAACCGCTATGTTCACTTGGTTGAATCGTTTTAGACTCTTCCGTTCTGTCTGGAATCGTGCTTAATTCAGGATCAATGTTCTCTTCATCCAACCCTGAATCAAGCAAATCTAAGTTTCCCTCTGATTCATCAGCCGCATGATCTTCTGCATCTACGGGTTCAAAAAATTGATGTTCATCTGAATCAAGAGTGGAACTTTGGTCTTCTGCCCTTTGCCTCTCTGACGCATCAACGGTTTCCGCAAATAGGATTGTCGAGGGAAGCAAGTGCCCTGTAACGAGTAAACTTGCTATGGTGATAAGGACATTTCTTTTCATTTGATCGCGCCTTTCCCTTCAAATTAATCCAGAAGAATTTAGGGTGATTTATCCACCTATTCCTGTAGTCGGATCCGCAACCAGCTCCCAAACAATCGCAGTAGAATATTCAGTATTGTTTGCTGTGGTATTGGCTGGTATACGCAATACAACACCGTCAGTATGCCCTTCTCCATTTGATTGTCCTAATGCTAATACCCAAGCACCTGACCCTTGCGCGGCATCTGCTGTGGCTAGCGTTTGTGCCGCTGCTCCGAGGACGATCTCATTTTGATTGACTATTGGTGTAGCAGCCGTTGCATTCACATAACGCAGCCCGGATAAAGTAATCGTTGCCCCAATCAATTCATGACCACTCGCATCTGCCAATTGATTCGGCTGTAATACTTGTAATTCCCATCCTAGCCGTTCACTTCCTCGGCGATCTTCTGTCGCGACAAAAGGCACACGCGAGACTTCTTCACCGTTTACCCACACATGATCGAGCCGTGCTTTTTGTTCAATCGCACGTGAGACATTTTGAATCTGACCAAAATCAAAGTTTGATACATAGTTGATCCGTAAAAGTCCCGGATAAGGATTGGTTGGTTCTTCGGGAGTAACTTCATTTCCTGGATTCTCCGGGTCAGAAACGACTGGGTTTGAAGAGTCATTTTCCAAGATTTTCACTTTTCCTTCAGTCGTAATATTCGCTGCGTCATCATAAGTTGCCGCATCCCCCATTTTGCTACCCAATCCAAGACTAGCTGCTAAAAGTACAATTGATAATGTTCGTGTCGTTTTTTTCATTTTCTTTCCTCCGTTATCCTTTTGAAGTTCATTTTACAGGGTGTTCCTTCATAGTTTCACAAGATCCTGCTCATTCATTTCATTACGATTAAGCATTTTATTTTATGCTCTTTAATTTGCTGGATGACTCCGATAAGCCAGTCCTTTTTATATCATGGGTCGTTTTCTTCTCTTTTTTCTCCGAGTCCGCCTTCGAGTCCACCACATCACCAAAAGAACGAGGATCACGCCAATTCCGACAAATATCCCATATGACATGTAGGATGTCGTCCGCTCTAGATTGACCGCACTTTGATTTAATTGCCGGGCATTCGCATTCGTAATGGAAAAAGATTGTTCAAAGCGATACTCTTTTTCATCAGCTGTTACTTGCGTCTTTAGAACATAATTCCCTGCTTCAATTGGCTGATTTCCAGCAGGGATGCCAAAGTTGAAATTAGAATTTGGTGCCATTCGCAACTCGTATGCGTCATATGTATAGATAGGGGTTCCACTTCCTTCTCTATAAATGCTTGACTGAATAGACATGTTGCGAACAATCACAGCAGCTCTATTTTGTAGATTTGCTTCAATGTGATTCCGATAATTACGCTGACTCGCGGTCACCTCATTTAAAAACAATTCATTTTCAACTGCTGACCCGCCTACTCGATTTAAAAGAATGCCTACCGTATAGGCGACTTCATGAGTCACAGTTTGTTCACTCTGCTGATTCTTTTTTTCAGTAAAACGAATGCCTCCAAGGATATCCCCTTCCCATTCTTCTTGTGGTAAGGAGATAATCAGTGTTGTGAGTACCGAAGAACCTGCAGGAATCAGGAGTTCACTCTCTTCAATTGCGACCAGTTGATCCATTCGATGAATGAGAGAAGCATCATACGCTTCTTCCCCTAAATAACTGGGGATTCCATTTTGATTCGTAGAAGCTGGATTTACGGTCACATTCACGCTGATTTCTTCTTCAGAAAGGTTATACACTCGAATTGAAACAGTGCGTTGCTTTCCTGGCTCGTCAATGATATGGTAATAGCCATTCTCATTCACATTTCCATTCTCATCTAGTGGTTGGATTGAGAACGTATTGACGTTTTCTGCAAAAACTTCTTTTTGGAAGAGACCAATAGTCAATAGCGCCAAAACTGCTATCATGACAAATCGTCTAATTTTTTTTCTTAAATTGTTGTTTTCCACCACACCCCTCCTCAGTCTAATCTTTTGATAGTATAACTTGACGGTAAAGGCTGTCCCAAATTCATCTCTACCTTCATTTTGACTAAAAAAAGGATTGAATCTAAAAAAAAGCAAGTGCAATCAATAATACGCAATGATTGCTCTTGCTCTTTTTATATGAAAAATGTTAATTTAATTATTAAAAATGATCCTTCTGGATGTTATAAGCGGGTTTACTGCATGATTCAGCGGAATAACTTAAATAGTGCCTCATTCAATAAGGATAGGATTCCCATGTCCTTATTAGATGTAAATAACCTACCTCAAGCGTATACGTCTGATTAAAAGCACGATCGATTTATTGCATGATCTCTCATCAAGTAACCTAAATGCTCTTTGACTGTTCAGTGGTATTATCTTATCTACATCTTCGTGTGTCAGTTGTAGTGGAAAGAGTCACAAACAACACTGATTATTGAAGCAACCCAATAAGTTAGATTTTTTGGGGGTGATCACTCTGGTGTAGTTATTCAGTCCAATTACATCGGAACCATATGCTTATTTTTCAAGAGAAAAGATGCGATCCAGTCAAAGATTTGTTGAGGATCGGCTTCTTGTTCGAGTAAGTTGAAAAAACTTTCCTGTTCCAACAAAGCGACGAGCTCGGCAATGGCAGATAGATGTTTGCTGTGATCAATTGCTGAGAGGGTGAAGATGTATTTAATCGACGCTTTTTTGTTGATTATCACTGGTTCTTGTAAGACTGTGATGCCTAGGCCTAGCTTTAACGCGCCTTCTTCTGGCCGTGCGTGAGGCAATGCTACTTGATCCATGATAATGAAAAAAGGTCCTTCTTTGCGAACGTTTTGGATGATCGTATCAATATAACCACGTGAGATCACTTGATCCTTGATCAGTGGCGTTGCTGCCAAATAGAATGCCTCTTCCCAAGAGCGTACTTTTATATTAGTCAAAATGTACTGTGGGTTAAGCATATCAATCAACGCAACGGGCTTTCTTTCCTCGCCTAGGGTTGCTGAATAAGCTGGATTGACTTCTCTTCTGGTAAGGAGCAATTGCAATTCTTTCTTCAAACTTTTATCATCTTCGATTGTCGCATGCTTTTTGATAACAGCCATAAGTTCTTCCACCCCAATCAGAGAAATAGCTTCGCTGGGCTGATGGTAAACTTCTTGAATCAATTGATTTCTTTCTTCATTGGTCATTATTGGATTTACCACATAAACTGGCTTTTTCAGTGTATAAAGACTGACATTGGGTACCGTAGTAAAGATCAGGTCACATTCAGGGCGCTCAAGCAATAGTTCTTTGGTCTCAATGGGTCCGATAAAAATAATGTCTGGAAAGATCATTTTTAATTCATTATAGATCATGGCAGAGCTACCGATTCCATTCGGACAAACAATCACACCAATTTTTTGATTGACTTGGTATTCATCAAAATCATTGATCAAAGAAGCAAAGTGGATGGTTAAAAAAGAAACTTCATCTTCTGGGATTCCGCGTTCAAAAAGATTTCCGATGGGACGCAATGTTTCTTGAACAATCTGATACAGATCTTCATATTCTTCAATAATTTTTTTATGTAAGGGATTGATAATTGGCAATTGAAAAAACAAGCGGTAATAAGCTGGTCGAAAGTGACTATATAATTGATTGATGACTTTTTGCTTATCTTTAAAACGGATGCCGGACAATAGTTCAAAGCGTTTGATGATGCGCTCGACCAGTTCATGAATAATCGAAAAATCCGCTGATGGATAAGTGGTATCCCCTAGCGCCATCCCCAGCAGCCACCCACAGATATACAATTGGGCTGATTTATTTGTGATACCAAATTCCATTAATAATTCTTTTGCAAATAAATACTCTTTCATCTGAAAAAAAGTCTGGTAATTATAGGTTTCATAAAAATCTTGCCACTGTTTGTTTAAACGAGGAAGGATCATCGTAAACAAATAAGAGAATTCATTCAAGCGATTCTCCACTAATTCTAAAGAAAAGGTTTTTAGTTTTTCTCTTGCGATACCCTCGACCTGTGAGAAGCCATCAATTTTTTCATTGACCAAGAAATAATGATAGACAAACTCCTCCTGATTATCCCCAAAATCATGAAACATCATCTTCATAAAAAAATTACGCAGATTTTCTTCATTCCCAATCAGCCCATAGCCGTTCTTCCGCGTATACCCAATAGTGATCATTGACAGAGACAGTTCTTTTTCTAATTTTTTCATATCCGCCATAAAGGTAGTCTTGCCAACACGCAGCGCAGACAAGAAGTGATTCACAGAAAGATAGTCTGATTCATAATAAAACAACATCAGAAAAATATATTTTTTTCGTTCTTCACTATTCATCTCATACTGGGTATAAACGGCACCGTTTAGGAAATCATTCAGAAAAAAAGCTTTTGCTTTTGGTGCTAATTGAATAAAATAAGGATCTGATCGAATCAACGGCTGTTTATTTGCTTTTAATAGTTCATTGATTTTTCTGATTGCATAATCCAATTGATTTTTTGACAGAGAAAAGAAGCGCATTATCTCCTCTTGTTCCATCAATGGTTTTTGAATCATTTTCTGTATCAGCTGTAATGTGCGTTGATCGATCATGACCCTCTCTCCTCTCTTTGTTAATTCACAAATGTGTCGATTTCTTTGCGCAATCGTGCCGCATTCTTTGCAATTTCTGCTTGCGAACCTTTTGTCAATAATGTTCCTACTCCCATACATTCTACACCAGCATTCAACCATTCTGTAACATTTGTCAAAGAAACGCCCCCTGAAGATAAGATCGGGACAAACGGCAATGGTGTTTTGATTGTTGAGACGATCCTTGGCCCATGTAAAGAAGACGTTGGAAATGCTTTGATCATATCCGCTCCTGCTTCGAGAGCTTCTAAAACCTCAGAGATAGAAGTACAGCCTGGCATGTAGCTGATTTGATAGCGATTGCTTATCTGTGCGACTGCTTTTGAAAAAGCCGGTGAGATGATGAATTCAGCACCATGTAAAATCGCATCCCGAGCGGTTTCGCTATCCAATACGGTTCCAGCACCGACAACGATTTCGTCTTGATAGATTTCTTTCAGTTGCTTGATGATTTCCCCGGCATTGTTATTCGTATAACTGATTTCCAAGCAAGTTATACCACCGGCTTTACAGCCTTCAACAATTTCAACGGCTCGTTCCACTGTTTCGACCCGTACGATCGCCATGATTTTTTCTTTATGGATCCGGTTGAGGATCACGAGCTTCTTATTCATCGAATCCCTCCACTTTTCGATATTCCGCTAAAACTTGATGGATCTCTGGATAGTCCTGTTCATCTACTGGCAGCACCGGCAGCTTAGGATCACCGACAGGAATTCCCATCCAACCTACGCAGTATTTTAGGACACTGGGTACTGTACCGAACTTTAAGATACGGCGAAAGTCTTCAATACTTAATTGATAGTTTCTAGCTTTCTGGGTCTCACCACTTTTAAATGCGTGATAAATAGCTAAGTCAGTTGTCGTTAAGACATTGGAAGTTGCTGCGACTGCCCCATCAGCGCCACATTCCAACGCTTCCAAGATCAAAGAGTCAGAACCTACTAAAATAGAAAAATCGTCTCGCTCATTCAATTTGAGATAGCTTTTGAGGTTTTCTATGTCCCCGCTGCTGTCTTTGATCCCAATAATAGTGGGTATTTTCAGCAATGCGTTAAAGATGGTTTCATTGATCGCAATGCCGGTATTCTTAGGAATATTGTAGAGAATCAATGGGAGTTTTGTCTTTGCAGCAATCATTTTATAGTGTTGGACTACTTCTTGATCCGTAAGCTTGATCAAATAAGGAGTGATGATGGAAGCCGCTGTGACTCCAATGGTTTGAAATTCATTCACTAAATCAATGACAGCTTCTGTCGAAATCCCACCTGCTCCTGCAAATACTGGTACCCGACCTGCTGTCTCCTCTACAACGATGGTTGCCAATTCGAGCTTTTCAGCATGAGATAAGGCATAAAACTCCCCATTGGTCCCTAGGATAAATAACCCATGGATCCCTTTCGCAATCAATTGATTAACTAGTCTTCTAGTGGCTGCTCGATCGATTCCCTGCTCATCTAAAGGACTGACCATGGCTGTAATGATTCCTTCGATCTTCATTCTTCGACACTTCTTTCTTGCATGATAGCACTCCCTAAGCTTCCTCCAGGATGCCATGCATAATAATCATCAATATCAATGGCGGCTTCTTGTTGCAGTAAAATCGACAAGCTTTGTAAAACGATGATTTCTGCCAATATCGAGATTCGTGGGGGTTTGTTCAACGGATCTCCTTCATTCGTGATACCAGCAAACAAGAAGGCATCGGAATGTTTTTGCAGCCATGAGTCGATACCTCCACTCACTCCGATGACTTTTATTCCTAAAGCTTTGAGCGTAAGAAGCGATTTTTTCAATTCTTCTGTTTCGCCGCTATTGGAAATAGCAATCACGACATCCCCTTTTTCGGCTTGGCCGGCAGAGCCGTGGATCGTTTCAGTTCCATCTAAAAAATAGGTAGGAGTGCCTGTGGAAGAAAGCAAAGCTGCTATATATTCCGCAACATGACTTGGCTTACCGATGCCAGTCACATGCACACGCCCCTTCTTTTTTTTTGCAGCAACGATCAGTTCAGCTGCATCGATCAACTGTTGTTGATTGATCTCATTCAAATAAGCTGTAAGCTCATCTTTGGTTGTTTGCAAAAAATAAGCCAAATTCGTTGTTTCCATATAAAATCCTTTCTGTCACTGATCCGTTTTCACTGAATCTTTGCACACTTTGAGATAGTTCTTTTTGCGTGCAAAGATTCAGAAGTTCAGTTGATGACAAATATATTAGCGATCGATTACTGACCAAACAAACTTAATAGTTTATCTAATAAAATTCCCATGACATTGTAGTCGATATTTGGGAATGTCGATCCCTCGATGCCTAAGCTACCATACACCGGGTAAAGAACTGTTGGTAAAAAGGCGAGTAACAGCCCGATGACAAAGGATCCTGCAATCGCTCCCCGCCAACCGCCAGTAGAGTTTCCAAAAACGCCGGCTGTTCCTCCAGAGAAGAAACAAATATGGGCTGCTGGAATGATCACGACTGGAAAATTGAAAAGCACCATGATCAATACTCCCAATAAGCCAGCGACATAAGAGGATAAGAACCCTACAATGACTGCTGTTGGTGCAAACGGGAAAACAGTTGGCACATCCAATGCCGGACGAGAATTTGGAATGAATTTTTCCGAGATCGAAACAAATGCCGCCGTAATTTCAGACAAGAACATGCGCACACCAGTCATCAAGATCGACATCCCCGCAGTAAAGGTAAATGCCTGCACGAAAGGAAAGACCAGCCAATGAGTCGTTCCTGCTAATTCTTGAGTGACATCTCGTCCCGCTTTTAATGCAGAGATATAGAATAGCACTAGCATAACTGCCGCAACGCCCATCAAGAAGTCTCTAAAAAAGGATAACCATTTCGGAAAATTGATGTGTTCCGTTGTTTTATCTTTGTGTTTACCAAATAGCATCCCAATGTAACCAGACAATGCATAACCCACCATGTTAAAGTGTCCAATGGCGGTCTCATCACTGCCAGTAATGCGCCGCATAAATGGTTGGCACAGCTGAGGTAACGCAGCAGAGAAAAAGCCGAGTAATGTTCCGCCAATTAATATCGCTGGAATATCAGCAAACTGATGAGCCTTTAGGATCAGTGACAACACACAAGCAAAAAATAAACTATGCCCTGTAGTAAAGAAAATATTTTTAAATGGCGTGATTCGAGCAATGACTAAGTTCATCAAAAAGCCGAGAATCAATGTACAACTGGTCACAAATGCAAATTCTGTTTGGGCTAGGGCAGTGGCGGCCTCTGGCGATGCAACGACCCCTACGATGTTGAACCCTTTTTGGAATAGGGTATTGAAATTCTGTAGTGCGCCAGTCATGATCGAACCGCCGGAACTGAATACTAAGAAACCGATGATGGTTTTAAAGGTTCCAGTCAACACTTCGGTCATTGATTTTTTTTGGGCCAATAACCCAATCATTGCAACTAAACCTAAAAGTACGGCTGGCGTACTAAGAAAACTGATAATTAAATCCATGAGCGTTTCTCCTTCATTGATTTTTAGACTAATGCGGCTGCGATTTTTTCTTTGATTTCTTTCTTATCAACGATGTTGTTGATCCCAATAATGGTTTGCTGCAAATTTTTTTCTCTTAATTCATTGGCAACATCTGTCAAAGTAATGATCAGATCTCCCGTAAAACCAGAGACCGCATCTAAAGACGCATGTTCCACCTCGATTGGAAAGTCATTTTCCCGGATGACCTCATTCACTTTGATTTTTAACATCAGACTTGAGCCTACGCCTGCTCGACAGGCAATCAGTGCTTTATGCATAGTTATTCTCTCCTTCAAATTTTTTTAGAAATGCAATTAGTTCGTTTTTTTCAGTCATTCGTCCTAACAATTCCAGAAAGTCTTTGTTGCCCAGCAACTCAGCCAGTTCGGATAACAATGAAATATGGGATTCATTGTCTGGTGCGCTAAGGGGAAACAAAAATTTGACAGGATCATTTGATTCATGACCAGAAATGACGGGTCGTTCTAATCGAGTGAATCCTAATGCTAATTTCTTTGCCCCCTTCTCTATGGGTGCATGAGGCAGCGCAATTTGTTTCGTAATAACAATGTAAGGCCCAATCTCATGATAAATGGAAAGGATGGATGAAATGTATTCATTCTCGATGACATCGGCAGTCAATAGCGGCTGTGCGGATGCCTTGATTGCTTCGTCAAAATTTTCTACTGAGATATCCAATTGGATATAGTCTTCTTTTAATAATTCGCTTAACAAAGTTAACCACCTCTCGTACAAAGAATTCTCGAGTCTTCTTGTATGCGTTTACTATAAGCAATATCACTGGTACCGGCAATAGTGATTGCGTTCATCTCTTCTAGAAAAAAGCTTGAAAAACTGAACTGTAGCCAATGAAATTTGCTGAATTTTGCTGTTTTATCAACTTACAGCAACTAGTCTGCTCTCAGTGATTGTCATTCTGTTCAACTTGTGGGTGTCATTACTAGAAAAAGCGGGCTAAATGCTCCTAAAAGATCTGCTGCAAGATGATCGAGCTACTAAATAAAACAGCAAAAAAGCAGACATCTTACCTCAAAAGATGCCTGCTTGATACCTGTCATAGGTTAGTGAGACAGATTCAGCTGCTTATTTCCATTTTAAATTTAGCAGCTCCATCATTTCATGATACGCGGTTTCGATTCGCTGGCGTTTGTCTTCGGGTACTTTATCCGCATACTTCCCCCCAGGAAGATATTCTTCTGCCAGTACAACTTGAAAATCATAGGCTTCGGTAGTGCCAAACTCTGGATCGTCATATCTACGATCAGGGATCGGCTCTTTAGAGACCCATGTTGGATGCAGCTTGATATCACTCAAAAATGTACGATCACCTTCTTTTGTGAGTTCGACTTCTGGAATGACCCCTCGCTCGGTCCAATAGTTGTTGACTGTTTCGTAGCGTTGATTGGATAGCAAATTTCCCATTGAATAGAGAATAAATTTTTTCTCGCCGTCTTTTTCGATGATTTCTGTTGGTTCAGCGACATGTGGATGACCGCCAAAAATGATGTCCGCTCCGAGGTCGATCATTTGTCGATAAATCTTCTGCTGCTCTTCTGTAGGTTCTAAGGAATATTCTACACCGAGTTGCGGCATAACAACGGTGATGTCGGCTACTTTCTCTGCCTCTTTGATTTCAGCTGCTACTTTTTCCATGGATAAATCTTTTAAATAGGTCGTATATTCTTCCGGTGCCAAGCTAGCTTCATTGCCATTGAATCCGTAAGCATAAGCCAGCATCGCTACTTTGATGCCATTGGCTTCTTTGACGAATATCCCTTGATCATTTACATTGACACCAATCGGCTCCAATCCAATCTCCTGAAAAGCATTAGCAGTCGTTTTAAGCCCTTCGATTCCAGTATCCAAAATATGATTATGGGCTAGATCAATCACATCAAAACCAGCTGCTTTGATACTTTCTACTACATTCGGAGGCGCATTAAAGGTAGGATAACCGCCTAGTTCTTTGTTGGGATTGATGGTGCCTTCAAAGTCACCAAAAGCAATATCGGCAGAAGCGATCAACGGTTGCACCTGCTCAAAGTCATTGTCAAAATCATAGCGTTTCCCATCAAATGCACTCATATAAACTGGTCTGTGATAGAGCATATCGCCACTTGCTGTCAGAGTAATTTTCGACGATTGAGAGGCCGTTGTTGTTTCTTGGCTGGAAGTAGAAAGTGACACTTGGTTATCTGGGGAGCTTGTTGACGAATCAGTCCCAGTACGCATGGTGTGAATCAGCCAATAACTAACGGCAATCGTAACAAGCAGTAAACTTATGCTCAATGCCCATAGAAGCTGTCTTTTCCGTTGTTCAATCCTTCGTTGTTGCCTCATTGCTGCTCTCCGCCTTCCCAATGTAACTTTCATTATCAACGTTCGCTCGTTCTTGTTTGCATTACTGTTTATGATATTTGCTTTATCTACATTTCGTTTCATGCTGTTTTTCTGCTTACTTTCTTTAATAAAACAAACCTATATATCATGTATATAATTAATCATACTAAAGAATCAGTTCTTTTGATAGCCCTTTCTCATAAAAAGAGCAGCTAGGCATTTCTGCCTAACTGCTTTACTCATACTCGCTAGTTACCTAATAAAACTGGCGTTAGATTCATGGATAATTTTTAGATTTTCTCTTCTTGCTTTACTGGACAGCTTTGATGGCAATCAGAACAACTGCCTTTTTTGACCATTCGATAAAGCACTTTTCCTGCATAGCCAAAGATCACTAGACTTAAAAGAATCGTTGCAATCATTTTTCGCCTCCTACTACTTCTCCGACTACTTGTAATAGTGGTGAATTTTTTTGTTGGGGTCTCTTTATCAGAGCAAACAGCAACAAACCAAGAACAATCAACGCTGCCAAGGTTCCTACTGTCAGTTGCCCTCCTTCAAAGAAGATATGCCCGAATTGGTAAACAATCAGACTTGCACAATAAGCCAGTCCACACTGGTAACTAATAGCCAACCAAGTCCACTTGCTATCCCCCATTTCACGATGGATCGCGCCGATGGCCGCAAAACAAGGGGCACACAATAAGTTAAAAATCAAAAAGGAGTAGGCGGCTACTGGGGTGTAATCGCCTCGCAGCACTTGCCAGATCTCTGTACCGGTTTCAGAAACCCCACTTTGGCCGTACAAAATCCCAAAAGTCCCGATGACATTTTCTTTTGCCACCAATCCTGTAATGGTCGCCACGGCACCTCGCCAAGTGCCCCAGCCTAGTGGCGCAAAAATCGGTGCTAACAAACGGCCGAAAAAGGCTAAGATGCTTTCTTCTTCCCCCACTCGATCAAAGGTAAAGTTGTAGCTAGAAGTAAACCAGATAAAGATACATGCAACGAAGATGATCGTTCCGGCTTTTTTGATGAAGGCTACGGCCCGATCAATCGCACTTTTCAACACGGTTCCTAGTTGCGGCAAATGATAGGCAGGCAGCTCCATGATGAAGGGTGCTGGGTCGCCGGCAAAGAGAGCAGTCTTTTTCAATGCGATACCTGATAAAATAATGGCCCCCATCCCAATGAAATACGCAGAAGGTGCGACCCATGAACTGCCGGGAAAGAACGCCCCGGAAATCAGTGCAATGATCGGCAGCTTTGCAGAACAAGGCATAAATGTCGTGACCATGACCGTCAAACGGCGATCTTTTTCATTTTCAATAGTCCGGCTGGCTATGACCCCAGGTACACCACAGCCAGTAGCGATCAGCATCGGAATGAAAGACTTTCCTGACAAACCAAACTTGCGGAACAAGCGATCCATCACAAAAGCGATGCGTGCCATGTAGCCGCAATCTTCTAATAACGCCAAGCAGAAAAAGAGCACAAAAATTTGTGGAACAAATCCAAGGACAGCCCCGACACCCGCCACGATCCCGTCTTGGATCAATTCCTGCAGCCATTGGGCTACTTGCCATTGGTTCATCAGCTGCTGCAGAATATCCGGGACTAAGCTGCCAAACAGGACATCATTGACCCAGTCGGTGCCCATCGTACCGATCGATTGGATGGATAAGAAGTAGATTCCCCACATGAAAAGGGCAAAAATCGGTAGTGCCAGTAGGCGGTGGGTCAACACACGGTCGATTTTGTCGCTTAAGGACAAGCGGTACTCTTCTTCCTTGACTGTTGCTAAAGCTAACAATTGTTGAATGAATCCATACCGTTCGTTTACTATAATTGCATCGCTTTGCTCATCAAAAATCATTTCCGTGATTTTAATGATTTCCGCTAATTCTTTTTCATCGCTCGGAGTCAAAGCGACTTGTTGACGAATCAATTCGTCACCTTCAAACAGCTTGACAGCAATCCAGCGTCGTTTGCTCTCGGGAATTTCAGTTGGCAATAGACCAATGATCTCTGCTAAAGCCGCCTCTAAACGTGAATCGTAGATGACGCTTGACTGACCATTTCCTGCTCTTTTCTTTGCAGCATCGATCAGCTTATTCAGTCCCTGTTGTTTCAAGGCACTGATTCCCACAACCGGTACGCCTAAGCCATAGGCTAGCTTCTCAAAGTTGATCTGGATCCCTTTGCGCTTTAAAAGATCGATCATATTGATTCCCACTATTGTAGGCAGACCCATTTCCAACAATTGTAAAGTGAGGTAGAGATTCCGCTCCAAGTTCGTTCCATCAACGATATCTAAAACCGCATCGATGGGGGCTTCTGCCAAATAATTTCTCGAGATCACTTCTTCAGGAGTATAAGGAGACAATGAATAGATACCCGGCAAATCCTGGATCGTGATTTCTTTGGCTTTACGGAGCTTTCCTGATTTTCGTTCGACTGTCACTCCCGGCCAGTTCCCAACGGTTTGCTTGGCCCCCGTCAGTTGGTTGAAGGTGCTAGTTTTGCCGCTATTGGGATTGCCGACTAATGCGAATTGATAGGTCATTCCTCTACTCCTTTTTCAACAAAGACGAAAGCTGCTTCTTGTTTTCTCAGCGACAATTCATACCCTCTTAAGCGAATCTCGATCGGATCACCTAGTGGCGCTAGTTTCACGATATGAATCGGCACATTCTTGGTGATCCCCATATCCATCAATCGCCGCCGCAAAGCACCAGTCGTTGCAATTTTTACCACCTTGCCCTGCTCTCCTACATGTAATTGATCTAGAGAAGTCAAAACCGTCTGCTGTTGTCTTTCGGACACGTCAATCTGCTCCATGACGCTGGCATCCAATGCGATCCGGTTGTCCCGATGCAAGATGATGCCGCTTTTACAGTTTTTTTGAACCATGAGAATGTCAACGCCTACCCGAAGACCCAAATCATTTAAATGCGCCGTGACGTTCTTTGGTGTCGTGATCGCTTCGATTTGGTATATTCTGGAAGCCTCTGTTTGCGCCATTTTCATGATTTCTTCCTCCTCTTGTGAAAGATTCCTATTATTTATTCGTTCAATTGAGAATGATTATCATTATAATAGAGCGATTTAGGACTAAAGTCAATCTGTTTCACAGAGGAACTTGAAAGTTCGTTCACAATTCGATTTTTTTTTACTCACATCCATTGCATATTCTCGGATCTTTTTGGCTATAAATCGCGATTTTCTAGGAAAAATCAGCTTTTTTTGGCTGTATAAAAACTGGCTAAACACTATAAATTGTGTATGTAATTTTCACAAGCACTAGATATAGTGTTTTTCCGTTGACTTTCTCCAAGACTTATTTATACTAGATTTATAACTACTACTGACTCGGAGGAAATCATTATGAATATTAAACTATTTTCAAAAAACAACTGTATGCAATGTAAAATGGCAAAACGCTTTTTAAGCGATAATCATATTTCTTTTGAAGAAATCAATATTGACAACCAGCCTGAAGCAATTGAGTTTTTGAAAGAACAAGGATTCCAAAGCGTTCCGATCATCACTTCTGATGCACAAACAATCATTGGCTTCCGTCCGGATCAATTACGTCAATTGGCCAGCTAAGCAGTAACTTAACCAATGTGTTTTTGGAGGATTTGTCAGTCGTCAAGACCTGCAGATCCTTTTTTATACGATCAAAACAAGGAAAGAGGTTGCTTTTTATGAGCTTGAAAGAAATCAAAGATGTAAGCTATTTTAAATTGAACAATGAAATCAACCGCCCCGTTGATGGACAGATCCCTCTACACAAAGATAAAGAAGCCCTGGCGGCTTTTTTCAAAGAAAATGTTGAGCCAAATACGATGACTTTCGATTCAGTCACTGACAAAATCGATTACTTGATTGAACATGACTACTTAGAAGAAGCTTTCATTCGTAAGTATCGTCCTGCGTTTATCGAAGAACTTTATCAGTTTCTGTCGGAACAGCATTTTACCTTCAAGTCCTTCATGGCAGCGTACAAATTTTATTCTCAATATGCATTGAAAACTAATGATGGAACAGCCTATTTGGAAAGCTATGAGGACCGTGTAGCATTCAATGCCCTCTATTTTGCAGATGGAGATGAAGAATTAGCTTTGGCTTTGGCTGATGAAATGATCTATCAGCGTTATCAGCCGGCAACACCTTCTTTTTTGAATGCTGGCCGCAAACGTCGAGGCGAATTGGTTTCTTGTTTCCTGATCCAGTTGACCGACGATATGAACGCAATCGGTCGGGGGATCAATTCCGCATTGCAACTTTCTCGAATCGGCGGCGGCGTGGGAATCACGTTGTCTAACCTACGGGAAGCTGGTGCGCCAATCAAAGGCTACGAAGGCGCTGCCAGTGGTGTGATGCCGGTCATGAAATTGTTCGAAGATAGCTTTAGCTACTCCAATCAACTCGGGCAGCGGCAAGGTGCTGGTGTCGTTTATCTCAACGTGTTCCATCCAGACATCATCAGTTTCCTATCTGCCAAAAAAGAAAATGCGGATGAAAAAATCCGGGTCAAGACTCTTTCTCTTGGTGTGATCGTTCCTGATAAATTCTATGAATTGACCCGTAAAAATGAAGACATGTATTTATTCAGCCCATACAGTGTCGAAAAAGAATACGGTATTCCGTTCTCTTACATCGACATCACAAAAGAATACGACAATTTAGTCATGAATCCTAACATTCGTAAAACAAAAATCAAAGCTCGGGACCTTGAAAATGAAATTTCGAAATTGCAGCAAGAATCTGGCTATCCTTACATCATCAATATTGATACCGCCAATCGTTCCAACCCAATCGATGGCAAAATCATTATGAGTAACCTTTGTTCAGAGATCCTGCAAGTTCAAGAACCTTCTGTAATCAACGGCAAACAAGAATATGAAGTGCTTGGCACCGACATTAGTTGCAATCTTGGTTCAACAAACATCGTCAATTTGATGGACAGTCCTGATTTTGGAAAATCCGTCCGTGCCATGACTCGCGCATTGACTTTTGTTACAGATGCTTCTGACATCGACGTTGTTCCTTCTATTCAAAATGGAAATGCGTTGAACCATACGATTGGTTTAGGTGCAATGGGCTTGCATACCTATTTTGCGAAGAATCAAATGGAATATGGTTCTCCTGAATCATTAGAATTCACAGACTTATACTTTATGTTGCTCAACTACTGGACACTTGTAGAAAGCAATAACATCGCCAAAGAACGGGGCGAAGTGTTCCATAACTTTGAGAAATCAGCTTATGCGGATGGCAGCTATTTCACAGACTATATCACAGGGGATTACCAACCAAAATCAGACAAAATCAAAGCGTTGTTCGACGGTGTCTTTATTCCTTCTGGAGAAGATTGGGCCGCATTGGCAGAAGCAGTCAAAAAAGACGGCTTGTACCACCAAAACCGTTTAGCCGTTGCGCCAAATGGTTCTATCTCTTATATCAATGATACAAGTGCGAGTATCCATCCAATCACACGAATGATCGAAGAACGGCAAGAAAAGAAAATTGGGAAGATTTACTATCCTGCACCTTACTTGAGCAATGATACGATTGGTTACTATCGCTCAGCCTATGATATGGATATGCGTAAAGTTATCGATGTTTATGCAACTGCACAAAAACACGTGGATCAAGGAATGAGTATGACCCTCTTCATGCGCTCAGATATTCCAGAAGGGCTCTATGAATGGAAAGAAACCAGTAAACAGACAACCCGTGACTTGAACATTCTGCGTCATTATGCGTTCCATAAAGGGATCAAATCGATTTATTATGTACGGACCTTTACGGATGACGCAGAAGAAATCGGCAGCAATCAATGCGAAAGCTGTGTGATTTAATCACGCACGCTAAGCTAAGCACTGACTAAGAACAAAAAAACTACCTGATTGAATCAAATGTCTTCACCAAAGCATGATCGAGATGGATTAGAGATCCTCCCGAAAGGTTGAAGGCATTTGCGACTGACAATCAGGTAGGCTCCTTTTGTTCTTGTCTCTGGTATCAAGACTACTATTGGAGGAACCTAAGATGGGCAAAACTTATTATGAAGCAATCAACTGGAATGCGATTGAAGACATCATCGATAAATCAACTTGGGAAAAGCTGACAGAACAATTCTGGCTAGATACGCGTATTCCATTATCCAATGATTTAGATGATTGGCGGACACTTTCAGATCTAGAAAAAACAACGGTTGGTTATGTATTTGGCGGGCTAACACTGCTCGATACGGTTCAATCAGAAAGCGGAATGGATCAGCTGCGTAAAGACGTACGCACGCCCCATGAAGAAGCTGTTTTGAACAATATTCAATTCATGGAATCTGTCCATGCCAAAAGTTATTCTTCTATCTTTAGCACATTGAATACAAAAGCCGAGATCGATGAAATCTTTGAATGGACCAATACGAATCCCTATCTGCAAAAAAAAGCAGAACGTATCAATGAGATCTATAAGAACGGGACTCCCCTTGAAAAGAAAATTGCGAGTGTTTTTCTAGAAACGTTTCTTTTTTATTCCGGTTTTTATACACCGCTCTATTATTTAGGCAATAATAAATTGGCTAACGTTGCAGAGATCATTAAACTGATTATCCGTGATGAATCGGTACATGGAACGTATATCGGCTACAAATTCCAATTAGGTTTCAATGAGCTTCCTGAAGAAGAACAACAGCGTTTGAAGGACTGGATGTACGATTTGTTGTATGAATTGTATGAAAATGAAGAACGGTACACCGAAGAATTGTATGACGCGATCGGCTGGACGGAAGAAGTCAAAACCTTCTTGCGCTACAATGCAAACAAAGCATTGATGAACTTAGGCCAAGATCCCCTGTTTCCAGATACGGCCAATGATGTCAATCCGATCGTAATGAATGGTATCTCTACCGGAACCAGCAATCACGATTTCTTCTCTCAAGTGGGGAATGGCTATCTATTAGGAACGGTAGAAGCAATGAAAGATGATGACTATTTCATCGGTCTAGGAGATTAAAAAAAGTTGACCTTTTATTAGGTCAACTTTTTTTCGCGTTTTGAAGCCTTACAGCATCACATTTTTAAGGAAGTCGAGGGTTTCATCCAAACATTTCTTTGATTCTTCTAGCGAATAATCAAATTGGTATTCATGATTGACTGCCTCAGGAACATCTTTGTAAAAGAGAGATTTAACTGGCACATCTAGCTCTTGAAGCTTCTGATCAAAAGCGATTCCTTGATCCTGGAAAGAATAGGCATTGCCATCCGTGATATAGGTTGGCGGAAATTCTTTGGTCAATTTATTGACTAATGACACTTGCTGCAATTCCTTACTGTTTTTCCAATCTTTGGTTCCTAATAAAGACCACGCGACTGTTTTAACAAAGAATTTCATGAAGCGATCATCAGAAGTTTGATGAGCCATTTGCTTCAAGTCAACAGGTCCGCAATAAGAAATGAATCCTTTTATATCTCCTGATGGGATCACTTGCGTCATCTTCATATCTTTGGCGTAATCCGAATTGGTTTGGATCGCTAAGAATTGCCCAGCAATCTGTGAGCCGGCAGAGTCTCCACCAAAAATGACTTTTTTAAAGTCTAACATTGGATATTGCGCTGCCTCTTTCTTGATCGATTGATAGGCTTGATTGATTTGTTTGACTTGCCCTGGGTATTCTAGACTAGGAGCCCACTCATAGTTCAATGAAACCACTGCCACTTGTCCGCGATCTGCTAAGTAGGTCGCAAATTCTTTGGCCCCTTCCTTATCACCACCGACGTAACCACCACCATGCACCCAGAAAACAACTGGTACTTTCGAAGCACCTTGGGGATGATAGAGGTCAAATGTACTACGATCATAGTCAGAAGTATAGGTCAGATCATTTTTTACCGTCACATGAGGCAAACTTTTTTGATACGCGGTTTCATCTGTGATCTTCACCTCGTCATTAAACATTTTTCCAATCAGATAGGCCCCTGGACGAGGCGACACTTGAAAAGCAATCAGTACGACTAGTGCTAGTGTTACTAGAATACCGACAAGCCATAAACAAACACGCAAAATTTTTTTCACATACATGCTCCTTTGCTCTTTTTTCAGCTTCTTTATTTAACCACTTTCGCTGGAAGAATTCAATCAAACGAAGGAATTTATCAAAAAAAAGAAACGATAGCCATCTAGCAGATCGCTATCGTTTAAAAGATCAATGAGTCAATTAGAGCGGTAAAATCATGAATAGTCCGGCTGCCAATGCTGCACCGATAAAAGGTCCAATGATTGGTACAAACGCATATCCCCAGTCAGATGTTCCTTTATTTTTGATGGGCAAAATTTGATGGGCGATCCGCGGACCTAAATCTCGAGCTGGGTTGATGGCATATCCTGTCGGTCCGCCTAAAGAAAGACCGATCGCCAAAATCAAGATTCCGACTACGATTGGGTTCAAGCCATCCGTAAAGGTATTTGCACCAAATGCCAACAAGCCAAATACTAAAACAAACGTACCGATCACTTCGGTCATCGTATTCGCGGCTAAGTTACGAACGGCAGGTCCAGTGGCAAATGTCCCTAAAATAGCGCCTTGATCTTCTGTTTCATCCCATAACGGCAAGTAATTGAGCCAAACAAGAATTGCACCGACGATCCCGCCTGCTAACTGTGCTAACATGAAAGGTACCGCCAATCCCCAAGAAAAATTACCCGTCATTGCCATTCCCAACGTTACAGCAGGGTTCAAATGGGCAGGTCCCATGAAACCAGAGGCATAAACAGCAATCGTCACAGCTGTTGCCCAGCCTGTCGCGATCACGATCCAGCCGGAAGCTTCTGCTTTACTCTTTTTAAGGTTGACTGCCGCACAAACACCATCCCCCAGTAAAACTAAAATTGCCGTTCCCAGAAATTCACTAAAGATTTGTGTTGCATCACTCATATCATTCTCCTCCTTTTAAGGCACTCAAATCTGATTCCGCAATTACTTGATCCAATTCTTCGGCATACATTTGCTTGTCTGCAGCTGTCCATTCAAAATAATCCGCCATTGCATCGATCACACCAACTTTGATCTGATCCAACGTATCTCGCATAAAGAGAACATGATTGGTTCGTCGCAATAAATAATCCACAGGGGTCAGAACCAGTTCTTCTTGCAAGGCATAATTCAATGCCGTGCTTTCTTTTTCGTCCAGCCCCGCAAACGTGGTTTTATAGGTAAGGACTATCGGTAAGTTTGAACCGTAAAGATCGGCCAAGTATCGCGCATCTTCAGGGGAAAAACCGGCAGCTTCGGCGGTTTTCGCCAATTGCGCCAGTTCGTCCTCGACATTGGTCGGATCAATTTCGCCGCCAGACACCGGATAACGCGTGGAATCCACTAATTCAAACTGCTGCCCTTTTGCAGCCAGTAATTCATTGATTCGTTTGACGGCGCCTTCAGCCATTAACCGATAATCTGTAATCTTGCCCCCGGCCAGTGTCAACAGTCCGTCTTGAGACATTTCCAAGCTGCTGCCCCGAGAAACTTGTGAAGGATCCACACTGCTGGCTTCTAGACGTTCCTCTGCTTGTTTGATCGCCCTTTCGACTTGCGGGCGTTTGCGGTGATCGTCCAAATACGCTTCTACAGTTTGCACGATTTGATCAAAGCTTTCATCCGAAAGTTTGCTCTTAGCTCCGCCGTTGTAATCAGAACCGCCATTAGCCGTGATCAGCGGGCGTAACCCCGCCCAGCTAGCTTCAATATCATCCAGTTGGATCGCAGCTTCTGGAAAGCGATGGTTGATGATCTCTAAAAGATAATCGACGTCTTCTTGCGTAACAGTCGGATGGGAAAAATCGCCCGTGTAATCCGTATCTGTCGTACCAAAATACGTCTTGTTCTCCCTAGGAACCACAAAAACCATCCGACCATCATTCTTGCCAGTATCAAAATAAGTTGGCTGAGGTACTTTCAGCTTTTCACGATCCACCACTAAATGGACACCTTTGGTTGGGCGCATTTGCGGCGGTAAGTTATCATTGCTATCTAATTCTCGAACGATATCAGACCATGGTCCAGTGGTATTGATCACAACTTTCGCATGGATGGCGAATTGTTCTTTCGTTAATTGATCTTCTACTTGAACACCATTGATTTTTCCTTGTTCATCATGAAGCATACCGACAACTTTGGCTTTGCTGATCATTGCAGCACCATCTTGATGGGCCCGTTTGATATTTTCGATCACTAAACGGGCATCGTTGTTGCGGAAATCCAGATAGACTCCGCCTCCGGTCAAGTTCTCATGTTGCAGTTGCGGTTCTCGTTCCAATACTTCTTCTTTCGTCAACGTATAATTGGCATATTTACTATCTGTTACATTTGCCAGACGATCATACAAATCCATGGCAATCTTGACAGAAAAAAGATTGAAGGTTGCACCGGGCTCATCGTAGATAGGTAAAAGCATGGGATCTGGTTTAGGAATATGGGGAGCGATCTGTTGCACGATCGCTCGTTCCCTCACTGTATCTGCCACAACTTCGACATCAAATGTTTTCAAATAGCGGATGCCCCCATGAACCAGTTTCGTCGAACGAGAGGAGGTTCCTTCAGCAAAATCCTGCATTTCTACCAAAATCGTTTTCATGCCGGCAGCTGCCGTTTGCACGGCGACTCCAGCACCAGTGATTCCGCCACCAATGATCAATACATCATAGGTCGTATTTTTTGCTTCTGCTAGGGCGTGTTGCCGATCTTTATAAGAAAAAGTCATGGCTTACTCGCCTTCTTTCTTCACTTTGAATTTAAACATCTGAGTCGCTGCCACTGCTTGTTTCCATCCTTCATAAAGGTTCTCACGTTCATCAGCTGGCATTTCTGGTGTAAAGAGTTGACCATCTTCTGCCATTGCTTTCAATTCGTCGAGGTCTTTCCAGAAGCCGACGGCCAAGCCAGCTAAATAAGCCGCCCCCAGTGCTGTCGTTTCAAGATTGGCTGCCCGTTGTACTTCAATATCTAAGATATCTGCTTGGAATTGCATCAAAAGATCATTTTTAGCAGCCCCGCCATCCACTTTCAACAATGGGATATCGATCCCTGAATCTTTTTTCATGGTATCGATGACATCCTTCGATTGATAAGCGACAGCCTGCAAGGTCGCCCGCACGAAGTCTTCTTTCGTTGTCCCGCGGGTCAAGCCAAAAACTGCTCCCCGAGCATCAGAATCCCAATAAGGTGCACCTAATCCCGTAAAGGCTGGTACGACATAGACTTCATTGTCGCCAGTCGCTTTTGCCGCTAATTCTTCAGATTGCGGAGACGTCTCGATCATACGTAAGCCATCCCGCAACCATTGGATCGCTGAGCCGGCAACAAAAATACTACCTTCCAATGCGTAGTATACTTTACCATTGATTCCATAGCCGATCGTGGTCAACAGATCATTGTCGGATAATTGTGGTTCCTCTCCGGTATTCATAACGATAAACGCCCCTGTACCGTACGTATTTTTGATCATGCCTTTTTCAAAAGCCATTTGCCCAAAGAGAGCAGCCTGTTGGTCCCCTGCCATCCCAGCAATCGGTACTTCACTGCCATAAAAATGATAGCTGCGAGTATGGCCGTAAACTTCGGAGTTGCTTTTGACTTCCGGCAACATGGATGCTGGAATATTTAACAAATCCAAAATTTCTTGATCCCATTCTAAACGATGGATGTTATAAAGCATGGTCCGACTCGCATTGGAGTAATCCGTCACATGGACTTGCCCATCTGTCAGTTTCCAGACAAGCCACGAATCAATGGTACCGAATAGTAGATCCCCATTCTCTGCTTTTTCTTGTGCACCTTCCACATTATCAAGCAGCCAGCGGATTTTCGTAGCAGAGAAGTAAGCATCGATCACTAACCCTGTCTTTTCATGGATCATGTCTGTATGTCCGTCGGCTTTCAATTGGTCAGCAATCGGAGAAGATTGGCGCGATTGCCAAACGATCGCATTGGCGATCGGTTGACCGGTATTTTTATCCCAAACAACTGTTGTTTCCCGTTGGTTGGTAATCCCGATTCCGGCGATTGCTTCAGGTCGAATCCCAGATTCGATAAAGGCTCCCGCGATAACTGATTGAACAGAGTTCCAGATTTCATTGGCATTGTGTTCTACCCAACCAGATTTTGGAAAATATTGGGGAAATTCCTTTTGCGAACTACCGACATTTTGTCCGTTGCGGTCAAAAATAATTGCTCTTGAGCTTGTAGTTCCTTGATCGATTGCCATAATATAGTTTTTCTCTGCCATGTTTCTCTCTCCTTTTAAATGGTTGATTTATTCTTTTGATACCGTTTTCTTACATTTATCTTACTCGAATTACCTGTAGTGATCTCGTCAACTTTTTAGAGATTTTCTAAGAAATTGACGAAATCTGGAAAAACGCCATTAGTTGAAGCGTTCGCGAATCATCTTTTTGATTTTTTCTCGATCGTAAGTCGTCCCTAACTCACTGATCCGATATGTAGGAATCGATGTTTCAATCGGATAATTCGTCAAGATCAGATCATAGTCTTGTTCTTTAGCATAGCGCTCAACGACGACCCCATTCAAATTTTTTAAGTACAGCAGCCACATATAAAAGACTGCCTCTTTGAAAAGTGCATCCATATTCAACGCGATGCCTACCCGAAATTCCCGATTGATTTGGTAATCAATGATCGTCAGGACACTCAAATATTTGACCATGGTCATCATATACAATGTATTTTCTTCTGATGCTTCCAGCTTCATTTCTTGTACAGCAGTATTCAATAAACGTTCACTGATCTGGCGAATATTACGACTTGAGAGTTTTGCTTCTAATTGCCAAATATTTTCTCGATCAAAAACTTCGACATCTCCTTTGAAAAAATACAAACGACTATGGATCTGAGAAAGATGAAAATAACAATTGGCTTCGATTTCTTGCGGGACAGCCGGTCGATACAAATGCAGGATATGTTCCAAGATCAGCGTATCGGTAAGTGCTGTCGGCGTAAATCGGGAGCGTTGCAGCATGTACTGGCGAAAATCTTGTTCAGAGAAAACGGAAAAGGAAAGCAAGAAAACAAAATGGAGCATCGCCTCTTCTTCACGAACTTCCAGTGCATAATGCCCAAAACTGCGAAAGACAAGTTCCCGCAGTTGCTGATACAATGGATCTTTCTCATAAAATGCCATGTTTTCCCGTAGTCTTTGAAACGATTGTCCGGGCGCTTTTAAACGATACTTCATGATCTTCAGCCACAAACTGACCCGTTGCTGTGCTTCCTCGGTAAAGGTCAGATTGAGCCCACGAGCGATCAGTCCCACAAATTTTGTATCAATCGGTAATGGCTGACTCTTGAAAGAATTTAAGTACCAAAGCAGCTGAAAATAAAAATAGCGAATCTGAGCTTCTTCCCCCATGAGTTTCCCCTGCCAAATCTCTAATCCGAATTCTGCCAACACTTGATTCAATTCTTTGATTTTGCGAAACAGGGAGGATTCACTAATCATTAATTTTTGCGCTAACGGAATCGTGGCGATTTCTTGATTGATCAATACATGTTCCAGCACTTGAAATTTGATCGACGAGTGGTAGAACACATATTCAATCTGATTCAACGAGAACTCTGGGCTCGTTTCTAGAACTAATGATGAACCTTGATAAAAAAGATGGCATTGATCAGAATAAGGAGCTAAATATAGAAATAACTCATCAACATATTTTTCTAAGGATGGTTTGCTGATCCTAAGGTAAGCAGCCATCTCATGAAGCTCTAGTTCACCTCCAACTAGAAGCAGCTTTTTCAGTAGCTGTAATTGCTTGGCTTCTTTTTTTTCTAATAATTGTTCAAATTTCATTGGCAGCACTTCCTAAAGCAATCGCATTGGACAGTTCAAAGACATCAGTAAAATGAGGATGAAAAAAGAAATCTTTTTGCGCTAACTCTGACAATGTGCTCTCCTTTTCAATGGCAAATGCCAGCAGGTTGATTTTTTCTAAGAGATTGTACTTTGACAGTAACTGAGCGCCCAATACTTGCCCGCTTGTCTTGGCAATGATCAGTTTCCCGTGGATCGGTGTGTCATCTACTAATGAAGCTTTAGCGGTAAATTTTTTGACGGTAATTTCTTGTTCATAAAAGAAGCGATCTGATTCAGTCATTCCTGTACTAGCCAGATACCAGCCAAACAGATGGGTTCCCACTGTCCGTAAGCCGCCGCGAAAAGGTTCTTTTTTCTCTTGCAAATTATGCGCAGCAGCGATTCCGGAACGAACTGCATTGTTTACTAATGGCATATAAGCCGTATCCCGTGTAATTGGACTGTAGATCTGAATCAAGTCACCGACAGCAAAAATACCCTTTTCGGAAGTTTCCAAATAAGCATCCGTCCAAATCGTATGATCACTGTGCAAGCGCAGCTGCTGAAATGCTGGGTGCGGCCGCGGTCGGACATTGACGGTCGTCAATGCAAGCGCGCTGAGCAATGTCCGATTGGCGGTCTCCACTCGGAAGCCTGTTTCCGTGGATTCAATGGCAATGGTAGGTTCTGCCAGATAAAGCTGCAGATTTTTTATTTGTGCTAATTCATCTAAAAAAGGAGCCAGAAACGATTGATCAAAATATTTGAATAAAGGATACGTCATTGATTCCACTAGTTGGACTTGTTTTCCTAGCGTCGTTAATGTGTTGGCTGCTTCCATACCTGCTTGTCCAGCCCCAACGATCGTAATCGTTTCTGCCTGATCTAATTCCTGAATAAATTGCTTGGCAGCGCCGTAATCTTTATAGGTCAATGCGGCTTCATTCATCGGTAAGAGAATTTCTGATTCTTGTGCAGATCCTGCTGCTAAGATCAACCGATCATAAGCGATTCTGCGCTGATCTGTTTGAACGAAATGGTTCTTAGGATCAAGTTTCAACATTGTTTCTTGCAATGCTACTTGAATGTCCAACTGCTCAAGCTGTTCCTTGGAGCAAAAGAATGCGTCTTGCAACGAAGGAATCTTGCCTTCTAAATACAGGAGCATCCCGCTGGGAATAAACCCGATATGGGCTTTTTTTTCAATCAATACGATTTCAGATTCTGGATAGATTTTGCGTGCTTCGATGGCGCAGCTGATCCCTCCGAATGAACCGCCGATGATCACGATTTTCATACACTCACCTCTTAGTCTAAGCTTAAATGAAACGCTCTCATTTGACGAGCAAAATGCTGTCAGTAACGAAAAAAAGCTACATACAAGTTTGCTTTATGCTAAACTGATGAAAAAAGCGAGGTGGAAGCTGTGGTCTTTTTCTATCAATTTTTACTGGGACTGATCTGTAGTGCATTTGTAGCAGGATCCGCTTTTATTTTGCAGTGGTTGTCTTTATCCGGTGCTTTAGCAGCTGCCTTAAGTGGGACGATCATCATTGCTTTGGGACCTTGGTTCAGTATCTTTTTAGTTGGTTTCTTTTTTGCCAGCTCTGGGATCATCAATCACTTAAAGAAAAAAAACTCAGCCGATGATCTGGTGATCAAAGGTGCGCGCCGCGAAGCCATCCAAGTGCTGGCTAATTTATCGCCTAGTTTATTGGCATTGATCGGTTACGCCTCTTTCAACAATGAGAACTATCTCTGGGCATTTATTGTCGGGATCGCTAGCTGTACCGCCGACACTTGGGGATCAGAGATCGGTGTTTTGAGCAAAAAGGCACCCCGAAATCTCTTAACGGGAAAAAAATTACCTGCGGGTCTTTCTGGCGGTGTCAGCCTCCTAGGTACCATTGCTTCTTTTGCGGGCAGCGGCGGTATCGTTTTACTTCTGGCGATCTGTCTCTGGCTCAGCGGCCAACCGCTCTCTTTGACAGCATTGATTTGGGTACTCTTGTTAGGATTTAGCGGTAGTATAATCGATAGTTTATTGGGAGCAACGATTCAAGTACGTTACCAATGCACGGTTTGTCATCAATTTACCGAACAAAAAAGCCATCACCAGCAGCCAACGAAAAAAGTGCATGGCTATGCTTTGATCACAAATGAAGCAGTCAACTTTCTTAGCAATCTAGCGATTGTCGGGATCGCATGTTTCTTTCCTAACTAAAAAAGTACTGCCAAAGGTGTGACCTTTGGCAGTACTTTTTTAACTAACATCAACCAACCGCAGCTTAGTGATATTTTTATAAACTGATAATTCTTCGATAACATCAGAGAAACTCAGCCCCCACGGTAAGTTGATCGTATAAATATTGGTATAGATCCGATAGTCTTCCATGAACTTCACATCAAAGTTGACATCTTCGATCACGATTTTTCGATCAAGAAAATACTCTGTCAAAAATTCCTTTGTTTCCGCACGATGAATGTATTGAATCTCCAATTTTTTGGCTGTCGGGACTCGCACAATTCGCTTGATCACCGTCAGTGCAAAAAAGATCCCGGCAAAACTAGTAATCGAAATCGCATAAAATCCCATGCCGATCGCAATCCCTAAGCCAGCAATCGCCCATAATGAAGCAGCTGTCGTCAATCCAGTTACCGAGCGTTTTGTCACGATAATCGTCCCGGCACCCAAAAAACCAACCCCACTTACCACTTGTGCGATCAATCGAGCTTCATCTGAACGAATGACCCCTGCGAGATCTGGATGATTCAACGCATCACGCATCGCCCCACTAGCGATCTCTACTTGGATCAGTGCAATGACACATGCCCCCATACAGACTAAAATATGGGTCCGTAATCCCGCTGGCCGACTTTTGTACTGTCGCTCAAAACCGATAGCGCCTCCCATGACCATTGCTAAAACGAGTCTAAGAATAATTTCTGGAATCGATAAGACCATATCAACCATTGAAACACCCCTTTTCAACTATACCATCTATTTTTAAAAATGAAAAAAGGAAGGTCCAAATTCCGCAACCCATCTTTAAGCTGTATTCCATGAAAAATAAAAAAACCGAAGAATCATCGAAAATACCAACTTTTCATCCGACTGGATGAAATGGGGAAGTAGCTGGTTTTTCCGATGTTCATTCGGATTTTGTCGATTAGATTGGACGCTCTGCCAACTAATTGATGTTAAAGATTGGCTGCCGCTGCTTCATCCACGATGACTGTGACATCTGGATGATTTTGCAAAGCAGATGCAGGCAGATCCGTCGTTACCGGACCTTCAATCATCCCTTGGATTGCGTCCGCTTTAGCTGGTCCAAAGGCCATCAAAATAATTTTTTTACCTTTCAAAATTGAACCGATGCCCATTGAGATTGCAGTAGTGGGTACATCTTCTACCTTGTCAAAATAGCGTTTGTTGGCATTGATCGTTGATTCAGTCAAATCAACGACTGATGTTGTGCCATCAAAAGATGCCCCAGGTTCATTGAAGCCAATGTGACCGTTCTGACCAATTCCTAAGATTTGGATGTCAACTGGATGTTCCGCGATCACTTCATCGTATCGTTTGCATTCCGCTTGCAAATCTTCGGCTTTTCCATTCGGTACAAAGGTTTCCTTGAATGGTTTTTTGTCAAATAAATGAGCATTCATAAAGTGGCGATAACTTTGATCATCTTCGCCGCCAAGTCCGACATATTCATCTAAATTAACAGAAGTCATGTTTGAAAAATCGACATCGCTAGCTGTCATCTCTGCATACAATGTTTCTGGCGTACTGCCTGTCGCCAATCCAAGAACTTTAGCGCCGTTTTCAACGCCTTGCTGAATCAATTCAAATGCCTTTTTTCCACCTTCAGCTGCATCTTTCACGCGAATAATTTCCATGATACGCTCCTCATTTCATTTTGGTATAGTCCAATGATACCACACTCTCATTTTTTTGACAAGAATTAGTCTAGACCATAACAAAAAAACAGCTGCATATTTCATGCAGCTGTTTTTGCTGATTACCAGTTTGTGTAAACGTCGATTCCGCTGTGACCAACGCCTGTATCATAGACTTTGTAGGCACCCAAAGAAGATTGCCCTGTTGAGCCTTTGGCTTGATTGTCACTAGCTACAACGATATAACCATCTGCATCACGGATCGTTCCGTCAGCGGCAACATGTCGGCCAGGAATATCTAAGCCGCCACCAGCTAATACTTTTTGTGAATAATAAGATTCTCTGACACCATTATAGTAATTGATACCGTCCACTGGATTCAAGACTCCTGAACCAGTACTTGGTGTACTTGCAGCGCTAGTGCTAGCAGCGTTTGATTGTGTAGCTGCCGGCGCAGTTTCAGTTTGCGCTTGCGCTGTTTCTGTCGTTTCTTGCGCGCGTGTCATCGGTTGTGCATCACTAAAAATCAGCAATGTTTCGCCATCAAAAATCAAATTAGGGTCTTGAATGGATTCATTCAATGCTAAAAGGTCATCCACTGTCGTACCATATTCAGTTGCTAATCCTGACAGTGTGTCTCCTGGAGCAACCACATGGGTTTGTTCCTCTGCAGATGCAACAGTGCCTCCGATAAATAAACCTAGTCCTGCAACAGCTGTGAATACAAATTTTTTTATTTAAAAAACCTCTCTTTTTGTGTATTTGTACCTCTCCCCAGGCACAAATAAAAGATTAACATTACAATATTGCAAAATGATTTCAATTCTATTTTCTTCTATCACAATTCCTCGACAGAAAATTACAGCTATATTCTCATGTAAACAATCAAAAACTTACAATAGTGTTATCTTTTTCAATGAATTTTTTAAGCTAGTCCGTGTTATAGTCGTCTCAGCAAAAAAGAAATGAGGGTTAATTATGAAAAAAATGATGCTTGCTCTTCTTGTAGTCGCACTTGGTGTAGGAGGCTATTTTAGTTATAAATACTATTCTGAGACCTATCAAGGAGTCACTGCCTATGCACGCACACCAAAAGAAACACCTGAAAGGAAACAAACAGTAGACGGTTCAGGAAAAAAAATCGAAGGCTATTCTTCTTATAAATATACGTTTGAATTTGTTAAAGAAAATGGCGAAAGACAAGAAATGACCTATGAATTGTCTGGTGAAGATATCCAGCCTTATGCTCCTAACACACTAGTTAAAGCAGAGATCAGTCAAAAACGTATCATCTCCGGACCGAATGAGGTCGCTGAAAAAGATGTGCCAGCTGATGTATTAAAAAAATTAAATGCACAAAATTAACATTTTTCATTGATAAAATTGATTTTTTTCAAAAACCAAAAACTTCTGAACTCAAGAGTAACTGTCTTCTCCACTCTGCTTTCAGGAGTTTTTTTATTTATACATTGTTTTAATAATAATATCCAATCCCTCTTATAACCTTATTGTGACGGGGTTTATCAAGGTGCATTCCTCCGTGACAGAAAATCACCGCAATTTTTCTCAGTCTGTAAACCAAGATTTCATTTCTTAAGCAAAAACAATCATGCCTAATACTCGAACCATTGAAATAACAAATCCTACTGTTGACCTCTGAATAAATATTTGCTAAATTATTTTCTGCCTTTTGGTAATTTTTTTTTAGGAGTGTGAACGTGCCTTTTGTTGTATATTTTTTTCTTTCTTTATTAATCATTTATATCCCTTTTCCCACAGCACTTTTGTTCTTTCAACAGCTTGCCGAACAACATGCTACCATCACGGCTTTAAACAAACTATCATTACTTTTTTTTGTCCTACGCGATTATTACATCAGCTATCACCTACTAAAAAGATGCCAAGTAAAAGCGAGTAGTTATCTTATCTTGATTCTCATGAATCTTGGTGAATTACTCGTACATATCTACCTTTACCAGCGTTACGGAACTGTCAATTTAACGATTACCTTACTTTTTCAACTCTTTCTATTGTTCTGCATGTTTGTTTTTCCTTGCTTCAAAAAATTTAGATGTTACATATTTGAATAAACAAAGGTTTATTGATTACTTGATGAGTAGTGAAGAAACTTTTAGTTCCAGTAGTTTCTTCACTTTTTTGTTTTAACAGTTGTTTGAAAAAATTGGCCTTCTTGATTGCCGAGGAATAATCGAAAAAAAGAGTTCGATAACTTGTGGGACTGAATTATCTTTTACTAATAGGCCTAAAACCCTATATATTTTTAGAAAGTTATAATTTAAACTAATCTAAAAAGGATGTGTGAATATGTTAAAAGTATTAGTCTTTTGCATAGCCGTAGCTATAATCATTGCCCTGTATTCGAATAAAAATCGCTCGAAGAAATAGAAGTTCTTTCTATTTCTTTTTTATTTCGTCGGATAGTGAAATTATTTATTTCGACTTTCTTTGGTATTATTTTTTCACATTGAAAATAAAGTATGATATGCTGTTCGAAAGGAGTGAGCACTTTGAAAAGAAAAACTAGTTTCTACCTTTACCTGCTAGCCGCTTGTGTAAACTTTATAGCAGCTTTTTTATTTTTAGCTTCAATTGGTGCCATTCCAAAAATTGCAGGGCTTTTATTTTTTGCGAGCTTTTGTGTCCACCTAATACGAGCAATTAAACTTAAAAAATCTGAAAAGCAAAACTGATTCTGATTTCATCTCGTTAGTTGCCTGATTTGGTGAATAACTGATTAAGTATCAATTTTTTTTGATATTATTTATTTATCATAGTATTCTTTTTATAGAGGTGATTAGATGAAAAAGAATAGTGCTTGGTTAAAACCTTGGAAAATTATGTTGATTGTTCTCGCTTCTTTTGCTGGTTCCTTTATTGCAAAAATGGTCTTTTCTTTATTTTTTGTACACATGTAATAACTTTGATCCGCCCATAATCCTTACTAAAAGAGCGATTTCTTTTAGTAAGGACGTTATTTATTCCTACAGTTCCTAGTGTGTGGAAAGAAGAATGAAAGCACGAAGATATGGTATAGAGATACTTGTATCTCTATACCATATCTTCTAGAATGTGCGTTGAACGTATGGAATAATAAATACGGAACAAAACACTTTCATCATAATTATATTTTTACTTTTGACAGCGAATCTATTTTCGTTGAACCCATGAAAATATTTTGCTAAAAAAAGAAAGCTCTTAGAAGCTCCAACTTCTAAAAGCCCTAACCTCATTTCTGAGACAGTACAAATATATTATATCAAAGAATCGAGGAAATAAAAATGGCAAAAAGAGTTAGAGGCGAAGATGGTAAATTGTATAAGGTAAAAAAACCCTTTTACAAAAAGGTATGGTTCTGGATTTTAGTGGTAATTCTAGTTGCTGCAGTTGGCGGATCTCTTGGGGGTAATTCTAAAGATAAAAACTCTGCTGAGAAAACATCTACCAGCTCAAAAGAAGCAACTTCGACATCAGATAAAACATCAGAAAAAGCTTCATCAGAAAGCCAAGCTCCAAAAGAAGAGAGCAAAAGCGCTGATGAACAATATCAAGCTATTCTAGACGAATACACTCAAAAAATTAAAGAAGCAGCACCGAAGTTAGTTGATGAATACAATGCTGAATATCCTAATAATCAAAACGGAGTAGAAGGTTTAGCAGAATTGTCAAACGACAAAATAAGTGAGTTGGCTGAAATTTCCAATGAAGGAATACAGGAAATGGCAAATGTTCATTTGACTAGCGGATCTGGGAAATATGAAGATTACGAAGATTGGGCTACGAAATTGACCGATGTCTATATGGAACAAGCAGAATTAATTACTGATGCATATATGACTTCTGCACAATAAAAAAACACGCCCCACCGACCAAAGCGAGAGCGTGCTAAAACCAAATAAACCTAATGCTTATTTGCTATACCCAATTATACCAAATTGAAAGGAGTGATGCCACTCGTTCGACATGCTGGCGGACAAGAAAGGACGATAATATATTTATGGCGAAAATAAAGAAATATAAAAAGAAGAATGGTGAAATTGCCTATAAATTTCATGTTTACCTTGGTAAAGACCCATTAACTGGTAAAGAAATAAAAACTAATCGTAGTGGTTTTAAAACAAGACAAGCGGCAAATCTTGCTTTATCTCGATTGCTTCTAAAATCAAAAAGCGCTGATTTTATTTTTGATAGTAACCTTCACTTTGAAAAAGTAGCAGAAATGTGGTTAGAACAGTATAAGAATACTGTGAAAGCAAGTACACTTACTGCTCAAAAATTTGCTCTAAAGAAGCATATCATACCTCATTTCGGAAAAATTCCGATCAACAAGATAACTATCCCTTATTGTCAGTCTAAAGTAAATCATTGGTTCAGCTATTACAAAAAGTTCAATAATTTGATTATGATTACTTCTCAAATCTTTCAGTATGCTATTAGTGTACGCTTGCTTACTAATAACCCAATGAATGGTGTAATTCGACCCAAAAGACAAATGGACATTGATCAAGAGGATTATGCAGCGCCCTACTACAGCCAAAAACAATTGATTACTTTTCTAGATAAAGCAAAAAAACAGTTGCCTTTTTCTGAATTCCTGATGTTTAGAATTCTAGCATTTACCGGACTTAGGAAAGGTGAGCTACATGCCTTACGTTGGAAAGATATAAGTTTTGGTCGAGGAACCTTGTCTGTTAAACAGACGGTTGCTACTGCTGATGGTTGGAAATTAATTTTTCAAACCCCTAAGACAAGAAAAAGTGTCAGAGAGTTATCTTTAGATGATGAGACACTCAAACTTTTGAAACGTTGGAAATTACAGCAAAAAGAGCTTTTCTTCAAACTAGGGATAAAACATGATAATGAAGAACAATTACTTTTTACCTCAGAAGAAAACAAAGTTTTATATCTTGATTTTTTAAATCATCGACTAACGAAAATTCTTAAAGATAATAACTTAGAATATATGACAGTTCATGGATTTCGTCACACTCATTGCAGTCTCCTACTTGAATCTGGCGTACCTATCAAAGAAGTTCAAGAGCGCATGGGGCATACAGATATAAAAACAACAATGAATGTATATGCTCATGTAACTGATAAAAAGCGGGAAGAGACAGGTAATCGCTTTGCACAATTCATGACGAACTAAGTTTAAATAATATCGCAACAAGAAACGCAACATGCGCAAAAAAAGAGATGTCTCCAGTGAAGGAAAACATCTCTAAATCGTTGATAAACCAACGTTCTAACCTTGTTAGAATTATTCCGCAGCGTTCGCGTCTTTGAGACCGTATTTTTTGTTGAAACGGTCCACACGTCCATCTGCTTGTGTGAATTTTTGACGTCCAGTGTAGAATGGATGTGAATCAGATGTTACTTCGACACGGATCAATGGATACGTGTTGCCATCTTCCCACTCAACAGTTTCTTGTGAATTCTTTGTTGAACCTGATAAGAATTTGAAACCAGTAGTTGAGTCCATGAATACAACTGGATGATAATCTGGATGGATATCTTGTTTCATTTCTTCTTCTCTCCTTTGCCCTGGTCCATTTGCTGTACCAGAGTTGATTTGTCGATTTTACAACATGACTATCTTACCATGTTTCGTTTTTCGATGCAATTATCTTTTTAGATTTCTTTTTGGCCGTTTATCGCCAAAATGTACGTCATGAAAAGCAGACAAGAAATCCGCATTGGTTTTTGTTTTTCTTAAAAACTGTAGGAATTGTTCCGTGAATTCTAATGAGTCACCAGTCATATTATTGCGCAAGCGCCAAGTCTCTTCTAATTGTTCGCTGCTCATCAAGAGCTCTTCTTTTCTGGTACCGGATTTCTTGATATCGATGGCTGGGAAAATACGACGCTCGGCTAAACTGCGAGAGAGCTGCAGTTCCATGTTTCCGGTTCCTTTGAACTCTTCGTAGATAACATCATCCATTCGGCTGCCGGTATCAACTAACGCAGTGGCTAAAATCGTCAGACTGCCACCTTCTTCGATATTCCGAGCAGCTCCGAAAAATTTCTTCGGTTTGTATAATGCGGCTGGATCGATCCCGCCACTCAATGTACGGCCGCTTGGTGGCACGACTAAGTTATAGGCACGCGCTAAACGCGTGATACTATCCATCAGTATCACAACATCACGCTTGTCTTCAACTAAACGCATGGCACGCTCCAAAACCAATTCAGAGACCCGAGTATGGTTGCTAGGCTGCAGATCAAAGGTCGAAGAAACAACATCTCCTTTGACACTTCGTTCCAAATCCGTCACTTCTTCCGGGCGTTCATCAATCAATAAGACGATCAACTCTACATCCGGGTGATTGTCAGTGATCCCGTTAGCGATTTCTTTTAATATACTAGTCTTCCCGGCTTTCGGCGGGGCAACGATCAATCCCCGTTGACCAAAGCCAACCGGCGCCAGCATGTCGATCATCCGTGTTGACAGACGACCAGGGGTAGTTTCCAATTTCAAATGACGATTCGGATAAAGCGGCGTCAATGCAGGGAAGTGCGGTCGTTCTTTTGCTTCTTCCGGATCTTTGCCATTCACAGATTCTACATGCATCAAACCATAATAACGTTCTGACTCTTTTGGCGGTCTCGCTTTCCCCGCTACTTTGTCGCCATTTCGCAAACTGAAGCGGCGAATCTGAGAAGAAGAAATATAGATATCTTCTGCACTGGGGCCATAATTGATTGGACGCAAAAAGCCATAACCTTCCTGTCCAACGATATCAAGGATACCTTCCATATAAAAGAAACCCTGTTTTTCTGCTTGGGCCCGAATAACAGCCAGTGATAATTCTTTTTTGTTCATTTGGCTGTAATAAGGAATTCGAAATTCTTTGGCAAACGTGTAGATTTCTTTTAGCGTTTTGTTCTCCAGTTCTGCCATTGTTAGATAGTCGCTCATAGTTACTCCTCTACCATTTGAATGTCAGCCCCTAAGGCTGTAAGTTTATCGATTATATGATCATATCCCCGTAAAATATATTCGACATTGAAGACTGTGGTGGTTCCCGTAGCCATCAGTCCAGCAATTACTAAACAAGCTCCTGCTCGCAAGTCTGATGCAACGACTTCTGCGCCATGAAGCTGGCTCGGTCCGTTGAGCAAGATCAAATTGCCTTCCGTTGTTGCTTGCGCACCCATCCGTGCAAGTTCTGGTATGTGATTGACACGTTTTGCATAGATTGTATCCAAAATTTCTGACGTGCCATTTGCTTTCAAAAGTAAGGGAGTGATCGGTTGTTGCAAGTCGGTAGCAAAACCAGGGTATGGGTATGTTTTTACATTGGCTGGCTTTAAATCTTTCGATGGATAAACATAGATTTCATCTTCACTGATATCCATGCGCACACCAATTTCTTCTAATTTAGCGATGTAGCTTTCAAGATGCTCATAAATGACATTTTTGATGGTGATTCCTTCACCGGCTGCTGCCGCCAAAGAAAGATAAGTGCCTGCTTCAATCCGATCGGGAATGATCGAATGGCGGCAACCGTGTAATTCTTGGACGCCTTCAATGCGGATCTCGTTGGTGCCTGCCCCACGGATCTTGGCTCCCATGTTGTTCAGCAAAGTTGCCACATCAATGATCTCAGGTTCGCGAGCGGCATTTTCGATGATCGTCTTGCCTTTAGCTTTGACAGCTGCCAACATGACATTGATCGTCGCTCCGATAGATACCATATCCAAGAAAATCCGTTCTCCGGCAAGCCCCGCTTCACTTGTACGCAAATACATCGCACCATGCTCATTCGTAACCGTAGCCCCTAACGCCTCGAATCCCTTGATATGCAGATCGATCGGACGAGGACCTAGGAAACAGCCGCCAGGTAAGCCCACGACTCCTTCACCGAACTTGCCTAACAATGCGCCCATGAAATAATAAGAAGCGCGTAAACTATTGATTTTGCCGCTTGGCATCGGAATCGAAACGATCTCGGTTGGATCGATCGTCAGTGTGTTTTCTTCAAAGTGCGTTTGAACACCCATAATTTCTAATATTTCAATCAATGAGTGCACGTCTTGAATATCCGGCACCCCTTCTAATACGACAGGAGAATCAGCCAAAATCGCCGCAGGAATCAACGCTACTGCACTATTTTTTGCCCCGCTGATCGTCACTTCTCCTTTTAAGGGACGATTGCCTTGAATGACAATTTTTTTCATCTATATCCACCTATACTTTAGAGTTTGTGTGTATCATGCCAATTTTAGCATAGAACAGACAAAGAAAAAAGCAGGATTTCCCCACAAAAAAAGAACGATCACTTGTGATCGTTCTTTTGAACTGAAAGAATTAAGCTTTACCAGCTGAACCGAACCAGTCAATGTGTTCTTCTGCATCTTTGATGATTGCAGCTTTACCTGGTGCCAATAGTTTACGAGGGTCAAAACCTTTACCTTCTTGGTCTTTACCAGCTTCGATATATTCACGTGTTGCTTTTGCGAATGACAATTGGAATTCAGTATTTACGTTTACTTTAGAAACACCCATTGAAATTGCTTTTTCGATTTGTTCTTGAGGAATACCAGAACCACCGTGTAATACTAAAGGAACATCAGAACCTACAGCATCAGCGATTGCTTGTAAGTGGTCAAAAGCAAGTCCTTGCCAGTTTTCTGGGTATTGTCCATGAATGTTACCAATTCCGCAAGCTAGGTAATCAATACCAGTTGCAACCATTTGTTTACATTCTTCGATGTCTGCTAATTCACCAGCTCCGATGATGCCATCTTCTTCACCACCGATTGAACCAACTTCACATTCAACAGAAACGCCTTTAGCATGTGCTTTTTCAACAACTTCTTTAGCCAATTTCAAGTTTTCTTCGAATGGTAAATGAGAACCATCGAACATAACTGAAGTATAGCCAACTTCGATACATTCCATTGCTGCATCGTAGTCACCATGGTCTAAGTGAATCGCAACTGGAACAGTGATGTTCATTGATTCAACTAGATCACAGATAAGATCTTTAGCAAGTTTGTATCCGCCCATGTATTTTGCAGCACCCATAGAAGTTTGAATAAGAACTGGCGCTTTTTTCGCTTCAGCAGCTTCTAAAATCGCTTGAGTCCATTCTAAGTTATTTGTATTGAATCCACCTACTGCATATCCGCCTTGACGAGCAGCTTTTAAGAATTCAGCTCCTGATACTACTGGCATAAAAAATTCCTCCTAAGTTTTAAAAAACTTTATTTGTTAAGCAATGCTTAACCGACACTGCTATTTTAGCAAACATTTGCAGTATTTGCTACTAAAAGATGTAATTCTCTTTTCAATAAAAGATTGCACAAATTAAAAATTCTTTGCTTTTCATTTTCTTTTCTGAAAAAACTTTGTGAAACTAGCCTCTCGTCTTACATTTGTTTGCATACAATAACAAGAATACTTCTGAAAATTCGAGAAAAAATTCACGAACTTTTTCAACAATTTATCATTTTCCCGCTGACGATATGGATTGCCTATCGGACAAAGAAAGACTATTTGTTTTTGAGCATATGAATAGCTCTTGCAGGTGGAGTATACTATCATGAAAAAAAGGAGGGATAGAATGAAAAAAACAGTAGTGGGATTTATAGCGTTGTTGGGTATATTCTTTTTAGCAAGTTGCGGAGCAAATGGAGCGAGTCAAAAAACCAAGACATTCACGAATGAACAAAACGGAGTTCAAATGGAGTTGGTCTTCAATTACGAAGGTGACGAAGTGAAAAAGCAAACCGCCAACAATATCATGCCTTATTCTTCTGTTGGCGTATCTACGAAAGAGGAAGCAAAACAATTATTGGATCCGATCGCCAAACAGTATCAGGCAATCAAGGGTATCGATTATTCGCTTGATTACGGAGAAGATGCAGCAACCGAATCATTGACGATCGATTACAGTAATTTAGACTACGATGCGGCAAAGCAATTGCCAGGGGTCACATTTGAAGGTGATACTTCAAATGGCATCAGCATGGAACGAACGGAAAAAATGTTACTAGACCAAGGGTATACCTTGAAAAAATAAACTATTCCTTTGAGAAACGAGCGAATGTGGAATGGTCCTAGAAAGATCATCCCTACTGGCCCCTGAAAAAGGGGCTTTTTTAATGAAAACCAGCTTTCCCCCATTTCTTCTTAACGGAAGAAATGGGGGAGCTGTTCTTCGTATGTTTCTTTTGCTTTTTTACTTCTTTGAACGAGTCCATGCATCCCATCCTCTCAAAGAGATAGTGCCATTTGCTTTGGTAATCCACTTTTCTTGCCTGCTCCGTTTTGAGACCAGCTTTTTTTATCTTTTTTCCTAGAAAAATGTTCCACCTGCCATAGACCAAGAAAAGACGTCCACGATTTCACTCGAATCGTCTCATCGTAGACGTCTTTCTTCTTTGATTGTTATTCTTTTGTGTTCAATGAAGAAATATGCTGATCAATCATCTGCTTTAGCCCATTTACTTCTTCATAAAGTAAATTGAACTCTTTGGCCAACTCACTCATAATATCTGCACTCATTAACAAGTCCTCGGCGTGACTCAATAACAACGACATCCAAACTTTATCACCTTGTGCTTCTTGCTGTACCAATTGCCGATGAGCAATATGCGCTTTGTGATAATGACTCTTGCCACTTTCAATCGCAGATAGGGCCTCTTTTGTTTGCTCTTTTCGCATTTGTTGAATACTTTCGAAAAAGCAACTTCTTGCCATCCCAGCTTCGGAAATAATTTGAAAACAAATTTGTTCTTTTTCTTCCATCTTACTCTCCTATCAATTCCAGCGCTTGTTCTAGTGCTTTTTGTCCGTCCATCATACCGTAAGTTCGCATATCAATAGAAGCTGTTGGGCAAGCCACTAACCCTTGAACTTCTGCTAAACGATAAGAAACCTGTGGACCTAATAACACACAATCTGCATCTTTAGCCACACTAGCTACCGATTCGATTGAAAATGCGTCAATCGATACTGGAATAGCTTTTTTTTGAGCTGCTTGTTTCATATTATTTACTAAGACACCAGTAGACATTCCACCAGCACAAACTAAAACGATCTTTTTCATCTTAAATCCCCCACTTAATTTTAATTTATAGGCTGTCAGTACTTGTTATGCTTGCGCAATTTTTCCTTCTTCTGCCAGTGCTGCTTTATCTTGCCAGCGCATGAAAGGAATATAAATCAGCACGCATAACACAAATTGGATCAGCTGAGCGATAATCCCTTGCCAGCCATTCGTTAAGAAACCGCCAAAAATGATTGGAAATCCTGTTGGGATATTGACGCCATTATGATAAGGCATAAAGCCAACAATCGTTAATAAATAAGCTGATAAAACAGAAACAGCTGGTGTTACCATAAGTGGTATCAACATCCTTATGTTCATCACCTGCGGAATCCCAAATTTGATTGGCTCTGAGATTCCAAACATAGAAGGAATCAATCCAATTTTCCCAACAGCTTTGAGCTGTTCTGATTTGCAACTGAAAATGGCTAATAAAGCTACTGCAAAGGAACGAGCGCCGCGATTGTTGAGTATAAAACCAATGGTAAACAAATGTGGCAATGGTTGGCCAGCACTATAGGCAGCCAAGTTGTCTAGCATAGGTTGATAAAAGACCAGCATCAACACTGGATAGACAGCTAATACACCATGGATACCGAAAAACCATAGGAATTCAATAAATGCCACAATAATCATGCAAGCAAACACATTGGCACCCAATAAGGTTAGCGGTGCTTGAACCCACGTGTAGATCATATCTGTTAACGTTCCATATGGAGTAGCTGCTATTACAACATAAATAATCCCCATGATCGTGGAAACAATCACTCCAGGAACGATTGCAGCAAAGGACTTATTGACAATTGGTGGGACTGAGTCTGGCATTTTGATTGTCAGATTCTTTTCCACACATAGAATATAAATCCTTGCACCTAGTATCCCGCCGAACATTGCAACGAACATTCCACTAGAACCCAGCGTCGAAAACTCGATCACTTTGGTCTCTTCGAATGTTGCGATGGGACTTAAAATCAAGAATGAAACTAAACTCATAATGCCAGCGTTTAATTGATCTGCATTCAAATGTTCCGCCAGTTTATAGCCAACTAAGAAGGCAACATAGACGGAAATGACATCAATGGTCATCGCATTGATTTGTGTCAACAATGATTTAAGACCTATTTGATCCATTATTTGTTGTGTATTGCCAATATCGATGGCATTGATTAAAGAAGCAATCGAACTGATCATCATAATCGGCATTAACCCCATCATGGCATTAGAGATCGCTTTCATATAAACATTATTTTGCACCTTAATTGCTCCCGCCAACACCTTATTCTTAAACGTATTCATAATATCCTCCTATCCTTAATTTTGTAAGTATTTTTCTCTTAACAAGCGGATTTTTTGTTGGGAAAAACCAAGTTTGTTGACCACATAGCCCTCAACTCCACCATAAGCTCCGATTCGCGCCAATGCATTCTGCAAAAAATGACGATCAGCTTCTTTAAAATAGCGCATCGCCTGAACAAAATCGGGATTATCGGTCTCTTGAAGCAACAGCTGCAGGCTTTTCTCATTTTTTTCTTTTTTGTATACATTGGTTAAGAGATAGTCATGCATCACATCTGCTTCACTGACGCCAAGTAGTAATTGAATGAGAGCGACGCCATAACCAGTGCGATCTTTCCCTCCACGGCAATGTTGGACGATTGCCCCCTCTTCAGCTAAGTGAATTTCTAAGACTTCTCTATAAACGTCTTGACACTGTTTATTTTCAACAAATTCTTCATTCTGACGGATCATTAATTCTTTTGCCAGAGCCGCCGTCATTTTTTGGGGAGAAAGTGCACTTTCTTCATCATGTTCAGAAGAAGCTAGGGCAGCAATATCCGCAATGGGTGTCAAATAAAGAATCTCTGCATTACCGATCGGCCGATCTTCATTATTCAGTCTTTCCTTTTTATTTCGATAATCAATGATCTTACTGATTCCAAGTTGTACTAACTTTTCTTGATCTGCAGCTGTAATCTTGCTTAATTCATCAGAACGATAGAGTCGCCCACGTATGAGACGCTTTCCTTCTTTGTTACGGTAGCCGCCAAAATCGCGAAAATTGTATGCTCCTGATAGTTTGATTTTTTTGTCTGTCATAATCTACTCCTTTAAGTGATGGATAAATGTGATGAAGTCATTCGTCGCAATCAGTTCGTTCACTTTCTCAGATGATGTACATATTTTGATCAAATGATCGTTTAGCGACTTAGCCTTTAAATGGTCTTGCTCAGCAATGACTAGTAAGAAGACCAAACGAACCGATTGTTTATACCAAAATATTGGTTTCTTCAAATGGGCAACAGCAATCACTGTTTCCGATCCAATCAATACATTGGGGTGTGGAAAAGCAACCATCGGCAAGAAATCGGTTCCAAAAAAAGCTTCTCGTTCAAATACCAAAGCTTCAAAATTATTTGGCATCTGATATTGTTCGTTAATGCAATGACATAAAAAATGCAGCACTTCTTCTTTTGTTTCAAAGTCTTGGTCACAAATAAACAGCGGTTCCTTAAAGAAGGTCAAAAGTTTTTCAACGGTAAAAACAGTCGACAGTGCATCAGCTATTTTTTTGATCATTTCAGGCCGCATAAAATAGTCAAAACTCATTACAGGAATGGTTCCTTCATAAGGTAGATCGATTGATGAAAAGATAAAATCAAAGTCTTGTTCTTTTAGGAACTGAGCAAATTCATATTGATTACAAACCGTTACTTCTTTAATGTAATTTCGGAAATAGAATTCAAACTTTTCTTTTAAAAATGCATTGGCTGCTCTCCCCAGATCGTTTACAACTAAAATATACTTACGCTGCGTTTGTGAACTCTTCTTATTCAGGGCGACATCAAAGTGCATGGCTAAATAGCTAAGTTCATGATCGCTGATACGCTTATTGAAATGCGCAACGATTACTTGACCAGCAATAATAGCTAAATCGTATCCTACATTGCAATGGACTTTTACGTCATCTAACAGCGGGTTTTTCAGCTCAATTCCTAATTCGATTCGATCAATCAAAGGAACAAAGTGAAGCATCAGCATCGTCTGTAAGTCCAAATCTTGACTGAAGTCAATTTGTCTTCGGTTTTTGATTTTTTTTAGAACTTGCCTCACTAAGTCCGAAACTTCCTCTGAGACAACGTTTTTTTCATTTTTGGGAATGACCCGTTTCCCCACGATCTGACCAAGCACATAATTTCGCTCACATTCTGTAAAAAGAACACCGCATTCTTCTTCGATCCGCTTGACGATTCGCTTGCCTAATAATGATTGTTCAGCATTGGTTCTTCCTCCAATAGGCAGATTGCGATCCAAGTAGCGGCCGCTTTGCATTCGCATTACAGCGATTGCTAGGTGATTGACTAAGTTCGTCACTATAGCTTCTGAAATCGGATAGGCTTTTTGAGAAAACTCAGCTAAAATGATTGCTTGAATCTGTCGATGCAACTGCGATGGCGTCCCTTCACTAGAAGGTAATTGATGCAGTTGTTTAAGGTGTGTCTTTTGCAGATAATTGCTTGCCATAAAGCGACGTAAGTCGAATTCACTGCCGCAAAGCTTCATGCCGTAGTAAGGCTTTGTTTGGATGGATAAATTATAATGGCTTAAAATCCGTCGCAGTTTTTTGAGTTCTTGAGATAACTTGCTTTGTGAGATAAATAAGCGTTCACATAATAATTCTGACTTGATGTATTCGTCTTCTTGGACGAAGTACTCAATGATTTGTGTCACAAAATCTTCTTGAGGTGTGTTTTCTAAGCTACGTTGAAATAATTCATGATTGATTATTTGTAAAAACAAGCCACTTCCTTTCTTCCCTTGAATCACACAGCCATAAAGCGATTGGCTTTGATTGATTTTCTCCACATATCTACGAACTGTTTTCGTACTGACACCTACTTTTGCAGCGATCTCTTTGGTTGTCATAAACCCGTCTTGCTCTGAAAGAGCCCTGATCAACAATAAGCTTATTTTTTCCATCTTTCTCTCCCTCATTAATTAGTTTAGAGTCTATTGTAGTCAACCTCCATAGGTATATGGTCCCTTTTATTAGGGTCAATTTCTACAAGAAGTTTTATCTTTAATAGTTAGGAGTAGCTGAAAAGGCGTATCACTTCGGATGCTACTAAAAAAAGCACTAGCACTGGCTAGAACGGAAACACCCTTCAAAAGTTAACCCAAAAAACTAACTTTTGAAGGGTGTTTTATGAGAACGTTCCTTTATAAATGGGTCGAGTGATCCTGACTATATTTCCCCCACATTTATTTAGAGCGTACTCTTATGCTTAAAAAAAGGCTGTAGGCCTCCCTTTTCCGGGACATTGCCTACAACCTGAAACCAGCTCAACAGCTGGTTTTTAATCTGGTACTATATGTGTTACCCACGATTGTCTAATGATGCACCAACAAATGCTTTGATCAATCGTTGTGGACGTGTTGGTCGTGAAATCAATTCGGGATGGAATTGGCAACCCACAAAGAATTTATTTTCTGGAATCTCAACGATTTCAACTAAGCGATTGTCTGGTGAGACACCTGAGAAGACCATACCTTCTGCTTCAAAGATTTCGCGGTATTTATTATTGAATTCATAACGGTGACGATGACGTTCTTGTACGACTTCTTCTCCTTCATAGGCTGCAGCTGTTTTCGTTCCTTTTTTGACTTTACATGGATACAAGCCTAAACGTAGCGTACCGCCTAAGTTTTCAATATTTTCTTGATCTGCCATCAAATCAATGATGTTGTTTGCTGTATCGGGATCAGTTTCTGCCGAATTCGCATTTTCTAACCCAACGACATTGCGGGCAAATTCCACGCAGGCCATTTGCATTCCCAGACAAATCCCTAGGAATGGGACATCATTTTCACGAGCATACCGAATCGCTTCGATCTTGCCTTCGATTCCACGATCGCCAAAACCGCCGGGAACTAAGATACCGTCTGCATCCTGTAAGTATTCGGCAACATTGTCTTTCGTTAATTCATGGGCTTTGATCCAATCGATCGTAATGTCGGCATCATAAGCAAAACCAGAATGTTTCAATGCTTCAACAACAGACAGATACGCATCTGGCAATTCCACATATTTCCCTACCAATGCAATGCGGACTTTCTTTTTCAAGTTCAATACTTTTTCCTCTAATGCTTGCCATTCTGTCATATCAGCTACTGGCGCATTCAATTTCAAGTGATCACAAACGATTTGATCCATTCCTTGTGCTTGTAAAGCCAATGGGATCGAATAGAGTGTTTCTACATCTCGGGATTCGATAACCGCTTCAGGTGCAACATCACAAAATTGGGCCAATTTGTTTTTTGTTGATTGGGACACAGGTTGTTCAGTCCGAACCACTAGGATATTTGGTTGGATACCCAATCCTCGCAACTCTTTTACACTGTGTTGCGTTGGTTTGGTTTTCATTTCACCCGCTGCCTTTAAGTAAGGAATCAACGTTGTATGAATGTACATCACATTGTCCGAACCAACGTCAGCTTTCATTTGGCGCAACGCTTCTAGAAACGGCAACGACTCGATGTCGCCAACGGTTCCGCCGACTTCAGTGATGATGACATCTGAATCGGTCATTTTTGCTGCCCGCATGATTTTTTCTTTGATTTCATTGGTGATGTGCGGAATTACTTGGACAGTTGCTCCTAAGTATTCCCCTTTACGTTCTTTGCGCAAAACTTCTGAATAGATTTTTCCAGTCGTTACATTTGAGTATTTGTTCAAGTTGATGTCGATGAAACGTTCATAATGGCCTAAGTCCAAATCTGTTTCTGCACCATCATCGGTCACGAATACCTCACCATGTTGGTATGGGCTCATCGTTCCTGGATCAACATTGATGTAAGGATCAAACTTTTGGATCGTTACTTTTAAGCCACGATTCTTCAATAAGCGTCCTAGTGATGCTGCCACAATACCTTTACCGATCGAAGAAACCACACCGCCGGTTACAAAAATATATTTTGTCATAAACTGAAAAACTCCTTTTAAACTATTTTGCAGGAAAAGTACTTAGAAAATAAGAAAAGCTCCCTATCCATAAATGAATAGGGAGCGAAAATTCTAAATCACTTTCTGACTCTTTTTCAAGAGTGCCCAAACAGAATGATACAATCTTGCCTAGCAAAAGTCAAGCAAACTTTTCTCGAATCCTTTCTGGATGCGGATACATCGAAAAATCGCTGATTTCGATGAACATTCAATCGCTAAACTTCTTTCTTACTTTCTTAATGGATTCTTTGGGTCTGCTTGTCATAATGATTCTTGTAGAGGAAGCTCGGTGCTTTACTTGTTTTGTTACAAATGATCAGAAATCGTTTTCTTATCATTTTTGCGAAAACAAGGTGCAGGTTCGATTCCTGTCTTCTACTTTGAATAGATAACAGAACAAAACCGCTAGATTGGTTTTCTCTAGCGGTTTCTTTTTTTGTATCGGTTGTCACAGACGCTTCAATAGATTCTAAGGACCATCTTCCAATGACTTATTCGTTTGTTGCCTCTGCAGATCGAACGACTAGTAATTGATTAGTACAATTCAAGGTACTGCTCGCGTTCCCACTCAGAAACTGTTTGACGGAAAGCGGCCCATTCCAAACGTTTGGCTTCCACAAAGTTCGCAAAAATGTGTTTGCCCAATGCATCGATCATCACGTCATCTTTACGCAATTCTTTGATCGCATTGTGGATCGTTGATGGCAGGTCTTCGATTTGTGCTTCTGCACGTTCTTCTTCATTCATCACATAAATGTTGCGGTCCACTGCAGGCGGCGGTGTCAACTCACGACGGATACCATCTAAACCGGCTTGCAGCAAGACAGCCATTGCCAAATACGGATTAGCGGATGGATCAACGGAGCGCAATTCTAACCGGGTGGACAAGCCGCGAGATTCAGGAACACGAATCAGTGGTGAACGGTTGCGTCCTGACCAAGCAACATAAACCGGTGCTTCGTAACCTGGGACCAGACGTTTGTAAGAATTGACTGTTGGGTTGCAGACTGCTGTATAAGCACGGGCATGTTCAATCAAACCGGCTAGGAAATGATACGCCGTTTGGCTCAACTGCATTGGTCCTTCTTCATCAAAGAAGACATTTTCTTTTCCATTGAACAAGGACATATTGCAGTGCATACCTGACCCATTGATGCCATATAATGGTTTTGGCATAAATGTCGCATGCAAACCGTGTTTGCGGGCAATCGTTTTGACAACTAATTTGAAAGTTTGGATGTTATCGCACGCTTCTACCGCATCGGCATATTTAAAGTCGATTTCGTGCTGGCCTGGTGCTACTTCGTGGTGGGAGGCTTCTACTTCAAAACCAAGGCTTTCTAATTCTAATACGATATCGCGGCGGCAGTTCTCACCTAAGTCAGTCGGTGCAAAATCAAAATAGCCGCCTTTGTCATTTAGGTCTGTTGTGATTTCGCCATCTTCATCTAATTTGAAAAGGAAAAATTCCGGTTCAGGCCCAAGATTGAAAGAAGTAAAACCTAGAGATTCCATATCTGATAGTGACCGTTTTAAATTGCCGCGAGGATCGCCAGCAAATGGCGTGCCATCAGGGTTGTAGATATCACAAATCAAACGAGCGACTTTGCCATGCTCACTTTCCCATGGGAAAATCATCCAAGTAGATAAATCTGGGTAAAGGTACATATCACTTTCTTCAATCCGTACGAATCCTTCAATGGAGGAGCCATCGAACATCATTTTGTTCTCAAGTACTTTTTCCAATTGGCTAACTGGTACTTCTACATTTTTGATCGTTCCCAAGATGTCAGTAAACATCAAGCGCAAGAAACGTACATTCTCGTCTTTAACGATTTGTTTGATATCTTCGGCTGTTCTTTCAATTTTCGGCATAATATCCCTTCCTTTGACCTTTATTCTTTCGTGCCACAACATTGATCTACATTAGCGGACCTTTTTGTTGGAATGGCTGTTGTTGATTCAGACCACCTTGCGCTAGGAGTTCGTCATAAAAGATTCGACGAACATCTTCGTCAGTCAGTGGCGGTTTGTTCTTTGCTTCTTGTTCTTTGGCAATTTTCATCTCGTACACACGTTTGATCCCAGCCATATTCAAACCATCTGACAGATAGTCTTTGATTTCTAATAGCGTATCGATATCATTTAATGAATACATGCGTCGATTACCATCACTGCGTTCTGGATGGATCAGTTCTTGTTCTTCATAGTAACGAATTTGACGAGCCGTCAGATCCGTTAGTTTCATCACTGTTCCAATCGGAAAGACAGACATCGAACGCCGCAACTCTTTTTCCCGCATAACGTGGCGCCTCCCTCATTTAGATGATCCTGCATAACTTAATTGAAACTATACCAATTGTTTTTTCCACTGTCAACCCTTCATGTAAGAAAAAGTGACATAGACATTTATTTTTTTCTGTTTGGCAGAACAATCACTAGAAAACCATCCTTTTACTGGTCGAATGAAAAAAATTTCCAGTGGTAATAACTGAAAAAAAAACTGCGTGCAGGTATTAGAATTCCCTACACACAGCTCGACCACTTCATTTCCTGAGCGTTACTCTTCAATTGTTGGATAGATCCCGGCAGAACCTGGCAATGCAAAACCTTTTAGGTGATAGGTTTGATCTTCCTCGTCAAAGTCATTGGTAAGCAAGAGTGTTTCCCGCTTCAAACGGCTCAATCGCTTGCCTTCATTGGCAGCTAAAACGGTTTGATAAGGCTGCATGATTTGCATGAGTTCCATTTTAATTGCTTGGATCAGTTGTTCTTTCCCTTTACTGCTCTTGGCAGAAATCAAAACATTGGGGAACAGCGTCGGCACAAATTGTTCTGGATCAATGCGATCAGCTTTATTATAGATCGTCAGAACTGGGACTTGCGTCAATGATAGTTCTTCCATCAATGCTAAAACTGTTTTTTCTTGCTGTTGCCGATCATGAGAACCAGCATCAACCACATGCAGCAGCAGATCCATATTTTGACTCTCTTCTAATGTAGAATGAAAGGCATCGATCAATTGTGTCGGCAGTTCTTGAATAAAGCCGACAGTATCGGTAACGGTCACTTCCAATCCTTCCGGCAACCGCCAACGCTTTGTCAAAGGATCTAACGTCGCAAACAGTTGGTCTTGCTCATAGGTATCCGCACTAGTCAATAAATTCAAAATCGTTGATTTCCCAGCATTGGTATACCCGATCAAACCGATCTGAAAGACTTGACTGTCGCGGCGTTTCTGACGGGTACGATCACGATGAGCAGCGACTTCCTTCAACTCTCGTTTAATGATCGTGATCCGATTACGGATATGGCGTCGATCCGTCTCCAGTTTGGTTTCTCCTGGTCCTCTCGTTCCAATACCGCCCCCCAGACGGGACATATTTTTCCCTTGTCCGATCAATCGAGGCAGCAAATAATCTAATTGTGCCAGCTCTACTTGCAGTTTTCCTTCTTTTGAACGAGCGCGCATAGCAAAGATATCTAAAATCAATTGGACACGATCAATAACTGGCGCCCCTAATTCTTCACCAATCAACTGGCTTTGTCGGGGTGTCAATTCATGATTGAAAATCACCAAATCAGCTTCATGGGCATCCACTAACTGTTGCAGTTCCGCCAATTTTCCTTTTCCGATCACTGTTTGCCGATCAACTTGCGGCCGTTTTTGGATCAGTGAAAAAATCACCTCTCCGTTTGCTGTTTTGGTCAAACTTTTCAATTCATTCATTGAGGACGCAAAGGTCGAATAATTTCGTTCTGTTTCTACGCCAACAAGGATTACGCGTTCTTGTGTCATTCCTTCTCCTCCAACCATTGGTCGATCGCTTTTTCGATCGAAGATACGTCCTCAGGATGCTGGACAAGATCGACCCATCTAGGAGCGAGACGATTCTTGAACCAAGTCAGTTGCCGTTTGGCGTACCTGCGAGACTGTTGTTTGATTTGTGCGACCGTTTCTTCTAATGAACATGTACCGGCAAAATAAGGGGCAAATTCTTTGTACCCGATTCCTTTTGCTGCTTGGGTCTCAGGATGGATCAGCACCTGTTGTGCTTCCGCAACCAAACCTGCTTCCACCATTTGATCGACTCGCTGATCAATACGCTGATACAACAACTGTCGGTCTGTGGAAAGCCCAATCATAAAATAATCGTATACCGCTTCCGGTGCAGTAGTCGGGGCTGCAATGCTTATTCCCGTTGTTTCCAAGACTTCCAACGCGCGGATCACTTTACGTTCATTGTTGTAATGGATCTTTGCTGCGGCTAAAGGATCTAATACCTGCAACTTTTGCCATAGCGCTTCTTTGCCAATTCTTGCTGCTTCTTGCTGGTAGCGCTGCCGAACGGAAGGATCACTTTCCTCAGCGGCTCCTAATTGATAGTCATAGAGTAAAGCCTGGATGTACAATCCGGTTCCCCCTGCTACGATAGGCAGATGACCTCGTTGATGGGTGGCCGTGATCAACTCACGGGCTTCTTTTTGAAATTCTGCCACAGAATAGGATTCATGGCTGTCGCGAATATCGATCAGATGATGAGGGATTCCTTGCATTTCTGCAGCTGTTACCTTGGCTGTCCCAATATCTAAGCCACGATAGATCTGCATGGAGTCGCCGCTGATCACTTCTCCCTGATACTTTTTCGCCAGTTCGATGCTTAAGGCCGTTTTTCCAACCGCAGTCGGTCCGACTACCACAATCACTTTTTCCATCAATGAGCTTCCTCCTGAACCTTCCTTTGGACTTCCCGGACTCGCTCAGGAAAATTGGTAATAATTCCCGTGACCCCTACTGCAAGACAGTGACGAATTTCTGCTTCTGTATCGACTGTCCAAGGACGAATGGCAATCGGATAATCCGCGATCTGTTCCTCATGTTTCTTGACCCACTCATAGGCAGGATGAATCCCTTCAATGTAAGGGCGCGACAATGCTAACGGAGGTTTCGCCTCCGATTTTCCCATAATAAAGTCAAAGGTTGCTTGCGGTTCAATCGCATACAATCGATCCAATGTGTCAACATTGAATGAACAATACCAATGAGTAAAGGGCCAGCTTTGACTGGCTAACAATTCAGATACTTTCTTTTCGATCCCTTGATACTCGTAATGGTCTGTTTTCAATTCAATCGTTAAAATACCACGATAATTCTTTGCTGCTAAAAGATCGAGGACTTCCTTCAACGTCGGCACTTTTGTGGCGGCATAATCTTCTGAGAACCAGCTGCCGGCATTCAATTCTTTTAGTTCTGTCAGCGTTTTATCACAAATTCGGCCTTTGCCGTTCGTAGTGCGATCGACTGTTTCATCATGCATTACGATCAGGTGACCATCCTTTGATAGATGAACATCTAGTTCAATGATATCGGCTTTGACCCGAACTGCTTCTGCAAAGGCTGGTAACGTGTTCTCTGGACGGTCTCCACTACTGCCACGATGGGCAACGATTTGTACCATTTGTTTCACTCCAATCTTTTTCTATTTTACCACGGAACCCCATAGAACCAAACTCCTACTCCTTGTGCCATCCTCATTTTCTAAAGGCATCGCTAGGATTTGTATATATCAGAGAATCGACAAAAAAAGAGGCTATGACAGAAGTTTTTCCACAAAATGATCCTCCCAACAATCATGAAATTGCTCCTACTCTGCAGCAGGTCTTCATCAAATACACGATGCAGAGCGCAATTCCGTTCACGTCCTTCGGATCATCTCGTTGCAACTTCTGTCACAGACTCAATGTTATAGCCCCATTCTCGATTGACTCGACTATAATGGTTTAGAAAAATAAGTTAATGGTTCATTGGTCAAATTTTTCATTTGCGTTTTGCGCTCATTGACCATTTCAGTCAGTGTATCCAAGAAATTCTCCATGATGACACGACCGCCTTTATACGTATAACCGCCGATCTTCACCGTTTCTTCTGGTGAAAGGATCACTCTGCGGGTACCGATTTTCTTGAAAAATTCTTCTAAAAAATAATTCGGCAAATAAAAGTTATTCTGTGCGGCAAAAGACTGTAAATAAGCAAAATCATCGATCGTTATATAACAGTCATCGAAAGCATCGAAACTGACATATTCGTCCATCAGGATCACCCGTTTTTGTAAAATTTCGCTGATTTTCCTGTTCAATTGGAGAAGTGTCTCGATTTCTTTGACTTTATGCTCCAACAGCCGTCGCCGTTTTTCTTTTTGTTCATCGTAACGAATTCTGAGATTGAAGATGATCGTTACTAATAAGGCGCCTACTAATACGCCGATAAAACCTGCAATCGCTACTGCCATTTTCTTCTGACCCTTTCATGCTTACTTTCTTTTTATTGTATCATAATTTAAAAGAGAGGCAAAAAAGATAACGAACTTTTTATTTGACCTTTATTGACCTAATGGGTATACTTACTTTTAGATATTGCAAAAACTTTGTGCTAAACTATATCTATATCGATTTTTAGGAGGACTAAAAAATGAATTTAATTCCTACAGTCATTGAACAATCATCTCGTGGCGAAAGAGCCTATGATATCTATTCTCGTCTATTAAAAGACCGCATCATTATGTTAAGTGGTCAAGTAACAGATGATTTAGCCAATTCGATCATCGCCCAACTTTTATTCTTGGATGCACAAGATTCTGAAAAAGATATCTACTTGTACATCAACTCACCAGGCGGAAGCGTCACAGCCGGACTAGCAATCTTTGATACCATGAACTTCATCAAAGCAGACGTGCAAACGATCGTTATGGGGATGGCTGCCTCAATGGGTTCATTCTTATTGACAGCTGGTGAAAAAGGCAAACGCTTTGCTTTGCCAAATGCTGAGATCATGATCCACCAACCATTAGGTGGCGCACAAGGACAAGCAACAGAGATCGAAATCGCAGCTCGTCACATTTTGCAAACTCGCGAACGCCTAAACAAAATCTTGTCTGAGCGAACAGGTCAACCAATCGAAGTCATCGAAAAAGACACAGACCGTGATAACTTCATGACTGCTCAAGAAGCAAAAGATTACGGCTTGATCGACGAGATCATGGAATCAAACAGCTTAAAATAATTCATCCATCAAAAAACCAGCTGTGCTGAAGCACGCTGGTTTTTTTGCGTCATTAAACGAGATCCGATTGACTTCGCTTGCCATTAATAAACATATTTCCCTTGCAAGTAGTCTTTTCCCAAGGAAACATAATGGGCGATATTGGCTTTGTTTTTGGCAATTTCTTCCTCTGTCAACGGACGAATCACTTTAGCAGGACGTCCAAAAGCCAGCACATTGGGCGGAATGATCGTTCCTTGAGTAACTAAAGAACCGGCACCAATCAAACTGTTTTCACCGATAACTGCATGGTTCAAAACAATGGAACTCATGCCGATTAAGGCCCCTTTTTCAATCTTACAGCCATGAAGCATGCACTGATGACCGACAGTCACATCTTCTGCAATGATCGTGGGTGCATCATGATCCACATGAATGATCGTCCCATCTTGAATATTGGTCCGCTCACCTACTCGAATATAATTTGCATCTCCCCGCAAAACTGCTTGGAACCAGACAGTCGCCTCACTGCCGATGGTGACATCTCCGACGACAGTCGCATTTGGCGCGATAAAGTTTTGCGTACTAGCAGTTTCTGCGTTTAGTTGATTTCGTTTTTGGCTATTTGTCTCTTTTTTCCGATCCATTGTTAAACTCCTTTAGGATTTTTCTTTCTCCACTACACTTTACTACTACACTTTACTACTATACTTTACTACTATACTACTCTATTCCTGTACCCATGATACCATGAATAACTATGAAAACCACGAATCAGTCCGTAAGAGAACAGCGACTATATGCGGATATCTTCACACTTCATACAAAAAAAAGAGTGCGGCTGACACCACACTCTTTTGACCTATTCTGCTTCTTCTGAAAACTGACTCTGATAAAGCTGACTGTAAAATCCCCCAGCTGCCAGTAGTGTTTCATGATTGCCTTTTTCTATGATTGCTCCTTGATCCATGACTAAGATCAAATCGGCTTCCCGAATCGTAGACAACCGGTGAGCAATGACGAAACTGGTTCGTCCTTCCATCACTTTGTCCATCGCTTTTTGGATCAACGCTTCGAGCCGTGTGTCCACAGAGCTTGTTGCTTCATCTAAGATCAAGATTTTCGGATTAGAAATGACTGCTCGAGCAATCGTCAAGAGTTGTTTTTGACCAAGCGAGATATTATCCCCTTCGGAATTGATAAACATCTCATAACCGTCCGGCATCGTCCGGATGAAATGATCCACATTGGCTGTTTTAGCTGCATCGACCACTTCATAATCGGTCGCATCTAACTTACCAAAACGAATATTGTCTCCGATCGTTCCTTCATACAACCAAGCATCTTGCAGAACCATGCCGAATAACGAACGGACATCGCTGCGGGCCATTTTCTTCGTATCAATACCATCAATCTTGATCGCCCCTTCGTTGACATCGTAGAAACGCATCAACAAATTGATCAATGTGGTCTTTCCGGCTCCAGTTGGTCCGACGATCGCTACCGTCTGACCAGCTTTCACTTCAAAGTTCAAATCTTTGATCAGCGGTTTCTTCGGATCATAGGCAAAACCGACATGTTCAAATTGAACATCCCCATGAAATTCCGCTGGCAATGGAATATCTGTTTGGTTGACTGGTTCTTCCGGTTCATCCAAAATCTCAAAAACCCGTTTTGCAGCTGCCGAAGCACTTTGTAAGACAGAGGAAAGCTGGGTAATATTCCCCATTGGCTGACTCACTTGCCAAATGTATTGGATAAAGGCTTGCAGTTGCCCTACCACGATCACACCGCCAATTACATAGAAACTTCCCATAACTGCCATAGCAATATACGTAAAGTAGGCAGTCATTTGAACTAACGGCATCATCAATCCCGAGACGAAGGCCGAACGGAAGCCGTAATAGCGCAGTTGGTGATTGACTTTTTTAAAGCCGTCAAGTGTTTGTTTTTCTCGTCCATAGACTTTCAATACACTGAAACCAGTCATATTTTCCTGAACATAACCGTTCAAGTCTCCTAATGCATTTTGCATGCCTTGGAAGTCTTTTTGCGATTTCTTGACGATCGTTCTTGAAATGATCAATGACGTTGGAATCATGATCAATGCGATCAACGCCATAAACGAATTGATATAAAACATCATCGCTACCGCCATGATGATTCCTAGAAAGGCATTGACGATCCCGATCAAGGCTTGCTGCATCGCACCACTGACTGCATCCACATCGTTCGTTACCCGTGACAAGATATTTCCTTGCTGATTTTTGTCAAAATATGAAACAGGCAAGCGGTTGATCTTTTCTTCAATGTCTTGACGTAAATCACGCATCGCAGATTGAACGACATTTGTGATCAAAAGCCCTGACATTAATTGTGAGAAACAATACCCTACACCGACAACGGTGATCCAGATCAAACAAACGATGATGTAATCAAAATTCAGCGGCTCTCCCGCTGCAATATTCCGACTGATCTCTGTTGTAGGCAATCCGGACACATACGGCAATGCCGCGTTAAAGCCAACTGTAGCGACAGTAAAAAGTAAGACTAAAATAAAGGAGACTTTGTAGGGTTTGATGTAGCGCCCTAAACGTTTTAAAGAAGAGAATGCTTTCATTGTGCCAACTCCTCCTCTGATAATTGTGATGCTGCAATGTCGTAATAAACCGAGCAGTTTTCCAACAGTTCTTTGTGGGTGCCGATACCAACTACATCGCCTTCATTCAACACAATGATTTTATCCGCGTGCATGATCGTCCCCACACGTTGCGCCACGATCAAAACAGTTGATTCGGTCGTTTCTTTTTTCAAACGCGCCCGTAATTTGGCATCGGTTTGATAATCCAGTGCAGAAAAACTATCATCAAAAATATAGATCTCGGGACGACGGATCACCGCACGAGCGATCGCCAGCCGTTGTTTCTGACCACCAGAAAAGTTCGTGCCTCCTTCTGCTAGACGTGCATCAAAGCCATCCGGTGTTTTAGCAATAAAATCAGCTGCTTGTGCGATCTCAACCGCACGTTCTAAGTCCGCTTGTGTCGCATCTTCTTTCCCATAGCGCAGATTTTCTGCGATCGTTCCAGTGAACAGCAACGCTTTTTGGGGAATAAATCCGATCTTATTTCTCAAAGCGGACAAGCTGTACTCGCGAACATCGATCCCATCAATCAAAACCTGTCCTTTTGTGACATCATAAAAACGAGGGATCAATTGGATCAATGTTGATTTCCCGCTTCCAGTACTGCCGATGAAAGCAACTGTTTCACCAGGAGAAGCAGTAAAACTAACATTGCGGATCACAGGACTCTCAGCATGTCCCGGATAGGCAAATGTCACATTCTTAAATTCCACATATCCTTTGGTCTTGCCTTCTGTCACTGGCTGTTCGGCTTCCACGATTTCTGAAGTCATATCCAATGCCTCCTGAATCCGTCGGGCTGAGACCGCTGCACGTGGATACATCGTAAATATAGTCGCAAACAACATGAATGAGAATAGAGCATGGAAGATGTATTCGATAAAAGCAATCAAGTCACCGACTTGCAGTTGCCCATTTTCGATTTGAATACTTCCTGACCAAATGATCAGTACCATCACGATATTGAATAAGAAGAAAAAGCCCGGCTGTGCTGTCGCCATCAAACGGAACAAGCTGCGAGAGCTGGATGCATACGCTTGATTGACTTTGCTAAAGCGTTTCTCTTCAAATTTCTCATTTACGAACGCACGGATGACCCGTAAACCAGACAAGTTTTCCCGCAAAATACCATTGATCTTATCCAAATTGGCTTGCTGCTTGTTAGACAACGGCTCGGAAATCTTTGCGATGGCTATCACAGCAATCAACAAGATCGGCAGTGCCCCTAACACATACATCCCTAATTTTGTACTTGTCCGCATGACCATATACAAACTGACCGCAAACATCATCGGCGTCATCAATCCAATCCGCAGAATATTCTGCAAGAACAACATGATTTGATATGCATCATTGGTCACCCGAGTAATCAAGGATGAAACACCGATTTTTTCATATTCCGTATGTGAATAACCTTGCACCTTTTCAAAAAGATCATCTCGAACATCTGCTACGATATTCGTTGTGATTCTTGAGGTAAAGTACCCTAACATAATATTCATTGCGATCCCTGTCAAAGTAATAGCAATCATTGCCATTCCCATCTTCCAGATATACTCTCGGTCACCATTTCGAATACCGACATCGATCATTCGAGCCAGCAATGTGGGTAATCCTAGTTCAATCAAAATAAATCCAAACACACAGATGAAATTAAAAACCAACAGTTTTTTATTGCGCATTGTGTAATGCCACATTAATTTCAAAAAAGCCCCTCCTTTTTTTACACATTATTTTTACTATATCATAGTCCCAATTTCAAGTAACCCACTTCCCGAAGAAAAAAAGGAGATATTTTAAAGTATTTTTTTAAGGATGACCAAGGGAAGCCCTTTCAAACCAACTAGTTTCTATACTTATTTACTTTTCTATGATAAACTAATACTACTTGTAATGGAACGATTTACAAAAACCGGTGAATTTTTTATGACAACATTTGGAAAGCAAAGACGAGGCTTTCTCTTTTTTCTCACAACGATTGTCTGGAAAAAGCATGTAGCGGTCCACTGACGACCCCCACTTTTCAGGTCACTTATCTAGGGCCTTGATTTTGTGATGCACCGAATCGAACAAAACGATAAACTACTGCATTAGCAGATAAAGGAGAATTTGTATGATTTACAAAGTTTACTATCAAGAAACAAAAGACCGCAACCCAAAAAGAGAACAAACCCATTCCCTGTACATTGACGCAGAAAGCGCGGTTGCTGCACGCCGTACAGTCGAACAAAACACCCCATATAACATCGAGTTTATTCAAGAACTTGATGAAAAACATCTTGCGTATGAAAAAGAGAACGCTGATTTCAAATTAGCGGAGTTTTAATAATGAAAGTTTCTCTAAAAAATAATGAAACTGGCGTATTCGGCGTCGGCGGACTAGGCGAGATCGGAAAAAACTGTTATGGGGTTCAATTCCAAGACGAGATCATCTTGATTGATGCCGGGATCAAATTCCCGGAAGATGAACTACTTGGAATCGACTATGTGATTTCCGATTATAGCTACATTGTCCAAAACATCACGAAAGTCAAAGGGTTAGTCATCACTCATGGTCATGAAGATCATATTGGTGGTATTCCTTACCTTCTGCGTGAAGCAAATATCCCAATCTATGCTGGTCCATTAGCATTGGCTTTGATTACCAACAAGTTGGATGAACACGGGTTACTGCGAGATGCTACATTACATGAGATCAATGAAGATACCGTGATTCGCTTCCGCAAAACATCGGTCAGCTTTTTCCGAACGACCCACAGTATTCCTGATGCGCTAGGCGTTGTGGTGAAAACACCTTCGGGAAATATCGTAGCAACTGGTGACTTTAAGTTCGATTTCACACCCGTGGGCGAACCAGCAAACCTACACAAAATGGCCAGAATCGGAGAAGAAGGTGTGCTATGCCTCCTTTCTGACAGTACCAATGCTGAGATTCCGACCTTTACCAAGTCAGAAAAAACGATTGGTAGTTCGATCCGCAAGATTTTCGAAAAAATCGAAGGCCGGATCATCTTTGCCAGCTTCGCTTCCAATATTTTCCGTTTGCAACAAGCAGCAGATGCTGCGGTTGCCACAGGTCGTAAGATCGCTGTCTTCGGTCGAAGTATGGAAAATGCGATCGTTAATGGGCAGCGCTTAGGTTATATCAAAGTCCCTGACGGTACATTTGTCGAATCTCATGAGATCAATCGCTTACCAGCTAATGAAACCATGATCCTATGTACTGGCTCTCAAGGGGAACCAATGGCAGCCCTTAGTCGGATCGCCAATGGTACTCATCGACAAATTCAGATCCATCCAGACGATACGGTCATTTTCTCTAGTTCACCGATCCCTGGAAATACGACTAGTGTCAACCACTTGATCAACTTGCTGTTAGAAGCAGGTGCACATGTGATCCACGGGAAATTGAATAATATCCATACCTCGGGACATGGTGGTCAAGAAGAACAAAAATTGATGCTTCGTTTGATGAAGCCTAAGTTCTTTATGCCGGTCCATGGAGAGTTCAGAATGTTGAATATCCATACCCAACTGGCACAAGATGTCGGCGTTCCAAAAGAGAACTGTTTTATTATGGAAAACGGTGATATGCTGGCGTTAACTGCAGATTCTGCTCGTCGAGCAGGTCATTTCAATGCGGGTGATGTCTATGTTGATGGTAGTGGAATTGGCGACATCGGTAACGTTGTCTTACGAGACCGTCGTATCTTATCAGAAGAAGGCTTAGTGCTAGCCGTAGCCACCGTCGACTTGACGAAAAAAGAAGTCTTAGCAGGACCAGACATTCTTTCCCGCGGATTCGTCTATATGCGGGAATCTGGCGAGATGATCAATGAAGCACAACAGATCCTGTTCCGTGCCCTCAGAGAAGTCTTGAACCAGCCAGATCCTAGCGAACATAAAATGCGAGAAGCCATGTCAGCTGCTTTGCAACCCTTCTTATTTGAAAAAACAGAACGTCACCCAATGATTCTTTCGATGATCATGACACCTGACGACCACTAACAAAAAAACTCGACCAAACCCTCAATGGAAGTGGTCGAGTTTTTTATTTTTCATCCTACTGACTTCCTTAGGTTTAAGACTCTCTTCTTTCGAAATTGGACGCAGGATTATCGGTACTGTCTCTTGCCACAGCTATTTAAAACTACTTTGGAAACTTAGCTATATTGGAGGCTATATTAAAAACTGTCTTAAAAACGATCTAAGAAGTGATCTCACCGATACATCTCTTCAGGAGAACTATCTACTTTTCGCTAAGCACCAGTTTAATGGTTTTAACTTCATATGGATGCAATGAAAATGCGATCGGCTCCGCTTTTAACTCTTCGCTAGCTTCTTCCATCATGTTCGTCTCTTGCCAGCGAATTTTGCCAGTTCCATGACAGTGAATGGTGACGTCGCGATCGCTCCCTAAATGGTCATAGCAACGCAAAATCCACCCGCTTTGATCTTCCGCTAACTTCAATGCGTCGATTATCAAACTTTCATCAGCCTCGATTTCAAGAGGAATACTTGCCATCTCTGTTTGAAGTTGACTCAATGGTGCATTGATCTCCCAAGCTTCTTCCATCACCTGACCAGTTGCAAAATCTCCTTGATGCGGAAATAGGCTGTAGGTAAGCGTGTGGGAACCAAGATCTGCCTGAGGATCCGGGTATGTTGCTCCTTTTAATAAAGATAATCGCAGCTGATTGCCTTTGATATCGTAGCCGTATTTGCAGTCGTTCAAAAGGGCCACCCCGTAATCCATTTGTGCAACATCCGCCCACTGATGACCTACTGTCTCAAATTTGGCGATATCCCAGCTCGTGTTCCAGTGAGTTGGACGCTTCACATTCCCATGCTGAATATCAAAAATAGCTTCTGTCGCGCGAATATTGACATCAAATTTCACTTTCAACAATTGCTGGCGTTCTTGCCAATCCACCGTGGTAACAAAATCAATTCGCTTCGTATGAGCATAGAAATAGATTTTTTGTAAAATAGTTGACTGCCCAAAAGTGACTTGCTGTTCTAAGACAGTAAACAAAGGATTGTTCGCGATGACTTGAATGCCTGCACTGCTTAGCTCCGTGCCTTTTTCTTGATAAAAAAGATCGATATCCCACGCATCGAAATTCAATGGTTTGTCTTCAAATAATTGAAAGACATTCCCTGTCCCAGCAAGCACTTCTCGTTGTGCGGTTTTGTCATAGATCTGGGTCAAATGCCCCGCCTCATTCCATCGGACTTGATAAAACGGAGTCTCGAGTTGGTCTTTTTCACTAACGGACACTGCTTCCAATGGCAACGCACAGATACAATCCGGCAAAAGACTCGCTTGGAATGCTGGCAAATGTACCAGAGCGTAACAGGAACCGTCGAAGAAAACTTGCTGCTGTTCAGGTACCGTGCCCGGTGCTACTGCAATGATGCTTGTTCGCTGCCAAGCGGCTGTATTGATGATACGTAATTGTTGTTCTTCTGTCTCAAGAGCAGTTGTCAGAGCATGAAGCTGCTTTTGACAAGCAAGTGCTTCGTTCCGATAATCTTGATAGACTTCTTTGATGGAAGAGCCCGGGATAATGTCATGAAATTGATTCTTCAAGACGCTTTTCCAAAGCTTTTCGAATACTGCAGCAGGATAAGCCGTTCCTGCTGTCATAGACTGAAGACTGTACAAACATTCAAGTTCCCGCAAGCGTATTTCAAACCAGCGATTCATTTTCTTGATAAAGGCCTGCGAAGTATAGGTACCGCGATGGTACTCCAAATACAGTTCCCCATCCCAGATTGGTAGATCGTTCGAATTTTGGTCGACAGTTTCATGTAACTCTTCAAAAAAGTCAGCAGCCCGACCCGTTTTAAGCATCGGTAATCCCGGAATCTCAGCCATCTTTCTGCGGTTTTCCAACATTTCTCGGGTGACACCACCGCCGCCATCTCCATGTCCATAGGAAATCAATAGATGTTGATTCAATGCTTTATTTTGATAGCTGCGATATACTCCTAAAACCGTCTCCGGGGTCAGCAACCCATTATACGTGTAAAACCAATTGGATTTTTCTGTCCAGCTGCCACCACCTGGAACGGGTGTCGTGATGAAATGCGTCAAAATTTCAGAGCCATCGATCCCCTTCCATAGAAAGGTGTCGTTTGGCATGCGATTGTATTGATTCCAACTTATTTTCGTCGTCATAAAGGTATTGATTCCACTTTTTTTCAGAATCTGCGGCAACGCCCATGAATACCCAAAAACATCCGGCAGCCAGAGATAGGTGCTTTCCCGCCCGAATTCCTCGCGAATAAACTTTTTTCCGTAGAGAATCTGGCGAATAAGGGATTCGCCACTAGGCAGATTACAATCTGCTTCGACCCACATGGCGCCATCAACTTCCCAGCGGCCTTCTGCGATTCGTTGTTTGATTTGCACATACAATTCAGGATAGTCCTCTTTGATATATTGGTAAATTTGCGGCTGAGTTTGAAGGAACACATATTCTGGGTATTCTTTCATCAATTTCAAGACTGTAGAAAAGCTGCGGGCCGCCTTTTCACGCGTGTGCTTCAACTGCCAAAGCCACGCAAGATCAATGTGGGTGTGTCCAATCGCTGTGACTTGAACCAAGTCACTTTTGGGAAGTGCTTGCAGCGCCTCTTTTAGAAAAAGATGTGCTTCCCGCAAACTATCATAAAACTGCGGTGATCCTTTTTCTCGCCAATCGATCCGTTGAAACGAACCATTCAACATCTTGAGCAGCCGAACCTTCCGGTCATGATCCTCTGCTAATTGCTGGATCGTTTCTAAAATCATTTTAGAAAGATAAAAATAATCGTTGGCTTCTTCATCCAAACAACCGATAAATGCAGCTTTCAGTTCATGAATCAGCTGTCGTTCCTCGCCACCGCCTTCTAGTCCAGACCATAGCTTCAGCGCAACGATCACTTCTTTTCCTAAATTTGCAGGTTCTAATAGAAATTCTTTGTGGTTGGCGTCGATTCCCTGAACAGGGACACCATCAATAAATAAAAGTGATTCAAAACCAGAGTTATTGCCGCCACCAGTTTTTCCAAAATCAAAAAACAATATATTCATCTTCGGGGGAATGGTGACTTTCGCTTGAAGCCATAAATAGCGATCCCTTCCTTGCCACGTTTCCCCTATGTGCATGACTTGTTCAGTCGAAAAGAGTGGCGGATATTTCTGACACTTTGTCTGATCCTCTGTGACAAACCATTGCTGGATCTGACGCTTGTTTCGATACCTCAATGCCTCGATTTCTTGAATGCGGTGCTTGATTTTTGCTTCTTGCATAAAATAATCCATTTTGTTCTGCTCCTTTGGCATTCACTTGGTTTTCCTACTGCTTATTCGCCCTTAAGTTAGTCTTGATTAAAGCGTTCAAATTGTTGCCGACGGATCTCCAATAAGCGTTGAGCACCGATACGATCCAATTGCTGCACATAGTTGGTCCAATCCTTTTCAAAATTCCATTCACCTGTAATGAACTTTACCCGCGATTGTTCCACATGGGTTGAGATATCTGTAACGATCGTTGACAATTCTGCTGCTTCTGCTTCGGTTGCCATAAATGTCGGCAGCATGTATTCCGGCATATATTCTTCTTTGACATCATCATAGACAGCCGGTTCTTTGCCAAACGCTCGATCTCTGATTTCTTGATCCAATTCCGCATAAGGGAAATAGCCTCCATACACATTATCGACCCACTGGAAAGCACCGAGTTGCGGCCCGTTTTGATAGTTTAAGATTTCGTCAATATAGACCATGTGCCCATCTTCGTCAACTTCATAGGTCACTCCTTCTTCTCCTAAATAAGCAAAAATCTGCCCTTCAGGACTATAGAAGTAATCCACCCACTCAAGAAGTAATCCTGGATCTGCTGCATCCTTCGTAATGATAAATGCTGAAGTACCAGAAACAGGCGGTTCCGTATAAAGTGTCTTGTCGCCATAAGGTCCTTCAATGACATTGATCGGCGTATACGTTTCTGGTCCAAATGGGCCAATGAAATCAGGATCGACCCACTGGAAGAGACCAACTTTGTCTTGGGCAGCATCCGCTCGCCATTTGTCATCATCCACGCCGGCAAAGGATTGTTTTGCAACTAATCCTTCTGCATACAACTCTCTTAGGTACATCCAGACTTCCCGCATCCGTTCATGGTTGATGGTCAACTGTAATTGCCCCGCTTCATCCACAAACAGCATATTCCCCATCGCCTGTCTGCCGCCTGTCCCCAATCCATAGGAAGCCATGAAGACCTTTTCCAGTCCGCCGGCTAACCAGCCACTTGGCATATAATACCCTTCTCGTCCTTCCCCGCTCGCTACAAAAGCAGCTAGAACCTCTTTCAGTTCATCTGTTGTACGAGGGACATCCAAGGACAATTCATCCAGCCAATTTTGATTGATATACAGTCGAACCGTTCGCCCGCCGCTCATTGGATCCAAAGACATATACGGCAGCGAGTACATATGACCATCCGGTGCTGTTAACGTCTTTTTGACAATCGGATTTTCATCTAAGATTTTTTGCAGATTCGGTGCATGTTCGGCAATCAGATCTTCTAATGGAATGAACAATCCTTGCTGTCCGTATTTCACGATCTCATCATTGCTCCAGCCGGTCTGATAAAAGGCATCAGGCAGCTTTCCTGATAGAATCAAATTCTTCTTTTCCCCAAACTCTTTTACTTCTTCCCACTGTACTTTGACTCTAGACTTCTTCTCGTACTCTTGCCACATCCACAGGTCTTCGCTTTTCGGCCTCACGTCTGTAAAATCATTCCTCATTAAATGAATCGACTTTACGTCATCTGCTACTTTTTCACTTGGACTAGATTGGCAAGCCGACAACAGCCAGACGAAGGACAACAAAAACAATAGCACTCCTTTTTTCATACAGTTCTCTCCTTTTTATACAATCGAACAACGGGCGACATCAAAAATAGACTCCTTTCATTTTGTTAAATTTATTGAAAAACAAGAAACCTATCCCATAAGCAGGCAATCCGATCCCTAAACAGATCCCTAAAAATGGATAGTAACAATAAAGAAGACTAACCAATCCAAGAAGTCCCATACTTATTAATAGCTGAACGGGACAAATGAACACAAACAGTAACGGCTGTAACCAACGATGGACTTTGTCTAATGAAAAATAAGCATGCACAGGGAAAAATGTGATCGCCAGCAATAAAATAATCAGGAGATTCGTCCGCATCGTAAACTCAAACAAGAAATTGGTGGGATAATCACTCGCTAATGTGTGATGAACCCCAATAACAAAACCAGTCAGAACAATAGCCGCAACATGAAACCAGCGATTTTTTTGTTTGTTGTGCCGATATTGATCTGAAAAAATTTCTTTGAGAGGAGCTTCATTTTTCTGCAGAATCCTTTTTCGAATGCAATCGTAGACAGTAATCGTTGCCGGTATCAGACTAAACAGCACACCGCCCAGAAGCATGTAGCGCCACCAATACACATTCAAAAGCATCATATCGTACACTAATTCACAAAATGCAGCGATCGCTTTTAGCATCGAAACACCTCCTCATCCCTTGATGGATCCTACTAGGATGCCTTTTTCAAAGTATTTGGCTACCACAGGATAAAATAGGAGCACAGGCAGACTTGAAACGATCACTACGCTGTATTTGAGGGTCATTTTCAGCATAAGCAGTTCGGATTCCGCACTACCGGCAATGATTTGGTTCATATCTTGGCCAAACTGTCCCTGAACCAGTATTTCTCGCAGAATAATCTGCAGAGGATACTTGGCACGATCCTGTAAATAAATCAACGCGTCAAAGTAGGCATTCCAGCGACCGACACCATAGAACATTGCCATCACTGCGATGATCGGGGTAGCCAGAGGCAAGACGACTTTCCATAATAACCATAAATCGTTGGCACCATCGATATAAGCGCTTTCAATCAAATCATTAGGAATATTTTGACTGAAATACGTACGCATCAAAATCATATTATAAACACCCAACGCTCCAGGCAAGATCATGACCCAAAGTGTGTTAACGATCCCTAACTGCTGATTGACTAAATAAGTGGGGATCAACCCTCCGCTAAAAAACATTGTAATCGTAAAAAATAAAGTAAAGAAACGCTTGCCTCGTAAGCCGGAACGAGACAATGGGTAGGCAGCAATCGTCGTGACGATTAAGTTGATCACTGTCCCTAAACCCGTGTAGATCACTGCGTTGCGAAAACCCGTCCAGATATCACTGCTCTTGAGCACTTCCTTGTACCCTTCAACATTTAATCCACGGGGATACAAAAGCAACGGGACCTCATAGATCCTAGTGGGATCACTGAAGGAAGCATTGACCACAAAGATAAGCGGATATAAGATAATCAGGGCAATCAGACTGACCAGTAAGATATTGATAGTATTAAACAGTTTATCCCCTTTCGTTGCTGATACTTTCATTCGTTTTCCTCCTACCAAAGACTCGATTCATTTGTCTTTTGTGCTAGTTTATTAACAAAAAATAAAACAATAAAATTAATCACGTTATTAAAAAGACCGACTGCAGCAGAGAAACTATACTCCCCATTTATGATCCCCATTTTATAGGTATATGTCGAAAGCACCTCAGAGGAAGCGAGATTCGCAGCGTTCTGTAAGAGAAAAGTCTTCTCAAAGCCCACGGATAAAATGCTTCCTGTCGCCAATATCGTGGAGATCACGATGGTCGGCATGATGGAAGGAATCGTGATATGACGAATACATTGCAAGCGAGAGGCACCATCCAAGTAAGCGGCTTCATATTGATCGGGAGAGATCCCGGACATCGCTGCCGTATAAATCAACGTTCCCCACCCCACACCTTGCCAGACACCCGACCACACATAGATATGCGGAAACCATTTAGGACTTCCGAGAAAATCGATCGATGGAAACCCAAATGTATTCAGCAACATATTAATCATGCCATCTTGACTTGAAAAAAAGAATTGAACCATCCCGATCACGACAACCACCGAAATAAAATTTGGGATGTATGAAATCGTCTGAGCGGTTGATTTGAACCATTTCCGATTCAATTCATTGAATAATAACGCCAAAATGATCGGTAATGGTACACTGACCAACAAACTGTAAAGACTCAAGCGCAAGGTATTAACAATGATCTCGAGAAAAAAATAGGAAGCAAAAAAACGCTCAAAGTGCTTCAATCCCACCCAAGGGCTACCTAAGATCCCAAATGCGGGAGAATAATCTTTGAATGCGATAATCACGCCATACATTGGCCAATAATTCCAGATCACGACAAAAATAACTGGAATGATCAGCATGACGTAGAGCCACTTGTGTTTCTTTAAATCTTTTTTTAGATCCTGGAAATTTCTTTTGTTTTTACCCAGATAGCCGATTTTTGCAACTGTACCTTTTACAGGCATCTTGAGTCCCCTCCTCCATTTAACTAGGTTTGTCTTTTTGTGTCGTTATGTTACCTTCGATGCTAAAAAAATACGTCCAATCAAATTGGAGCACTTTACCGATCCGCTTCGCTACTTCTACACTTGGTCGGCGTTTTCCTCGTTCAATCATATTGTAATATGTTCGCTCAATTTCGGATTCCTTAGCTACTTGATCCTGAGTGAGTCCATTTTTTTCACGTTGCCTAATGAGCCACTCCCGCATACAGTTCCCTCCTTCTTCGGAATGTAACGTTTCGACACACACTCATTATATGTTTCCTTATGACACTTGTCAACGACATTTAGTAACAAATAGACACCAACCGACTCTTTTTTTCTAAGTAACGGTGTGTTACTATCACGAGAGAGGCAGGTGTCATTATGTTTCCGCAAATCATAAAAAAATTACGTCTGGAAAAGAAGTTAACTCAGCAAGAAGTGGCAGACAAAATCGGGATCACACGTCCAGCTTATACTGCCTATGAATCAGGAAAAAGAGAGCCCGACTTTAGCATGCTGCAAGTGTTAGCCGATCTATTTGGTGTGTCGACCGACTATCTCTTAGGCCGATCTGATAAGAGACACCTCTATCCTAAAGTAGAAAGTGACTTGATCAGTTCCCATATCGATGAATCAATCTCAGAAGAAGGAATCAAAGAAATCCTCACGTTCATTGATTTTGTCAAAGAACGCGAGCAAAAAAAAAGACCATCTGAATGATGGTCTTTTTTGACTGTGCCTTCACTAATCCCATGAATGCAGTCTTGTAAATAAGCTTACGCTTTGTTTACGTTTACTGCTTGAGGTCCACGATCTGATTCTTCAACATCAAAAGTCACTGCTTGGCCTTCTTCTAAAGTCTTGAAGCCTTCACCTTGGATTGCTGAGAAATGTACAAATACGTCTGTACCGTCTTCACGTGAAATGAAGCCAAATCCTTTTTCAGCATTGAACCATTTAACTGTACCTTGTTCCATTATAAAAAACCTCCTCGTGCATAAGCACTTAATTATGTGTAACATTGCTCGTGTCCGATAGAGGTGTAACAAGCGTTTCAACATCTATTCAGCAAACAAAATTACACTAATATTTTACACTTGCTACTATTTTTTTGCAAGGTAGACGATCAGCCTTCCCAGAGTCCTTCTTCTCGCAAGCTGATATATGAATTATTACCGATAATCAAGTGGTCCAGCAAGTCGATACCCATCAATTCCCCACACTTCATCAATCGTTTGGTAAAGGTAATATCCGCCTGCGAAGGTTGGGGACTGCCGCTGGGATGATTGTGCACGCAGATCACTCGGGCGGCACAGCAACGAACTGCTCCGTGATAAATTTCTCTAGGATGAGCAATCGACTGATTGAGACTGCCGATGAATAACGTCTTTTTTTGGATGATCTCATTTTTGGTATTTAGGTAGAGACACAGCAAATGTTCTTGCTGGTAATCTTTTAATTCCTCCATCATCTGATTGGCAATATCCACACTGGAATGAACTCTGCCATATTTTGGCTGTGCTGCTCGTTGGATGCGGGCGCCAAGTTCTACGGTAGCTTTGAGTTCGATCGCTTTGATCTGGCCTACCCCACGAATGGCCTGCAGTTCGTCCAATGTCACGTGCTTTAGCTCATACAAGTCTTCAAACTCGTTGAGGATCTGACCAGCTAGTTCGATGACATTGAAAGGATGAGAACCCGTTCGTAAAAGAATCGCTAACAATTCTTGATTGGATAAAGCTTCAGCGCCATAATGCAATAGTCGTTCCCGAGGATAGGAACTTTGAGGAATTCCATTGTCTTTCATAAAAAAAAACTCCTTTGCGTTAGTCTAAAATAAAACTACGCAAAAGAGTTCATGGTTGATGCGACACTACCAAGTATAGGCCTGCTCAAAATAATCCGGCACTTCTACCAGTGAAGGCAAGATATGCAGCACTTTTTCTTCGATCACTGACGTCGGAGCAACCAGATCAGGTACCATGATCACCGGAATGCCAGCTGCATGCGCAGCATGAATACCGTTAGCGGAATCTTCAAGAATGACTAATTGATTTTTCGGAACCCCTAAGCGATTATGGGCTTTTTCGAAAATTTCAGGATCCGGTTTCGCCCGCACAACATCATCGAAACAAACGATTTCTGGAAATTCTTGCGTCAGACCTGCGGAATCCAGCAATGTATCGATGACTCGTCGTTGGTTGCTAGAAGCAAGGATCCGCGGAATCCCTTTTTCATCCAAATAGCGCAGCAAGTCATGGACCCCCGGTTTTAATGCTGCTTGACCTTGCTCAAAGAGCAGCAGAGTTTGATCAAAAGCGGCTTGGATGAAACGATCAACAGTCTCTGGACCGAAGGCAGCATCATATCGTTCATGATAAGCCGCCCAGACTTCTTCATCTGAAACACCAACGTATGCTAGATAGACATCTTTTGTATAGGGGATCGCCATCTGATCGGCCACGATCTGTGTTGCCTGATAGTAAAGAAGCTCCGTATCAAAAATCAGTCCGTCCATATCAAAAATCACACCATTTAATTCAGCCATTTCTTCCTCCCATTCCCAACAAAAGTTCCCGAACTTCTGATACAAAATAAAGCGAACCAGTGATCAGAAGCAAGTCTTCATTGGTCATTTTTTCTAATAATTCTGCTAAGCCAAACTGCCATAGTGAAACGATCGAGATGCGCGCTTCATTCAATTGCTGGTAATCATCACTTAAATGGATCGCTTTTGGAAAATCAAATGTGGTCAAATAGATTTCAGCTTTCGGGATCGTTAACAGCTGTTGCAGCATCTCATCGACATTTTTTGTCTCCAATGCTGAAAACAAGATATGGATGCGATAGTTGGTGAATTCTTCTCTAACTGTCTCAACCAAGCGTTCCATGGCGTGCGTGTTATGCGCACCATCTATAATGATCAGCGGTTCATTGCTGATTTTCTCCATTCGCGCGGGCCAATAAGCTTTCTTTAAGCCATTGCGGACTACTTTTTCCGAAAATGGCAGTTTTTTTAACTCACAGAATAAATAATATAATTGAATAGCGACACCGGCGTTTTCTGGTTGGTGTCGACCAATCATCGGCGTTTTCAGTCCTTTGATTTTTCCGCGGTCATTCTCAAAATCGAACCACTCTCCCCAGATTTCATCCGGACGATGATACGTGACTCGATAGTCTTCTCCCAAGTGGGATACAGGAGCCTCAGATTCTGCAGCTTCAAGGTCGATTACGGATAGCGCACTTTCAGGGATCTTCCCAGTCACTAGTGGCACCTTGGGTTTGATGATCCCGGCTTTATGGGCAGCAATGGCCTCAATCGTGTCACCAAGCATATCCATATGGTCCATTCCAATAGTCGTGATGGCCGTCAAGATTGGTGTGATCACATTTGTACTATCCAAACGGCCGCCTAAGCCAACTTCTATGATAGCCACATCGACTTGTTGCTGGGCAAAGTAGCCGAATGCCAGTGCAGTCAAAATCTCAAATTGGGTGATTCCGGTCAATTCTTCTTCCTGATCCAGTTGCATGACGAGTGGTTGAAGTGTTTCGACCCATTCAATCAGCGAGTCATCTGGTATAAAACGCCCATCAATCTCGATCCGTTCATTGAAAGACTCGATATGGGGCGATGTGAACGTTCCAACTTGCAGCCCACTTTCTTCTAGAAGACTTCGTAAATAGCTGACAGTCGAACCCTTGCCGTTCGTTCCGGCAACATGGATCAATGTCAGATTTTTTTCTGGATTGCCTAATCGTTGTAGCAATGCTTCTACTCGCATCAATCCTGGACGCATCCCGAAGGTCTTTCTTCCGTGGATCCATGCAATTGCTTCTTCACTTGTCATGTTCTTCACCTCAAAATCATTTTAGCAAATCTTCCCTTTTTTTCCTAATTCTACTGCTCTTTCTCTCAGAGCGTTCCCAACAAAAATCGATAGGAAAACTACCCGATCTATAGCGGTTAGGAATTCTTTCCTCTATAGATCGGGTAGCTAGAGATCGGGTAGTTAGAGAGTAAATAGTTAGATCGGTAATTTGCAACAGCTAGTGTTCCATAGGAATATCGATGATTAGCTTGCTGCCTCGATTCAATAAATAGATTATTGAATCGTACGCAATTGCTCGATCCGTTCTTGAACTGCTTTTTGTTTATCCAAATAATCGGCTTCTTTCGCTCGCTCTTGCGCCACAACTTCTTCAGGGGCATTGGCAACGAAACGTTCGTTTGCTAATTTCCCTTGCACGCGTTTGACCTCTTGATTGAATTTCGCCAATTCTTTTTCTAAACGGCTGATTTCTTCTTCGATATTGATCAAGCCGGCTAATGGCAAATAGATCGTTGCTCCGGATAAGATAGCTGACATCGCCAATTCCGGTGCTTCCAGTGTATTGGAAATCACTAGCTCTTCTGGATTGCAGAATCGTTCGATATAGTTTTTGTTGGTGATCAGGAAGCTCTCGATCTCAACATCGTTGGTTTGGATCAGCAATGTAATTGGCTTAGAAAGCGGCGTGTTGACTTCCGCCCGAATGTTGCGGACAGAACGAATCAACTCTTTTAACACTTCCATTCCTTGTGCTGCTTTCTCATCCGACCACTCTGGCTGAACTTCTGGATAAGCAGCTACTACAAGCGAATCGCCTGTATGAGGCAGTTTACTCCAAATTTCTTCTGTGACAAACGGCATGATTGGGTGCAGCAAGCGTAATATTTGATCCAACACATGAACCAAAATGCTCTTATTGACTTGTTTAGCTGCTTCATTTTCACCATATAAGGTTTCTTTGCTCATTTCGATATACCAGTCACAAAAGTCATCCCAAATAAAGTTGTATAACTGGCGACCTGCTTCACCGAATTCAAAACGATCAAACAACTCAGTCACTTTCTCGATCGTTTCATTTAAACGAGTTAAGATCCAACGGTCCGCTACGGATTTCTCGCCAGAAAAGTCAATATCTGTCACCGTCATTCCTTCAACATTCATCAAGACAAAACGGGACGCATTCCAAATCTTGTTGATGAAGTTCCAAGCAGCATCCATTTTTTCATAGCTGAAGCGAACATCTTGTCCTGGTGCAGAGCCATTTGATAAGAACCAGCGCAATGCATCGGCGCCATATTTTTCGATGACTTCCATCGGATCGATCCCGTTCCCTAATGACTTACTCATTTTACGTCCCTGTTCATCACGAATCAGTCCATGGATCAGCACATTTTCAAAAGGACGTTTGCCTGTGAATTCCAAGCTTTGGAAAATCATGCGGCTTACCCAGAAAGCAATGATGTCGTAGCCTGTGACTAGCGTGTTGGTTGGGAAATAACGCTGATAATCAGCACTATTTTCATCTGGCCAGCCCATGGTTGAAAATGGCCATAATGCGGAGCTGAACCAAGTATCCAGTACATCAGGATCCTGTGTCCAGTTTTCGGCATCTGCCGGTGCTTCTAAGCCCACATACATTTCACCAGTTTCATTGTGGTACCAAGCAGGAATTTGATGTCCCCACCACAATTGTCGGGAAATAACCCAGTCGTGAATATTTTCCATCCAGCGCAAGAAAGTTTGATTGAAGCGCGGTGGGAAAAACTCGACTGCCTGATCCGTCGATTGGTTGTCGATCGCTTCTTTAGCCAATGGCCCCATTTTGACAAACCATTGCGTAGATAAACGAGGTTCAACAACGACACCGGTTCGTTCTGAATGGCCAACACTGTGAATCATTTTTTCAATCTTTAACAAACGTCCGATATCTTCCAAATCTTTGACGATCGCTTTACGAGCTGCAAAACGATCCATGCCAGCATATTTACCGGCTAAATCATTCATGGTTCCGTCATCGTTCATAACATTGACCCGTGGCAAGTTATGGCGGTTACCGACTTCAAAGTCATTCGGATCATGGGCAGGGGTGATTTTTACTACGCCGGTTCCAAATTCTTGATCCACGTAAGTATCCGCAATGATTGGGATCTCTTTATTAACTAATGGCAAAATAACCTTTTTGCCGATCAATTCTTGGTAGCGTTCATCCTCTGGATGGACAGCGATCGCAGTGTCTCCTAGCATCGTTTCTGGACGAGTGGTGGCAATCTCTACGGTACCAGAACCATCTGCCAGTTCATAAGTCATGTGGTAAAAAGCTCCTTCGATCTCTTTATGGATGACTTCAATATCAGATAAGGCCGTACGTGCTTGCGGATCCCAGTTGATGATATATTCGCCGCGATAGATCAAGTCTTTTTCGTAAAGAGTTACGAAGACTTTACGGACAGCATCTGACAGACCCTCGTCTAATGTGAATCGTTCTCGACTATAGTCAAGAGACAATCCTAGCTTTGCCCACTGCTCACGAATATGGCCTGCATATTCTTCTTTCCATTCCCACACTTGGTCGACAAATTTTTCCCGACCAAGGTCATAGCGGGAGATCCCTTGTTCTCTTAGTTTTTCTTCGACTTTTGCTTGTGTCGCAATTCCAGCGTGATCCATACCTGGTAACCACAATGTATCAAACCCTTGCATCCGTTTTTGGCGAATGATGATATCTTGAAGGGTTGTATCCCACGCATGGCCTAAGTGTAGTTTACCAGTAACATTTGGCGGAGGAATAACGATTGAATAAGGCTTGGCTTTTTGATCACCACTTGGTTTGAATAGATCTTTGGCTAACCATTCCTGGTAGCGTCCCGCTTCGACTTCTTGCGGGTTGTACTTTGTTGATAAGTTATCGGACATTGTTTTACCTCCTACTTTTTTTGATCAGTTCCTTCAAGACCGCTCGGCTTTTGGGAATAAAAAAAGTCCTAAAATGCCGAAGCATTTTAGGACGCAAATACGCGGTACCACCTAAATTGTAGATTTCTCTACCTCTTGGGCGTGAGTTAACGGTCACGAAGCGTTTGATTCTACTGAACAAGGTGTTCCTTGCTGTTCCAATCAAAGACTCACAAGCTACCTTCTCAGATTCCTGCTGAAAACCTTGCACCAATTGGTCTTCTCTCTGTAAAAACAGTCCGTCTGATACTCCTCTTGATCCTCGTCTTCTTTCAATTGATCTTGTTCATTCTACAATGAACTTTTTTGAAAGTCAAACAGCGATTGATCTGGCAGCGGCCAAAGCCGATTGATAGTCCGGTTCTTGAGAGATTTCAGGCACGATCTCTTCGTAGCGGATCACCCCTTTTTCATCTAAGACAAAAATCGCGCGGGCAAAATGTCCAAACTCTGGGATCATAATTTGATAGGTTTCTCCAAACGTATTTTCTGGATCATGCAGCATCAGCATATCGATCCCTTCTTGTCCACACCAATTTGCTTGTTCTTCTTTCGTATTGTTCGAGATTGTCACAAAATTAACCTCATCAATCTTACTTGCTTCTTCATTGAAGCGCTTCGTCTGCAATGCACAGACCCGCGTGTCAATGTCGGGAACAATGCTTAAGATCGTCGGTTTACCTAAGAAATCAGCCAAGCGATAAACTTTGTCATCTAAACTTTTCAGTTCAAATTCTTTGGCTTGATCCCCTACTTTTGGCTGAATGCCTGGTACTTCAAAAATGGTTCCTTTACGTGTTACTTGCATGTCATCTCTCCTATTACAGTTTTCTCCAGTATAGGAGAGAACCCGCGAAAGCCAAAAGATTTTGCTCAAAACCTACGATTTCTGAGAATAGGTATTGTCAAAAAAGATCAACGTCTGTAATTCTGTCGTCAGATCGATGTATTGGATATGAACATTTTTAGGTACATTGACGCGATCAGGGGCAAAATTTAAAATCGCTGTAATGCCAGATTCTACGATCGTATCGATTGCCGCCTGAGAATATTGACTAGGTACTGTCGAGATAGCTACAGTGATTCCTTTCTCCTGAACGATCTCAGCTAGCTGATCCATTCCATAAACATAGTGACCGTCGATGGTCTTACCGATCAATTGCGGATCATTATCAAATACAGCAACGATCGAAAGATTCTCATTGCGGCGAAAGTTGTTATTTGCAAGAGCTTTACCTAGATTGCCAAAGCCCACTAATGCAATGTTCTTTGCTTCGTTCGTTTCTAATATATGGCTAAAAACTTCAATCAAGTAAGGAACTTCATAACCATACCCGCTTCGTCCTAATTCCCCTAAGTGGGAAAAGTCCCGACGAATCGTTGCGGAAGGAACTTGTGTGATCTCAGCAAACTCTTTTGATTTGATTCGATGGACACCTGATGCATCCAAAAATTTTAAATGCCTTAAATAAGCAGGCAGACGTTTCGCTGTTGCTTTAGGAAGTTTTTTTTCTCTTAATGCTTCCATGGTTTCCGTCCTCCTTGTTAAACAGTTCACATATCGAGTTTAGCATGCTCGTCATTGAATAGCAAGCAATTTTCACAAACTTTTAATGCTTCCTAGATTCCAGTCAAACGACTGTGAGAAATCTCTCACAGGTCCAGCATAAACGAAAAAAGACGGCTACTTGGGCACACCCTTTGTAACCATCTTTTTTCTTTAATTGCCAACAGTCAACAGCTGGTTTTTATCCCCTGATATCAAAATTTTTTCTGATGTGAAGATCAAAGAAAATCAGCGAATTCTGCTTTTTCGGAAGCTTGGATCTCTTCGATTTTCAACCCAGCTAATGCCCGCTCCATCATGCCTGCTATATCTAAGCGCTCTTCATATAAATGCACTTTCTCCAACTTCGGTCTTGTCTTAGGCTGTGGCGGAGCAAAAATCGTGCAGCAGTCTTCAAATGGCTGGATCGCCAGTTCAAACGTATCGATCTCTTGAGCTACATCAATGATTTCTAATTTATCCATCGTTGCCACCGGACGAATGATTGGCGTATTCGTTACTTCATTGATCGCCACCATACTTTGCAATGTTTGTGAAGCCACTTGGCCTAGTGATTCTCCGTTCAAAATAATCAATCCATGACGAGCTTCACGGATCGCATCTGTGAGTCGCAGCATCATCCGGCGAGTGATCGTCATCCAATAGCCTTGAGGCACATGCTTCTTGATTTCTTCTTGAACTTCAGTGAATGGGACTTCAATAAACTGAATACCGCCAACATAAGGGGTTAGTTTCTTTGTCAGATCTTTGGCTTTTTGTAGTGCCTGTTCGCTAGTATAAGGCGGGCTGGCAAAATGGACCGCTTCGATCTCTACCCCGCGTTTCATCGCAAAATAACCGGCAACGGGGGAATCGATCCCGCCTGAAAGCATCAGCATCCCTTTCCCACTCGTTCCAACCGGTAACCCACCAGCTCCTTGGATCGTCTCGTAAGAAAGGTAGGCTCCATCCATACGGATCTCTACCCGTAGATTGATATCTGGCTTTTTCATTTGAACTTTGATTTCTGGAAAGCGATCAATTACAGCATTTCCTAACGTCAAATTCAACTGATTACTGTCTTGGATGAATTGATGGTCACTGCGTTTGGCAGTGATTTTGAAGGTCTCAGTCCCTGTATAGATTTCACTCATCACTGTTTGTACGGCTTCTTTTAACACTTCGACGTCTTTTTCTACCCGAATGCTGGGAGAAAAATTTTGAATCCCAAACACTTTTTGCAATTTCAATATAATTGCCTGACTGTCTTCCCCATTCAGAAGCAAATGCATCCGATCACGTTCTGCATGAACTTTGACTTTAGGAAAGTCGGCAAGTGTTCGCTTCACATTCTCCGCCAACTGCATAATGAAACTGCGGCGGTTTTTTCCTTTGGTTGATAATTCGCCGTAGCGAACCATGATCTCTGTATAATTCACGAGTAAAACTCCTTTGTTTGTCGTTGGTATGTTCGCAACATGCTCTTATTGGCTTAATTTTGAGAACTTTTGATAAAGCTGATTAAATACAATCAAAAATTGTTCTACTTCGGCCATCGTATTACTTTCATCCAAGCTGACCCGAACTGCTGAAGTAGCTAAGCGACTAGGGACATGCATCGCATGCAATGTGCTGCTAGCCATTTTCTTGCGGGAAGAGCAGGCACTAGTCGTTGAGAGATAAATCTGTTTTTCTTCAAAGGCATGGACAAGCACTTCTCCTCTGATCCCTTCCAATGAGAAACAAAGAATATGCGGCGCAAAATGTTCGGCTCCAGAAAACACCGTCACTTTCTCATACTCAGATAATGCTTCTGAAAGGTAACTTTTCAATAAGCCCACATGGTTAGGCCGGGCAGCTTTTTGTTCAAGTGCTAGTCGCAACGCTTTAGCCATTGCAACAATTGCCGGTAAATTCTCAGTCCCGCTGCGCTGATTTTGTTCTTGCCCGCCACCGGTCATCAATGGTGTTAGCTTACGGCCTTTTTTCCAATAAATAAAACCGACGCCCCTAGGTCCATGAAACTTGTGGGCAGAAAATGTGGCAAAGTCTACCCGTTGTGGCAACCATTGCTGCTGATCAACCTTCGCAATTGCTTGAACAGCATCCACATGGAAGTGGATGCGAGGATGAGCTTCTAGAATTTCAGCGATTTGATTGATTGGCTGGATCGAACCAATTTCGTTGTTGACTGCCATCACAGAAACAAGAATCGTTTCCTTTCGGATCAGTTGCTGCAAAGCAGCGACATCTACAAATCCAGTAGAAGTAACGGGTGCGATACTCACGTCAAACCCTAGTTCTTTCAACTGTTCTGCGGTCTCACTGACCGCTGGATGTTCGATGCCAGAAATAATCAAGTGATTGCCATAAGCTTTTTTGGCGATCGCGGTGCCTTTTAAGACCCAATTGTCTCCTTCCGTCCCCCCACTGGTAAACCAAATCTCTGAAGCAGAAACTTGCAGCAGCTCAGCAATTTGCGCCCGAGACTGTTCCAAAAGACGGCTGGCTTGACTGCCAAGATCGTGAAGACTTGAAGGGTTGCCGATAATACGCTGACTAACTTTTACATATGTATCTAATGCTTGCGGATAAATTGCGGTTGTGGCGCTGTTATCAAAATAAATCAATGCTAGGACCCTTTCTTTGAAAAATTCTTTCCCATTATAACTGCTCTTTCCTGCTCTTTCAAGAAGTTCCTCTTCTTGGATCGATTTGTCGGTAGAGAATCCGCCAATTCACTAAAAAAGCCAGACAGTTTTTCACTGCTGGCTTTTGCTTTATACTAAATCACGATTCTTGAAATAGAAGTTCTCGATCCGCTTGAAAGCACCTGGTTCGACGCGTTCCAAAGCTGTCCCGATCTCATCTAATGCATCTTGATAACGATACTCTTTCGTAAACAGATACAAACTCTTATCAATCGCTGCTTTGATGTCGGCATGTGAATGACGGTAACGGTTTGCATATTGCATCATTTGTTCTGTCAATGCAGCTGCATCCACTAAATCTTTCGTTTGTTCATCAAGCATGTCTAAATCTTCTTCACAAACTGAAACCAATTTATTGATTTCTTGCATGTTGATCCGAATTTTATTCAATTCTTTGCCTAATTCTTCCACTCGGTCAGTTGCGACAAAGAAGAATTCTAAGTATTCCCCTGGTAAGCCTGGCAAACGCTGTTTCTCAACAAAACGTTTGAGGTTACGTAAACGAAATTCGAAGTTCTCTACTTTCTCTTGTGCGACCTTTTCACCACGGCGTAGATCACTTAGCGCTTCATCGATTTCAACTTGTTGCGCTTCGACATCATCTAAAATTTTGTAAGCATCTTTATAAAAACTTTGTACTTCTGAATAAGGGATCTCATGGTTTTCCAACTGCGGCAAGTATTCATTGTTGCGGCGAGCCAATTCATCGACTTCTGTTTGGAAGCCACGAACCCGACCTAATTCATTATGATTCAATGTATAGCTTTGAGCGGTATGATCCAACTCAATCAATAATTGACGATTGTTTTTCGTCGCATGATCGATGTAGTCAACAATCACTTGACGATTTTTAAGAACATATTTCTTCGCATTGATTTCACGTTCCATTACCGTATACAAAGCATCGATGTCACTAGCTGTATCCCGATTAGCTACCTCCACAGAAGCAACTTCTGTTTTGGCTAAATCATTCATAGAATTTTCAACCCGTTTTTTCACGCGGTTGATATCTTCTTGGAAGTTAGCTTCAGGAAAGACGTATTTTTGATCCAATAATTTTTTGTATCCATCTTGGATTTCTTTTAATTGATCAGGGAACGTACGATTCAGCTCTTCATAAGCAGCTGGGATTCGTTTCATCAAATCTTCGACTTCATAGGTGTGTTGCTCTGCTTGTTCTAAAACTTCCCGAGCTTCGACCGGATCACCGGAAGTATTCAGCGTAACAAATTGAGTGAATTCAATCTCGATATTTTTGATTTGCTTTTGCAGTTCGTTATAAGCTGGACCAAATTCCTCTCCATGCTCCCGCAAGTTTTTCTTCAAATCTTCATAAACATCCAATGCTTTTTGGACTTCTAGGGAATTGCGTTCTTCACTTTCACGAAGTTCTTTCAAGCCGGCACGAATCTCTTCGACTTGACGTTCCATATCATCCATGGTTGCTTCCGCTTGTTCGATCGCTGTTTTAGCTTTGAAAAAGCGAATCCGTTCATTCAACTCTTCGACTTCAAAGATTTGGCTTTCCAGTTCCGCAAATGAGGAGGTGGAAATATCTGTCCATTGCTGGTTCCATTCTCGGAATGTGTTTTGGCTTTGACCCACCAAATGCATTTTTTTCACTTCATCGACTTCTTCAATGACCGGCAGATCAAACAGGTTTTCTTTACGTTTCTCTAAGACATCCAGTTTCTCCTGATTTTTCTTTCGCATAAAGTAACCGATCGCATATAAGATCGCCGCGATGACGACAATGGCAATAACGATTCCAAAGATGATATTAGTTCCCATTTTATGGTTCCTCCAATTTTCAAATCTACACTTTTCGTATGAAATCCGCGTTTTCACAGATCCGTTTTTGGGTATGTAAGGTATCTCAAATAAAAGGACCCACTTGTCCCTTTTCAAAAAAAGCATCTACGCTAGATTATAGCATAAAGAAAAAAATCAAGCATTAAATTGCGGCAAAAAAGATTGACTTTTTTGCGACTTCCTCCAATTTTTCATTCTTTTTTTAACAAGCTCTCTCTAAATTTCCTTGGAAAAGCCGAAATCAAAAAAGCTTTTTCCTGTTTTTTGGTGCCTTTTTTAAGAAATGCCTTGATTTCTCACTTTTGACACTGTACTCTAGAAAAAAGCTTGAACAGGAGTAATGCAAGATGAAAGTAGCAAAATTTGGTGGTAGTTCGCTCGCTTCAGCCGAGCAAGTGCAAAAAGTAGTTGATATTATCCAAGCAGATCCACAACGCCGTTTTGTTGTTGTTTCTGCCCCCGGTAAACGCCATGCAGACGATACCAAAGTGACTGATCTTTTATTAGCCACTTGTGAAGGACTAGCTGCATCAAAAGATGTCCGTCCCTTATTAACAGAAATTTATGCGCGTTATGCTGCCATCGCTGCCCCTTTTCAAGTGGCGCCTGAATTATTGGCAGAGATCCAAAGTGCTTTACAGCAGTTTCTGACATTGTCGCCTAATGATGACCCACATTTTCATGACAAGATCTTAGCTAGTGGAGAAGACAATAACGCTCGTTTGATTGCCGGAATTTTACAAGCATCCGGTCTAGCAGCACGTTACTTAAACCCAGAGGAGCTAGGGATCTTAGTCACTGATGAACCCCAAAACGCCCGGATCTTGCCAGCATCTTACACAAAAATCAATGCCTGGGCAGAAACAGAAGAAATTTTAGTGATCCCAGGATTTTTTGGGTATACGGAGGATGGAGAAATCTGTACTTTCTCTCGAGGCGGATCAGATATTTCTGGTGCATTGGTAGCTGCTGGTGTCAACGCGACGCTTTATGAGAACTTTACAGACGTCGATGGTATTTTTTCGGCTCATCCAGGTTATGTCCATCACCCAGAACCCATCAAAGAACTGACTTATCGAGAAATGCGGGAACTTTCGTATGCCGGATTCACGGTGCTGCACGATGAAGCGTTGATGCCTTCTTATCGGGCAAAGATTCCCGTCGTTATCAAAAATACGAATAATCCCACACATCCAGGAACCATGATTACCAACCAACGGAACAACTTGACACAACCAGTTGTCGGTGTTGCTAGTGATGAAGGCTTCTGTATGATCTACATCCGTAAATACTTGATGAACCGAGAAGTTGGTTTTACTTTACGCGTCCTTGAGATTTTCAAAGAATTTGATTTAAACTATGAGCATATGCCGTCCGGAATCGATGATATCTCGATCATTATGAGAGCCAATCAATTAAATCCGGTGTTGGAAGAAGAATTGCTGCGCAAGATCGCTTATGAGATCGATCCAGATGAATTACGAATGACCCACGACTTATCCATGGTCGTAGTCGTCGGCGAAGGGATGCGCCAACGAGTGGGGATCACTGCAGACAGCACAGCTGCATTGGCCCGCAAGAACATCAACTTGGAAATGATCAACCAAGGTTCTTCCGAGGTCAGTATTATGTTTGGTATCCATAAAGAACAAGAGAAAGCCGCTGTTCGAACTTTGTATTATACCTTTTTTGATTGATAGTCAGTGGCCTTTCCCAACAAAGCCGCCCCTCAAATACACTTAGAACAAAAAAACAAGATGACCCTTGCGAATGATTTTGCAAAGGTCATCTTATTTTTATGGGTGTTCACTCGTTTCAAGTCAACTCTTCATTTTTGCTACGATCTGACGTTCAATTTCAGCTTTGATGCGGGGCTCTGGAGCAAAACGTTCTTCCCAATCCGCAGGTTTCATGACTTTATGAGTCACAGGATGGTAATGGGGCATGCCATCTGGAAAAAGTTTCCCCATATTGGCTTCATGAACGATTTTCAAAATTGGTGCCGGATCGACACCCAATAGTGAAAAAGAGCCATAGGTGAAATACAAAAGATCGCATAAGGCATCGACTTGCTCGACTAACGTATCCGTCACTGGTTTTTGTTTGCTAGTGATCTTTTCTTTTGCTTGCTCGATTCCCTGATGCAGATCCGCCACTGACTGTGCGAACTGCTCGGGATCATTGTTGGCCGCTGCATACAAAAACTCAACTAATTCTTCTACTTTGAACCCTGCACGGAAACTGGCCTTTTCTGGTGTGAATGGCCGTGGTTGCTCCGGACGTGTCGGGTCAAAGGTTTGATGAAATTCTTCTGTCATTTCAAAAGGACTCATCTTCTTTCCTCCTCCGTTGATCTCACTCAATCAATTCGTGTATTCCATTTATTCCTCTAGTTATGTGTTATTCGATGATGCCATAGTGTTTCAGAGCCTGAGCGATACCATCTTCATTATTAGATGCTGTTACATAATTGGCCGCTGTCTTTGCCACTTGCTGCGCATTCCCCATAGCCACCCCAATACCAACACCTTTCAACATCTCGATATCATTTTCGTGATCCCCAAAAGCCATGGCTTCCTCGATCGCGATCCCTTCATAAGCCAAAAACTCATGGATTCCCTTCATTTTCGAGCCTTTCTTGGGGACGATATCCACTGAATAGGCATTGGAGCGTTTGAAATCACAGGAAGGCAGTTTTTGCTTTAGCTTTTCTTTCTCTGATTCGGGACTCAGCATAATGCACTGATAAATTGGTTCCCGCAAAATATCCAGAGACTGATACCGTTTGGCATTTCGATTTGGACTGAATCGCTGCAGCAATTTTTTTAGCACCCCAACGGGAAACTTCTTTGGGACGAATCGCAAATAACGTTGCATCACTGGTGATTGACTCAAACGAATCGTCAAGCTGCCAGCCACTTTGGTTTCTCCGCCAAACATTACCTGCCGATAATTTTCATCTGCATATGCAACAATTTCTTCAAGGATGTTCTTCGAGAAAGGTTTGGCATAAATCAAATTTTGTTTGGTGTAGACAAACTGCCCATTATAGGTGATGAACATATCCAAATCTAAATAATCGATGACTTTCTCTAATTCTACAGGTCCGCGGCCTGTCGCCACGCCACATAAAACACCTTGTTTTCTGGCTTCTTTGATCGCTGCTCGGGTACTTGCCATCGCTTTCCCGTTATCTGCGATCAATGTACCATCGATGTCAAAAAAAATTGCTTTAATCATATAACTCCTCAAAATAGCTCCAATTGGCTAGGATTCAGTTGTTGGTAATCGATTTGCATGGCTTCGATCAACGCGCGGGCATTGTCCGCCGCATCACCGCCAGCATTATTGTTAAAAATAACAGCAACTTCTTGTGCGTGAGCCGCTGTTTCTTCGACTGCTTGACGTAGTTCACTTAATTCTTTCTCATTGTAGCGATAGAGCGTCCGATTCTTTTTGGCGTCAGGTCCGGTAGCTGTCCAACCAACATCATTTCTGCCATGAAAACGACATACGGCAAATGCCGGGTTAGTCACTAGCGGTTCTAAAGGAACCGTAGTGGAGAGTTTCTTGGGCTCATCAACAATAACCAACGAGAACTTTTGCTTGCGCATATAGGCTTGCATCGAAGAGCGGAACTCTGGCTGATACCAACTATTATCCCGCAACTCGATTGCCACCGGATACGCTGCAAACCACTGACGTACTTCATCTAAATACGCCACACTTTCTTTCGTACACTTAAACCGGTTGGGAAATTGTGCCAGCAAACAATAAAGCCGGCCAGCATCCACCATAGGTTGAATCGCCTGCTTGAAAGCTGTTAGTGCTTCTGCCATAGACATACCTTCCGGCAAATCACCTTGTGTCGTTACGCTTTGATGCACTTTAAGAATAAAACGGAAGTTATCCGGTACCTGCGTCAACCAATTCCGCACATCCTTCTCTTTGGGTAAATAATGATAAGACGTATCCAGTTCAACCACAGGAAAGACACTGGCATATTCAAAAAGTTTTGATGTTTTTCTCTGAACAAGAGAACCATGTTCACTAAATGTCGTACAACCAATTCGAATCATTTTTCCTCACCTTGCTTGTTTTCTTATTTGATTAGTATACAATAGTTTTGGAGTTATGAGTAAAATAATCTTTGAGGTGACAAAAATGAAAAAAATCCTCGTTTTGCATACAGGTGGCACCATTGCCATGAAAGAAGATGTGTTGACCGGTGGTGTCAGTCCAGACGTCACAAACCCATTGATGGACGCCCCTATCCATATCGATGACGATGTTGAACTGATCGTTGAAGATATCTTTAATCTACCTAGTCCTCACATTGCACCTGAGCAAATGCTGCAAATCAAAGAACGCATCCAGTTGGCTCATTTAAGTGGAATCGATGGCGTAGTTGTCACTCACGGAACAGATACATTAGAAGAAACTGCCTTTTTTCTAGATACAACGATCGGCAATCAGCTGCCTATCGTCATTACAGGTGCCATGCGCTCCAGTAATGAAGTCGGCAGTGACGGTTTATATAATTTTGAAAGTGCCATTCGCGTAGCAAAATGTGATGATGCTCAAAAAAAGGGTGTTCTAGTCGTTATGAATGACGAAATCCACTCTGCTCGTTATGTCACAAAGACGCATACAACGAATGTTGCAACTTTTCGCACGCCAACACTAGGTCCCATTGGGCTGGTCACAAAAAATCGAATATTATTCATGCAGGAACTATTAGAGAGTCGCCAATTGGATGTTGATCGGGTCGATGGCTTGATTCCGATCGTTAAAGCCTATGCCGGCATGCATGGAGAACTTTTTGAGGCCTTAGCAGAATCCAATATCGATGGATTGGTCATTGAAGCCCTCGGAGCTGGCAATCTACCACCCCAAACATTACCGCCGCTAAAAAAATTACTGGCGAAACAAATCCCAGTCGTACTAGTCTCCCGCTGTTTCAACGGTATTGCCGAACCTGTCTATGGTTATTCTGGAGGCGGAAAAGAACTGCAGGAGATGGGAGTCATCTTTTGCAATAGCATCAACAGTCAAAAAGCCCGAATCAAATTGCTGATCGCCAAAAATCGTCGGCTGCCATTAGTTGAATTACACGACTTTATGGAAAACTGATTGTTGACTTTTTTAGAAACTAAACTGACAAAAAACCGCACCTTCGCTTGTTCTTAGCAACTGACCTTTTTTAAGAGAAGGTCAATCGCTAAGAACAGACGATTGTCAGTGCGGTTAGTTGTTTTCATTATTTTTTGTTCGTTCATGCCACTTCATTGCGGCTTCGCAGTACGTCGTCTCTCCGATTCTGATCTCATGTAATGTTTCCAAATGGTTCTCATCCCGAATCGTTTCAAAATGACTTTCTACTAAGTTCCCGTACTCAACTTCTCGGTCAAAACGAATCGTTATTTCCTTCACCTGATGCGTCGTCAAAAATTCATAGCCTAAAACATCCAGCAGCCAATTAAAATACATTGCATTGTTGACGTGCTGATTGCTGTCGATATCATAAAACCGAACCCGATAAGGTAAAAAATGTCCTTTTTCTGGGGAATTGATTTTAGGATAGCGCTTGATGCGCTTGATTTTCTCACTTTCAAAAGGAGCGACGATCTCATCTGGAACACTGCTGACTTTGCGTGTTGCCAAATCCATCAATGCAAAAACCGACTCGATCTTCACTAATTCATTTCCTTGGGCGTCGTGCAGCCAGAAATAGCGGTAGCAAAAATATTTATTGTATTCTTTTGCTTGTGTTGAGACCATGATCTGTTCCCCGACCATCGGCAACCGATTGACCGTGATATGGTAAGTAGTAATGATCCATGTCAGTCCAAAAGAGCGAATGTATTCTGGCCCACGCTCCAATACTGCACTTTGCTCTTCGGATACTTTGATTGCCACTCCCAACATTGCTGGAAACGTCATTGTCTGATTGATATCGCACTCATAATAAGCGACTTCATGTTCTTTTTGATACTTTGCTACCATCTTGCCAAATGCCTCCTAATATCTACTCAAAATCTCATCTACATTATTGCCGTAACTTTCACCGAATAGATTCAAATGAACCAATAAATAGTACAACTGATACACAGGAACCCGCTCTTGCCAATTTTTTTCCAGCGGGAAGACTTGCTGATAGCGTTGGAAAAATTCCGGACGAAATCCGCCGAATAATTGCGCCATCGCCAGATCAAGTTCGCGATCACCAAAGGATACAGCCGGATCAATGAAAACTGGATCACCCTTCTGATCAAACAGCACATTGCCGCGCCAAAAGTCACCATGCAGTAAAGAAGGTTGAACCTGTCGACCTGACCACTCTTGATACAGCGTTTCTTTCAGATTTAGGTACTTATCTTCTCGGCGAGGATTCCAATGATTTCCTAACTTGGCCAATTCCACCTGAACGTCTAAGCGGCACGTGGTATAAAAACTCACCCAATCCTCTGCCGCGGGATTCACCTGCGGCAATAAGCCAATAAAGTTGTCCTGTTCAAATCCAAACGTTGGGCTTGTTTGCCGATGGATCTCAGCTAAAGCAGTGGCGATCGACTCTTGATCACCTTCACCAACATCGATCCATTCTAGCAAAAGGTAGGCGCCATGTTCGTTATCTCCATATTGATAAACGGCGGGTACGCGAACATAGGGACGTAATTGTGCCAATCCTGCTGCTTCTGCTTGAAAAAACTGCTGGGATACTCCTGGATGATACTTCAAGAAATACTGTCTTTCTTCTGACCGCAACCGGAACGTCTGATTCACGTCACCCCCGCTGATCGGCGTTAATGTTCCGGATAACCCAAACTGGGCAAGCAATTCCTGATTCATGTTGGACACATCCTTTACTCGGTAAAGTGGGCGTGAAAATACTCTTTTTCGTCTTTTGTGATTGCCAGTCCTTCTTTTAAATACTGATCCACCGTGCCAAATTCTTTTTTGATCGCTGCTAAACTTTCATCAAGAAAACTTTCTTTTGCACTCATCAATGTGGTGATGGCTTCAAGAACTTCAGGCGGCATTTGCTGCGCCATAGGGGCAAATTTCTCTTTTAAAAAAGGCCCCAGATAGCGATTCGTTGCCAGATAGTCTTGTTTGATAGTTGATTGATCCACCTCTAATAAAGATAAGAGCAGAAATGCCCCGAAGCCTGTTCGATCTTTCCCTGCTGTACAATGAAATAGGGTTGCTCCTGCTTCCGCATTTTCTAATACCAAGTCAAAAAAATGACGGTATTGCTTTCGAGCATGCGGACTTTCGACAAAGTGGCGATATACCTTCTTCATCTGATCTTCTGCATCATCCCCATCTGCCAGCTTTTGCTTCAATGTCTCTGGTGATAAGGAAACCATCGTTTCATCTTCGCTAAAAATCGGCAAAAAGAACTGCTGGGCATAACGGATTGGCTGATCTGGCTGTGCTTTGGCTTCTTCATAGGAACGAAAATCAATGATTTGATTGATGCCATAGTTGCTCAATGTTGCTTGATCTGTCTCAGACAGCTCATTGATCGCGGCACTACGAATCAGTTTTTTCCGCTTAATGGTCTTCCCTGATGTCGTTTTATAACCGCCTAATTCTCTGACATTTGCTGCATTTTCTAACTGAATCAGTTGTGTCATCTTGATCCCTCCTGCGCCTGTATACAAAAAGTATAGCAGAAACCCATAAAAAAAGCGGTGAATATTTCTTTATTATTCTCTCATCTACTAAAGATAGCGGTCAGAGTAAGCCATAATGACACATAATAACAATAGTGACTCTGATTTTTGGTCACAAAAAAAGAAAGACCACACGCAGTCTTTCTTAATAAACACTCTTTTGTTATCACTTGATTTTAGTAGCGGCTTCTACTTGAATCAATCGGCATCAATCACAGCAGTTTGACTTTCAAGTGTTGCACGATCTAGTTCATGGATACGACTGCTAGTCACCACACCGGCAACCATGCTGTCACTGACATTAACCAGTGTTCGAGCCATATCGATCAGTGGTTCAACAGAAATGACTAGACCAACGATTGCGATCGGCAAGTTCATTGATCCTAAAACGATCAATGAAGCAAAGGTTGCCCCACCACCGACACCAGCAACACCAAAAGAACTGATGGTTACGACCGCCACCAAAAGCAGGATAAACTGCCAATCAAAGACATTGATTCCTACCGTAGGCGCTACGATCGTGGCTAACATCGCCGGATACACACCAGCACAGCCATTTTGTCCAATTGACAAGCCAAAGCTACCAGCAAAATTGGCGGTTGCTTCGTCGACACCTAGCGCTTTTGTTTGCGTTTCGATATTCAATGGCAACGCACCGGCACTTGAGCGTGAAGTAAATGCAAAACTTAACACTGGAAAAGCTTTCTTGAAATAAGTAATTGGATTGACTTTTACACTCGCTAACAACAAGGAATGAACGAGCAAGACAATGATCAATGCTGCATAAGAAGCTAAAATAAATTTCCCAAGATTTAGGATCGCTTCGAAATCACTTGATGCTAGAACATTTGTCATCAACGCCAATACACCATAAGGAGTCAACCGCAACACAAGTGTGACGATTCGCATCACGATCTTGTACAAGCTATCCATTAGATCAGCAAACGTTTGCGCCTCTTTCGGGGCTTTTTTCTTCACCCCTAAGTAGGCAATCCCTACAAAAGCAGAAAAAATTACCACTCCAATCGTACTCGTTGAACGTGTCCCAGCTAGATCGGCAAAAACATTATTCGGAATAAAGGATACGATCTGTTGAGGAATTGACAAGTCTTGGACTTGGGTAGAACGTTCTGCCAACTCAGCGATCCGTGCGGTCTCCGCTGCGCCTTCAGTAAAACTCGCACCGTCTAAACCAAACAACATAACCATCACGATTCCGATCAGTGCAGCGATTGCTGTCGTGCCCAACAAAGTAGCCAACACAGTAAAGCTGATTTTTTTGATTTTTTCGCTTTCTTTCATCTTGGTAAATGCCCCGACGATCGAAACAAAAACCAATGGCATGATCAACATTTGCAGCAGTGCTACATAGCCGTTCCCCACCATTGTGATCCACTCTAGTGATTGGGTGATCACTTCCGAGCCAGTTCCAAAGATCGCCTGTAAGATACCACCAAAAAGTATCCCGACAAACAACGCTGTAAACACTCGTGTAGAGAATTTCAGATGACGCTTTTGCATCAGGTAGAACCCATAAATAAGGGCAGCAAAAATAAGTACAACAATAACTATAAACAGATTTGTCATTAGTCTCCTCCTTTAACATTAAGTAAAATGACAAAGTCTGTCAGTGGAAGTAAAGGTTCCCAGTGACCATTCTTCAACAGTTCACTCTAATGAGACGTGTGGCATCATTAGTGACTGTTTTATTTTATAGAAAGAATGGCGATCTTACAATTAATAAGTTTCACATTTTTCTGCTAAAGATCATAAAAATGGACAAAAAAAGCTGTGACAGCGCAGCTAATAAACGGTCCATCAAACAAATTGGTCTACCTGATAGAAAATGAACCGTTTCTATCTCAGTCCTCGTAAAATTTGTTCGATCGTCTCTTAACATACGCCCACAGCTTTTCATTTCTTCATTATGCTAAAGCTCCCATAGGGTCCCAAGGAGCTAAGACTTGCGGCTCTGCTTCAAAAGCAGCGAGTTGTTCGGCCGTCAAAAATTCCTTGCGAACAACGATTTGATAGGTGTACTCATCCATCCATTCATCACTCATTACAAAAAATCCATTGGTACCGACTTTTTCTCCCCAGCTGTTTTCGACTTTCCATTTTGTTGATTTGCCATCAACGATGTCCACACCAGTCAAGACCATCGCATGGGTCATCAGACTTTCACCATAATCTAAACGTTGAGCTTTCGTCATCGTGAAATCGATATCGAATAAGTCGTTCATATCATACGCATCCAATGCCATGATTCCAGAATCACGGGTAGAAGATTGCCCAACATCACAGCCAAACCAGACAGATTCTCCTTGTTCTAATTGGGCAATCGCCAATTTTTTGAATGTTTCCATATCCACATTCAAATATTTCACTTCTTTACCTCCAACAACGTTCCCCAACATTTCCACTGTATAGGACTTGTTATAAGGTTTGTCAGCAGTAGGGGCGTTGATGATGCTTACATAATCATCCAGATCTACCCCTACATATTTGTCATAAAATGTTTGCGGCGTCAGTCCGCGATCAATATGATAATTTTTCTCTTCATCACGGTATTCAAAGTCAAACGTTTCTGGTGGAGTCCCCAAAGAAGTCGCTAAGAAATTGTAGATTTCTTGTAGCATCCCTTCTTTTGCTTCTTGAATAGCTGCTTCGGATTGTCCATCCGCCACTAATTGGCGCAATGTCCCAGCATCTTTGCGCAATTTTTTGTTCAAGTAGTTGTTCAAGTCACGGGAATTCGATGAATTACTGCTTTCTGGCATCACTGCTTTTGGCACGACACCATATTTTTGAAAGATCGACACGATCATATCCCATTGTCCGCCATCTTGTTGGGGTGTTTGCAGCAAGAAAGCAACCTTGCGGCTAGATAAAGGCTCTTGTGCTGTTGCCAAGACATTTTCATAAAAATAGTTGGCTTTTTCATATTTATCCCAGAAAAAAGTATGGTTCTGTGACAATTCAAAGTCCTTCAAATTAAAGGCATTCAACATTTTGTGACGGAATGTGTTCAATGCTGCAAACATCCAGCAGCGACCTGATTGTTTTTGGTTTGACACTTTGCCAGTCGTCACATCAACTGAAAAGACTGGTACATTGTTGACATGGCCTTGAATCGTTTCTGCTGAAGCAGTGATCCCGTTTTTGACCACGCCTCTTTGCAGTGCATTTTGCTTGTTATTTTGCTGATACGCTTCAGCAAATTTTTCAGTAGTATTTTTGGAAATTTCTGACATATTTCTCCATCCTTTCACTTTATTCTCTTCATTTTACTCTTGTCCAAATCAAATAACAACCGCCTGAGCAAAAGTCTGGCAGATCCAAACTTGCGAAGGCGGTGTTTCCATTTAGATTCAGTTCGCAATCATGAAGATACCCAAGCCCAATAGGACAAAAGAAATCCCTTCTTCAAAACGGGCGTAGAACTGCCGAACAGGTCTGCTGGCTAATAGGATCGTCAGTAAAACACTGACGACGATCAACGCCATAAATCCGAGCAGTGACAAGTTTAGTTCAGTGATTGCCAGTGCTCTCAATCCTTTAATAAAGATCCCTTGCAGCAAATAGACTAACAGTGTGTTCTTGCCCCATTTGGTAAAAAACAGCTGTTGCCGTGGGACGAGTCGCAGAAAACCAATGATCCCCAGCAGTCCAATCACAAAGAACACCCCTCGTAATGGTCCTCCGAACAATGGATAGCTCAGATAGTCTTCATAAGGTTTCGAGCCAAAGACCATGTACTTATTCATCCCATGGAAAAGCGCAATAAACAAGTAGATAATCGGCAAGAAAACCAGACTGATTTTTTTTATTCGTGTTCCTTGTAAAAACTGCATCTCATTTTTAGGAAAATAAAAACCGATGATAAAAAATGGTAGAAAGACAAATGTCCGCTGCAGTGTCAGAACTTGATTAATAAAAGGGAGGTAACCAGCAAAAATGCTCAGCAGCACACTAAGCAAGATGGCTTTTCTGGCAGTCATTTTCTGAAAAAAGACGAGAGAAAGCTGCCAAAAGAACATGCTGAGTAAGAACCACAATGCCCATTGAGGGTTGAGCAGCTGAATATTCAACGACGCGTCAAGTCCAATCACCCAGTAATAAACTGTATAAAAAAGTTGAAAAAACACATAAGGAAGTAGAAACTTTTTGACCAGATCTCGAACTTTTGAACCTTTTGTGAGCGGTTTGGCAAAATAACCTGCTAAAAAAACAAAGGCTGGCATATGAAAGGTAAAAATAAAATAGTACAGATCATGATAAAACTTGTGATCACCAATGAATGGTTGCAATAAGTGGCTGAAAACCACTAAAATCATTAATAAAAATTTTGCATTATCGAAGTAAGCCGTCCTCGGGGAGTGGCTCATAATGTCTCCTCCTTTATTTTTTCTAACTAAAAGCATACCGTAATATTCAGTCACTGCGATAACAAAGTGATTGCAAAACAGCAACGAAAAATTTCAGTTTATTACTCCTAATGCTGCGAAGTGAGTTCCTTATAGAGAGGATGATTATTGATTGCATGTTCCATCTATTTGTATTAATATAGATAATACAAAGGAGAGAGCGCCAGTGCAATTCGAAATCAAACCTCAAAGCAATACACCCATCTATCAACAATTACGCGATCAAATCATTCTTGGGATCGCAACAGGCGAATTAGCTGTCGGCGAACTACTTCCCTCTGTCCGTCAACTTGCAGAAGAGATTGGCATCAACACGATGACTATTTCTAAAGCCTATAATTCACTGAAAGAAGACGGGCTGCTGATTACCGATCGGCGCAAAGGAACTGCTGTCGCAGCGCCTCGCAGCTTTACCTTCTCCGAAGAAGAATATTATCAACAACAGCTGCAGCTGCAAGTAGCCTCTGCATTGATTCACGGAAAAAGCGAAGCAGCGATCATTGCCGATATTCAGCAATGTTTAGAACAGTTTTCTGAAAGGACCGAATTGAAATGAATTACATTTTCTTTGGCATAAATCTGATCGTCATTTTTTCTATCGCTTTTACAATGAATCTGCTCAGTAAGCCCCACAAAAACGTATTATTGGAAAATACATTATCTCCTGATCACTTGCAGCATCCGGACGTTTTGGCGTTAGTTGCTGAATACCGCCGCCGTATTATGCAGTTTGTCGGTATCTTAAGTGTAGCAAGTCTGATTTTTTTGTTCAATTTATATGGCTCTATCCTCATGACCTTTTTCTGGCTGCTCTTGTTTTTGCTTCTGGGGGCAAGCTACGTCTTACAAATTCATTATATTGGAAAAATGCACGAACTAATTGAGCATAAGAACTGGGGACTCCCTATCGATCCTGTTTTAGTAGACACCAAATTGATCCAGCAAAAAAATAGAAAACTGTTGCCATTAGTCAGTTTTCTTCCATCATTGTTATTAGTCATTGCTGGTGTAATTTATTTCCCTACCGCGGAGAACGGACCCGGTTGGCTATTCAGCCTCATCAACTGCTTGATCTTTTTGCTTTTCCTCTATTTATGGCAAGTGATTCGCCGCTTACCAGTACGTCCATTGACGAAGGATTTTCAAATCAATCAACAGTTCAATGATTTAACGAAATTCTATTGGTCCCTTCTGGTCGTCTTAATGAGCACGGGCACACTGCTATTGTTTTTTGTTCCACTGCTCTCGACCCAGTTGACGGGGGTAGTTGGAGAGTTATCCGCTGTTCTTTTCGTCTTGTTACTGGTCTTCTTGATGGTCGTTCCTTTTGGGCTATTGCTGCGATTACGAAAAAAACAAGATCAATTGTTGGCTTCTACGGAACAACGGTATTATGATGAAGACCGTTATTGGCGTTATGGCGTGTACATTAATCCAACAGATCCTCGATTATTTGTCCCTGACCGCGTGGGGTTGAATATCGGTATCAACTTAGGCAAAAAGACCGGAAAAGGTTTAGCAATCGGCACCGGCATTCTGATGATCGCGATCATGGTTGTCACTATCGTTCCTTTGTATCAATTAGATTTTAATCCTGATGCAATAAGTGGAGAGATGACAGATCAATCCGTACAGTTTGATGCCCCATTAGCTAGCCGACAAACGATTCCGTTGGATGAAATCAGAACAGTCACGCTTGTTGATACACTTCCAGAGCCAACGGTTCGCACAATGGGGATGGCGACAGATCATTACCTGACAGGCAACTTTAACGTTGCTGGTCAATCTGCGAAACTATTCATGGACAAACGATCGCAACCCATTCTTCGGCTCTCGACAGCCGATATCACGATCTACTATACGAACAAAGACGCCTCTGAGACCGTCAAACTGTATGAGACTCTGGAGCAAAAGCTTCAGTAGGCAATAAGAAGATATTTAGCAAGCAAGACAAACAAGCGAAGCGACACCTGCAATTAGTAAAAATTGCCCGAGTCGCTTCGCTTGATTTTTCATGCTTCTTAGCTATCAGGACTGTGCCATATGTCATCATCCAACAAGTTAAACCGAATAATAGTCTGTTGCTAGGATAGATTCCTCTGACTTTTGCGACGAGGAGTCCCTGCACCGCAGGAGCAATAATCATTAATGTTCGGATAGTGTTACTTGTAGGAGACTTATGGCACAGTCCCAAAAATCGCTACATTGGTTTCAGATTCTTCGCTAGCCGTTCAATCATCCAAGACAAACGCTTTTCGCGTCCAGTGTCGGTTTTTGCATCATAGTATGCCCGCGTGTAGGTCTTTTTGACAGAGAGAGACATTGCTTGGAAATTTGTATAAGCTGCCTCATGTTTCTTTAATAAGCTTGCTACGGTATAGATTTGTTCCTCCGAAATCTTTGGAGACTGAACCGCATCCCATTGACCGTTTTTCTTGGCCTCTTCTATTTTTCTTCGACCATAATCAGTCATTAGTCCTTGGCTTTCCAATGTTTCAGCTAGTGCTTTGTTTTTTTCTGACCACTTGCTGTTCTTTCTGCGCCTCGCAAAGTATTTCTTGTATGTTTTATCATCAATCTTTTGCATGACGCCATCGATCCAGCCAAAACAAAGCGCTTCTTCAAGTGCCTCGTGAGCCTTTATCGTCTTAGGACCGCCAGCTTTTCCGATCAAAAGCCAAACCCCTTCACTTGATACACCATACTCTTGAAGCCAGTCACGAAATTCATTTCTATTTGTAAATGTAATGCTGTTGTCCATAGAATCCCTCTCATCTTCTTTATCCACTTTGGACACCTTTTTAAGGAAACTGGGTCTTGACTTGCGCAATAGTCGAATGAGTCATTTTCCAATAAATCACTGTGGGGTAGGTCAACATATAAGCATCGTAAAGCAGCAGACAACTATCGAGTCTCTGAAATAAAGTGACTTCCCTATGTCGACTGCTTTGCTTATCCAAAAAACAAGTAGCCGCAAGGAGATAAACTGTTGAATCTATCTATAAAGCAACCCCCCTGAATTTCAGGGGGGTTTGCTTTACCCATCCATCATCTTTTCATCAATGGGGACGTTTTATTTATGACTCCGGCAGTAGGACTCGAACCTACGACATCATGATTAACAGTCATGCGCTACTACCAACTGAGCTATGCCGGAAGAATCTACCTGTAATATAGCAAATATTCAGATAAGTTGGCAAGTGAAAAAAGAAATTTTTGCTTCTTTGTCTTGTTGTTCACCTTTTTTGACAAAAAATCCCAGTACTCTTGAAAAAATGGAATTGACAAACAGCAGGCTTTCAGGTATTCTATATCTTGTGTTAAATAACAAGCCGCTTTAGCTCAGTTGGTAGAGCGCATCCATGGTAAGGATGAGGTCGACGGTTCAAGCCCGTCAAGTGGCTTTCTCAAAACAACGTTCTTGGGACGTTGTTTTTTTGTTTGCAGTTAGCACCGATGATTTTCAGTTGCTCCTTATTTCAACAACGAAAATGATAAACGGTCCATGCATTGCATCACTATTTCACACTGTTCATTATGTTCATTTGAACAATCATAAATATCAATGATTCTCAAGAATAACTTCTTAGCCTATTATTTATCCAGTCACCAAAACTAGCTACGTATTCTATAGGGCCTTGTATTATTACTCTGGCTTGTTCTTTAGAAATTGCCTGATAAAAGAACTGTCGGTTTTCTCCATCGTATACATTGTTATATTGATTCAACAAATCATTTTTTAAATTTTCAACTAACCTCATACTAGAGATTGGAATATTAATGACGAGTATTGAACCCGTTTTAAAATGATTCTCGTTTTCAAAAAAGTTAGTAACAGGGTTCTCAACTGACTGACCTATAAAACGATACACTTCGGATTTCAAAAATTTCCATTGTCCACCAATCTTTTGCCCTTTTAATTTACCATCAGACAAGTAGTTTCTAATAGTTCTTGTAGTTACTCCCAATGCATCCGCAACTTCAGATACACTTAGCAAATCGTGATTCATAGTTTATCTCCTTACATTAATAATTTTGTTCGCGTATTTCTTGAATGATTTATCATGGGTTGTATATAAAATAATTTTCTCTTGTGATTTGATTGTAATGAAATTCAATATTGCATTTGCAGATTCTTTATCTATATTACTAATGCTTTCATCTAAAATATATAATTCTGCATCAGATATAATTAATCTACATACTGCAATTCTTTGTTTTTCTCCTCCAGATAAATTCGCACCATTTTCTAATAATACACTATCCCAATGCTTTTCTTTAAATATCGGACTTAAAATACCAGATGTTTCAATCAAATATTTTTCATCTCTGGTTAGTTTTCTTCCCATTCCTATATTGTTTTCTAATGACGTAGACAAAATCGTTGGATCTTGTGAAATATAAGCAATTTTATTCCTTAAACTTGAATTTTCCAAGCTGTTAATTTCTAATCCATTGATCTTTATTCCTTTAGATTTTCTAAATTTCAACATCAGTCTCAATAGAGAAGTTTTTCCACTACCAGAATCTCCTTCTATATAAACTATATCCCCTTT